>Ga0209016_1001142_pt1 | contig 22898 bp, 20 predicted proteins | sample EPASupsiteSAE305_FD_187265 | JGI IMG/M metagenome (GOLD analysis project Ga0209016, IMG submission 187265) | Bioremediated contaminated groundwater microbial communities from EPA Superfund site, New Mexico - SAE3-05 (SPAdes) (version 2) | ecosystem: Environmental > Aquatic > Deep subsurface >...
AAGTTGATATGTCTCTTTCCCAACTGACCTTTTCTGAAATGAAAGGTAATGAAAAACTCTGGGATCTGACTGCCGAACGTGCTGATTATGATAAAGAAGCTGCATTGGCAAAGCTGACCGGGGTCAGGACCGAGATCTATGATGGCAAGGCCGGTGGGGTGACTATCACTTCAAAAGCAGGCAGGTATCATGAGGCTCAGCATCTGGTTGTCATGCAGGAAAAGGTGCATGCCGTAACGAAAAAGGGGATGGTTTTTGATACTGAGCAGCTTGAATACCGTTCTGGTCCAGGTCTGGTTACGACGAATCGTCCGGTAAAGGTTGTTGATGGAAGGCTTACATTAACGGCCCAAGGGATGGAAATGACACTGCATGATGAAAAGGTCCGTTTTCAGGGGCCAGTGAATGCAGTAATCGAGGGAACACATGCAAAGCATTAATCGGACCTTACTGTTGCTGTTGCTTGTCTGCCTGTTTGGGGTGTTGCCCGCCTTGGCTGCTCCGCAGCAAGCAGCCGGACCTTCGTCAAAGCGGGACCGCTCTTCAAAACCTATCAATGTTAAGGCAGATGAACTGAAGGCAGATAATAAGGGCAAAACTGCTGTTTTTACCGGGCGTGTGGTGGCTCGACAGGAAGATGTAACGATCTATTCTGACAAAATGATCATTTATTACGGTGAGAAGGATGATCAGGTCGATAAGATTGAGGCGATTGGTTCAGTACGGATTCTGCAGACCAACCGAGTCGGTACAGGCGGCCATGGCCTGTATGAAAGCAAGGAAGGGAAAATAACTCTTTCCATCAATCCCAAGGTGACGCAGGACAAGGATTCTGTGACCGGCAAGGTCATTGTGTATTACCTGGATGAAGATCGTAGCGTGGTTACCAGTGGTGAAAATGCCAGGGTCGAGGCGGTTATCCATCCCAAGCCTGGCAGTGGGCCGAAAAAGAATGACACCAAAAAACAGCCATAGCAGAAATCTGCGTGCTGATGGGCTTTGCAAGACCTATGGTAAACGTCAGGTGGTACGTGGGGTAAACCTGTCACTTGACTCTGGTCAGGTTATCGGTCTGCTTGGCCCCAATGGTGCCGGCAAGACCACTACCTTTTATATGGTGGTAGGTTTAACAAGGCCTGACGGTGGTCAGGTCTGGCTGGATGGCGATGACATTACTGAACAGCCGATGCATCAGCGGGCACGGCGTGGCATCAGTTATCTGCCCCAGGAAGCGTCGGTCTTCCGGAAGCTGTCGGTGCGTGATAATCTGCTGGCGATCCTTGAAACGGTTGAGGATGATCGTGAACTGCAACAGCACCGTGCTCAGGAGCTACTGGAAGAGTTTGGTATTACCCATATTGCAGATTCAAAGGGGTTTGCGCTTTCCGGGGGCGAGCGTAGACGGGTTGAGATTGCCCGTGCCTTGATCACCAGACCGGCTTTTATTCTACTGGATGAACCTTTTGCCGGCATAGACCCGATAGCGGTAGCGGATATTCAGCAACTGATTTTTGGGCTTAAAAACCGTAATATAGGTGTATTGATTTCAGACCACAATGTTAGAGAAACCCTTGGCGTCTGTGATGCCGCCTATATTGTGAATGCAGGTGAGGTGCTTGAGTTTGGCACCCCTGAGCAGATTGCAGAAAGTAAAAAGGCCCGAGAAATCTATCTGGGCGAAGACTTCAGACTTTAGAGGCAGTAAGGAGCAGCTATGGCGATGGAGATGCGCCAACAACTGAAGATGACGCAGCAATTGGTGATGACCCCCCAGTTGCAGCAGGCCATCAAGCTGCTTCAGATGACCAGGATAGAACTGCAGGATGTGGTTCGTCAGGAACTGGAGGAAAACCCGATTCTGGAAGAATCGCCAGAGCTGGAGGAAATCCGGGATGGCGAATCACTTCTGGAGACCGTTGAGGCGGAGCTTCCTGATGATAACCTGGCAACAGGCGAGACCTTTCAGGAGGTTGCTGCCGGTGAAGATACCCTGCGCGATTGGGATAGCTACCTTGATGGCTATAACTATACCTCGGGTGAACAGTCAGGGGATGAGGATGACAAACTCTCCTTTGAAAATCTGCTGACCCGCAAAGGCACGCTGTTTGATCACCTGCATTGGCAGTTGCAGATGGGGAATTATAGCGACGAAGAGCAGATGGTTGGAGAAGAGATCATCGGCAATATTGATGATGATGGTTTCTTCCGTTCTACGGTTGCTGATATCGCTCTTGTCTGTAATGCCCAGGAGCAACTTGTTGAAGCAATGTTGCTGCGGATTCAGGAGTTTGATCCCAGTGGTGTCGGTGGCCGTTCGTTGCAGGAATGTCTGCTGATCCAGGCCCGTAGTCTGGGGATGGAAGGAAGTGTGGTTGAAGCGATCCTGTTACGTCATCTGTCGGACGTGGAGAATCGCAACTATAAACAGATCGCTCGTTGTCTGAAGGTCGATCCTGAACAGGTTCTGGCGGCTATTCGGGTAATTGCCGGTTTTGATCCACGGCCCGGACGTCTGTACAGCAGTGATGAGGTGCACTACATCTCTCCTGACATCTTTGTGCATAAGGTGGGGGATGATTATGTGGTGATGTTGAACGAAGAAGGTTTGCCAAACCTGCGGCTGTCCCCCTATTACCTTGATGCCAAGGCCGGTGGCGGTATGGATGCCAAGACACAGGAATATGTTGGCGACAAGAAGCGGGCCGCTGAATGGCTGATCAAGAGTATTCAACAACGCCAGCGCACTATTTTCAGGGTGGCCAAGAGCATCGTCAAGTTTCAGCGGGAGTTCCTTGAGCAGGGGGTTGAGGGGCTGCGTCCTCTGGTGTTACGGGATGTGGCCGAGGATATCGGCATGCATGAGTCCACCATCAGCCGGGTCACCACCAACAAGTATATGCAGACCCCCCAGGGGCTGTTTGAGTTAAAGTACTTTTTTAACAGTGGGCTTTCAACCTCAGATGGAGATTCGGTTTCTTCTGAGAGTGTCAAAAACCGGATCAAGGCGATTATTGATAAAGAGGATGCTGCTAAACCGCTCTCAGATCAAAAAATTGCTGAAATGCTGTCTGATGAAACCGTCAATATTGCCCGGCGAACGGTAACAAAATACCGTGAGATGCTGCGTATCGGATCGTCGTCTGAACGACGGCGACATTTCTGATATAATTACCAAAGAGGGACTATCCACGAAGGAGGACAAACCATGCAAGTATCGACAACTTTTCGGCATATGGAACAGAGTGAGGCGCTGAAAAACTACGCAGAGGAAAAACTTGAGCGGGTTGCAAAGTATATTGATGAACCGATAGCAGCTCAGGTCTATTTTACGGTGGAGAAGATCCGCCACATTGTTGAGATTGTTATCTCCGGCCGGGGAATTACCACCAAGGCGTCAGAGGCAACCAATGATATGTATGCCGCAGTTGACGCTGTTCTGGACAAAATTGAGCGTCAACTGAAGCGTTACAAGGAAAAGCTGAAGGCCCATAAGCCTGCTGGCGATAACAATGGACGTACCATGTCCAAGAAGGTGTTCCAGGCTGAGAGTATTGAGACTCATCCTGAACCGGTTGTTATTACCACCAAAACCGAGACTGCCAAGCCGATGGCAGTGGAAGAAGCGGTTATGCAGATGGACCTGCTGCACAAAGATTTTCTGGTCTTCACCGATGCTACTTCAGGTGAAATAAGTGTTCTGTACCGTCGCAAAGACGGCAACTTTGGCCTGATCGAGCCTCAACGGGGCTAACGGTGTGATCCCGGGAGGGTGTCGTGCCTTCCCGGGCATACTAACCACTAACAGTGGACAGCATTACCCTATCCATACAGGATCTGCTTGATGAGAAGGAATATGGTCTTGATCTGCGTTTAATTGCAGGGGCCAAGGGCCTGGACCATCGGGTTAGCTCATCACGCATTCAAAAACCTGGACTGGCGCTGACCGGTTATACCCAACATCTGCATCCTGCAAGAATTCAGGTGCTGGGCAATACCGAAATATCCTATTTATCCCAGCTAACCGAAGAACGTCTGTATGACAATACGCAGGCACTCTGCGCATTTCCCATTTCCTGCTTTATTGTTACCAAAGGCCTGACACCACCTGCGACGTTTCTTGCAATTACTGAAGAATATGCCATTCCGGTACTGGTGTCGCCCCATCAGTCGTCAACCTTTATCTCTTTAATAACCAAATTTCTTGAAGAGCAGCTGCTGCCAACTACCCATTTGCATGGGGTGCTGGTGGATGTGCTGGGTGTCGGCATTCTGTTGACCGGCAAGAGCGGTATCGGCAAAAGCGAATGTGCCCTTGATCTGGTTATTCGTGGTCATCGACTGGTGGCTGATGATATGGTCTTTATCCGTAAAAAGATGCCGGCCAGTCTGGTTGGTCAACCAGAGCAGCAGATCCAGCATCTGATGGAGATTCGTGGACTGGGCATCATCAATATCAAAGATCTGTACGGCGTATCGTCTATCCGTGAAAAAAAGATCATTGATCTGGTGCTTGAACTGATGGAGTGGGACCCAAACCAGGAATATGATCGACTGGGGATTGATGACAAGACCACCAGCATTCTCGGGGTGGAACTGCCACATCTGACTATACCGGTCAGACCGGGACGTAACCTTGGCTCAATCATTGAAGTTGCTGCCCGAAATTTTCTTCTCAAGGGAATGGGCTACCATTCGGCAAAGGATTTTCAGCAGCGGTTGCTGGACCGGATGGAAGTCCGTCACCTTGGCGATGAAGTGGAGTAGCTGATGCGGATCGTTGTTATTACCGGGATGTCCGGTTCAGGTAAATCAACCGCTGTGCGGGCACTTGAGGATGAGGGCTTCTACTGCATCGACAACCTGCCGGTACGGTTGTTTCGTCAGTTTGTGGAGCTGATCGAAAAGTCCGGCGAGACCTTTAAAGGGGTCGTGCTGGTTACTGATATTCGAGGCCGTGATCTCTCCACCGGCATTGTGGAATCATTCCGTGAATTACGCAGTGTGGGGCATGAGCTGGAAGTCCTGTTTTTTGACGCATCGGATGAGGTGCTGATCAGGCGCTTTGCTGAAACCCGTCGCCGCCACCCGGCTGATGAACACTGCACGGTTCCTGAAGGAATCCGGATTGAACGGGAGCGGCTGGCCGCGCTGCGTCAGAATGCTACACTGGTTATTGATACCTCAGAGTTCAATGTACATCAGTTAAAAGAACAGGTGATCCGTATTATAAAAGGGGAGCAGGGGAGTAGCCATTTTACCGTTGAGATCATCTCTTTCGGCTTCCGTTATGGTGTGCCACTGGATGCAAATCTGGTAATGGATGTCCGTTTTTTGCCAAATCCTCATTTTGTTCCTGAACTGCGCCCCTACAGTGGCCTTGAGCCGCAGGTACGGAATTTTGTACTTGAGCAGCAGGATACAAAGGTATTTCTTGATCAGTTTTTGTCGTTACTGCAGTTCCTTATTCCGGCTTACCGCCGTGAAGGCAAGAGCTACCTGACCATTGCCATCGGCTGCACTGGCGGTCGCCATCGTTCGGTGGCCATTACCCAGGCAGCGGCATCACGTTTTGAGACGCTTGGTCTTAAGGTGCGTATCAGTCACCGTGATATTGAGAAGGGATAGTACATCATGACAGGACTTGTTGTTGTAACCCATGCAGGGCTTGCTACATCATTGATTGCAGCTGCAGCCATGATAACCGGTAGCAGTGATGGTTGTGAAGGAGTTGAGCTGCATGCGGATGACCCTGCAGATGGTCTGGTTGCCCGCATTGCAGAAGCGTTGAAATCCGTTGGAACCGATGGAGCTATCATCATGACTGATATGTTTGGTGGTACCCCTTCAAATGCGGCCATGTCTTTTCTACAGGAGGGCAAGGTTGAGGTGGTGACCGGAGTTAATCTGCCGATGATGGTGGAGTTTTTTTCAAGACGTGAACGGATGACGCTGGAGGAACTTTGCGCTTCTCTGCAGCGCTGTGGACGTGAAAGCGTGATCATAGCTGGTGAATTTCTGAAATAGAACAGGTGGGTATATGCAACAGCAGGAATTTGAAATTGTCAATAAACTTGGACTGCACGCCCGTGCGTCAGCCCTGTTTGTCAAGACCGCCAGCAAATTTCAGTCTGAAGTCAAACTGGCCCGGGAATCGGTTGAGGTGAATGGCAAAAGCATTATGGGAATCATGATGCTGGCTGCCTCAAAAGGAACCAAGATCCGTCTGACCGTGGAGGGTGCTGATGAAGCAGAGGCGATACAAACTATTGGTGCGCTGATTATTGACGGGTTTGGTGAAGAGTGACCCTGCTGCCATTTACGTATATGGCTGTTTTTGTTTTTCTCTTTGGGGCTGCAATCGGTTCATTTCTGAATGTCTGCATTTATCGCCTTCCCCTTGATCAATCGATTGTCAGCCCCGGCTCCCGTTGTATGTCCTGCGGGACGGCTGTGCGCTGGTTTGATAATATCCCTGTAATCAGCTGGATTGTGTTGCGTGGCCGCTGTCGGAGGTGCGGGGTCACTTTTTCAATTCGCTATCCGTTGGTGGAGCTGTTGACTGGCTGTCTGATGCTGGTGCTGTTTTTGCGTTTTGGTCTGTCTGTCTCATTTGCTGTTTATGCCCTGCTTGTTGCTGCGCTGATAGTTATTACCTTCATTGATTTTGATCATCAAATTATTCCAGACGAAATTTCTCTTTCAGGTGTTGCTCTGGGATTTCTAACCTCTTTTTTTCTGCCGGAGCCGGGCTGGGTCTCATCACTGGCAGGTATTGTTGTTGGCTGGGGTAGTCTGGCGTTGGTGTTTTACGCCTATCTCTGGCTGACCGGACGGGAAGGTATGGGGGGCGGAGATGCCAAACTGTTGGCTATGCTGGGAGCCTTCCTTGGATGGAAAGCCATCCCGTTTATCATTTTTACCTCATCACTGGTTGGATCGATTGTTGGACTTTCGTTGATGGCACTGCAACGTAAAGGGCGTCATTTGGCCATTCCGTTTGGTCCTTATCTGGCCATGGGGGCAGTCCTTTATGTTTTTTATGGTCCCCAGCTGATCAACTGGTATCTTCGCCTGGGTAAGTAACTGATGCGAACGGTGCGGCCAAGCCTCACGTTTTCCATCCTGGCCTCGCTGGCCTGCCTGCTTATCCTTACCTGGCTACTCTTCAGTCTGCTTGCCTTTAAAACCGCTGAAAATGATCTGTATGCCCAAAAGGGTGAGCATGCCCGTATGTTGCTATCCACCTTTGTCAACCAGCTGCCGGATCAGTTGCCTGGTTTTCCGGAAGGAATGCTGCCGCTTAATACCTCTGCTGCAATTTATGCCTCAAAACTTTCTGAAGAACGATCCTTTGAACGGCTAACCCTGCTGGATAAGGCAGGCAAGGTTATCTACAGCGTTGGCAGGGACGGAAGCGATCTCTATCGTCCCTTTTCCTTGCCGGGTCGACAGGTGGAAGAGAGTGGTATTGCTGCTGATGGGGGGATGTTGATCCGATCAGTTCAGGTGATTCGTAATGGTGAACAGGTTGGGCGGGCAGGATTGATCTTATCTTTGGCTGATGAGCAGCGCCGGATTAAGCGAACCAGACAGTTGCTGATGTCCTATTTTGCCCTTGATTTTATTTTATTGCTTGGTTTGGGTGCCTTTGTACTGTCTAAAATCGTGGTAACACCGGTTAATCGTCTGCTGTCAGCAACAGAGAAGATTACTGATGGTGTGTATGGCCATCAGCTTAAAGTTACCGGTTCTCTGGAACTGGCCCGGTTGGCAGACTCTTTCAATGCCATGTCCAGTGCCCTTGAGCAGAAGCAGCATGAGGTCGCGTCCCATGTTGCTATGCTTGAGCAGGTCAACAGTGACCTGCAATTGGCCCGTGAAGAGGCGGTACGCTCGGAAAAAATGGCATCAGTCGGTCTTCTTGCTGCCGGTACAGCTCATGAGATAGGTACGCCACTAGCTTCGGTAATGGGGTATGCAGAAATACTGTCTCAGGAGCTTGAGCACAACCCCACACAGGCAGACTACCTTGCACGTATTATGGATAGCTGTGGTCGGATTGACAGAATTGTCAAGGGATTGCTTGAGTATGCACGTCCCAAACAAGCGGTCTGTGAAGAGGTGGATCTGCTGGAACTTGTTCAGCAAACGGTTGAGCTTCTGCAGCATCAGGGTATGTTTAAAGGGGTGCAGGGATCACTGACTTCAGCAGGTCAGATTTCCCGATTGATGCTTGATCCCCATCAACTGCAACAGGTGCTGATTAACCTGCTGATTAATGCAAGTGATGCCATGCCGAACGGGGGAGTGCTCAGGCTGGTCGCCAGGCAGGAGCCTGATAAAAACATGCAGCTGCTTGAGGTGTGGGATTCAGGAACAGGTATTGCGCCTCAAAACCTTGGCAAGCTGTTTGATCCATTTTTTACTACCAAGGACCCTGGTAAAGGTACTGGCTTGGGGCTTGCCATATCTGCCCGGATTATTGAAGGTTTTGGTGGAAAAATTACGGTGCAGAGCAGTGTGGGCAAAGGTAGCTGTTTTGTCATCCATTTGCCGGTGCATACGAAGGGGAACACCGAATGAAGCAATCCCACATCCTGATTATTGATGATGAAGATAATCTGCGTCACATGCTGTCGGTCATGCTTCAAAAACAAGGATATCTTGCAGATACAGCAGGTGGGGGGAATGAGGCGTTGGAGATGCTTGCAGGCCATGCCTATGACTATATCCTGTGCGATATCCGCATGCCCGACATGGATGGCAGAGAATTTCTGCGTCAAGCGATCAGAAGGGGTATTACTGCCCCGATTGTGATGATGACCGCCTACGGAGCGGTAGATACCGCTGTTGCGTGCATGCAGGAAGGTGCCTATGATTTTATTTCAAAACCGTTCAAGCGGGATGAAATTGTCATTGTTTTGAAAAAAGCAGAAGAACGAGAGCGTTTGAAAGAGGAAAATCAGACTCTGAAAGCCGAAGTGGCCGGTAAAAATTCATTCTGCGGGATGGTTGGACGTAATCCTGCCATGCTGTCTCTGTATGATCAGATCAGACGGGTGGCGGGTCTGAAAACCACGATATTGATCCAGGGTGAATCTGGGACAGGAAAAGAACTGGTTGCCCGGGCTTTGCACACCAGTGCCTGCCGTCATGACAAGCCGTTTGTGGCGGTGAATTGTGGTGCCATTCCAGAAACAATGCTTGAGGCTGAGCTGTTTGGACATGTTAAAGGTTCCTTTACCGGTGCAACTGCAGACAAGGCTGGTCTGTTTGAACAGGCTGACGGTGGTACGCTTTTTCTGGATGAGATCGGTGAGATGCCACTTGCCCTACAGGTGAAGTTATTACGAGTACTACAGGAAAATGAGGTGCGCAGGATTGGGGCATCAACGTCTCGTAAAGTTGATGTACGGGTGGTGTCTGCTACGGCCCGTGATCTGCAAACTGAAGTCGCTGCCGGACGCTTCAGGGAAGACCTTTATTTTCGTCTGAACGTGTTCTCGCTGCATATTCCTCCTTTACGTGATCGGGTGGATGATCTTCCCTTGCTGGTGCAATATATTGTTAGGGATTGTGCCGCCAGAATCGGACGAGAACCGGTCCCGCGTGTGACTCCAGAGGCATTACGGCGTCTGATGTCTCACAACTGGCCCGGTAATGTGCGCGAACTGGAAAACGTTATTGAGCGGGCACTGGTACTTTGTGACGGCGACCAGCTTGCTGCAACCTGTTTGCCGGATGGGACTGTCCCGTTGGTCGTTGAATCGTCATCGCATACAGACAGTGACGAAAATCTTTCAATCAAGTTGGCTGAACGGGTTATGGAAATGGAGTTAATTGGTAAGGCGCTTGCCAAGACTGGCGGTAATCGAACTCATGCGGCTAAAATTCTTGAAATCAGCCACCGTGCCTTGCTGTATAAGTTGAAGGAGTACGGTCTGGAGTAATTGTGATTGATTAATGTTGATAGGATATTCTGAAGCGGAAACATGCGTGTTGCGTGCTCAGCAAAAATTGCGGGGAATAGACTGACACGAAATAGCTGGCTATGAAAAAAATGCACAGACATCCATTGTGTTCAAATTTATATTAACAAAAATATGCTGTTAGCTTGTTGTGATGCGTGCGGCATTTTTCTTGCTTCTTCCATCCCAAGAATAACTTCCATCCCCGAAAGGATTGTATCCGATGACGCGCATTATGCTGACTACCATATCCTTGATTCTGCTATCAGCTGTATCTGTATTTGCTATGCCTGCCGCCAAAGATGGCTGCGGTACTATGGAATGCTCCAAGTGCCATTCACTAACGGTCAAGGAAGCTGCTGAATTGCTTAGTTTTGCAGGTGTCACGGTAAAATCTGTCAAGCCAGCACCCAGCCATGGTATGCACGAAGTCCTTTTCCAAAAGGATGGCGGGGTGGGGATTGTCTATATTGACTATGGTAAAAAGCATCTGATTCAGGGCATGGTCATTGATCTAAAGACCAAAGAACCGGCCGTAATGGCCCATGAAAAAGACATTCCCCGGCCAAAGCAGTTTACTGGCCTTGATCCCAAGTTAATCCCCGCTCAGTACGCCATCGTAATGGGGAACCCTAAAGCAGCTAAAAAGCTGTATGTCTTTACAGACCCTGACTGCCCCTATTGCCGTACGCTGCATCCTGAACTGCAGAAGCTTGAAAAACTAATGCCTGATCTGGCCATTCATATCATGTTGTATCCTCTGCAGCAGTTACATCCTCAGGCGTATGACAAAGCGCGGGTGGTGCTGTCCACCAAAAGTCGCAAGAACCTTGACCTTGCCTTTGAAGGCAAGGAACTGCCCAAAGCCAAAGGGGATGCCGGTAAGGCTGGCGTTGATGCGGTGATACAATTTGCCCAGGAACAAGGGATCAATGGTACACCAATGATACTGTTGCCGGATGGCACACCATATCAAGGACAGCGTACAGCAGAGGCGGTTAAGGCAGTTTTGAAAGGACAATAGCTCTACTGTGGAACAAAATGGGAGAAAGCTGTATTGGGTTGAGAAAGACGGTTAATTTAAGCTCTTACTTTATTTCATATCTTGTGTTTGCTTAACCGTCTTAGTACACCTGTAGTTCTTAGCTTGCTGCGATAAATAACTTATATTAGAGGAGAAGCTGTATGAAAACCGTATTGTTTCTATCTGGTCTTGTGCTGGTATTTATAACAACTCTTAACCTGAATGAGTGTGGAGCAATCGTTGCAAGTTATGATACGCAGCAGCAATTAGCGGATGAGACGCTAACTGGAACGTATCTGGGGTATAAAAATCAGACCATTGTCATGCAACTAAAAGATGGAACGCGCGGGTCTTACCCTTGCAAGGCAGATGAAACACTTTTGGGGCTTATCTCTAAAACCCGCCTTGCCAGGCAAGTGACCATTACGATTAAAAAAGGCGTGGTTGTCCGGTTTGAGGAGGTATCCAGATGAAGAACTTATTCTCGTTAATTATCACATTGTTTGTATCAATCATGTGCAGCTCAATAGCCTTGGCTACAGTCCCATCGGTTGTTTCGACTATTCCTGGGGCTGCTGCATCAAACGTTGCCCTTACTAGTACGGTGCAAGTTACCTTTAATACAGCAATAAAAACAAGTACTATAACAACATCTTCTTTTTATATTGTAGATGCCCTTACTAATACTCAGGTGGCAGCTGGCAATGCAGTTGCATCAAATAGCAATAAGACATTCACTATTACTCCTACATATCCTCTTTCACCCTGTATGACGTACACAATGATAGTAAAAACCACAGTAAAAAGTAATGATACAAACACTTCCCTGGCAGCGCAATTTTCGAGAAGTTTTAGCACGGTCTCCTCTGCCACTGCTCCTACGGTTATTGGAAGGGTGCCGGCTTCAGGGGCAACTGGGGTTTCTGAATCAGGTCCAATCATGGTTTCTTTTGATAGAATGATGGCTACTCCAACTATTGACGCAACGGTTTTTGGTCTTGATAATGGAGCCACCGGAAATATCACTTTCAGCACCGTAGCTAATAGTACTACGGTGACTTATACTCCATCTCCAAATTTAATTTCTTCGACTCTTTACACAGCAACGATGGGTACTGGTGCAAGAAGCATGTGTGGTGTTGCGATGGCAGCTCCTGATGCATGGTCTTTTACTATCCGTGATAGTGCGGCTCCGTATGTAACGTCGACAGCTCCCTCAAATAGTGCCGCAAATATAGCTCGTTCAACCCCAATAACCATTAATTTTAGTGAGGCAATGCAGACGTTAACCGGAGCCAATATAAGTGTACTGGATGGTGCGACTCCTGTTGCTGGAACAGTAACATTTGATTCTGTCAGTAAGCTTACAGCTACGTTTACCCCAACTGCAGCACTAGCATATAATAAGGTTTATACGGTTTCTGTTGCTGGCGCTAGAGACCTTGCAAGCAATGTAATGGCCCCCAATCCCTATACCTTTTCTTTTACCACCGTTGCTGAAGAGATTATGCAGTATTGTAACATTCCGCCCTTTGTCTCTACAAACGTTATGCAGCCCAATGTGTTGTTGATTATGGATAACTCTAACAGTATGGATGAAGATTTTAATGGGGCTGCAGTAGGGTCATATTCCCCACTTAGCAAATCGGTTGCAGGCAAAACAGCGCTTCAAAATGTTGTGCAAACCTATTCTGACAGTATGCGTATCGGGTTAATGACCTATAATTTACCCAGTGCCGCTAAACGATATGTTAGCAATTCTCCCTATTTTGTCTCATATGAACCCAAATCCTACTGTCCTGTGCCACCGCCGGAATGTGTTGATTATTGCGCAACTGGTAATGCTTCAAGCCAGTTTACCTGTAGAACAGAATGTCAGCTGCAAAACCCATTGTTTGATGAAACCTATATGGATGAAGTTATTACTGTGCAGGGAGCTGGCGCCAGACGCACCAAATATTGTGGGCTTGTATATCCAAAGACTCAGCGGATGATCAATCCTACAGACGTAACTCGATACATTTATTACAAACAGGCGCTTCCTTATTATACCGGTTCAAATCCAGGTAATCAGTTCGATTATGCCCAGGCATATACCCCTGCTCAGGAAATTACTAATACATCCACGGCTACAAATGCTTACAATATCTGGTCGTCAAAAACAGGAACAAATGATGATTATGGTACCAATGCGCAACATTTTGGATATTCAGGTGGTGGAGGGACATCGGCTTTTACGCTAACAGATTCAGACTTGGCACTTGGGTACGGAAATATTGGTCGGAGAGTGACAAGTGTTGGAATAGGAGATACCTGGTTTGCCAACAGTTCTCCCGGAGGCGGTTTTCTTCAGGTCTCTGCCGCCACGAATGATGCGGTTAACACCCAGAAAAACCTGCTTCTTACCAAGCTTACAACCTATTCTGGTAACTCGGCAGGTTACATGTCATGTACCAATACGGCGAATCCAAACGCCTGTAGTTATATTGTCAACGCCGGCTTGACCCCTACCGCCGGGACATTGCAGACTGCAACGGATTATTTTAGTGGTGGCAGTTCACCCATCCAGGCGCGTTGTCAAAAAAACTTCATTATTTATGTTACAGATGGTCTCCCCAGCGTCAATGCTTCAGGTACTGTTGGGTCTGCAGATACATTGATTGGCACTGACGTAAGCCCGGCTGCAGGTACGGTGCTGAACAAGCTGGATGCACTTCATACTGTCAGCAAAACAGTTGATGGCACGCCACGTACCTTTAACATAAAGACTTATGTTTTAGGGCTTGGTTTAACGTCTGATGCCAAGGAAAAACTTGAGCTTATGGCTACTCATGGTGGCACGAATCAAGCTTACTATGCTGATAATACTGCTCAACTAAATGATGCATTAGCAGCAATTTTTAGAGATATTAATTCGCAGATTTCATCGGGTACTTCAGCTTCAATTGTAAATAACCGTGGAGAGAGCGGTGCCAATCTTTTCCAGGCGGTTTTCTATCCCAAAAAGAGTTTTGGGGGGACTGACTTGTATTGGATCGGTGAAATGCAGAATCTCTGGTATTATCTTGATCCGCTTATAGGCGTAAGCTCTATACGTGAGGATACCGACTTTAATAAGGAGCTTGATCTCAAAAAAGATGACAAAGTCACAGTGGACTATGGTGCTGTAAGTAGTCAGACCATTGCCCACTGGTTTAAAGATTCAACCGGTAGCGGTTCTTTTACGGCTGATGCTGATGCAAATGCGAGAGTGCCGGCAGGGTCTCCTGATAATATTCGGCCACTCTGGCGGGCAGGATCGCTTCTACATTTGAGGAGCGCAGGAAGCCGTAACATTTATACTGTGTTGGGAAGCTATAACAGCCATTATTTAACGAATGGGCTAGAGACGCCACCTGCAGTTCCAAGCCCTACGCCAAGTACTTCACAAAGTGGACTAACCTCCTTTACAACAGCAAACATATCCTTGTTGAGCAGTTCTTTGAATGTTCTTAATGATACTATTGGACAGACAGTTATTGATTATGTTCGTGGTGTTGATGCGCCCTCATACCGTAACAGGTCCGTTTCTATTTCATATCCAAATACTAATCCTGCACCGCTTAATGCAGACGTACCGGGAGCAAGTGTTGTTCCTGGTGTCGGCGTCTGGAAACTGGGGGATATTGTATCGTCAACACCGCAATCACTGACATCAAAACAGCTCCATTCATTTGATACAGCTTATAATGACAGTAGTTATGCTCGTTTTTATAACTCGTATGAGTACAATAGAAGAAATATGGTTTTTACTGCAGCAAACGATGGGATGCTACATGCATTCAGCATTGGAAAAGTTACTAAACCCACTTACAGTGCATTGAATCCCAATCGTATTGCAATATTAACGGATCTTGGCGATACCAGCTATGTTGGTGACGAAGCGTGGGCATTCGTACCAAGGAATGCCTTACCATACTTAAAATATTTAGGTGATCCGGCATATAATCATCTGTATTATGTTAATAACACGGTGTCGTTACTTGATGTTTCTATCAATAAGCCAACAACTTCAATATCTGCATGTACTCAGTCAGAATATTGGAAATGTGATAAGTCTACGACTTATTCCAATGCCGTTACTAAAACTATTGATGAAGATACGACTAGCTGGAGAACTGTTCTAATAGGTGGAATGGGTCTAGGCGGTGCTAGCCGTGACAGTGCTGATTTCTGTAATAACAATGATGGTACTACTCCTGCAAATTTGGCGGCTCAGACGCGAAGTGATTGTGTAAAAACACAAATCTCAGGGATAGGCCTTTCTTCTTTCTTTGCTCTCGATGTAACGAATCCGGTTTCTCCCAAATTCCTGTGGGAATTCTCTGATGCGGTACTTCCGGCAGCGGATAAGGGGTTGGGTTACAGTACTTCAGGTCCGGCTATTGTAAGAATCGCTTCAAGAGTAAATCCTGCAGAAAATTACGGAAATCCTAATTTGCGGTTGAATGGTCGTTGGTTTGCAGTTTTTGCGACTGGTCCTTCAGGGCCTATAAATACTGTGGCTCACCAGTTTATGGGACGGTCTGATAATCGTCTTAAAGTGTATGTGGTTGATATCCATCCAGATCTTTCTTCTGGTTGGGTAAAAAATACCAACTATTGGGTTTTTGACTCTGGCATAAATAACGCTTTTGCAGGTGATATTAACGATGCGGTTGTTGATGTTGATCGCTGGAACTCTGGTTCTAATGGCTATTACAGCGATGATGTGGTGTATATTGGTTACACAAGGCCCAATGTTACAGTTACAAAATCGCCTGACGCTGCTGGTGGTACCACTTGGACGCAAGACCCTGTTACTCTAGGTTCAACATGGAGTGAGGGGGGGGTTTTGAGACTATTAACCAATGACAGCCTCAATCCTGCAGACTGGACCCTGAGTACAATGATTGATGGTGTTGGGCCGGTTACCTCTGCAGTGACAAAACTGCAGGACAGGAAAAACGGTAAATTATGGACTTATTTTGGGTCAGGCCGGTTTTTCAATAAGACTGAGTCAGGGTCAGATGACCCAACGAATCGACGGTATATTATGGGGGTTCAAGATACCTGCTATAGTAGTACAGGAAATAAGATGAATGCAGGTTTTACCAAAATTCTAAACGTATGGACCAAGCAAGGATGTGGTGTGACAGCACCGGCTACACTTAGTTTGGATGATTTGGAAGATCAAACATCAACAATAGTTCCAGTCCTGTCAGCTGGTAAAAAAGGATGGAAAATTCAGCTTGATGCTGCTGGCACTTACTCTTTCGGATCACCACTTGTTGCATCCGCATATGATGCTGAACGTGTTGTCACAAATACTATTGCTAACTTTAATGGTGTAATCTACTTTACGAGTTTCAAACCTACCAGTGACCTATGTGGTGACGGAGGAGTTACATTGGAGTGGATTGTTGATTATGCGACAGGCGCGGCGCCACCAGCCTCAGCCATGAAGGGAAAACTTTTGATTCAGTTGTCGGGCGGTGAGTTTGCTTCAATAGATATCTCAACTGCCACAAAATCACACGGAGATCCTGCGCAGACCACACATGGTGACCGCAGGATAAGAGCCGAACTGGCTGGTCATGGCCTTGCAGGGAGCCGTGGTGGTAGCCTTCAGAGTGCTTCGCAACCGGTACGTAAAATTCTCCACATAATGGAGAAATAACCAATGAAAAACCGAGGATTTTCCATTATTGAGCTGATTGTTGTTGTTGGGCTGGTTAGCCTTGTGCTTGGTATAGCTGCGCTTGACTTTTTTTCATGGACGCGGAAAGCGCAGATAGAGCGTCAGGTTAAGGAACTTTATGCAGATATACAGGCAGCTAGACTTGATGCTGCTTTTACAAAACAACGTCGTGGTGTTGAATTTAGTGCGAATCAGGTTGTTTTTAGAAGATTTTCCAGTAATGAGGCGACAGCAGCCGGAACACGTACTTCCACAAAAAATCTGTCTTTTGCCATTACCCGTACCATATGGGCCAATCCGGCAGATGGGCAAATTATTTTTGATACGAAAGGTGTTATGGCTGACCCGATTGTTAAGGTTATTTGTGTAACAACAGATATTGATGCCTCCTATGATGCCTTGATTATTACGCCAGCCATTACCAATATGGGAAAAGTAACAAACCGGGGAGTTGCTTGTGGACAAGATAATGTTATTCAAAAGTAAGGTAAAGTCACTTGGATTTACTCTGATTGAGGTAATGGTAGCAATTGTTATCCTTATGGTTGGTCTTTTGGGTATGTTTCAAACCATAAACTTGGCTATGGATAAAAATCTTGAAAATCAGTACCGTGAAAATGCTATAGCTGTTGCAGAACAGTTGTTGGGACATCAGAAAGCGATGGCGTTTGAAAATATAACTGCTAGACATGTTTTCAGGGTAGAGCAGATAGCTTCAAATTCAGTGTTTAAGAACTTTTCTACTGAACACCATGTAACTGATTTAGCAGCTTCAGGTACAAAATCAAAACAGATTTCAGTGCGTGTGTGGTGGCACTATAAAACAAAAAACTATGAGCATCAGACGTCATCCGCCATTGGAAATGCTGAACTCTAGGCGGTAACTAGTGAGGTTTCAGGTAATGTCTACTTTTTTAAATAATAAGCGAGGTTTTACTCTGGTTGAAATGATAGTTGTCATGCTGATTTTTGTTGTTGTGATTGGCATTACAGGCGATGCGTTCAATCGGATAGTTACCAAAAATTTGTCGCTGACTAAATCTGCTGAATCAAATATTTCGGGTATTGTAGGACTTGAAATTATGAGGGCAGATCTTGAGTCTGCGGGCTATGGTTTGCCGTGGTCTTTTTCTCAGCCAATAACCTATACAGAGACTTCGGATGCTCCGGGGGCTGGTTTAAATGATAATAACAGTACGTATACAGATGATACTCAAAATAAGGTACCAAGAGCCGTTATAAGCATTAATGACTATGTTTCAGCTGATCCTGAAGTTGCGTTTAACGGTTCTGATGTTCTGGCAGTACGTGCCCAGAGCGTTGCAACCAATGCTGCTGCAAAACGCTGGACGTATATTGAATCTGAGGTATTGCCCGCAGGCAATCCTTCTCCTGTCCCCCATGTCTGGAGCAGCGATAACTTGTCTGATACTGACAGGGTTATTATGATTCAACCCATCGCAGCAATGAAACCTTCAAATCAGCTTGTTATGACAGGTGCTGTATGGTCAGATGAATTTAGCAGCTATACTAATATTGGTGTTCCCCCTGTCTATAATGATGCCGAAAAAAAATCTGATGCCTACATTATTTATGGTGTTGATGGAGATACTGACTTGATGAGGCCTTTTAATCGGGCGGACTACTACATCCGTCGCCCAGCGGCATCAGAACAGGGATGGGTAAGACTGCCACAGCGCTGCAATCCTTCAACTGGTGTGCTTTTTAAGGGGGTTGTAAGCCATGCAAGTGCAGACGGCCATTATCAGGAGCTGCCATTGCTCGAATGTGTTATGGATATGCAAGTCGTATATGCCCGTAAAGAACCAGGTAGCTCTGAAACTATTGATGCTGCGGATATTAGTGGTTTGACTCCTCGAGAGATTCGGGAACAGATAAAAGAAATAAAAGTATATATTCTTACCCATGAAGGTGGTTTGGACAGATCCTTTACCTATCCCAGCGCTACTATTGTAGTTGGACCTGGTCCTGGTACGGGTAGAACAGTGAATCTATCAACTCTTGGTGGTGCTAATTGGCAAAATTACCGTTGGAAAGTCTACAGAATCGTTGCTCGTCCCAATAATTTGGCCGGCAGTATTGCCAGATAGAATCAGGTTATTAAATATGAAATTTATTCGTAATGAAAAAGGTATCGCGTTGGTAACCGCTTTGATGCTTACAATGATTACTCTGGTGATCTCGATGCTGATGTTGTATATGATCACGCAGAATATTTCATCATCAGGGGCACATAAACGTTATAAAAACTCCCTTGATGCCGCTGTAGGCGGTGTAGATATTGTCACTATGGATGCATTACCTTATCTGATAAGTTTTGCCGTTGATCCAAATGCGACTAGTTTGATTGATCGTTTGAATGCCAGTATGAATTTGGTCGCAATGACAGGTGTTACAGATGCTTGCCTGCAAGCAAAGCTGACCAGTAAAACGTGGGGGGCAGCATGCGGTGCTGCCAGTTCAAATTTAAATCCTAAAGATACGCCCGATGTCTCATTTACACTGCAATCGCAACTTTCTGTAGCAGCAGTAGGTTTCAGGGTGTATACAAAGATTGTTTCTACAACACCTGGTTCTACAGATATGAGTGGTAGGAATCTGGAAACTTCATCGACGACAGGTTCTCCACCAGGTGATGTAGGAGCGCCGTATTTATACCGAATTGAAGTGCTAGGCGAAAAAACTACGAACCCTGTGGAAAATGCTAGTTTGTCTGTGCTTTATGCTTATTAAATTTTGTGGATTCTAGTTTGAAAAATTGTGCCGTCTTGCTGTTCAAGGTTTCAAATGTGCCTTGTATTGAATCTGACGAGGAACCTTCATCAACGGCAGCCCACCTACATGGGCTGCCGTTGATGCGTTTGCGGCAAAAAAAGTTGCCTTTTTACTGCCTATCTACTATGTTGACAATCCCAAATTTTATAATCCTGCCGGTTTCGGAAGAGCTCCCATGTCAAAGACCCAAAGCCTTGAAGAATTGCGTGGCAAAATTGACCAGATTGATTGCAGTCTGGTTGAGCTATTAAATCAGAGAGCCAAAGTAGCCTCTGATGTTGGCAGGTTAAAAGCTGGCCAGGATCGGGATTTTCATGTACCCAGTCGTGAGCGTGAAGTGCATGAGCGGGTTGCCCGTATGAATCAGGGACCTTTGCCGGAAGAGGCTTTGCGTAGCATCTTTCGAGAGATCATGTCCGCTTGTCTGTCTCTGGAGTCTCCTTTAAAAGTGGCCTACATGGGGCCCAAAGCAACCTTCAGCCACCTTGCGACTATGCAGCAGTTTGGCCTGTCTGCACAGCTTGAACCGCAAAAATCAATCCCTGCTGTTTTTGAAGAGGTGGAAAAGGGTAAGGCGCTCTATGGTGTCGTACCGGTGGAAAATTCTACTGAAGGGGTTGTTACCCATACCCTTGATATGTTTGTGGACAGCAACCTCCAGATCATTTCTGAGATTATTCTTGATATTCATCATGATCTTCTTTCACGTACTGGCCGGTTGGAAGATATTCGTAAAGTGTATTCACATCCGCAACCGATTGCTCAATGTCGGCACTGGCTGGAAGAAAACCTACCCAATGTGCCGTTGGTTGATGTGGCATCAACTGCTGTTGCTGCACAGATTGTCAGCGAAGACTATACTGCAGCTGCCATAGCCAGTGAATTGGCTGCATCCATGTATGACCTTAAGATGGTGCGCAGCAGAATTGAAGATCAGGTTAATAATGTGACCCGCTTTCTGGTAATCTCGCGCAAGCCTGCTGAGCCGACCGGTAATGACAAAACATCAATCATGTTTTCAGTTAAGGATGAGCCTGGTATTCTCCATCGGATGCTTGAACCGTTTGCCCGGCATGGCGTAAACCTTTCCAAAATTGAATCCCGTCCGGTTAAGACCAAGGCTTGGGAGTACATCTTCTTTCTGGATATGTCAGGCCATGTCTCTGAGGCATCGGTTGGTGAGGCCATTGAAGAGTTGCGAGGCTTCTGCCAGTTTTTGAAGATTCTCGGCTCCTATCCAAAGGCCCGCTGATGATCAAGACCCTCGCTGTTATTGGAGTAGGTTTGATCGGCGGTTCTTTTAGCCGAGCCTTGAAGGCTGCAGGTGTGGTAGAGCGGGTGATCGGGTTTGACCTGGATTCTGAAAACCTGACTGAAGCTCTGCAACTTGGGGTTATTGACAAGATCGCGGCTGATTGTGCCACGGCTGTCAACGCTGCTGATGTAGTGTTTCTAGCAGTACCGGTCCGGGCAATGACCGCCGCTGTAGCCGCATGTGCCCCCCATCTTCCTGCTGGTTGTGTGGTAACCGATGGAGGTAGTGTCAAGGACGAGCTGGTTACTGCCTGTGAACAACTGATGCCTGCCGGTCGTTTTTTTGTCGGAGGCCATCCCATTGCCGGTACCGAGCATTCCGGAGCAAAGGCCTCTTTTGCCACATTGTTTCAAGGTCGTCGCTGCATTCTGACCCCCACCAGCCGTACTGATCAAAAGGCACTTGAGCTGGTACAACGTCTTTGGGAGGCGGCGGGTAGCCGGGTGGAGTGCATGGAGCCGCTGACCCATGACCGGGTTTTTGCCGCTGTGTCACACCTGCCGCATATGGTTGCCTATGCACTGGTACATGCGGTTGACCGTTCTTCTGAAGAGGAAGAGAATATCCTGGCCTTCTCGGCGGGCGGATTCCGCGATTTTACCCGAATCGCCTCATCTGATCCTTCCATGTGGCGCGACATTGCGCTGATGAACCGGCTCCCGTTGCTGTCGGTACTTGAGCGTTACCAGCAGGAGTTTGAGGTATTGAAAGAAAAGGTTGCAGCAGGAGATGGTGTCTGGCTGGAAAATTACTTCACCACATCCAAACGTCTGAGAGATGAAATAATCTGATACTTGTCGGGGGATGGTGCCCCTTGAGGTGATTATGCACGAACATGCACAACCGATAACCGTTGCACCTGTCCAGAAACTGCAGGGAGAACTTGCTGTCCCTGGTGATAAGTCTATTTCCCACCGTTCAATTATGCTGGGGTCTCTGGCTCAGGGGACGACTCGTATCAGTAACTTTTTGAGGGGTGAAGATAATTTCTCAACCATGAAGGCCTTTCGTAGTATGGGGGTACCGATTGACGATGATGGTCAGACCGTCACAGTCCATGGGGTTGGTCTGCATGGGCTGCAAGAACCGGGTGATCTGCTTGATTGCGGAAATTCCGGTACCACCATCCGTTTGATGACCGGTCTGCTGTCCGGGCAGAATTTTTTCTCGGTACTTACTGGTGACCAATATCTGCGCAAGCGCCCCATGAAACGGGTAGTGGAACCGCTGGCCCGTATGGGAGCAAAAATTGCCGGGCGTGGTGGCGGCACTCTCGCTCCTTTGGCCATAACCGGCGGTAACCTGACCGGTATTGACTATCAGTCACCGATTGCCAGCGCCCAGGTAAAATCAGCCCTGATGCTGGCTGGTCTGTATGCCTCAGGGGAAACAAGAGTAACAGAGCCATCACTTTCCCGTGATCATTCCGAGCGGATGTTCCGTTTTTTTGGCGCAGACCTTGATACCTTCGGTAATGGTGTTGCGGTGCGTGGCGGTAGGGAATTGAAGGGGCAGGAGATTGTGGTGCCGGGTGATATCTCATCTGCTGCCTTTTTTCTGGTAGCTGCCCTGATCGTGCCTGGCTCTGAAGTTCTGATCCGCAATGTGGGAGTGAACCCGACCCGTACCGGTGTGCTTGATATCCTGCAGGCAATGGGGGGAGATATTACCCTGCAGAATCAGCGTGAGGTTTCTGGTGAGCCGGTGGCTGATCTGCTGGTACGCTCCTCGCGTTTGAAGGGCATTGAGATTGGTGGCGATGTGGTGCCCCGTGCCATTGATGAGTTCCCCGCTATCTGTGTGGCTGCTGCAGTGGCTGAAGGTACTACCATCATCAAAGATGCTAAAGAGTTGCGGGTTAAGGAAACAGACCGGATTGCCGCCATGGCTGCCAATCTTCGCATTGTCGGGGCAGGGCAGATTGATGAAACTGAGGATGGCATGAGTATTCAGGGTATTGAATCACTGGCAGGTGGCACGGTAACCAGTTATGGTGATCATCGGATCGCCATGTCACTGTCTGTGGCTGCATTGGTCTGCAAAAAAAATGTAGAGATCGATGATGTCTCCTGCGTT
>Ga0209016_1001148_pt1 | contig 22835 bp, 24 predicted proteins | sample EPASupsiteSAE305_FD_187265 | JGI IMG/M metagenome (GOLD analysis project Ga0209016, IMG submission 187265) | Bioremediated contaminated groundwater microbial communities from EPA Superfund site, New Mexico - SAE3-05 (SPAdes) (version 2) | ecosystem: Environmental > Aquatic > Deep subsurface >...
CTTGATCCCGCATTTCCTTGAATTTCAACTTACAGGATGCTTCATCCGGAAAGTTTTCAATAAATTTGATTAGATTCACATCAAAAGTTTTTCTGTAATATAACCAATTTGTTTATCTTTCCCGATAGTCATATAAGAAAAATAACTTTTGCTAACAATGTGTAAGCTAAAACAAGATAAAGAGACATTCTGAATCATTTTAATATAAATAAATAATGAAAAAAATACTACTAATTTCATTTGATATAATAAGAGATGGTGAATGCAATAAATCATATTCAATAGCTTCATTGTTAGCCTATATCAAATCAAAAATAGGGATAGATACAGAAATTATACATAAATCATTTAATGTTCAAGATAAAAATTTTGAAACGAACCTTTTTGATTGGATTGAATTAACAAATTTTAATGAGTTCGAACGAATTGCCATTTCCAATTATGTATGGTCAGAATATATTATTAGAAAGGTTTTGAAACTAATCAAAAAGAAATTCAAAGGTCTATTAATTTTAGGAGGGAATCAAATTACTTATACCAGCGATTTAAAGAAAGAATACCCTGAAGGTGATATTTTTATTATTGGATTTGGAGAATATGCTCTGCTAAAAGCTTTCGAAATTAAACAGAATAGTAATTTGCCTAAATTCATTGCAGAAAGGTCAATACTCAATGAACTACCATCTCCCTATATGACTAATGAATTAGTAGTTTCAGATAATCAAAGAATGGTCAGAACGGAAGCAAAACGAGGCTGTGTTTATACTTGTAATTTTTGTGCACATCGAGAGCTATATAATAATCGCAGAGTTAATGTTTTCGATTTTCCTTTAAAACGTGTTTTTTCAGAACTTGATTTATTTCAAAAACATAATGTTGGAAAAATAAATTTCATGGATCCAATCTTCAATTATGGTAAACAATATATTGACATACTAAAATATATTAAAGAAAGGGATATTAAATCTTTGGTATCTCTTCAAACAAAATTTGAGTTAATATCGGGAAAAAGGGGCGATGAATTTTTAGATTTATGTAGTAATATAAATGTTGTACTTGAATTCGGTCTACAAACTACATATGAAGAAGAGAATAGAATTTTAAATAGGTCAACCAAGATTAAACATATCGAAAAAGTAATGTCAATGCTTAATGTAAAAGGTATTGAATACGAAGTAAATATTATATATGGTTTACCTAATCAAACTGTAAGCAGTTTTAAAGGTACAATTGAATTCTTAAATAATCAAAATTGCAAAAAAATTATCGCTCATCCTTTGATGTTACTTAAAGGAACAGAATTATATGATAGAAAGACAAAACTAAAATTAAAGGAAGAAATAATAAACGGTAATCATTATCCTATAGTAACTGAGAGTGAAAGTTTTACAAAATCAGATTGGATGCAAATGTATGAAATAGCAAAAAATATTTAAAAAATGAAAAAATCTCAAAAGATTATAATCGGTATTATATTTACATTATTGCCACTTGGCTTTACTTTTCTTGTCTCTTTCAATACTTTACAAAACCTGAAAGACAAAAATATTCTTGGGCAATCATTCGATGTAGATTCATGGAATTTAGCACTTACAATTTTGACAATAACTATTCCAATAGTATTTATTGGATTAAATAGTATTATTTCAGATTGGAGAGCAAAAAATATGGAAGATTTAACAAGTTCATTGCTCGAAATGACAAAGGACAGTTTTTATTCTCTGCTTAGAGAGATTTGTGAAGATTCAAATCTTCCAATTGAAATGAAACTTCCTTTACGAATTTACAAACCTATGTACTCAGATTCTGTATTTCTTAATTCTATACTAAAGTTTATACCTAATAGATCACCAGTAAAATTTGTTGCTGTCAGTTTAGATGGTAAAATACTCAATAAGAAAACACAGTTTTATGTTGAAAAAACAAAAAGAATGGAGCAAGCTGTACCACAAGGTATTGTTGGTAAATCATATCAAGACAATGACTTAGTTGTTGATGATAATTTGAAGGAAAATTCTTTGACATATAATTTAACTAAAGCACAAATGGATAAAGTTCAAGATTTAGATTTTGCAATTTCTTATCCGATTAGGAATCAAAACGATAAAATTACTCATATTGTAACACTTGACTGTAAGGAGAGATTTAAAGTTCCAGAAGTAAATGACGAAAGATTCAGAAGTGTAGTAAAAAGATATATAAATGATGTAAGAAAAAATTTCCCAATTCTATTTAAATACTAATAAAAGCAATACATAACAATGTATTTACAAAATAGGAGAAATAGTATTAAATTAAAGGGTTGTAGCCCGCTTCAACTTTCCAACGGCTTGATAAGTTTAAAGCCCGCAATTGCCTACTTTGCTATACTCAACGTTAGCAATTATTTAAAACTTATCCATATTAAACTTACTAAAAATGAAAAAAATCTATTATGAAAAAATTATTCAAATTATTAATCACATGGCCAAAATTCTCTGCTAAAGAATTTTTAACGTCATATGAGTATTATACTAGAGGAATTGAAAAGACTGAGCTTCAAGATTACAAGGGCGCAATTGCTGATTATACAAAGGCTATAAAGATTGATTCTGAGAATGCTCTTGCTTATTTTAAGAGAGGTGCAATTAAGGATTATCTTAAAGATTTTAAAGGTGCAATAACCGATTACACTAAAGCAATAATGATTGATCCTAAGAATGCACTTTCATATATTGGCAGGGGACGTGCAAAAGCCACACTTGAAGATTATAAGGGCGCAACTGAGGATTATACAAAAGCAATTAAGATTGAACCAAAAAATGGATATATTTATTATTGCAGGGGATTCTCAAAAGCAAAACTTGAAGATTACAAGGGTGCAGTTCTCGATTGTTCAAAATTCATAGAAATAAATCCAAATGATTTTGATGCTTATTTCAATAGGGGTACTTTTAAAATTCTATCTAGAGACTACGAAGGTGCAATTGCAGACTTTGATGCAGTTATAGAAATTAATCCATTTCATACTGAGGCGTTTTATAGAAGAGGAATGATTAAAATTGAAATGGGTCAGAAATATAGTGGAAATTCAGATTTAGAGAAGGCTAAAAGTTTTAAAGTTTTAGATTTTTTAAAGAACTCTAATGCAGAGATAAAAATGGGAGACCAAACTTTATTTAAGTTTGGTAATGATTTAGGTGAAAGACTTATGAAAGTAAAAGGATCATGTCTTAAATGCAGTAACATATTTACATTTGAAGAGGGGGTTAATAGTAAAAGAAATTTTGGCATAGATGATAAAGAAAAAGTAGTTATGTGTCCTAAATGTGGAGCTATATTCACATTAGATATGAATCAGAGTAAAATGACAATGATTCAGGATGTTTCAAACAAATTTAGAAAGTAGATTACAATAGAAAAATTAGTAATGTTTGTTTCGAAAAATTATTAACTATACAAAACAACAAGAGATAGCAACATTAGTTGAAGAAAGTTTCCGACTTAAAAAACAATCGGAGCAACTTTTAGAAACAGCAAAAAGAGCGGTAGAAATAGCCATTGAGGAAAACGAAGAAATTGCAATGTTCTTTTTAAAGGAAAAATATATTGAGTATGAACATTTAATTTGATAATAAGTTGGATTTTTTAAATAACATAGCTCATTTTTTTATTACCAAAGAATTCTCGTTTCGTTCAAAAATCTTTGGGTTAATAATGGCTGTTTTGGGTTTGATGTTTTTAGACAATTTATTTGGTTTTTCGTTTTACTATACCACCAGTAAAAAAATAAACCATTTGAAAGAGTTGGAAAACCTTGAAGAAAGCAGCAAAGATGTTGAGCTTATAGCTTTTTTAAATGAACTGGAACGTGAGGTAATCCAAAGAAAAAATGTTGTAAAAAAATTCTTTAATTTATTTAGTAGCGAACCCTTTGATGTAAGCAAAAATGAACTACCCCAAAAAACAGATACTGTTTTTTTAATAAAATACGATACCATTTATTTAACAGGTACATATAATATTATTTGGCAGAGAAATAGTATTGATTCGTTTCTCATTAATAATAAGTTGATTTATGATAGTTTGCCAATTAGTAATGAAATTAATAAAACTGGGAAAGTTGATACAATTTTTCAATTTGCAGAAAATGAAAATACTAAAGTAAAGGCAAAACCTAAAACCCGTTCGAAATTATGGCATACAATTTCATCTACTTGTGCTTTAATATTCCTAATTATAGTTTTTGCTATTTTTCCTTTCACTGAAAAGAAGTTTAGTTGGAATACTTTTTTTGGTGTAATACTATTGATTTTAGTTTTAGTTGGCTTTATTTGGTTATTCCAATTTTTATTTGGTTTGATACCAGTAATATGGAACCGTCCCTGGTTAAATTATATTTTAAATATTATTATCCAAACGGTATTCTGGGTGACTATCGGTTTTGTTGTGAATAATAATGAAAAGAAAAGTAAAATCAAAAAACAAAAAATAGAAAGGGATAATTTTTGAAATTTAAGGGTTGTAGCCCGCTTTAAAATTATGACAGTTTGATTGAAAATTGCCATATACCCTGCCACCCCCGGAACCCCGGCGTAACTGTTAAACGTTTATATGGGTTGGGGGAGATAAAGAATTTTAGAAGAATTGGATTTATATAATAGTTGGCAACAAGCTAAACAGACCTACTACAAAACTTGAACATTACACATATACATTCAGATGTTTATGAAGATATGCAAACAGAAAAAATCTGATAAATGATAGAAATTTAACTAATAAGCATCCATTATGAACACGAATAATTTGATAGCTTTAGGAATAAATATTGATTTAGTTAAGCCATCATTCTCTATTGAAACCAATTGGCTTATAGTTGTTTTTGCAATAGCAATAATTGCAATATGGAAATTTACAGCTAAATGGATACCTATCACATTACATTCGGAATCTACCTTTGAAATTAACACAGGTTTACTTAAATACAATAGTAAGATAAAACGTAATTTTCAAAACATTGAAATAGCAAATAGAATTTACATAGAGTTAGTAACCAGAAAAGCCGCTATTCCTTTTGATTTAGACAATGATGTTATAAGTGAAGTCTACGATTCTTGGTATAATCTATTTGAAACAATACGCAAAGAAATAAAAAGCTTACCAGGAGAATATCTTATCAAAAAGAATCATTCAAGAAAACTTATCGAAGTATCCGTAAACATTCTAAATTTCGGACTACGTCCGCACTTAACTAAATACCAAGCTGACTTTCGGAAATTCTATAAAAAAGCAATAAATGATATAAACAATGAACTTTTATCTCCTCAGGAGATACAAATGCAATACAAGAATTATTCAGAACTTATTGAATCAATGCAACAAGTAAACATACTTTTAATAGAATATAGTAAGCAACTGAAGAAAATAATTGACGGTTGAAAATTAAAAAAACTTATCACTATGGAGGAACAAAATTCAAAATTTGATTTTTTCATTTGCCATACGAGTGAAGATAAAGAAAAAATTGCTAAACCCATTTATGAAGGTCTTAATCAACTAAAAATCAAATGTTGGTTAGATATATTTGAAATTGACTACGGTGATGAAATAATTGAAAAAATTCAAGAAGGAATAAACTTAAGTCAATTTTCTTTAATTATCTTAAGTCATAATTGGTTTAATAATAGTTGGGCATCAAAAGAACTTTTTAGTCTACTCAGCAGAGAAATCCGTAAAAAGAAGACAATCGTAATTCCATTGATTGTCGATGATGAAAGAACCATTTTAGAAAATATTCCATTTTTAGAAGGTAAAAGATATATAAAGCATCAATCGGTTGAGGGCACAATACAAGAACTATATGAGTTCATTAAGCGAAAAAAAGAATTTGAACCTAAAGATATATGTTTCATTTCCTCTGAATACCCACCAAATGTTATAGGAGGTTTAGGTGTTCATGTTGACGAATTAACAAATTCCCTTGAAAAAAATGGCTTAAACATAAATATTGTTTTACCCAAAAGTTACTCCAATTATGTACCTTCAAATGAAAAACTAACGTTACTTCCTTTAGCCAAAGTTGAAGCAACTTATAACAATCCCATTTCATGGTTGAACTTTGCAAACTTTGCAGTAAATAAAGTTTGCAGCTTAGAAACGTTACCTGATGTAATTCATTGCCACGACTGGGTTACAATTCTTGCAGGTATTATATGTAAAATTAAATTGCAAATTCCCTTAATATATCATCTTCATTTACCAAACAAGAGACCTTTCTGTTCATCAATAGAAAATCTGGGATTGGTTTGTTCTGACTTAGTTACTGTAAATAGCGACTATATAAAAGAAGAGGTGTTGAGTAGAAATTTAAACATCAATAATATCAAAGTGATAAGAAATGGTGTTAATACAAAACTATTCAAACCCAATGATGATAGTAATGAAGAAGATTATATATTATATGTTGGTAGATTAGTTCACCAGAAAGGTGTTGATACTTTAATACGAGCATTTTGGTATGTTTCCCAGAAATTTCCAAATACCAAACTAAAAATTGTTGGTATCGGAGACTTAGAAGAATATTTAAAACGACTCTGTATTAATCTGATGATAAAGGACAAAGTATCCTTTGAAGGTTTAAAAAGAGGTGAAGATTTATCATCATATTATCAGAAATGTAAAATGGTTGTAGTACCGAGCATATATGAGCCATTCGGTATGACGGCAATCGAAGCTTTAGCATGTAAAAAACCTGTAATAGCCACTAATTTAATGGGATTAAAAGAAAACATTATTAATGAAAAGACAGGTTTTCTTTTTGAGAAGGACGATTATCTTGGACTAGCTCAGTGGATAATGCTTTTATTATATAATGAAGAGAAGAGACATGAACTAGGGCAAAACGGATATGAATATATTATTAAAAAAGGGTTTGATTGGGACATAATTAGTAAAGAATTTATTTCTATATACAAAGAAATTTCGACAAATAAAATCAGTAAATGCGATAATGAATCTGCTCAAAAATTTATTGAACAAATAAAAAGATTAGCAGAAGAACAAGCAGAATATTTACCTAAAGACAAAGAAAAATTATTTAATGATTTATTTAAAGTTTTTTATTCATGAAAGCAAAAATATTCTACATAAAAGACGACAATGCACAAAAAGAAATTGTTGAAGACCTAAAGGAATACCTTAGAGACATATTGTACGGTAATATGGACATCGAAACTCATGCTATTCCTGCAAATTATAATTATGGAAGCGAAGAATCAGCTCACCAAGCAATGGATACATACATAAGGCTATTACGGGCATCAATGTTAAAGCTAAACGATTTCCATGTTAAAATTGAAAATTCATCAGGAAACTGGTGCTATTTAGGAGGAGAACATAGCGAATATTCTAGTCTTTACACAAATAATATAACCTTAAAAGAGAATCAGGTTAAAGCTATGTTTCCAGCGTTATCACTTATGAATAGGATGGTATTATTACCAGAAGGGATAGATGAACTGTTTAACGACTTACATAAGGATAATTTTAATTTTCTTTTTAAACCACTGGACTTAGAAGGTATTAGTTTAATTGATTTTGAGAATCGAATCCGAGTATCCAATATGCTTACTCATTTAAAAAATAAATTAGAATTAGAAATAGCAAAGTATTGTAACAGATATATGGAATTAAAAAATAGTCCATATCCAGATTATAATGTATTGAGTAAACTACTAAACGTTAAGGAAAGATATCTTACAGGATTAGAAAAAATTATTCTGAATCAAAAATCAAATAGTGAATCGTTAATAAACTACATTAAAATTACCCCAAAAGTGCTTAATGATAGTGTTAAATATAAAGAAACATCTACTGTGCGTCTTGAGTTTAATAAAGAAACAGAAATACCAATTGATGAAGTATATATTGAAATAAGAGCTCCATTTCAAACTATTGAAAACAATATAGTTAAAACAAGCATGAAATTTAGTTTAGAGACTTCTGAAACAAAAATAATTGAATTTCCCTTAACAGCACAAGCTAAACCGTTTTGTCCAATTGAAGTTCGATTTAGATTCAATGAACTAGTTTTTGGAAATAATCCAATTCCATTTCCAATTCCTTTGATTATAAATGTAAACTAAAGCCGGTTGCCAACATTTTGTATAAGTAATAGTAGGGAAAGTGTTAAAGATCAATGTTTGTAGCCCGCTTCAAAATCGTAATGGTTTGATTGAAAATTGCCATATAGTCTGCCACCCCCGGAACGCCGGCGTAACTGTTAAACGCTTATATGGGTTATTTAAAATACATCCCCGCTGCCCAAAACGAAAGTGGAGGGTGGTGGGGGTTTTGAGGGAGAAAATATATTAAAGATAATTTCATATAGATTTAATTTATACAAGAGTTGGCGGTCATTGCAAAGTAACTCAACACATAGTCGACAAATGAAAAGTTTAACAATTAAGCAAATGATTAAGAAATATTCTGTTTTGATAAGTTTGGTCATTTCCGTGATTTTGATAGTAATAGCAACCTTAGTTTATCCAGGCGGCTCATTGCTTGAAAAAAATTCCATAGGGTTTTACTGGTCAAAAAATTTCATTAGCAATTTGTTTGCAACAAAAGCGATAAACGGTTCAGAAAACCCTGGCTGGATTTGGGCACTTATTGGAATGGCATTCCACTCGGTAGGGTATGGGATTTTTTTTATCAATATGTCAAAAAAGATCTCGTCAAGACAATGGGCCAATATTTTAAAATATATAGGCATTGCCAACATAATATTTATTTTCTTAATCGCAACACCCTTGCATGATGTGGGAGTAATATCGATTATTTTAACATTACTTGGTTTATTTACTATTACTATATTTATCCTAAAGTCAAAACTTCATTTATTTAAATTCTTCTGTATTACTTGCTTATTGACTTATTACTGTTTCTTTATCCTTTTTGGTTTAGGTTATTTGGGTTTGACAGCCATAATGCAGAAAGTTTATATTATTAGCTCGATGCTATTAGTTTTAGGTCTAGAGTATTTTACCAAATATGAAGACTTTATACAAATTAAATGGAGAGGACAAAAAACATAAGCAACGAACCGCTAACAGCACCTATACCCAATGCGGTTTACGTGGGACTAAAACAGCTTTCTGCTTTTATAAAATTATCAGGTGGCCGGACAGTTTCAGGTTTCAATCCCGCACAGGGCATAGCTGCGGGGCGTTGTGCACCATAGTGTGGACGGACACCAAGAGGAAAAAATATATTAGAAATGGATATAATTATAAAACCATTAACACCAGACTTATTAGACGATTATTTGTTTTTCTTTGATAATATGATATTCGAAGAGAATCCTGATTGGTCAATATGTTATTGTTTTTCATATCATTTCATAGGGACTAAAGAACAATGGAACCGGGAGGAAAACCGTTCTTCAGTGATTAAATTTGTTAATGATAACAAAATGACAGGTTATTTGGCTTATTCTGACAATAAACCAATAGGATGGTGCAATGCAAATAACAGATTGAATTATCAACGATTGCTAAAGTATTATGATTTGATTGATAATTCTAATGATAAGGTATGTTCGATTGTGTGTTTTTTAATACATCCAGATTATAGGAGACAAGGGATAGCGCAAAAAATTATAGATAAAATCTGCATGGACTATTCAAATCAGGATTATGATTTTATTGAAGCTTATCCCGGGAAAGGGAATTTATCATGTGAAGGACATTATAGAGGACCCTTACAATTATATGAGAATAATGGATTTAAGATAAAAAAGGAGTATGATGATTATTATGTAATGAGAAAAAAACTTAAATAACTACGGTGCACAATGTATAAAAATAATAGCCGGGGCAGTAGGTTATTCAAGGATTGTAGCCCGCTCAGCAATAAGCGGAGATGAGTCCTGATTTTTGTGATTGATAGATGAATATGATTATTGAACCTGTTAACTATTCATTGCTGTATAAGAACCATGGCCAATAAATTCCAGAACAGATACCGGATACCCCCGGCGCGTTTCCCAAATTGGGATTACCGTTGGGCGGGTGCCTATTTTGTTACCATTTGCACCAAAAACCGCGAACATTATTTTGGGAATATCGCAAATGGTGAAATGCAATTGTCGGGCACCGGTATTTTGGCCGATGTGTTATTATATGAAATTAAAAATCATGAACAAAACGTGGAATTGGGCGGATATGTGGTAATGCCCGACCATGTGAATGAAAATTACGATAATTCCACGGTGTAGAGACGTTGCATGTAGAGACGTTGCATGCAACGTCTCTACAACCAACGCCACAACCCGGGAACAATAAAATGGCCCATATATCGCCAAAACGGGGTTCGGTATCCACCATTATTCGTTCCTATAAATCGGCGGTAACAAAACATGCCCACCGGTTGGGGTTCGCGTTTGAATGGCAGGAACGTTTCCACGATCACATTATTCGCGATGATGCCGGATATCAACGCATTTTGGAATATATAAAAAACAATCCCGCCCATTGCCACGAGGATGGGTTTAACAGATAAACCCTGTAAAAAAACCATGGCCAATAAATTCCAGAACAGATACCGGATACCCCCGGCGCGTTTCCCAAATTGGGATTACCGTTGGGCGGGTGCCTATTTTATTACCATTTGCACCAAAAACCGCGAGCATTATTTTGGGAATATCGCAAATGGTGAAATGCAATTGTCGGGCACCGGTATTTTGGCCGATATGTTATTATATGAAATTAAAAATCATGAACAAAACGTGGAATTGGGCGGATATGTGGTAATGCCTGATCATGTGAATGAAAATTACGATAATTCCACGGTGTAGAGACGTTGCATGCAACATCTCTATTTTTCGGAAACCGACCGGAGGTCGGTGTTACATCTAATGTTTTTATAACATTTTCGCACCTTGTTACATAACATTCCTAAAACAAAGATTACATGATGACGCAACTGTTATCTTCGCATCGGAATATCAAAAAAAAATGATTTCCCGGTAGATTTATTGATAACTATTTAATTCAAATGACATGGCAATTATAAAACCGTTTAAAGGGATACGTCCCCCAAAAGAAACCGCAGCAACTTTAGCTTGTCTGCCTTACGATGTGATGAACTCCGACGAAGCCGCACACATGGCAAAGGGGAAACCTGAGTCGTTGCTGCACATTACCCGCGCCGAGATTGATTGCCCCGCCGGGACCGATATCCATTCCGAAGAAGTTTACAACAAATCGGTGGAAAACTACAACCTGTTTAAACAGAAAGGCTGGTTGAAACAGGATGCCGAAGCCAAATATTACATTTATGCCCAAACCATGGATGGCCGCACCCAATACGGGATTGTAGGTGCCGCGGCTTGCGACGATTACCACAACGGGGTTATTAAAAAACACGAACTGACACGTCCCGACAAGGAGGAGGACCGGATGATTCTGACCCGGTACCTGAACTCCAACATCGAGCCGGTATTTTTTTCGTACCGGGCGGTTCCCGAAATTGATGCCATTGTAGAAAACATTGTAAAAAACAAACCCGCCGAATACAATTTTGTGGCCGAAGATGGTTTTGGCCACCATCTGTGGGTGATTGACGATACGGCCACCAACCAAAAACTGGAAGAACTGTTTGCGGCAAAAGTACCTTTTACCTATGTGGCCGACGGCCACCACCGTACCGCCGCCGCCGCCCGGATTGGGTTGGAAAAGAAAGCCCGGAACCCCAACCATACGGGCAACGAAGAATATAACTTTTTTATGGCAGTGCATTTTCCCGACAACCAGTTGAAAATTATTGATTACAACCGCGTGGTGAAAGATCTGGATGGTTTATCGGCTGAAGAGTTTAAAAAGAAACTGACCGGTGTATTTGATGTAACCGATATGGGAACAGGAATCTATCATCCGGCAAAGCTCCATGAATTCAGCATGTACATCGGTGGGCACTGGTATAAGCTTAATGCCAAAGCGGGGACTTACAACGATAATGATCCGTTGCAGGTATTAGATGTAAATATCTTATCGAATCAGGTATTGGATAAAATTTTAGGGATTAAAGACCTGCGGACAACTACCCGGTGCGAGTTCGTGGGCGGTATCAGAGGGTTAAATGAATTATCGCGCAGGGTAGATAGTGGCGAAATGATGGCAGCTTTTGCCCTCTATCCGGTTTCCATGAAGCAGTTGATTGACATTGCCGACTCAGGGAATATTATGCCCCCGAAAACCACCTGGTTCGAACCCAAATTGCGTTCAGGTTTGGTTATACATGAATTGTAGCGCTTTTTCCTGTTTGAATTGAAATACGACTGATGGATGGACTTTTTTAAGTTCATCCATTTTTGTTTTGCGATAGTAACAAGTAATCCGTATCAAGATTTCGGACACGGGATTTAGATACACGAGACAATTAGTAATTAACCATTCAACCATTTCCAAATGAACAAATAAGCTCATAAATAAATGAATTCAGTTCATTATTGTACGAAGTTTGGAAACGTTTTTTTTGCCTGATGCGGTTTAAGCAAACAAAACTGCCGTGTTTTTCATCAGAAATAGAGATTTGTTCAGGCGTAAAATCTATTTTTGCATAATAAAACACAATTTATGTCCATTGCTACGAACCTTTTGGCTATTCAGGCAACCATCCCCAAGGGAGTGAGATTGGTAGCGGTTTCAAAAACAAAACCCAACGAAGCCATTATGGAGGCCTACCAGGCCGGTCAGCGGGTGTTTGGCGAGAACCGCCCGCAGGAACTCCGCGATAAACAGGCCGACCTTCCTAAAGATATCGAGTGGCATTTTATTGGCCACCTGCAAACGAATAAGGTAAAGTATATTGCCCCGTTTGTTTCGCTCATTCATGGGGTGGAAAGCCTCAAGCTGCTTCAGGAAATTGATAAAGAGGCCCGGAAAAGCCAACGTGTCATCCCTTGTCTGTTGGAGTTCCATATTGCCGAGGAGGAGACCAAATATGGGCTCAACCTTCAGGAAGCCCGCGAGATTTTAACAGGTGATGGATTTCAGAAACTGGAACATATTTCAATTTGCGGGGTGATGGGAATGGCCACTTATACCCAGGATGAGGCTCAAATCGGGAAAGAATTCAAAAACCTGAAACTTATTTTCGAAACTTTGAAAAAAGAATTTTTTAATGAAGCCCCGGCTTTTTGCGAATTATCTATGGGCATGTCGGGCGATTACCTCATTGCCATTCAGGAGGGTAGCACCCTGGTGCGGATAGGCAGCAGCATTTTTGGTTCCAGGTAATTTGGGTAATACAGGTTGAAACTGTGTGTAAAATAAAACACCGGTGATTTTTACCCCATAACTTTAAATTTTTATATTTGTTACTCAGTAAAACCAAAAGGAAAAGTCATGGCAAATTTACAGACAAAGTATCTTGGATTGAATCTCAAAAATCCATTAATTGTAAGTAGTTCGGGTATTACCAATTCCATTGAAAAAATTAAGGAAGCCGAAAAACAGGGGACTGCCGCAGTTGTTTTGAAATCAATCTTTGAAGAACAGATTAACTTTGAAGCAGCGCATTTACAGCGCATCGGGAAAGATAATGCCGAAGCGTACGATTATTTGCAGGGATACGTTACCGCCAACAGCATCGAAAAACATTTGGCGTTAATTAAAGAGGCAAAAAAATCGGTTTCCATTCCCGTAATCGTGAGCATCAATGGATATTCCGACAAGCGATGGGTTGAATTTGCCAAACAGTTTGAAGCTGCCGGAGCCGATGCTTTGGAGCTGAATATTTACATCATACCCGATGACCGCAAAAAATCGGGTTCTGATATTGAAAAAGAATATTTTTCCATCATCAAACAAATTGTTAAGAAATCGAATATCCCGGTGTCGGTAAAGTTAACCAACCAGTTTACCAATCTGATTCATGTGGTGGATAGCATGAAGAGTATCGGCGTAAAAGGGGTGGTGCTGTTTAACCGTTTTTATGAACCCGATATCGATACCGATACCATGGAGATGACCAATTCCAACGTCTTTTCGTCAGAGGCCGACATCCGTTTTCCGTTGCGTTGGACTGCCATCATTTCCGATAAGGTTAAAGGGATTGATTATTCGGCATCTACCGGGGTTCACGATGCCGATGGCATGATAAAGCTGCTTTTGGCCGGCGCGAACACCGTGCAGGTTTGTTCTGTTTTATATGCCAAAGGCTTGGGCGAAATCCATAAGATTCTGGACGGAACTGAAGCATGGATGCGTCAACGGGGATTCGATTCAGTGGACAGCATCCGTGGTTTGATGAGCTACCGTTCCATTCCCGATTCTACCGTTTATCAGCGCTCGCAATTCATGAAATATTTTTCAAATTTTGAATAGACTTGGGAATAGAGACATGAGATTTTAGATAGGCAAATCATCTAAGGCCTCATGTCTCAGGTTTAGTGTCTAAAACCTATTACGAGTTTGCGGTACAGTTAAACATCCATTGAATGCCATATTTATCGGTACAGCTTCCGTAATAGGCTCCCCAAAAGACCTCCTGTAGTTCCATGGTTACTTTGCCCCCGGCCGACAATGCTTCGAACAATCTTTTTGTTTCTGCTTTCGTATCCGGGTCTAAATTAATATGGATATTATTTCCATAATTTACATGGAATCCCATGGACTCCGGGGCATCGGTTCCCATAAGTAGATGCCCGCCGAGTATCGGTAGTTCAATGTGCATTATCAGGTTTTTATCGGCTTCGGCCAATTGGGGCATCCCTTCTCCCGGGGGTAAATCGCCAAGCCGGGCAATACCGTTGCCACTGAATTCGCCACCAAAAACAGATTTATAAAAGTTGAAAACCTCCTCGGTATGCCGGGGAAAATTTAAATAGGTGCTAACTTTTGCCATATCATTAAGTTTTGATAATCCCTAATGACAATCACCCACTATTTTTGTTTGAAATATTTGTGAATGAAAATATTTTCCTATCCCGGTTTCCCGTCGCCTTTATTCTTAATTGATGATTGTCAATCTCAACTGCTACTCCTCATACTGTTCCACAATCGAAATCAAATCATCGGCCAGAACCAGGTTACCTTCGCGGCAAACATCCAATTTAGACGAAATAAAATCTTTCAGTTCCTTTTTTCGCCCTTCCGATACCCGGCATTCGATATTCTCGACCACGGTAAAGGCTTCAAAAGCAATTTCAAAAGGTTCGGTCATTACCAAATCAATAAAAGTCTCCAGATACAGGATGTAGTTCAACCTTGTTTGCCAGCAGCTGGAAACCAGCATCTGTTTGGCTTTATGTAGATGTTTGTTATTGATGAGAGCTATCACCGTTTCGGCGGAACTTTGATTCTTTAAATCGCAAAAAAACTGGGTAATAGCCGAACGTATCTCGGAATCCGGATTGTCGATGAATAATTGAGCCAATATTTCAAGTACCTGATCGGTTCCCTCTTCGCGCAATTCGCCAATGGTTTCAAGTATCTTGGCGTTATCGGAATTTTTCAGGAGTTGCGAAAATTGGGGATTCTTTGCTTTTTCCATAATTCTTTTTTGCAAAGGTAAAATCATTTTCCCGATGGTTCCAACATCTTTGTTTGAAGAAAATTAAATATTTATTTTTGACGAAGCGATTTCGTTTTAGTGCCTTGATTATTAATACTTAACTGATAGAAAGACCGCGTATAGCCGATCCTGATTTTATGGGTAGATGTTTGATTTTTAACATTTCTGCTATCTTCGTGTTTTTAATAGCAGAAGGGTACATAAAAATAATAGCAGGATGATAAATTTTTCAAACCTCGAAAAGGTTGCCTTTATATCGAGAGATAATAAGTTGACCTACCGTGAATTGTCGAAAAGTATAAACCAGTATGCGGGGCTTTTTGGTAATAAAGGATACCGTAAAATAGCCATCTATAGCGAAAACCGCCCTGAATGGCTTTTTGCTTTTTATGCCGGGTGGTTCAACGATTGTGCCGTGGTCACCATCGACTATATGTCAACCCAGGAAGATGTTGCATACATCCTGAACGACTGCCAACCGGAAGTGGTTTTCACTTCCGATACCAAAAGCAAAGATTTATCCGGGGCTTTGGGAAAAGTGAACTACCAACCCGATGTTATTGTGTTTGATCAGGTAACCCCCAATCTCACCGATGAATTGAGTTCCTGGCAAGTGCCCACCGATAACGAAAAGACGGCTGTTATTATTTACACATCAGGTACTACCGGAAGCCCTAAAGGGGTGATGCTGTCTTTTACCAATTTATTGGTAAATCTTCATGGGGTAACCCAGGATGTCAAGATTTATACCGCCGATAGGCAAGTTTTGATGCTATTGCCTCTGCACCATATTTTGCCATTGCTGGGGACTATGATAGCACCACTTCACGTGGGTTCCACCATGGTGATGTCTCCCTCCATGCAATCGTCCGATTTGCTGGAAACGTTGAAAAACAATCAGGTGGCAATTATGATTGGCGTTCCAAGGCTTTACGAGGTTATTTATAAAGGATTAAAAGCCAAGGTATTTGCAAGTATTGCCGGGCGGGTGTTTTATGCCATCTTATCAAAACTAAAAAGTCAGAAGTTTTCGAAGAAAATATTCAAGAAAGTGCATGATGGTTTTGGCGGATACCTGGAAATTATGGTTTCCGGGGGTGCTGCCTTAAGCCCCGAAGTAGGTGCTTTTTTCACAAACCTTGGATTTACAGTTTTGGAAGGTTATGGAATGACCGAATCGGCACCTATGATAACCTTCAACCGCCCGGGAAAGGCACGCATTGGGACACCTGGGCAGGCACTGCAAGGAGTTCAGATTGAAATCCGCAATGATGAGATTGTGGCCAAAGGCCCCAATGTTATGCAAGGTTATTACAACCGCCCGGAGGAAACTGCCCAGGTGATTATTGATGGCTGGTTACATACCGGCGACTTAGGGTATCTTGATAAACAAGGATACCTGTATATTACTGGCCGCAAAAAAGAAATCATTGTTTTGTCGAATGGTAAAAACATCAACCCTGTGGAACTGGAGGATAAACTGGAAAAGTCGTCTCCATTTATTACCGAGGCTGCCGTGATTTTACACAACAACCAACTGCATGCCGTGATTGTTCCTGACTACAATCAACTTTCAAACAACGAAGTTAAAGACCCTGTCCAGTTTTTTAAAGACAAAGTGATTTCGGAATACAACCAGGGGGTGAGTCCTTACAAACGGATTTTACAGTTTACATTAATCAAAACTGAGATTCCACGTACCCGGTTGGGGAAAATCCAGCGTTTCAAATTGGCCGAGATTATTAGTGAACCAACCAAAACCAAAAAGAAAGCTGCCGATCCCGACACTGAGGAATACAAGACTATAAAAATTTTTATCGAGGGCCAGACCAACATGGAAATCAGTCCCGATGACCATCTGGAATTTGACATTGCGCTTGATTCATTGGGAAAACTGAGCTTGATAGATTTTATTGACAAAACCTTTGGGGTAAAAATTGAGGAAGATAAATTGTTGAAGTTCCCATCCATCCGCAAATTGGTTGATTTTATCAGCGATAACAAGCTGAAACATAAAGTTGAAAGCATCGACTGGTCTGCAATTTTAAAGGAAAAGGTTCACATGAAACTACCCAAAGCATGGTTTACCCAGTCCATAATCAACAGTTCGTCGAAGGTTTTTTTCAAAATTTATTTCCGGTTCAAGGGAGATGGCATGGAACATATTCCTGAAGGACCTTGTATTATTGCCCCCAACCATCAAAGCTTTTTCGACGGGTTGTTTGTCTCCTCGTTAATCCGTAATAAAACCATGCGCGACACCTATTTTTATGCCAAAAAGAAACATGTAAATAACTGGTTCTTGCGTTTTATGGCCCACCGGAACAATGTGGTAGTGATGGACTTGAATAAAGATTTGAAAGAATCGATCCAGAAACTGGCCGAGATATTGAAGATGGGCCGCAAGGTGATTATCTTCCCCGAAGGGACCCGCTCCAAAGATGGAAGTTTGGGCGATTTTAAAAGGACCTTTGCCATTTTAAGCAAGGAACTGAGTGTTCCTGTGGTTCCTGTAGCTATCAGTGGAGCTTACCGGGCATTACCCTCCGGAAGGGTTTTTCCACGGATGTTTACTCCGGTGACTGTAAATTTTCTGCAACCTGTCAATCCTACGGAATACAATTATGATAGTTTGGCAGAAGCCGTAAAGGAGAGTATCCGTACTAAAATGTTTCATAACTAAAGAAGAAATAGCATCTGAAATAAATAGACCCCGCCATCTTAATTGGCAGGGCTATTTTGTTTAATATTTTGAGAAAGTAACACAAGGTTTTAAACGTATTTGTAAACTTCCGGATTATGTTTTTCCATCCATTTATCCGGACTTGCAATGTTTGTCCAACCATATCTTTTGTAAAGCTCATGTGCATCACCAGTCAATAAAATCCACCTTCTTAGTCCTTGTAAATTTGGGTGGGCCATAATTTTATCCATTAACCATTTCGACAGGCCTTGCCCACGGAATCCGTCAAGAATAAAAACATCTCCTAAATAGGCAATGGTAGAAAAATCGGAAATGACTCTTGCATAGCCAACTTGCTGCTCATTTAAAAATATTCCAAAATTCAAGGAATTTTCAACAGTTATTTTTACCCGCTCCAAGGGAATATTTTTACTCCAGTAAGATTCGTTTGCCAAAAAGTGGTGGATAGCTGAAACATCCATTTTGGTTCGATCTGTGGTAAGCGTGAAGTTGTTCCTCTTTTCAGTTATTATTTCCATAAGTATCATGTTTAGAATTACTTAATAGTTTCTAGTGATCGATTGGTAGATTTATCATTCGTTACTAAATATGTAAGAATTTCCGGTTCGATGTATTTCCACAAACTGCATTGATTTTAGGACATTCTTAGGTGTTATCAGGTCAACAACGATGTATATATTTTTTGGATAGCATGGGAGAGTGGCTCCATATCAAATTGATGTACATGTTGGTAGCCAAGCTCTACAAGTTTTTTGGCGTAATCAGGTTGGGTAGTAACTTTTAAAATTCCCTCGGCAATGGATTCCGGACGATAAGGATCGATGTAATGGGCACCAGGGCCGGCAGCCTCGGGCAACGATGACAGGTTGGAAGTTATTACAGGTGTTTTTCCCCATAGCGCTTCAATTAATGGAATCCCGAAACCTTCATATACCGAAGGGTAAATAAATACTTTAGCATGTTGGTATAATGCTGGTAAGTGTTGAAATGCTACAGGATGTCTGAAAAAAACCAAACGGTTTAGCTTTTTTGCTTCTACATAATCTTTAACTTTTTTCAGGTATTCCCTTCCACCACCTACCACTACTAATGGTAAAGTCTCTTGGTTCTTTAAAAGTTCCAAGGCTTTCACCAAACCTAGAAGGTTTTTACGTTCAATCACCGAGCCCACATATAAAATAAATTCCGGTGGCAGTTCATAGGTTTTTAGTACCTCAATTATGGTTGCTTCATCTACCGGATGTTTAAAATTCTCGTGGCAACTCTGGTACACCACCTTCACCTTATCTTCCGGAACGTTGTAATAACTGATAATATCGTTACGGGTACTCTGGCTTACTGCAACAATAGCATCGGCATGGTCGCAAGCGTAGCGGAATTTGTAATCGTAAATTTTCCGGTCGATGGTTGAAAAGTCGTTGGGATAGGTTTTGTAAATCAAATCGTGGATGGTAACCACCGAACGGGTCCCGGTTTTGTGGATCCCCACCGGAAGCTCATGCGACAGTCCATGATAGATATCCAGATGTAGCTTTTTGATTCGCGTAGTAGAACCAAACGTACGCCAGAATCCTCCCGGCATTTTATTGGATGTAACCAGTTGGTAGGGAGCGTTCAGGAATTCACGGGTTTCGCTGTTGGTTTTAATTTTGGGAGTAAAAAGGTAATATTGCTGGTTGCGGTAAAATTGGTTCAGCCCATGGACCAGGTTGCGGCTGTAGTTCCCTAACCCGGTATAGTTGTTGAAAAGCCGTTTGGCATCGAACCCAATTTTTAACCCATCCATAGTTATTGATTAAATACGTAACTGACGATATTTGCACCCATCTGTAAAGCTTTGGTGCGGGCAGCTTCTGAATCGTTATGAACTTCGGGGTCTTCCCATCCATCACCTAGATCGCATTCGTAAGTATAAAAGCAGACCAGCCTTTTTTTATAGATTAACCCAAACCCCTGCGGCGGTTTGTTGTCGTGTTCATGTATTTTGGGCAGCCCATTGGTAAACGTATAATTCTGACGATAAATAGGATGGTCGTAAGGAATCAGGATAAAATCCAATTCCGGAAAGACCTTTTTCATCTCCCTGCGGATGTAAACATCCAGTCCATAATTATCGTCAATGTGCAAAAAACCGCCCGATTCAAGATATTGGCGCAAGTTGCTAACCTCAGTCGGGCTAAAAACCACGTTTCCATGCCCGGTCATGTGTACCATGGGGACATTGAATAGCTCGCGGCTGCCCACTTCAATAGTGGCTGGTTCAGGGTTTATATTGGTATTGAGGTTTTTATTGCAGAATTTTATCAGGTTGGGTAACGAGGTTGGGTTGGCATACCAGTCGCCGCCTCCATTGTATTTGAGCAACCCCAGCTTTACGGGTTGGCTGATTCCTGGGACGGAAAACAACATCCAACAAAACAAGAAGCCAAAAACAAAAGTTCTATTCATCTTTAATTACATTAACAGTATGGCAAGCTACAATGCCGGCAGTTTCGGTACGCAACCGGCTTTTCCCCAAATGAACTTCTTCATACCCGTATTGTTTGGCCAATTCCACCTCTTCGGGGCTAAAATCACCTTCCGGTCCAATCAGGATGGTGATTTTCTGATGACAAGCCAGTTTCGATTTCAACGGGGGTTTGGGGTTATCCATGCAATGGGCAATCATTTTGCCGCCTTCGCGCGGGCTGCTCACAAATTCTTTAAACGTTGCCATGTCATTCATTACAGGCATGTAAGCTTTAATGGACTGTTTCATGGCCGAAAGGATGATTTTTTCCATCCGCTCTTTATTGATGTTTTTCCGTTCGGAACGTTGGCAAAGCAACGGGGTAATCTCATCAATACCTATTTCTGTTATTTTTTCGAGAAGCCATTCGGTACGTTCATTGGTCTTGGTGGGAGCAAAAGCCAGATGAAGGCTATAATTTTTCCGGCCGTACTGTTCAATTTTTTCAATCACACGGATGGTACATTTTTTTGCATCGGGTTCATCAATAATTCCATAATACAAACCGCCCACTCCGTCAATCATGCATATTTCGTCGCCGGCATGCATCCGCAGCACTTTCACCGCGTGTTTCGATTCTTCAGCATCCAGCGTATAGGTTATTTTTTTAATGTCGGGTGTATAAAATACTTGCATAGTTTTATTTTTGAAGTGGGTAAAGATAAAAAAATATCTCCGTTACCCGCAAATCATTATTTTGGATGACTGGAACGCTTTTACTTTCTTTGTTCAAATTCATTCGATGACACAAAACTTACCCTTTTAATATGGAACCATGTACCGCATAGGTTTATTGTCCGATACACATGGATATATTGATGACCAGATGTTGGCTTTTTTTGCTCAGGTTGACGAAATATGGCATGTCGGCGATATTGGCTCCCTTGAGGTAACCGATACGCTGAAACGGTACAAACCTTTAGTGGCGGTTTACGGGAATATTGATGACGCCAAAGCCCGGTTGGAATTTCCTGAAACAGCAATCATTTCAAGGGAACAGGTGAAAATCATTCTGACCCACATTGGAGGATACCCCGGACATTATGCTACTGGGATAACTAACTTATTGAAAACAGAAAAACCGCAATTGTTTGTGGCAGGCCATTCACATATTTTGAAAGTTATTTATGATCAAAAATATCAATGTTTGCACCTGAATCCGGGTGCTGCCGGAAAATCAGGATTTCATCAGGTGCGGACTATGATGCGGTTTGTTATCGACCAATTGGATATAAAAGAAATGGAAATTTGGGAAACGAAACGCTAACTCATTTTGAGATGTATTTTTTAAAATTAGCCGCGTTTAACTGTATTTTTTTTCTTTAAATACTAATTTTAGATAGTGTTAAATTGTAATTTCTCCGATGAAAGCATACCATTTTTCAAAAGATATTAAAGAAGGGTTTCTTGGGTTCTTTAATGATATAATTTTGTTAAACGGATTTCTGTGTTTTGATTTTGAAGATAGCATTTCATTAAAAGAGAATAAGGAAAGGCTTAAAGAACAAAATAGTCATAGGGATTTTCTCATCAATGAAATTGAAAAACTTTCAAATATTACTCTCTATAATCATATTGGGTTTAGAATAAATTCAGTAAAATCAAAAATTTATAAAAATGATTTAAATGCTTTAAACGCATTAAAAGAAATTCATACGGTTTTTATTCCTAAAGTTGAACATAAAAATGATCTAATTCATGTACTCAATTATCTGAAACTAGAAGTATTTGAGGTTATTCCGATTATTGAAACGAAAGAGGGTTTTAAAAATATTGAACAAATTGTTTCAGTTACTGATTATCGATTTAAAAGTATTGCCTTTGGCCACTGTGATTATAATTTTAGTTTGGGACATTTCCCGTTTTATCATCAAAACACTAGTGAATATTGGGATTGGGTAAAATATTTGAATGATAATTGTATTGATAAAGATTTGGGTTTAATCAAGAGAATTCCTCGAGGCTTGCCTCGGGTTGTATAGAGGAAAGTTTGAAAACCTAAAGGTTTTCATGACGCTTTGAAAAAGCGTAAACTTGTAGAATGGAAGATCAACATATCTATAAGCG
>Ga0209016_1001149_pt1 | contig 22835 bp, 15 predicted proteins | sample EPASupsiteSAE305_FD_187265 | JGI IMG/M metagenome (GOLD analysis project Ga0209016, IMG submission 187265) | Bioremediated contaminated groundwater microbial communities from EPA Superfund site, New Mexico - SAE3-05 (SPAdes) (version 2) | ecosystem: Environmental > Aquatic > Deep subsurface >...
CGGCGACATGCTGATTTCCGACATCCGCGAACCGCACGGGGTCAAGGCGACCACCGACATGCGCATTGTGGTGACCATCGCCCCGCCGATCTGAGCGGGCAAGCCGCTTTCGCTATTGGCCGGGATTGGGCGCTTCCGGGCCCAGGATGTCGAGCATGGCCCGGCATTGTTGGGCTGGGGTTTGGCTCCCGCCGATCAGGGCGAGGACGCGCTCGATTCGCCGCCGTTCCTGCTTGGGCAAGGCGGCGGATTGCCGAAGCAGTTGCATCCCGTCATTTCTGATTGTCTCCAAAAATTGGGGGCCGGGTTGGGCCTGACAGCCTTGGCGCAGGGCGGTTTGCCAGGCGGCAAAGGTGAGTGGCTCGGCTTCGGTTGTTTTCGCTGCGGGCGGGGCTGCTGCGGCGCGCAGGGCGGGTTGCGGGGCTGATAACGACACAGCGCCGCCGGCGGGAGGTGCGGTTGATTCCTCGCTTTGGACGGCCTGCTGGTCGGCGATCAGCGGCGCGACTTGGTTGGGTGCTTCGCCTGCTGGCGCAACCGGCGTTCTCGGCGTTATGCGTTTGGCGGCGGTCGCCGGGGACTGTTCAGCCTTTTTTTCGTGCTGTGCCGTTATGGCTGGCCCCGTTGCTTTGGGTTGCGCCGGTTCGGCCGTATCCAACGTTTGGTCCAGTTCTTGGTCCAGGGGTTGGGAAGCGGTGCTGCGGGATCTGCGCTTGGCGTCGTCACCCCTGGGGGCAACGGTTTGCCCGTCCGCCGGTTGGCTCGCCTGGTTGATCGCCAGATTCCCCGCCTGCTCGTCTGCCGATAGAAGGCTGCTCGCCGCCGGCGGGGCTGGGGCCTCCTGTTCAGGGGCGACCTGTGCCGTCGTTTTTAGCGCCGGCATGCTCAGTGCCTGTTCCTGGACCGCTTTTTCCGGCAGGCGGGGCAGGGCGCGGTGATCGGCCGTGATGTTGAGGAAGACGGCAATGCTTGCCGCAGCCGCCAGGAGTGATCCGGCGGCGGCCAGGACGCGCGGTCGGCTGATCAGGCGGCGCAGGGTATTGCGGTTGCTCCGGCCGGTCTGGCCGCGCCATTCCCGATCCAGTCTCAGCCAGAGGGCGTAGCAGCGCTCGCAACCGGCAAGATGGGTCAGGCAGGGTTCGATCTGCTCCGGGGTAAGCCGCCCCTCGATCAGCGCTGACAGTTCTTCCGGCTCCAGACAGGCGCCGCTAGGTTCCGGCAGTTCGCTGACCAGGGCCAACAGGGCCAGTCGTCGGTCCGCCTCTCGCTGCTGTTCCATCTTGCTTTTATCGATCATCACCCCTCCTTGGTTGCCGCAGCGCATCGTTTGGGGCAAAACCCGCAAACCCGGAAAGACCCCTGCCGCAGACCTTCCTCCCTTGCCTTGCTGACGGTCTCCGCCGGCGTTTGTGTCGTTGCGCGATCATAACAGCAACCGCAATTCCTCTTCCAGACCGGCCTGGGCCAGATCCTGCCGCAACCGCTCCAGCAGCCGCCGCAGACGGCCATGGACCTGATGTCGGTTGAGGCCGAGCATCCGGCCCGCCTCGGCCACCGCCACCCCGTCCCGATAGCACAACTGCAACAGCAGCCGTTCACGCGGCTCCAAAACAATGTCCAGCGCCGCAATCCGTTCAAACAGGCCCGGATCAACCTCCCGGTTGGCGTCGTCAAAGATGATCCGCCCCAGGACCGCGAACATCTGCCGCCGTTCGGTCGCTTCCAACTGGCGTTCCTGCGCCGAGCCCTCGTCGTCCTCGGGCGAGGAGGGCGTTGTTTCTTCGCAAAATTCACTCCGCCCGCCGCGCTGTTCGCCGCAGGCAGGGATCTCGCCGAGGATGCGATAGGCGGCCTCTTCGGTTGTGGCGGCGTTGCCGGACTGTTGAACGGTGATGATCGCCACGGCCTCGTCCGGGGTAAAACGCTCCAGGCAGAGCAGGCGAAACAGCCGAATCCAGATGCCGCCAAGGCGATGAATCCACAGCGGGGCCTTGACCCGACCAAAGCGGACCCGGGCGAAATCCTCCAGCAGGCGCAGGGTCAGGGCGCCGATGTAGGCGGCAAGGCTCGACTGGCCGGTGAAGGCCTGCAGTCGTCGCCAGTCGTCCCGGGCCAGCCCCTCCATGACAAACAGCGCCGCCTCTTCGGCCAGTTCCGTCTGCTGAAAGCGGCGACCCGCCATGCGGTTGATCATGTTCCAGTGGGCAACGGCCTGTTTCTGCCAGGGATTTGTCGAGGTCATGGGGCAACAGCTTGCATTGATTTGTCGGCGCTTGTAGATTTTTTTAATGAGTGAGCGACACATTCCGCCTCAGGCGCCGTCCAAAGAGACAACAGGGGCAGCCATCCGCTTCCGGAACAGCGGCGTCCCCGCAACCTTTGCACCCAAGGAGCTTCTTCATGAAATGCATTGTTTTGTTTGTCCTGCTTTTTTTGTCGATTTTGGCCGGCTGTTCGTCCTCGACCCCCGAGGCGGAAAAAAAGGAAAGCCGCGCCGACGCGGCCCTGGTCGCGGAACAAACCACCAACCACGCCGTTGTGGTTGATCAGGCCGGTCAATCCGTGGACAAGGCGCGGGAAAGAGCGCCCCAACCGCCGCCGCCTGCCCCTGCCGAATCGCTTGCCGGGGCGGCGCGGATGAAGCCCGCCGGCGTGCTCGGCCGAAGCGCGGGAAGCGCGGTTTACGAGGCCATGCCGGCCAGTGCGCCGCCGGCGGCCTGGAACCGCGAATCCTACAACCCCAGTCGGGAAAACGGGTTCGTCAATGCAGGTCGCGATCCCCTGTCGACCTTCAGCATCGACGTCGACACCGCCAGCTACGCCAATGTGCGGCGCTTCGTCAATGGCGGCAACCTGCCGCCGGTGGGCGCGGTGCGCATCGAGGAGATGATCAACTATTTCACCTACGACTACCCGGCGCCCAAGGGCGCCGACCCCATCAGCCTCAGCGCCGAGATCGGCCCCAGCCCCTTTCACCAGGGCTACCAGTTGGCGCGCATCGGCCTCAAAGCCCGCGATCTGGACAAGGAAAAACTGCCGCCCTCCAACCTGGTCTTTTTGGTCGACGTTTCCGGCTCGATGCAGGACGCCAACAAGCTGCCGCTGCTGAAACAGGCCCTGCCGCTGCTCATCCGGCAGTTGGGCGGGCGCGACCGGGTGGCCATGGTGGTTTACGCCGGCGGCGACAGCGTGGTTCTGCCGCCCACCGCCGGCAATCGCCAGCAGGAAATCCTGGCCGCCATCGAGCGGCTGCAGGCCGGCGGCTCCACCCACGCCTCCGGCGGCATCCGAACCGCCTATCAACTGGCCCGGCAGAGCTTCAAGGCCGGCGGCAACAACCGGGTTATCCTCGCCTCGGACGGCGACTTCAACGTCGGCGTCACCAGCCGCGACGAACTCGCCCGGCTGATCGAAGAGGAGCGCAAGGGCGGAGTCTACCTCACCGTGCTGGGCCTTGGCATGGGCAATTACCACGATGATACCATGGAAATTCTCGCCGACAAGGGCAACGGCAACTACGCCTATATTGATTCCCTGCTCGAAGCCAAGAAGGTGATGGTCAAGGAGCTGAGCGGCACGCTTTTTGCGCTGGCGGGCGACGTCAAGATCCAGGTGGAGTTCAACCCGGCGCGGGTCGGGGCCTACCGCTTGATCGGCTATGAGAACCGCGCCCTGGCCGACGAGGATTTCCGCGACGATGCCAAGGACGCCGGCGAGATCGGCGTCGGCCATCGGGTGACCGCCCTCTACGAGCTGATCCCGGCCGGACGCGCCGAGGTGCCCCAGTTGGACCCGCTCAAATATCAAACCCCGCAAGCCGGCGGCGCCAAGGGTTCGGCGGAGCTTATGACCGTCAAGCTGCGCTACAAGCCCCTGGGCGAAAACAGCTCGCGCCAGATCAGCCTGCCGGTGCGCGCGGTTGCCGACGAACAGACCTCGGCGGATTTCCGCTTTGCCGCTGCGGTGGCCGGCTACGGCATGCTGCTCACCCATTCGGAGCATCTGGGGAGTTTCACCTGGGAGCAATGTCTGGAAATGGCGCGATCTGGCCGTGGGACCGACACCGAGGGCTACCGGGCCGAGTTGTATCGGCTGGTGGAAGCCAGCCAGTTGCTGGCAAGGCAACGGGGCGAGCAGCCCGACGCGGAACCGGAACCCCAGCCGCTGCAGCCGCTCAGGTAAGCAGGGCGGGCCAGTCGAGGGCGGGGAAGGCGCGATGGAGCAGGTGATCGTCGTCCTCAATGTGCACCGTTAGGTTGCTGAAGGTGGCCTGGGCCTGGGGCAGCACCAGATCGGGCGGGCAGACCGTGTCCTGGTTGCCCATGACCAGCAGCGCGGGCACGGCAATGGGCGCGGCCGGCGGCCGGTAATCGGTGAAGTTGAGCGCCGGTGCCAGGAGAATCAAACGATGGATCCGCTCGGGATGGCGGTCGGCGAAACAGGCGGCCATCAGCCCGCCAAAGCTCGATCCCGCCAGGATGAGGTTATCGATCCCGGCAACCTGCGCCTCCAACTGGGCCAGCCGCTGCTCCAGGTCGCCGTGGTAATCCTGCATCCGCACCGCAGGGAAGTGCTGGTTGAACCATTGACCCTTGGTCCCCCGGCTGGAGGATTCAAGGCCGTGGAGAAAGAAGGCTGAGGGGGCTGTTGTTGGATGTGCTGGGAGCATGGGTGTTTTTTGATGTTCTGGCAATCGTTCAGGCCTGATGCGTTGATGTTCCGGAGGCAGTGCGAGCGGCGTTCCCCTGGTCTCCTAACGGCCAAGGGCCTTTATGGCCGAGTCTGCGAGAAAAGCAGACCGGCTTTTGGCTCCGCCAGCCGCCACGGCTGCGTCTATCTTTTTGATCAGCAGTTTGGGCAGGGTGACGGTCGCCTTTTCCGTGCCTCCAAGAAAAGCGGCAACGTCAACGTCTACATACGCCCAGGTCGCCCCCGCATAGGCAGGATTGGCGTAATGCGCATCAACGGCCGACGGCGCTGGAGCAACGGCGCCGTCTTCGGCCAGGATTTCCAGATGATCAGCAATAGCCTCTTGGGCATTATTCAGCGCTTCCTCGACAGTTTCACCGGCGGAGAAACAGCCGGGAAGATCGGGAACCGAAATACCAAAACAAGAGTCCGGGTCTTTCTGTATGGCGACAGGATATTTCATGTTTTTAACCCCGCTTGTTTCAATATATTTGCGATTGTGCCTGCAGGTATTGTCCTTTTGGGATGGGGAACAGTCACCAGACCCGGTTTTATGGGGTGCTTGAAATGGTGGTGACTTCCCTTGGCGCGAACGAGTTGCCAACCATCAGCTTCAATCATTTTTATGAGTTCTTTACTGTTCATTCTCCTCTCTTTGTTTACATGAATGTATACCGCCAGAGGTGTAAAATCAACAAAAAGAGACTGCTGTCGGAAGTCGAAAGCAGTGGGGAGGTTTGCAAAGGGTAAGCTGCCCTTTCGTTTGGCGCGCTGGGAATGCGCGGGAGCTCAAAGGCGCATTGCGCATGTGAAGATCAACAACCGCCCCGCAGGACCATCCTGCGGGGCGGCGGCTTGTCACTTCATGCACCAGGCGTAAGCGTTCTGGAACATCTTGAGCCAGGGGCTGACCGGCAGGTTTTTCATCTCCTCGGGCAGCCAGTGGGCCTGCCAGGTGAGGAAGGTCCGCTCCGGATGGGGCATCATCGCCAGGTGGCGGCCGTCGGGCGAGCAGAGGCCGGTCAATCCGCCGGGCGAGCCGTTGGGGTTGAAGGGATAGGCCTCGGTGGGCTGGCCCTCGTCGTCGACATAGACCACGGTTGCCATCTGCTCGGTCCAGACCCGCTCGCGAATGACCTCGTCGGGAAAATGGAGGAAGCCTTCGCCGTGATCGACGTGGATGCCGAACACCAGATCCTCCATGCCCTGGAGCATGATCGCTTTGCTGGGCAGGATCTTGACCGTGGACCAGCGGGACTCGAAGCGGCGGCTGAGGTTGTGGATGAAACGCGGCTGACGCTCCGCCTCAATGCCGTGCCAGGGAGCCCAGCCGAGCAGGCCAAACAGCTGGCAGCCGTTGCAGACGCCCAGGGTGAAGGTGTCCGGCCGGTTGTAAAAATCCTGGAACTGGGCCTGAAGCCGCTCGTTGAAGCGGATGGTGGCGGCCCAGCCCTTGGCGCTCTCCGGCACGTCGGCATAGGAGAAGCCGCCCACCGCCGCCAGCCCCCGGAACCCGGACAGGTCAATCCGGCCGCTCAACAGGTCGGTCATGGTCACGTCCCAGGGCTCGAAACCGGCGCTGTAAAAGGCGGAACTCATCTCCCGATCCGAGTTGGAACCCTCGTCGCGGAGGATGGCCACTTTGGGTTTGTTGGTTTGCTGGCGGACGGCGGGCTCCGTGGCCTCGGGTTTGAAGCTGAGACGATATTCCGGGCCTTTGCGGTCCATGGTGTTGCACTTCTCGGCGTCGGCGCATTCGGGGTTGACCTGCAGCCGCTCCAGCTGATAACTGGTTTCCTCCCACCACTGGCGCAGCAGGACCATGGAATCGTCCATCGCCAATTCGCCGTTGTACTGAATGGTGACGGCTTTTTTCACCGTGCTTGAGCCGAGCACCGCACAGGGCGCCCCGGCCTGCTCGAACCGTTTTTTCACCTTGGCCAGATGGCTCCACTGGCATTCGACCACCAGACCCAATTCCTCGGCAAAGAGCGTTTCCAGCACGGTGGCTGATCCATTCAGGGCCAGATTGAGGCCGCAGTTGCCGCTAAAGGCCATTTCCAGCACGGTGGTGATCAGGCCGCCGTCGCTGCGGTCGTGTCCGGCCAGGATCAGACCCTGGTCGATCAATTCCTGGACCGCGAGGAAGGCCTGTTTGACCAGGGCCGGGTCTTCCATGTCCGGAACCTCCGAACCAATCTGGCCCAGAGTCTGAGCCAGGGCGCTGCCGCCCAATCGGTTCTTGCCCGCCGCCAGATCAACCAACAGCAGCACCGAACCGGGCTCTTTGATGTCCGGGGTGACTTTCTTACGGATGTCGCTCATGGCCGCATAGGCCGAGATCACCAGCTGACGCGGCGATTTGACCACCTCGTCCTCCACCTTGGCGGCCATGGACAGGCTGTCCTTGCCGCCGTCCACCGCCATGCCCACTGCTATCATCGCCTCCGCCATGGCCTCGGCCGCGTCGCGCAGGGCCGCGCCCTCGCCCGCCAGTTTCGGGGCCCACATCCAGTTGGCCGAGCACTTGACCTGCTCAAGGTCGTCGATCTTGGCCCAGACCAGGTTGGTCAGGCACTCGCCCACCGCCATCCGCGCCCCGGCTGCGGGGTTCACCAGCATCTTGATCGGCTGCTCGCCAATGGCCGAGGCAATGCCGGTTAAGCCGAAATGACTCTGGGCCACCACCGCCACGTCGGCCACAGTCAGCTGCAGGGGGCCGCAGCACTGCTGCTGGGCAATCAGGCCGGTGACCGCCCGGTCGACCTTGTTGGTGAGGAATCGTTTGGAGCCGACCGACACCAGCCGCAGCACCCGTTCCAGGGCGTCGCGCACCCCGAGGCCGGCGGGCGGGACAAAGGCGGACAGGGCTGGAACCGTGCGGTTGTCGACAAAGGTTTTCTGCGGAATATTGCCAAGTAGCTCAGGTATCTCGATGTCGACCGGGGTGGAGTTGTCCTTTTTGTCCTGGACAACGAAGCGCAGGTCGCCGGTGACTTCGCCCAGCACCTCGCAGGCCACTTTTTCCCGCTCGCAGATCGCCTGGAAGCGGGCGATGTTCTCCGGGCTGATCAGCAAGCCGACCCGCTCCTGGTATTCGGCCACGTAGATTTCCAGCACCGACATGGTCGGATCGCCGACGCGGATGTTGCGGATCTCGACCCGCCCGCCCGCGTGCTCGACCAACTCCTTGAGCACGTTGGCCGGGCCGCCGGCGCCCTGGTCGTGGATAACGTCGATCAGGCTCAGATCGCCCATCTCGTTGCAGGCCCGGATCACCCGGTTCATCTTCTGCTCCATCTCGGCGTCGCCGCGCTGCACCGCGTTGAAGTCGAGCTTGGCTTCGTTTTCGCCCTGCATCATCGACGAGGCCGCGCCGCCGCCGAAGCCGACCCGGTAGGCCGGGCCGCCGACCTGGACAATGATCATCCCCTTGAGGGCGTCCTTCTTGTCGGTGTGGCGGTCGTCGATCTGGCCGATGCCGCCGGTGAACATGATTGGCTTGAGGAATCCCCAGCGCTCGCCGTTTTCCAGGCGGAGGTCAAAGGAGCGGGTGAAGCCCTGGATCAGCGGTTCGCCGAATTTGTTGCCGTAATCCGAGGCGCCGTTGCTGGCCTCGATTTCGATTTCCAGCGCCGGCGCCAGGCTGTCCGGGCAGGCGTAGTTGTTTTCCCATTCCAGCGGGTAGTCCGGGATGTGGAGGTTTGCCACGCAGTAGCCGGCGGTTCCGGCCATGACAAAGCCGCCCCGGCCGGTGCCCTGGACGTCGCGGATGCGGCCGCCGGTGCCGGTTTCGGCGCCGGGAAAGGGGGCCACGCCGGTGGGGAAGTTGTGGGTCTCGGCGGTGAGCAGTGGGTGGTAGCAGACCGTGGTTTCGCGCAGGGCCGACGGAGCGCCGGGCTGCTCGGGCAACAGGGTGGTGAGAGAGTGCCCCTCGATGACGCTGGAGTTGTCCTTGAAGGCCACCTTGCTGCCCTTGGGATGGGCTTTCAGGGTGTCGGTGACCACCTGGAACAGGGTTTTGTCGCATTCCTGGCCGTCGATCACCTGCTTGCCCCGGAAAAAGCCGTGACGCGAATGCTCGGAATTGGCGTTATTGAGATCCATGATCTCGACAATGGTCGGGTTGCGATGGCAGCGCTCAACAAAATAGCGGTGATACAGCTCCCGGTCCCACTGGTCCATGGAGATGCCGGGGATGTCGAGCAGGCCGTCCGGCCCCTTGCCGATCAGATCGACCTCGTAAACCGGCTCGGGGACAATGCCGGTTTCAAAGGTGGTCAGCGGCGCGGCATAGACGCATTCGGTCATCCGGTCGTGCTTGTTGGCGACAAAGGCGTCCAGGTCCTGGTCCTCGGGAACCAGGTACCGGCGGGAGCGCTCCACCCGGCTGACGCAATCCAGGCCCACAGCCCGGCAGATCGACACCAGGTTGGAGGACCAGGCGGTGGCGAAATTGAGCCGGGGCCCGACCTCGACCACCCGCTGGCCGACGAGCTTCGGCGCAAAGGTGACCGTGTCGAGCAGGAAGCCGTCGGCCAGGATCAGGCGCAAGCGCTCCATCTCCTGCGCTTCCAGCGGCCGGCTGGATTCGATGTTGAAACAGTAGGCAAAGTCGGGTTCAAGCTGACGGTGGAGCTGGGTGACGAGAGAAGCCATGGAGTATTCCTTTTTTTCGAGAGAGCAAAGCCGTTCCAAAACGGCGTGGAGTCGGATGTTGGGGCGTGCTAAGAGCAGACCGCCATTCTTTGAAGAACCTAGCATTAAAGATGATTTTTTTCCGCCTCAAAGTGAGGCCGTTCTTGCTCTTTTTAGCGGTTCTGGATGGTCCCCCCAGGGAAAGGCTTCGCTGAAAAACGCGGCGTGGTTGGAGGTGAACAGGGGCGGATCGCGGCGAATAATGGCGCCAATGGTGGGGTGGCGCTTGAATTCGCGGTCAAGGAAGGTACGGATCGCTTTGCGGTCCCATCCGCGCGGATGGACAAAATCGTGGTAGAGCGACAGGTCGCCCTCGGAGAATTCACCCCCTGGCAATTGGACGGCGTCGACGCTGGCGCGCGGCATGTTGAAGACCGCCAGATTGAGAAAGGTGATGGCCTGGTGATGGCGGAGGGTGAAATCGAGGGTCATGCGGGCTTCAACCAGCGATTCGGTGGGGGTACCGAACAGCAGGTAGACATAGGTGGCGATGCCGGCCTGCTGCAGGGCGGCCAGCACCCGCTCGATCAACTCCAGGCGGACGCCCTTGCACATGGCGTCGAGCACGGCCTGGCTGCCCGATTCCAAGCCGAGTTTGAGCAGCACGCAGCCAGACGCGCGCAATTGCCGGCAGAAGTCCACGTCGGCCAGTTGTTCGTGGAAGCGGACAAAGCCGTACCAGGGCGCGCCGGGCGGCTGGTCGCAGAAGGTTTGCATCAGCGCCGGGCTGACGGCGTTGTCGAGCAGGTGGATCAAGGCTGGCCGGATTTGGGCGGTCAATCCCCGCAGGTGGGCAAGGACCGTGGCCGGGGCGACCGGCTGGTAGCGGCTCTGTTCCGCTGTTTCCGGGCAAAAATTGCATCGGTTCCAGTAGCAGCCGCGCGAGGCCGAGTAGGGCAGGATCGGGCCGGGCGCCAGGTAGTCGGCCATCGGCAAATCCGAATAGTCCGGCGGCAGATCTTCAAGCGGTTGGTCAACGCCCATGAGCGCCAGCAACGGGCCTTCTCCGGGTCCGGCAATGCAGTGATCCACCAGGTCGGCAAAGGGATTGTTCCACTGCGGACTGCTCATCCACGAGGTGATCAGGCCGCCGCCCAGGATCAGCTGCAGATGCGGGAAATGGTGTTTGAGGAAGCCGAGCAGGGCAAAGGCGCACAGCGCCTGGCTGAGGAAGGAAAGCGAGACGCCGATGGAACGAGGGTTGTTTGCCTCCAGCAGTCCGGGCAGCCGCTCGCGGAAATAGGGGAAAAAGAGATTGTTGCGATGGTCTTCCGCCGCCCGGAGCAGGTCGCGGCTGTCCAACGGGTTGGCGTTGTTGTCTTGGTAGTTAACCAGGCTGACCGCAAGCTCGGGACGGGGGCGGACGGCCAGTTCCACCACCCGATTCAAATCGCGCACCGCCCGTTGATACCGGTCGACGTTGCGGTACAGATCAGGCGTGCGCAGGCCGGCAAGGTTGGCTTCGCCATGGCGCAGGGCCCGGCTGGACCAGGTGTCGTGCGGATCGCGGGCCTGCTTGAGTAGAAACAGCAACCCCTCCAGGTTGGCATCCAGGAGGGTGCAGGCAACGCCGTGACTTCGCAGGCTGCCGGCAAGGTAGGCGACGCCCGCAGGCGGTTCGCCCGCCTTGGCCACGGGGGGGTAGATCAGGAGCATCGCGGCTCAGGCCGGGCAGGCCATTGCAGGCAACCGGCAGGCAAAGGGAGGCGCATTGTCGAAAGAGGTGCGGGCACGCGGCGGAAACAATGGTTGACCTTGCGGTTAATCCGCAAGGCGGAGGGTAAAGGCATAGGGTTCTTCGTCAACGACCTGGAAGCCGAGGCGATGATACAACGCCCTGGCCGGGTTGTGCTTCAACACGCTGAGCCGCAGCGAGGCCCCGCAGGATCGGGCCTCTGTGATCACGGCGCGGATGAGGCCGGCGGCCATGCCCCTTTTTTGCACATCAGGGCTGAGCTGAATTTGCAGCAATTGCCAGTCGCCGTTGTCGCGGGCCACTTTGAGCAGGCCAATGTCTCTGCCTTCACAGGAGACGATTGTTGCGCACTCAAATCGCATGAGCAGGCGGGCCATGGGATTTTCTTCTGCCTGGGGAACGCCTGCAGCGGCGAAATGTTCGCTCATGGCCTCTTGCCACAGAGCCAGCAGAAACGGCATGTCTTCCTGGGCTGCGGCTCGCAGCGCGATGCGCTGTGCAATGGGTTCCGGCATGGCGCTCGTTGCGGTGGAACGCATTGTTATAAAACGCAGTTCACACCGATTCCCGGGTTTTGTGGAACACCACCTCGGGAAAGAGATCCTGGGTGTGGGCCAAACGCCAACTGCCCTCGGCCAGGTAGGAGAGGTGCCCTTCGGCGTCCAGCGCCAGGTTGAACTGGGCTTTCTTTTCAAATTCGCGCATCTGCTGCTTGTTGTCGCAGCTCACCCAGCGGGCCAGGGTGTAGCTCAGCGGCTCGTAGGTGGCGTCGACCCCGTACTCGTCCTTGAGCCGGGTCATGGTCACCTCAAACTGGAGCACGCCCACCGCGCCCAGGATGTAGTCGTTGCCGACAATCGGCCGGAACACCTGTACCGCGCCTTCCTCGGCCATCTGCAGCAGCCCCTTTTGCAGCTGCTTCATCTTCAGCGGGTTGCGCAGCACCACCCGGCGGAAATGTTCGGGCGCGAAGTTGGGGATGCCGGTGAACTTGAGCTCTTCCTTGTCGCTGAAGGTGTCGCCGATCTTGATCGTGCCGTGGTTGTGGATGCCGATGATGTCGCCGGGATAGGCCTCGTCGACGTGCGAGCGCTCCTGGGCCATGAACACCGTGGCGTTGCTCAGGTTCACTTCCTTGCCGAGGCGGTGGTGCATGACCTTCATCCCCCGGGTGAACTTGCCGGAACAGATGCGGAAAAAGGCGATCCGGTCGCGGTGGGCCGGGTCCATGTTCGCCTGGATCTTGAAAGTGAAGCCGCTGAAGGCCTCTTCCTCGGGATGCACCATGCGGGTGACGGTGGCGCGCGGGCCGGGAGGGGGCGAGAGTTCGACAAAGGCGTCGAGCATCTCGCGCACGCCGAAGTTGTTGATTGCGCTGCCGAAAAAGACCGGGGTCTGGCCAGCCTTGAGATATTGTTCATGGTCAAACGGGTTGGCCGCGCCCTGGAGCAGGTCGATGTCCTCGCGCAGCTTGTCGGCGGCGTATTTGCCCACCAGGCTGTCCAGCTGGGGATCGTTCAGGTCGTTGACCACGATGCAGTCCTCGGGCCGGGTGTCCTGGCTGGGGGTGAACAGGGTGATCTGCTTGCGGTGCAGGTCGTAGACGCCCTTGAAGCCCTTGCCCATGCCGATGGGCCAGCTGAGCGGCACGCATTCGATCTGCAGCTTTTCCTCGATGTCGGCCAGGAGGTCCAGCGGCTCCATGCCCTCGCGGTCGAGCTTGTTGATGAAGGTGATGATCGGGGTGTTGCGCATCCGACAGACCTCCATCAGCTTGGTGGTCTGGGTCTCGACGCCCTTGGCGCTGTCGATCACCATCAGGGCCGAGTCCACAGCGGTCAGCACCCGGTAGGTGTCTTCGGAGAAGTCCTGATGGCCGGGGGTGTCGAGCAGGTTGATCTCGTAGTCGCGGTAATTGAACTTCATCACCGAGGTGGTCACCGAGATGCCGCGCTCCTTTTCAATCGCCATCCAGTCGCTGGTGGCGTGGACTGCGGTTTTGCGCGATTTGACCGCTCCCGCCATCTGGATGGCGCCGCCGAACAGCAGCAGCTTTTCGGTCAGGGTGGTCTTGCCGGCGTCGGGATGGCTGATGATGCCGAAGGTGCGGCGCTTCTGTATTTCTTTGAGGTGTTGACTGCTCACGTTTTCTGATTCCGTCGGTTGCCGATCTGTGGACCCTGAAGCTGCCGGGTCTGCAAAAAAAAATGGGCCGGAAACCGACCCATGTTCAGTGATTCTGAGCGGTATATACTTCAGTTGGCGCGATTTGTCCATGCTTCATTGCCGCTCGGCTCCAGCCCAGTTTGCCTGCGGTGACGAGCCGGCAGCTGGGTTGCCGCAGGTGGGGCGGCTTGTGAATTTTGTTTACCTAAGTGGGCGAATATCTTTTAAGATGTCGACGGTTTTTCTGCCCGGCGGCTTTGACCTTGCCGTGATCGCCGCAACAGCGGCCAGTCAGACCGTAGCCCGGATGCAGCTTGCGGAATCCGGGGTTTGATGTGAAGTGATCCCGGATTCCGTTGCCCTCCATCCAGGCTACGGGTTGGGGCGCAAAAAAGAATCATAGTATTGAGCACAAAGCTCTCGGCTTGCGACAGCCGCGCTTTTACTGACAATTTCAATTAGCTCTCAAGTCGGCACGTTTTTGTAGGGTGCGCTGTGCGCACCAGTAAGCAGGATGGTGCGCACAGCGCACCCTACAAAAAAAGATGCGCCATCTTGAATGCAAATGCGAATAAGGACCAACATGTCGAACACCCCCCACCAAAATCTGGTCGGTTTTATCTGGAACATCGCCAATAAACTGCGCGGCCCCTACCGTCCGCCCCAGTATCGGCGGGTGATGCTGCCGCTGATCGTGCTGCGCCGGCTCGATCTGGTGCTGGCGGAGAACAAGCAGGAGGTGCTCACCGAAAAGGCGCATCTGGAAGCCAAAGGCGTCACCGGCCCGGCCTTGGAAAAGGCACTGGCCCGCATTGCCGCGAAGGACCGCAAACAACCGCTCTTCAACGCCAGCGGTTTTACCTTTGAAAAGCTGCTGGGCGATGCGCCCAACATCGCCGGCAACCTGATCGCCTACATCCACGGTTTTTCGCCGCGCGCCCGCGACATCTTCGACAAGTTTGAATTTGAAGGCGAAATTGCCAAACTGGACGAAGCCAACCGGCTGTTTCTGATTATCAAAGAGTTCTGCTCGGCGGAAATCGACCTCTCTCCCGCCGCCATCAGCAACCTGCAGATGGGCTCGCTGTTTGAGGAACTGGTGCGCAAATTCAACGAACAGGCCAACGAGGAGGCCGGCGACCACTTCACCCCCCGCGAGGTCATCCGGCTGATGGTCCAGCTGCTGTTTACCGGCGAGGAGGGCATCTACGCCAAAGGCATTTACCGCAGCGTCTACGATCCCACCGCAGGCACCGGCGGCATGCTCTCCGAATCCGAGAAATATATCTGCGGCGACGGCGTCGCCTCCGGCCTCAACCCGGACGCCCACATCGAGCTGTTCGGCCAGGAGTACAATCCCGAGGCCTACGCCATCTGCTGCGCCGACCTGCTGATCAAGGACGCGCCCATCGACAACCTCATCTACGGCGACACCCTGGGCATCAAAGACGCCAAGAACAAAAACAACGGTTTTGTGACCCACGACGGCCACCCCCACAAGCAATTCCACTACATGCTGGCCAACCCGCCCTTTGGGGTGGAATGGAAGCCGGAAGAGGATTTTGTTCGCGAGGAATACAAAACCCTTGGGTTCTCGGGTCGCTTCGGCGCGGGCTTGCCGCGCATCAACGACGGCTCGCTGCTCTTTTTGCAGCACATGATCTCCAAGATGCACCGGCCGCCCCAAATTGACCCCTTGGGCCACAACAGCGGCGGCGACGGCTCCAAGATCGCCATCGTCTTCAACGGCTCGCCCCTGTTCACCGGCGACGCGGGCAGCGGCGAAAGCAATGTTCGGCGCTGGATCATCGAGCAGGACCTGCTCGACGCCGTGGTCGCCCTGCCGGATCAGATGTTCTACAACACCGGCATCTTCACCTACATCTGGATTGTCACCAACAAGAAGCCCGCGCATCGCCGGGGCAAGGTGCAACTGATCGACGGCACGCGCCACTTCAGGAAAATGAGCAAGAGCCTGGGCAACAAGCGCAACGAGTTGTCCGACGACCACATCAGGGAACTGGTCCGCCTTTATGCCGAGCACAACCACGACGGCACGAGCGAGGTATTGGTCGCGGGTCAGCCGGAACAGCGGGTGTGCAGCAAGCTGTTTGACAATCGCGATTTCGGCTTTCTCAAAATCACGGTCGAGCGGCCGCTGCGGCTGAACTTTCAGGTAAGCCTTGAGCGCATTGCCCTGCTGGACGAGCAAAGCGGCTTTGCCAACCTGGCCAGCAGCAAAAAACGCAAGGACGCGGCCGCCAGTCGGGCCGAAATCGCCGAGGGCGAGGCCCTGCAACAGGCGATCCGAACGGCCCTGCAGGGTATGGACGGCGCCGCGCTCTATCGCAGCCGGCCGCAGTTTGAACAGGCGCTTGATCGGGCGCTCAAAGGCGCCGGCCTCAAGATCGGCGGCCCGGTCAAAAAGGCCATTCTTGCCGCCTTGGCCGAGCGCGACCCGGAGGCCGAGATCTGCCGGGACGCAAAAGGCCGGCCCGAACCCGACGCCGACCTGCGCGACACCGAGATCGTGGCCTTGCCGGACAATATCAGCCTGCCGCTGCCGCTCGGCTACGACAACGAAACCGGCCACGACCAGTTGCTGGCCCTGGTCAAGGATCACTGCGACGCCTACCTCAAGGCCGAAGTCCTGCCGCATGTGCCGGACGCCTGGATCGACTACGCGAAAATTAAGGTCGGCTACGAGATTCCCCTCAACCGCCACTTCTACGTCTATCAGCCGCCGCGTCCGCTGGAGGTGATCGGGGCCGAGATCAGCCAGTTGGAGCAAGAGATCATGCGGATGCTGAGCGAGGTGGTGTGATGGAAAAGTATCAGCCATATCCTCAGTACACAGAGGAAGGCGTACCGGAAACTTGGCGAAAAAAGCGTTTGCGATTCGCTTTGCGAATGAACCCGAGCAAGAATGCGGTTCGTCTTAATGCTGACGAACTGGTGTCGTTTGTGCCGATGGACGCGGTAGGCGAATATGGGGGCATTCGGCTGGAGGAAGAGAAGGAGCTTAGGGAAATCGGTGGCGGGTATACCTACTTCTGTGATGGCGACGTGGTTGTGGCAAAAATTACCCCATGTTTCGAAAACGGCAAAGGTGCCTTGGCGAAAGGCCTGACGAATAAAACAGCCTTCGGCACCACCGAGTTGCATGTGCTTCGTGCGAGCGAGGAGAGCCTTGAGCCAGCCTTTTTGTTTTACGTCACTATCTCTGATTCCTTCCGAAAATTGGGCGAATCGGAAATGTATGGCGCGGGCGGTCAGAAGCGAGTTCCCGAAAACATTTTTAAGGATTTTCGTGCTGGGTTGCCACCCTTGAACGAGCAACGAACCATCGTCCGTTTCCTCGACTACAAAACCGGCCAAATCGATGCGTTGATCGCCAAAAAAGAAGCCCTGCTCGCCAGACTTGCCGAAAAGCGCATCGCCCTGATCAGCCACGCCGTAACCAAGGGGCTTGACCCATCGGTGCCGATGAAGGATTCGGGGGTGGCATGGCTGGGGGAGATTCCCGTGCATTGGGATGCGAAGAAAATCAAGTATTTTGCAAGTATTCTTCGGGGGAAGTTCTCCCATCGGCCGCGAAATGATCCAAGATTTTATGGAGGGGATTATCCATTTATACAAACGGGCGATGTCGCAAATGCGAACAAATTCATCAATGAGTATTCCCAAACATTAAACGAGGAAGGGTTGAAGGTAAGCAAAAGTTTTCCGGCAGGGACGCTGGTCATGACAATTGCTGCAAACATAGGGGATATGGCAATTCTAAATTTTGAGGCTTGTTTTCCAGACAGTATTGTTGGGTTTATCCCCAAAGATGATGTGGATCTAAATTTTCTATTTTATCTATTTACCGCAATGAGGCAGCAACTCCTGTCCACTGCCGTTCTAAATACTCAACTAAATTTAAATATTGAAAGAATTGGCGACCAAATTGGCTCTTTTCCACTGAAGCATGAGCAGGAGGAAATATCCAATTATTTGGATGGAGTTACGTTAAAAATTGCGGACCAAACATCCTTTATATCGGTAGCTATAGCAAAGCTCAAAGAATACCGCGCAGCCCTCATCACCAACGCCGTCACCGGCAAGGTCGACGTCCGCCAGTTCGCCCTCCCGACAACCGGACAGGAGGCCGCCCATGCCTGAGATTGTCCCCCTGCCGCCTGATTACGCGCCCTGGCTGGCCGAACTGAAAAGCCGCATCCACACCGCCCAGCAACGCGCCGCCCTGGCGGTCAACCGTGAACTGGTGCTGCTCTATTGGCAGATCGGCCGCGACATCCTGGCCCGGCAGCGCAACGAAGGCTGGGGCGCCAAGGTGATCGAGCGGCTGGCCCAGGACCTGCGCAACGCCTTCCCGGAGATGAAAGGGTTTTCGCCGCGCAATCTCAAATACATGCGCGCCTTTGCCGAGGCCTGGCCGGAAGCTGAATTTGTGCAGGCGGTGCTTGCACAATTGCCCTGGTATCACCAACTGGCGCTGCTGGACAAATTGAAGACTGAAGAGGAGCGCCGTTGGTATGTTGCCAAGGCTCTTGAGCACAACTGGTCGCGCAATATCCTGGTGATGCAGATCGAAACCCGGTTGCGGGAGCGCACAGGGCAGGCGGTGACCAATTTTGCCGACCATCTGCCCGCGCCCCAATCCGATTTGGCCCGTGAATCCCTGAAAGATCCATACCGCCTCGATTTTCTGGGGTTGGGGGAAGACGCCCAGGAGCGGGCCATCGAAACCGCCATTGTCCAGCACATCACCCAGTTTTTGCTTGAACTGGGCGCTGGCTTTGCCTTTGTCGGCCGACAGGTGCACATCGAGGTGGGCGGTGACGATTTTTTCATCGACCTGCTGTTTTATCATCTGAAACTGCGCTGTTACGTGGTGATTGAACTCAAGGCCTGCGCCTTTAATCCTGGGCATGTGGGGCAACTGGGGTTTTATCTGTCGGCGGTGGACAGCCAGCTCAAGGCCGAGCAGGACGGCCCGACCATCGGCCTGCTGCTGTGCAAGAGCAAAAACAAGGTGGTGGCGGAATATGCCCTGCGCGATACAAACAAGGCGATGGGCGTGGCCGAGTATCAACTGATTGAGTCCCTGCCCGCCGAGCTGCAAACCAGCCTGCCGAGCATCGAAGCCATTGAGCAGGCCTTGTCCGGACCGGATGAGACCGAGGAGGAGTAGGCCATGCACCGGGAGATCGACTTTGAGAGCGAGATCGAACAGGCGCTGATTGCCTCCGGCGGCTACGCAGCGGGCGACCCGAACGGCTACGATTCTGAAATTGCCCTGTTTCCGGCCGAGGTGGTTGCTTTTGTGCAGCGCACCCAGCCCAAAATCTGGGACCGCTTGCTGCAGTTGGATGCGGGCAAGGCGGCGGCGATGCTGGTGGACAGTCTGGCCAAGGAGCTGGCCGCCAAGGGCGCGCTGGCTGTGTTGCGGACCGGGTTCAAGTGCGTCGGCAAGACGGTGCGTCTGGTCTATTTCTCGCCCAACACCGGGCTTGACCCGGCCGCGACCGAACGGTACGCCGACAACCGCCTGACCGTTGTCCGCCAGGTCAGGACCCAAAGCGGCGCGATTCCCGACGTGGTCCTGGCGGTGAACGGCCTGCCGGTGGCGACCCTGGAGTTGAAGAATCCACTGTCGGCCAACCACTGGAACGTCGAGAACGGCAAAGATCAGTACCGGTTTGAACGCGACCCCAAGGAGCTGCTGTTTGCCTTCAAGCGGCGTTGTCTGGTGCATTTTGCGGTGGACACCGAGCTGGTGTTCATGACCACCAGGCTGGAGGGCAAGGACACCCAGTTTCTCCCCTTTAACCTGGGCCACAACGGCGGCGCCGGCAACCCGCCGGTCGAAGGCGAGGTGCGCACCGCGTACCTTTGGCGTCGGGTGCTGGTTCGGGACAGCCTGATGGACATCCTGGCGCGCTTCATCCATCTGGAGGTGGTGGAGCAAACCGTGGCGACCGAGAAAGGGATCAAGCGCCACCGCAAGGAAACTATGATCTTCCCGCGTCATCAGCAGTTGGACGTGGTGCGCGCCCTGACCGAGCATGCGCACATCCACGGCGCCGGGCATAATTATCTGATTCAGCATTCGGCGGGGTCCGGCAAGTCGAACTCAATTGCCTGGCTGGCCCATCGGTTGTCCTGCCTGCACGACGCCGCCAATGAGAAGATTTTTCATTCGGTGGTGGTGATTACCGACCGGCGTGTTTTGGATCAGCAGCTGCAGGACACCATCTTCCAGTTTGAGCACAAACTCGGGGTGGTGGAGAAAATCGACCAGGACACCCAGCAACTGGCCAAGGCCTTGGCCGGCGGCGCACCGATCATCATTTCCACCATCCAGAAATTTCCGTTCATCACCCAGGCCATTCGCACCCTGGAGGCTAACGGTCAGGGGCTGGCGATCTCCACCGCAGGCAAGCGGTTCGCGGTGATTGTCGATGAGGCGCACAGCTCGCAAAGCGGCGAAACCGCCATGGAATTGCGCAAGATCCTCAACAAGGACGGCATCGAAGCGGCGGTGGCCGCGCAATGGCTCGACCTGGAAGAGGAGCGTTTAAGCGAAGCAGCGCAAAAGGAATTGCTGCGCGAGCAGCTCAAGCGGGCCAAGCAACCCAATTTGAGTTTTTTTGCCTTCACCGCCACCCCCAAATTCAAGACCCTGGCGGTGTTCAACGAGCCGGGACCGGACGGCAAGGCGCCTTTTCATCACTACAGCATGCGGCAGGCCATCGAGGAAGGTTTCATTCACGATGTGCTGGCCCACTACACCAGCTACAAACGTTATTACAGGCTGATCCAGAAGGTGGAGCAGGACCCGGAGGTGCCGCGCCGCAAGGCTGCTCGGGCCTTGGCGCGGTTTGTCGAATTTCACGATTACGAGATCGCCCAGAAGGTGGAGGTGATTGTCGAGCACTTCCGCACCCACACCCGCCACAAGATCGGCGGTCGGGCCAAGGCCATGGTGGTGACCGGCTCCCGCGAGCACGCCGTGCGCTACAAGCTGGGGTTTGATCGGTACATTGAGAAAAAGGGCTACCACGACGTCAAATCGCTGGTGGCCTTTTCCGGCGAAATCACGCTCAAGGAATTCGCCGACGTCACGTTCACGGAGGTTGGCATGAACAACGGCGTCAAAGAAACGGAACTGCCGAAGCGATTTGGCTCCGATGAGTACCAGGTGTTGCTGGTGGCGGAAAAATACCAGACTGGTTTTGATCAACCCCTGCTGCACAGCATGTATGTAGACAAGCGGCTTGCCGGCGTGCAGGCGGTGCAGACCCTGTCGCGCTTGAACCGCACCACGCGCGGCAAGGCCGACACCTTTGTGCTCGATTTCGTCAATGAGCCGGCGGAGATATACGCCGCGTTCAAGCCCTATTACGAGGTTACGCCCAAGGGCGACGACACCGACCCGCAATTGCTCAACAATCTGGCCCATGCCCTCGGGGAGTGGAAAATCTACAGCGCCGAGGAAGTCGACCAGTGGTGTGAAATCTGGTTCCGCAACCGGCTGCATCCCACCGGCGGCGAGCATAAACAACTCAACGCCCTGCTTGATCTGGCGGTCGAACGATTCAAGGCCCTGGGCGAAGAGGATCAGGATGTGGCCAAGGGGCAGCTGGTCAGTTTCAGGAATCTGTACGGGTTTGTCTCGCAAATTATCCCCTATCAAGATTCCGGGCATGAGAAGTTGTACAGCTATGCCCGGTTTCTTTTGACCAAGCTGCCGCATCTTGGCGATGCCAGGCGGGTTCAGGTGGATGATGAGGTGGAGCTGAAGTATTACCGGCTGCAAAAAATCAGCGAAGGGGCGATCGACCTGAAAACGGGCGAGGCCGAGCCTGTCTACGGGCCAAGGGAGGTGGGAACCGGAAGCCCGGATGAAGACGTGCAGCTCTCCACTCTGGTGGACAGGCTCAATGAGCGGTTTGGCACCGAGTTTACCCCGGCGGATCAGCTATTTTTTGATCAGGTGCGCGAGACGGCGGTGGCCAACGAGCAGTTGCGGCAGGCGGTGATGGCCAACACCATCGAAAATTTCGCGCCTGTTTTCAGGAAGCAGCTGGAAACGCTCTTTGTGGAGCGCATGGCCGGAAACGAGGAGATTTTCGTCAAGCTGATGAACGACGACGCCTTTCGGGAACTGGCGGCCGGGCATCTGCTGCAGGCGGTGTATGCGCAGGTGCGGGCAACCCAACAACGGCAGGATGGTAATTCCACCAGCCCGAATTGAGCACAAAAAAAAAGCAGAGCCGTGAGGCCCTGCCTTTCAATTCGATGTAACGGAAAAAATCAGTTTCTTCTTCTTCTTCGGATAACGGTGGCCAGGCTGGCAATGCCAGTCCCGAAGAGCAGCATGGTGGCGGGTTCGGGGACAGGCGACGTCTTTTCTACGAGGAAACCAGCGATGTTGCCCAGGTTTCCCTCATCGTTCCAATGAGATTTCCAATTCGTCCCGAGATATTCTTCAAAGCCTCCCGAATTATTTGGCTCTCCAGTGCCCCAGTCTGTATAGGACCAAGCTTCCCCGGTAACCCATGCCCATCCCCCAGCTGGTTCGGTTCCTGCTGAATCCTGATACCCGCCAAGCCAAACCTCGCCAGAAAATTTGACGCTTGAAGTCGTCGCGAAGAAAGAGTCGTTGATGGAATTATTTTCCTCTCCTGAGGTAACTGTAGCAAGATGGTACTCTGAAGAGAGCGTGCTTGCTACCCAGTCCTTGGTGTCGAGCCACTCTTTGTCCATGGTGCTTCCAGCGACAAACTCGTAGAGGAGGTACTCATGCTGCACAATGCCATCAGTCCAAGTGGCCGAAGCAACTAAAGATGGGGTGTATGAGCAGGCCGTAGACTCGCCAAGTGAGCAGAAAATGAAACCAGCCGCCAATCCTGTCGCTAATAATTTTTTCATGATGATTCTCCCGATGAAGCAATGAACTCGTGGAACGATTGATTTATCTTTTATTACTTGAATGCAGTAAACGGTCCAGTTGCTCGAATAAATATATAATGCTGATTTTATTCGGATTATTTTTTTGCATCAATGTTTGGTTTTGCTTTTGTACGCATTTTCGAGTGTTTCTCCTGATTTCCGAATTAACTTGAAAAATTTGTTCGTTTTTTCGGATTAATTTGCCAGGCGTATGCAGTTCATGCGTTGGACAACAAAAAACCCGCAAACCTTGACGGTTTGCGGGTTGTGTGGACGCCAGCGAATGTTGCTGGACTCTATATTGGCTCCCCGGGAGGGACTCGAACCCCCGACAAGGCGGTTAACAGCCGCCTGCTCTACCAACTGAGCTACCGAGGAATGGCGCTCTGAGATGAAACGACGCGCTGCAGTGAAACGGTTGCGTCATTTCGAGAATGGGTAAATAGCATAGAGTCGTTGGGCCGTCAAGAAAAAGTTGCGGCTTGTCCGGTTTTGCGTGTGGCGGCGTCAGGCTGGGTGATTGGCTCCGGGGGCGCGCAGCAGCGGCAGCCGGATTTCGACGATCAGGCCGTCCCGATTCGGGGCGTTGGCAAAGCTGAGCGAGCCGCCGTGCTGCTCCACCGCC
>Ga0209016_1001151_pt1 | contig 22811 bp, 25 predicted proteins | sample EPASupsiteSAE305_FD_187265 | JGI IMG/M metagenome (GOLD analysis project Ga0209016, IMG submission 187265) | Bioremediated contaminated groundwater microbial communities from EPA Superfund site, New Mexico - SAE3-05 (SPAdes) (version 2) | ecosystem: Environmental > Aquatic > Deep subsurface >...
TTTTACTTGTCATATATATAAAGATATATAAATACTTACATTGTCCACTTACATTATCTAGGGTGGGTATAGCGTATTATTCCAAGTGGCTTATTTTAACTAAGCGGAAATAAACTTATTAAGCTAAAATAATATACACTTATTTTTAATTTTTTTATAACAAAACTCTCATAAAACATCGAGGTTGACTTATGATTCTACACCATATAATTTTACATAAAATTGAAAAAATTCAACACGCTACTCAAGCAAAAATAAGCAAAAGGGAATCTGAGTTACCAATAGAAGATCCTAGTATTATTTCATTTGTGCAAAGTGTTGTAGAATCATATTTTAAACGTTCATCAAGGCAATATTCCAAATTTGAATCTAATGATGAAAGTGAACCCGCATTTAAAACTTATTTAGACATGTATTTGAACTCTAGTGATTTTATTCATTTTTCAAAGAAATCAGCAGAACTACTTAAAGAAAAAATGTGTGATCAACCTGCTTCTACTGGTGGCTATTTTGTAATCGCTGATATTGAAACTGATCATAGGTTTATTATGGTTATTCTACTTAATAAAAAAGGAAGTTCAACTATTGATGACGAAAGCCTTAGTATTGGTCATACAACTGTCTTAGATATTGATCAATTTGCAATGGCAGGGTTTTTAAATATATCTCTCTATCAGGATCAGCAAGATGATAGAAGATATATGTCATTTATGCGTGGTGAAAGAGATGTTTCTAGGTATTTTGCTCGTTTTTTAGGAAGTGCACAAGAAACACTTGAAAGTGCTAGTACAGTGACAAATCGTTTTGTGCATACTGTACAAAATTATATGAATGCACATGACTATGAACAAGAACGTATTGATCGAATATCGCTTGAAATATTAAGATATGGAGATGTACAAAAGAAAGATAGACAACCTATAAATCTCCACACTATTGCAAATATAATTAACAGTGAAGATCCAGAATCTTTTTTTCATTATGCACAGGATAACGAAATAAGTGCATTCATTGAGAGTATTGACATGAGAACATTAAAAAAATTGCAAGATTTTCGATATAAAGGAAAAGGATATTCTGTAACTTTTAACAAAAATTTAATTTCCAATGAAATGGTGCAATTTGATGGGCAGATTTTAACTATTCGAGTAGATGATAAATTCAAAGAAGCTTGGCAAGAAGAGGGACTAGGTAATCTATAATGCATGAAATAATCAATGAAGCTGAGATTATAGACAATGTAAACAGCTTTATTAATTCTATAGAAACCTGTGTTCCAGATGACATAGGAAGCTATATTGTTACTATTAACACCTCTAATACCCTTGCTCAAGATATCAATATATTATTAAGTAAAAACCTTATAATAAAAAGTCCTGATACAGAAGAAAAAACGTTTACGTTGGGAACTTTTGAACTTTTAAAAAGAGGTTATAAATTCTATCTTTCATTTGATGAATTTTTTAACCAAAATACATATGAATTAAGAAATACAATTGGTGGACAAGAAATAAAATATCATTATATATATGAAGATAAAGTAATTGTTCAAAAACCTGATGAATGTAATGAAAATTCTACTTCTCTCTTAAACAATCTATTTACAGTTTATATTCTTAACGATATCTTGAAAATTACATCTGATGATAGTTTACAAAATAGTAATCTCAAAGAATATGTTTTCTTTGAGAAAAAGAAAATTACAGTTTCAAGTGAAGTTGATTCAATTAAAATCAGAACTCTCACAAAAGCTAACTTAAGTGTAATTTTTGATTTGTTTAAAGAGTTAAAAAACATTGAGAGTAATGATCAAAAAATTCGATTAGTTTTTTTTAAATCAGCATTGGAAAAAGTTTGCGATGCTGCAAAAAATGTAAATATGGATTTTATAATCGATAATCTTGAAAAAATAGCAAATGAATATCACAGCTATTACAGGGCTTACTTAAATTCATTGGACCCAACAAAATTAAGAATAGATTTTGAAAAAGGGTCTCAAGAATTTATTGGAAAACTTAGCAATTCACTTAGTGATATTTATGGAAAGATTATCTTAATACCAATAGCATCATTAGCCGCATTCTATCAAATCGATAGAGAACATCCTATGAGAAATCTTATACTCGCAATATTTGTTGCTTTGATTACCTACGCAATTATCCGTTTTTCTGATACACAGAAATTAATTGTTGACCAAGTTAAAAAAAATATTAGAGATTTTCAAAATTTATATGCTATTGAAGCTAAAGATTATATGACATTCTCAAATCAAATTGAAGAAAAAAGCAAAGCTATGCTAATGCTTTGTGATGATGTGATTGATAAAATAAGGCTTTCGAGAAAATTGAGTATTTTATGTGTAATACTTATTGTAATGAGTGCAATATGGGTTGGATTTAATCAAGAAATTATTGATCTACTTATTTCTTTGAAAAACAAATCTTGTCTTCTTTATTCAAGTATATCTAACTAAAATCTTCTTGTTTCGCGCAAAACTTTTTTCAGCTTAATAGGAATAGAGTCTCTAAATGATGAATAACATACTGGATAATATTGCTCTCTAAGTTGTGCATAGACTAGATAACCATTTCCTATAATAATCATCCCAAAATATTCATGTTGAAAACCGATCAAAAAATGGCGACGAATGTTACATAATTCTTTATACTCCATACTTTCGTATGGATACAATCCATATTTTTTCAAAGCATCGTTATAAAATTCTGGAATTTGACTAATTGCTATTGTATCACTATCATCTATCTTAATTTCTTTGTGAATTTCAAATAGCATATCTTTTTTAAAAAAAGCTATATTGGGTTCTTGTTTTGGCTTGATTGTATTTATTGTAGGATATTCGGGTAATGAGTTATTGATTTGTTTAGGTAGTTTTCGAATAAAAGGTTCTAATGGTTTAACCCAACGTTTTTTCATTGTACTTGTAATAAGACTTTCTTTTAAAAATTGACTGATTTCATTTTTTTGAAAATACGCTCGAGATAAATCAATTTCAAGAATCAAGTAATTTTGAAAAAATCGTCTTCTTTTCAATAAATATTCTTTTTTACGATTAGCCTCTTCCTCTTTGGATGTAAGAAAAAATAAATAAATTGCACCAATAGAAGTGTCAAGTTTTGCATCAAAGTGACACCCATCAAATTGTACATAAGATGTTTGTACACTATTTACTGATATATAATTCCTATGATTTACACTATTCGCCCAAGGCGCTCTTACATTAATTTTTTCAACGGATAAAGCAATCTGAGAGCAATAGTCTCCATTATCAGATTTCAACATTTGACGCGCAAGATCTCGACAAGCAACCCAAAACGAGTAAAAACACTCTTTTATTGAACCTTTTGAATGAGCAAAATGCCATTCATTACTTTCGCCTTTTTTTGCAATTAATGGAGCTCTACAACTAAGGCAAATACAATTACATTGTTGGCCTTTTGCAACCTGATCAATGCCAACAATAGAATTTGCTACCTTCAGACGAGCTATATGCATATTGACCATAGGTGATACCAAGTTTTATATTCTGTAGAACATCTTAGAATAATACACAGTCTTTTTCAATTGTGCTTTCTTTCTTTATTTGATTGCGATAATAATGACGCTGCTAAAGATTTCGTTTCATCACTATATTTATTGCTTTTTAAAACATCAGATGCTTTTGTTTCCATATTTGCACCTGTTTCTTTTTTTGTATTAGATTGAGATAACGCTGAAGCGGCTAAACTTTTGGCTATTTTCGATGATTGATCATTTTTTAATATTTGTGCAGCTAATTTTGTAAGTCCATCCGATGTTTGTTTTGAATTCATGCTATTTTCCCTTATATAAAAATTATTGGAACCATTATAACAAGTCTCTATTATCTCATACATAGGTTTCATCGTAAAATAAAAATATTTTTATTATTGCGTGAGATTTAGATTTTTTCTTATTTGTGAATATGTTAAAATTAACCATCTTTACTAATTTAGGAATAGGAAAATGTCCAATAAACTTAAACATCCTTATGTGTATGTCTATGAGCTCAATAAAATCATTGCCCCTGCAAAAGCTCGTGCAGCATTAGTAAGTCATATGAATCCTTATAATAAATTTCATTTTTTTTGTAAATACTGTGGAGTTAAATTGTCTGGGAAATGCATGGGAAAACCTAAAATTAGGGTAAGAAGTAAGCAACCTCACTGCTCAGATTGGATTGAGCATAAATCTTTTTGTGAAAAATTAAGAAAAGAAGTGGGAGGGGAAAAAAAGGGTGGGGGCAATAAAATTCCTCCACCTCCAGATCATCCAGAAATTTATATTCCAACACATCTCATATACACACCTCCTTATTTTGCATTTCAAAAAATTGAAGATATTAAATCAATTGATTTATTAAACGAGGTACCACTCAATACATTAGAAAATGCTACAGACGAAGAATTGTCTGATGATGAATATGAGATTTTCACCACATATTGGTTAAAAGAAGTTGTTGACGCATATGAATGGCTCATTGAACAGAATTTAAAAGAAAATCAATGGCCCAAAATTAAGATGGGAGATTCTTCCTTTTACAATAGTTATCAATATCTTTTTAAGAAAATTGAACAATCTCATTTTTATATAGGTCAAAATAAAGTATTTTTTGGGAAAATTAAAGCTCAATATGTGACTTTTAAAACTGAACAGGAATATTATTCACTTTTTTCAGAGCAAAGCATATGGATTAGTTCCATAAAAAAATATGCATATCTTCATATAAAAGTTCCTAAAAAAACCTGCCAAAATACAATTTTGGAAGATATTCTTGAAGATCTAATTAAACATAAAAAACAAAAATTTATTTATGATTATTATATTACTAACCATTCACTTGATATTGAACCCATTGAAATAATCAAAAATCAGCATTCACGGTTTCAATGTGAATTAGTCATAAACAATCCTTTTTTATTTGTACTTATGTGCAGTTCTTCGACAGAAGAATAACCTATAATTTTTTGTAAAAATTTTCTTGGTGAAGGTAATTTTATTATAAATGGTTTAGGATACCGATCATCTGGAGATGTATTTGCAACAATAAATTCAAATGGCTCCAAATCATCCATTTTTTTACTCACAATGAAAGTTACAAATTGTTTATACTCAGGACCTTCATCCCAAGGTTCTGATGTATATCGAACACATATTTTATTTCCCAAAATATGTTCATGCTTTAGTGTTCCAAATTGTATTTGAATTTCTAATCCATAGCATGAACCGCCATAGATTGAATCTATAAGCTTACAGAGTTTTGAATGATATTCTTCGATAGAAATTTGTTTTTGTTTTAGCATGGTAATCTCCTTTTAATTGTTGTTGTATTTTTTGTTGAATTTCATTACTTGGTTGCATCTTTTACGGTGTGAGTTGCAGAATGTTTTGAATTTTTTAGTCGTGCTTTTAATTTTTAGCATGCTAAAATAAATCATTAAAGATACGGAGGATATGGCTATGTTGTTACAATATGTAAAAATCAAGCTATTTTCCATATTCGCATCTTTCTTTGCATATGACAGGGGCAGCTCACAAAGCAGAGCGGGTGAAATTGCCCTCGCGCATAATGGCATTTTATTTTTCGACGAATTTCCTAACTTTTCAAAAACGGTTTTAGAAAGTCTAAGAGAGCCTCTAGAAGATCATCGAGTCCTCATCTCACGCGTCAATACAAAAATAAGCTACGCGACTAAATTTCTCTTTGCAGCAGCACAAAACCCTTGTCCTTGTGGTAACCTTTTTAGTCACGTTCATGAATGTCGTTGCAGTGAGCTGGAAATTAACCGTTATAAATCAAGAATTTCTGAACCTATTATGGATAGGATTGATCTTTACATTCAAATGAGTGAAGAGCACTCTAAAGAAAAAGGGCTAAGCTCAGAAGAAATGCTCAAACAAGTACTCAAAGCTTTTATCATGCAAAAAAAACGTGGACAAAAAGAGCTGAATGGTAAACTTGATGAACATGGCACGATGCGTTTTTGTATACTTGAAACAAAAGCACATGAAAGCTTGGAAATGGCGCAAAACCGTTTGGGTCTTAGTCAGCGCAGTATGCACAAAGTGCTTCGTATAGCACGCTCCATTGCTGATTTGGCACAAAGCGAGCAGATTTTGCAAGAACATCTTTTAGAAGCTCTTAGTTTTCGTAAACGTTAGGAGAGAGCCATGCATTATGTTTATGAAGAAACCAGTAGTTTGGATGAGCGCTGTTACGCTACGTTTGGATTAACCCCTGAGATTTTGATGGAACATGCAGGAGTTGCACTTGCACGTGCTGTAAAAAAGAGGCTTACACGTAAAAAAAGTGCTCTATTTGTGTGTGGCATGGGCAATAATGGTGCAGATGGCATTGTTGCAGCACGTATACTTCATGGTGCTTACACTGTGAGTATCTACATGCCTTATGAACTCAAATCAGAACTTGCAAAACTTCAATTAGAGCGCGCACAAAAAGTGGGTGTTGTCATCGTCAATGAACTGATTGATGCTGATATTTACGTTGATGCACTCTTTGGTGCAGGGCTCAATCGCCCTTTAGATAAGACAACCTGTCAGCTCATTGAAGCACTCAATGCCAAAGAAGGTTACAAAATAGCGTGCGATATTCCTAGCGGAATTCTGAGCAATTTAACACTCAGTCCAATCATTTTTCGAGCTGATGAGACAATAACCATGGGTGCTCTAAAATTAGGGCTTTTCAACGATAATGTCAAAGACAATGTGGGCAAAATCAATGTTGCCAATTTAGGCATTGCACGAAAACAGTATGAAGTTCCAAGTACCACGCTGCTACTTCAAAAGAGTGATCTTAAATTGCCATTTAGAGAACAAAAAAATAGTAATAAAGGTTCGTTCGGACACGTTGCCATTGTTCAAGGCTCTAAAGAAGGAGCTGCGCATCTTGCAGGCATGGGCGCATTTCATTTTGGCGCAGGGTTAGTAACGCTTGTCGGTGAAAAAAATAAAAAATTGCCTGAGTATTTGATGAACAGTAAAACTTTGCCTAAAAACGCTAATGTTATCGTGGCAGGAATGGGGCTTGAAATGCCTTTTGATGAAGAAGCCATTACATCACTACTCCTTGGCAATACGTTACCCCTTGTGATTGATGCCTCTTTGTCACATCATCCACTCATTACGAAAGTCATTACATCTAAAAAGCCTGTCGTTTTAACGCCACATCCTAAAGAGTTTAGCTCTATTTTAGAGCTCCTCTGTAAAGAGAAAATTAGCGTTGAAACGATCCAATCCAACCGCTTTGAACACGCTAAACGCTTTAGCCTTGCATTTCCTCATGTGGTACTTCTTCTCAAAGGTGCCAATACTATCATTGCACACAATGGGCAGCTTTTCATTAACACCTATGGCACACAAGCATTAGCCAAAGGTGGTAGTGGCGATGTCTTAGCTGGGATGATAGGAGCACTTATCGCTCAAGGCTATAGTCCAAAAGATGCAGCCATCCATGCATCATTAGCACATGCACTCGTTTCTTCTACATTTAGAGGAAATAATTTTGCATTTACCCCGATTGATATTTGTAAAGGTCTTAAATGGTTATAAAAAAAATTGCTATTTTATTTAGTGGAACAGGCAGTAATTTAGAAAAATTACTCGCTGCTCTGCATAACAAAGTCTTTGAACACTGTAAGATTGAAGTTGCCACAACAATCTGCAATCGTCCTAATGCAGAAGGAATTGAAAAATCACGAAATTATGGCATTGAGCCAGTCATCATCGATCATACACGTTATGAAAGTCGCGAAGCTTTCGATAAAGCCCTTGTAGAGGCCATTCATAACAGTGGCGCTGAGCTGACTGTCCTTGCAGGATTTATGCGCTTTTTAACTCCTTATTTCACAGAACATGTTAAAGCCATCAATTTACATCCTTCACTCCTTCCCCTTTTTAAGGGTGGCAATGCTATAAAGGAGAGCTTTGATTCACCCATGAAAGTTGCTGGCATTAGTGTGCATTATGTCAGTGAAGAGCTGGACGGTGGTGAGATCATCGCACAACGCTGTTTTGAAAAAAATTCAGAGATGAGTTTTGAAAATTTTGAAGAAAAAATCCATGCTTTAGAGCATGAGCTCCTACCTGAAACCGTTAAAAATTTACTCAATAGGAAAGAAAATGAATGACATCCTCAAAGTAGGTAATATCGAATTTGCAAGCCGCTTAATCGTTGGAAGCGGTAAATATCCTGATTTTCAAACCACAAAAGATGCAACTTTAGCCAGTGGTTCAAAGCTCATTACTGTGGCTGTTCGCCGTGTTAACATCACTAATCCTCATGAAGAAAACTTGATGGACTACTTCAAAGGTACAGACATAAAACTGCTTCCAAATTCCGCTGGTTGTACGACTGCAGATGACGCCATTACCCTTTTTAGAATGGTAAGAGAAGCAACAGGTTTAGATCTGATCAAACTAGAAGTTATCGGCGATACTGCAAAAACACTTTATCCCGATGTGATGGAAACACTGAAAGCCTGTGAAGTCTTAGCCCGAGATGGATTTACCATCATGACGTATACCAATGACGATCCTATTATGGCAAAACGCCTTGAAAATGCAGGAAGTGCTGCTGTGATGCCTTTAGCATCACCTATTGGCAGTGGACTTGGCATTCAAAATCGCTACAACGTTCTTTTTATTAAAGAAGCTGTTAATATCCCTGTCATTGTAGATGCAGGTATTGGTTGTGCCAGTGATGCCGCTATAGCTATGGAAATTGGAGCAGATGGCGTTTTGACCAATACAGCTATCGCACAAGCTAAAAATCCTATTTTGATGGCAGAAGCTATGAAATATGCAGTCCTTGCTGGACGCGCAAGTTATCTTGCTGGACGCATCGCAAAGAAACCATTTGCAACAGCAAGTTCCCCAACAGAAGGACTTATAGAGTTCCAACAAAAAGCCTAAAAAACTTTTCCTTGACAAAAGGCTGGAATTTGGCTAGAATTTCAGCCTTAAAAAGACAAACTTAGGTTTTTTTAAATGTCGGGGCGTAGCGCAGTCTGGTCAGCGCACCTGGTTTGGGACCAGGGGGTCGAAGGTTCGAATCCTTTCGCCCCGACCACTTTTTCCCAAAACTATTTTAAATTTATTATATGGTGAGTGTAGCTCAGTCGGTTAGAGCATCAGGTTGTGGTTCTGAGGGTCGTGGGTTCGATCCCCATCACTCACCCCATTGTTTTTTGGAGCGGTTTATGCGCTCGTAGCTCAATTGGATAGAGCAACGGACTTCGGATCCGTAGGTTGTAGGTTCGACTCCTGTCGAGCGCACCACCCAAAACCGAAACTGATGCGCTCTTAGCTCAGCTGGATAGAGCAACGCCCTTCTAAGGCGTAGGTCACACGTTCGAATCGTGTAGGGCGTACCACCCTTTTAAGACGGAGCTTCAGCTTCGCAAACTTTACTACTGTTATGTGCGGATATGGTGAAATTGGTAGACACGCCAGACTTAGGATCTGGTGCCGAGAGGCGTGGGAGTTCGAGTCTCTTTATCCGCACCACTTCTTTAAAATCTTCTTTAATGTAAAAAATGACTGTAAAATAAAACCTAGCTGTTTTATTCCAAACTTATACCAAATATATTTTTTAGATTTATTACACACTTGAAACAAATATCTATACGGCTAGATACATACTGTAGGTGAGAATACAAAAATATACTCTTAGCTATGTGGGATAAAAAATAAGCAAATTACTTTTATACTTATTTCTTGAATAACTAACTCGAAGCTAAAAATCTCCCTTTATCGTACTACCTCTTCTTGTTGAAATGCTTCTTTATAATTTTCATCTAAAATTTCCATAAAAGATTTTGGATCTATATAGCCAGCATATGCATCAAGAACAGCATTTTTAGCTGGAGAAAGTATGACATGCGCCGGGATATACTTTGTTCTTAATGATTCAGGCAAAGAGGGATCGTTCGTATTGATTGGAACATAAATATACATCTGATCAATTTTGTTTCTGTATTCGGATGAATTAAAAATTTCTTTTTTCATCTTTTTACAATAAGGACATGTATCACTCTCAATACTAATTAAAACTAATTTTTTCTCTTTCAATGCTCGCGCATTCTCTTCATCCAAAAAACCAGCGTGTAGTGCAAGAGTGCTTAAACAGAGCAATACTGAAAATCTAAAACCTTTACGCATAATGTTCCTTTAGATGCGAAGAATTTATTGTCTTTTCTATTATTGAGATGTGCAACGCTATTTTGAAAACACCTCAATAATCTTTTAACGGTACGATTATAAACAAGAGAGCTAACATCATCATCACATGTAACTTAAGTTTAAATAATTTAAATTATCAATCTCTAACATTTTTCTATATGCACTCATATGACTCTTTAAAATGTTTACTCTTCTATGTTAAAATCACGCACTTGTTTTTAAGGTCATTTGTTATGCAAAAAATTTATCTCGCTGGTCCAGAAGTCTTTTTACCCAATGCACTAGAAATAGGCGCTTCTCATAAACTTCTTTGTCAAAAGTATGGCTATGAAGGGCTATTTCCACTCGACAACACTATCTCAGGGAACAACCCAGCAGATGTTGCAACCGCTATTCGCCTTGCCAATCAAGCGATGATATACGAATGCGACATCGTCATCGCCAATCTCTCGCCCTTTCGTGGTCCTGAGCCTGACAGCGGTACGGTTTGGGAAGTAGGTTTTGCACAAGGTTTGAACAAGCAGGTCTTAGCCTATTCTAATGATCTTCGAACCCTAAAAGAAAAAACGCAATCCATTTTAAATTTAGGTGATGCTTCTCGTGATACTTCGGGTATGGCTATTGAAGATTTTGGGCTAACACACAATCTGATGTTTTCACACATTGTCGTAGCTTCCAGCTTTGAAGCGTGTTTAAAGTTCCTAAAATAGGACTTTTAGACAACATTAATCCAATCTAAAAAAAATAGTTAAACTCCTCTTTGTCTTAGTTGTTAAAGCATGCTGCACTAGAGTTTCTAAAGAGATACTTTTTATCTTAAATAACTCTAACTAGAAAGGTGCAAAAATGGCATATTCTAAACCAACGTATAAATCTCGTTATGAAAATTTTATTGGCGGTGAGTGGGTTCCACCTTTGAGTGGCGAATATTTTGACAATCTTTCCCCAGTGGATGGCGAACTTTTAACCAAGATTCCAAGATCATCTACAGCCGATGTTGATGCAGCTGTTGCTGCGGCAAAAAAAGCCTTTGAATCTTACAAACATACTTCCGTCATTGAGCGAAGTACGCTTCTTAATAAAATTGCCGATAAAATCGAAGCAAATTTAGAAAAACTCGCAATTGCTGAAACACTCGACAATGGTAAAGCCGTACGCGAAACACTTAATGCTGACATTCCTTTAGTGATTGATCATTTTCGCTATTTTGCTTCTGTCATCCGAAGTGAAGCAGGAAGTGTGGCAGATCTTGATGAAAATACCATTTCACAAGAAATTTATGAACCTCTTGGCGTTGTAGCTCAAATCATCCCTTGGAACTTCCCTCTTTTGATGGCAGCATGGAAAATCGCTCCTGCCATTGCTGCTGGTAACTGCGTGGTCATCAAACCAGCTAGTGCAACACCGATGTCTATTTTACTCTTGATGGAAATCATTCAAGATGTCCTTCCAAAGGGCGTTGTCAATGTCATCAATGGCGCAGGTGGAAAGATTGGTAAACATCTCTCTACACACCCCGACATCAAAAAAGTAGGTTTTACAGGAGAGACGACCACGGGTCAGCTCATCATGCAGTACGCGACCGAAAACATCATCCCTTCTACTTTGGAACTCGGTGGTAAATCACCAAATATCTTTTTTGAGTCCATCATGGAAAAAGACGATGAATTTTTTGATAAAGCCATCGAAGGACTCGTTCTCTTTGCATTTAACAGCGGTGAAGTCTGCACATGCCCTTCACGTGCACTCATTCAAGAGTCTATCTACGAGCCGTTTATGAAACGTGTTTTAGAAAGAGTCAAAGCCATCACACAAGAAAATCCACTTGATCCAGCAACCAAAATGGGAGCACAAGCTTCGGTCAATCAGAAAGAGAAAATTCTAGACTACATCCGCATTGGCAAAGAAGAAGGAGCGGAGTGTTTGATTGGTGGAGAAGAGTATAAAAACAAAACCTTCCCAAAAGGAAACTACATCCAACCAACCATCTTCAAAGGACATAACAAAATGCGTATCTTCCAAGAAGAGATTTTTGGACCCGTGTTATGTGTCACAACCTTTAAAGATGAAGATGAGGCTCTTGCCATCGCAAATGACACCATTTATGGTCTAGGGTCAGGCGTTTGGTCACGAGATGCGCATCAACTCCATAAAATGTCTCGAGGCATCGAAGCGGGACGTGTATGGGTTAACTGCTACCATCTCTATCCATCGCATGCCTCTTTTGGTGGCTATAAAAAATCAGGCATTGGACGTGAAACACACATGATGATGCTCAATGCGTATCGCCATACGAAAAATATTTTGACGTCATTCAATAAAAATAAACTCGGATTTTTCTAAACTGTAAAAGCATGGGCTAAAACCCATGCTCCTTACGCAAAGGAGCTAAAATGAGCATCCATCGTCTTATCGCAACACCTGAGGCTCTAAAAGTCATTGAAATGCTTAAAAACGAGTACAGTGAACTTGTTTTTAACCAAAGCGGAGGCTGTTGTGATGGTACAGCACCGATGTGCTATGAGAAAAAAGATTTTCATGTTCCTTCACGCAATGTCAAAATTGGAGAAGTGGGAGGGTGCGAATTTTTCATCGACCCTGAACAGTTTGAATACTTTCGCTATTCTCAAATCATTTTAGATGTGAAAGAAGAAAAAGCGGCATTTGGCAACTCTTTTTCACTCGAAATTGATGAGGGTTACCAATTTATAACACGTTCACGTATTTTTAGTGATGAAGAAAATAGACAATTGCGCGAACAAGAGAAGTGAGTAGTCACTTCTCTTGTTGTGTATTAAAGCTTGTCTTTAAAATCAATCGCAGTAACGTTTAGATTATCCAGTGTAATGACCGTTAGAAGATCTGGTTTTTTAGGGAAGTACGCAAGATCCTTTTCATTCTCTAAAAGCCCTATAGAATAGCTGTATTTTTTAAATTTTGGCATCATAAACATGCTCATAACCATACTAGGAACTGATGTCGCATCCATAATATAGAGCGCATTATTATCAGCCAAATAATTTGGGTTTGCTTCTAAAAAAGCCTTCATACTATCACCGTGAGATTTTGTATAAGCGATAATAATTTGTTTTGTAGCCGGTGTAATATTTACATTTTTTTCAAACTGGTCTTTGATAGCAGGAGCTTGGATAGTAGCGCCCATTTTCAGTGCCTCAGCAAAAAGAGAAAAAGGTAAAAGTAACATCATTGCAAATAGAAGTTGTTTCATAGAATTCCTTTGTTAATAATTATTATCCTATTCTAGCTTTTCTAAGTAAATAGAGTTTTAACAAAAATAAATCAATTTGATAAGCCAAGATTGAAGAAAGAATGTTATACTTTTTTTCAATAGTCGCTTCATCCCTCAAAAGGAATTTTTATGAAAATTGCTGTCATCTCTCCACTTTTTTCTCGCTCTGCCCAGCTTATGAAAGAACTCACATCTTTTTTTCCTGATGTCAAACACAATGCCGATAATACACTTAAAACAAAAGCCGATATCATCGCTTTTTTACACGATATCGAGATTGCTATCGTTGGACGTGAAGAGATAGACGATGAAATCCTAAGTGCTTGTCCAAAACTCAAAATGCTCTCTCGTTATGGCGTTGGACTGGATAATTTAGACCTTGAAGCGATGAAACAAAGAGGTGTAGAACTTGGTTGGACGGGTGGAACCAATAGTAATTCCGTCGCAGAAATCACGCTTAGCCTAATGCTCTCTCTCATTCGAAATTTACATATTGCCACCACACTCTTAAAACAGCACATCTGGAAAGTCAATGGCGGAAGTGAACTGACAGGTAAAACCATCGGGCTACTTGGATTTGGGCATATTGCTAAACGCGTTGTTGAACTTTTAGCACCATTTCACTGCACCATTCTTGTTTGCAACCGTACACACAACGAAGAAGAAGCTCTAAAATACGGCATTACGTATGCAAGTAAAGAACGTATTTTGGAAGAAGCCGATATTATTTCAATTCATTTACCACTAACACCTGAGAGTAAAAATCTTTTTTCAACCTCAGAATTTAAAGCTATGAAAAAAAGTGCATTTATCATCAATACGGCACGTGGCGGCATTATCGATGAAGAAGCACTCAAAATTGCGCTCAAAACTGGAGAAATCGCAGGTGCTGGACTGGAAGCTTTCTTAGAAGAGCCTACACATGACTGGGAACTCATCGACCTTCCCAATTTAGTCTGTACGCCTCATCTTGGAGGCAATTCAAAAGAGAGTATTTTAGCGATGGGATACAGCTGTATAGAGCACCTTAAAACATTTTGTGCCAAAAAGTAGTCATTACTATTTTATTTATTTTAGATACAATAAGATCGATTTTGCGTTAATAGGGAAGTTATGGAAGAGTCATCATTCAGTCAAGCTGAAAAAATCATTGAAAATTTTTTACGAGAATTTGAACCAAAAGAGTATGTCTATTTAGATGTTTTATACCGTTTTGAAGAAGAGGATCTTTCAGAAATCCTGACGGCACTCCACGGGTGTAGGCTTCCAAAAAAGTATCATACTTACAAAGATGTCATCCATGAGAAATTTGCTAAAAAACTCTCTTTGAGCAATAATGATCTTTTTTTGTATATCGAAGATATCATCTACATCAAGCTCTTTTTCCAAGTAGAAGCACCTGAAAATAGTCCCGATAGAAGAGCATGTGGTCTTCCAAAAGAGGCACTAGAAACCTATAAAAAGAAGTTTTTTCCACATCACGAGTACAAAGAGCGTATGCTAACACTTCTTGAAGCTGCGATGGACAGTACTTTAAACATTAAGAAAATAAACCCATCCGAATTTCGTTCTCTTTTCATTCCAGTTCTCGTCAATATCGCTGATATTGTGGTCATCGAGTACAGTGAGTTAGAAGATTTGCGTGAAGTTAGAGGTCTTAGTTACTATATTTTACGTGAAATGTTTGAAGTCATGATGCTTAAAATCTCTGAAGATATTTTATTTCACTTCTCCAATCAAGAGAAAAAAGCGATCGACTTTTTAAGTCACTTTGGCATTCATGAGACTATCGATGCAAAAGGCAATCGTTATAAACCAAACCCTATTTTGGATGAAAGTAATCGTGCATGGAACATGACAACCATTCGCTCCACCATGATTCAGCACAAAAAATCCAAACAGACACTTTATGACAAGCGCAATGACCTTATCTCTATTAAAAAGAAGTTAGAAGCGTATCGAAATGAACAAAAAGAGCTCGTAAAGCATATTGAAAAAGAGCATAAAGCTGTTGAAGAAGCCGATGAAAAGTTAGATCATATTCATCAAACACTTGATAGACTCGAATATACCGATGCAAAAGAGGTTAAGTTCTTAGAAGACGGTGAAGAGAAGTTGTTTGAGCGCAAAAGCTTAATTACACAACTGTTTAGAAAAGAAGACTCTCTTATCAAACAAAAAGCAAAACTGCACAAATCTACCAAAGAGCTAGAACTTGCCCTTTCCAACAAACAAAAAGAGATCTATGTTTGGGAGAAAAAACTCTCTGAAGCAGAAAAATCACTGGCTAACCTTGAATCACAAGGTCACCCGATTGATGCTCAGTATGAGAGGATTCAGCGAGCACTCGCCAAAACACTCTCACAACGTTAAGCGCTCAACTTTTCTTTGATTTTTTCAAACGTTACCTCATCGATTTCGCCGCGAGCAAAACGCTTGCGTGCGATTTCAAGCGCATCGTCTTCTTTTGGCTCAGAGTGGCACGATCTACCACCTCGCATCAATACAAAGAGAATAACACAGATAATAGGGAAGAGTATCAACCATGGCATGAAAAATCCATGCCCCATCCATTGATTTACATACATCGTTCACTCCTTAACATCACATGACATTATTGTAGCCCTTTTCTGTGAACAATCTGTTAATTAGTTCAGTTTTTTAACATTATATTTGAGCTACAATATCCTACCCCATAGGATAGGATATGAAATGTTTCAACATCTCTCCCATATCGATGTACTTAAACGACTTAAAAGAGCGAGTGGTCACCTTCAAAGTATTATGACGATGATTGAGAAAGAACGTAACTGCTCTGAGATAGCCCAACAGCTTCATGCTGTTGAAAAAGCTATCGCAAATGCAAAAAAATTACTCATTCATGACCATATCGATCACTGCCTCGATAGTGCTGCTAAGCAAGGTACACTCAGTTCTGATGAAGTCATCAAAGAATTTAAACAAATCACAAAATATTTATAACAAGGTAAAGTATGACAGATATCGCTTCGATTATTCAAAACAATGCGTCCAATGCATGGCTCTTTCTCCCGAGTGCCATTCTTTTAGGTGCATTACATGGATTAGAGCCAGGACACTCTAAAACGATGATGGCAGCATTTATTATCGCCATTAAGGGAACAATTAAACAGTCTATCATGCTAGGTCTTGCTGCAACCATTTCTCATACAGCAGTGGTTTGGGTTATTACTCTTTTGGGAATGACATTTGGCGCACGCTTTGCAAGTGAAGCAGTAGAGCCTTACCTAGAAGTTGTATCCGGATGTATTATGATTGGTATTGCACTGTGGACACTATGGCAGACCCGTAAAAATGAATCTGCCTGCCTCACACATTCTCACGCCCATGATCATCATTCACATGATCATCATTCACATGATCATGATCACGGTGAACATCATCACCATACCAAAGAAGAGATTATTCTTGAGGAACTTGGAAATTGTAGCGACCCACACGAGCTGGCCCATGCTAAAGATATTAAAAAGCGCTTTTCAAACAAAGAAGTTACAAACTGGCAGATTTTACTTTTTGGATTGACGGGAGGACTGATTCCTTGCCCTGCATCGATCACAGTGCTTCTTATTTGTTTACAATTCAAACAATTCACACTGGGTGTTGCGCTTGTACTCGCTTTTAGCGTAGGATTAGCACTTACATTGGTTTTATCAGGAATGATTGCAGCACTTAGTATGCATCACCTCTCTAAAAGATGGAATGGCTTTGGAGCAATTGCGCAAAAAGCTCCCTATGTATCAGGTAGCCTTATATTGCTCTTTGGTTTGTATATAGGCTATCAAGGGTTACATCATCTTCTTTAAACTCTAATTGTATGTAAGGAATTCCTTACATACAACCCTAAATCTCTTTAAGACTGAGTGATACTTTTCCACGCTCTTTATCGACTTCAAGTACTCGAATACGCGTTAACTGTTGGTTGATACTTAGAACCTCTAATGGATGGGCAATACGCTTATCGCTCATTTGCGAAATGTGGATGAGTCCATCATTTTTAAGCCCAATATCCACAAATGCCCCAAAATCGGCTATGTTTCGCACCACGCCTGAAACGATAGAGCCTTCGCTTAATTCACTGATATCCGTAAGGTCTGCACGAAACGCAATCGGTGGCAATGTCTCTCTAGGGTCAAAGCCTGGTTTTTGAAGTTCCATAACGATGTCTTTAAGTGTTGCTTCACCTACACCGTACTCTTTTGCAAGAGAAGGAACATCTGCCTCACGTACGCTTTTTACATCAACACTCGCAAGTAGTTTTTGAGCAATAGCGTAGCTCTCAGGATGTACACCCGTGTTATCTAACACACTTTTACCCTCACGAATACGGAAAAATCCCGCACACTGCTCATACGCTTTAGCGCCTAAGCCTTTTACACTGAGCAATTCACTTTTACTGTTAAACGCACCCTTACTTTCTCGATGTTCCACAATGGCTTTGGCAATTTTTGCACCTACGCCAGCAACATAAGAGAGCAGTGATACCGAAGCACTGTTGGGGTCAACGCCGATTCGATTGACCAAGTCCTCAGTCACTTCATGGAGTTTTTTCTCCAATTGTTTTTGGTCCACATCGTGTTGATACTGCCCAATACCAAGGGATTTTGGGTCGATCTTCACAAGAGCAGCCATCGGATCACGAAGACGCTGTGCGATGGAAATCGCCCCACGAATGGTTACATCAAGATTTGGGTACTCCTCTGTGGCAATTTTAGATGCGGAGTAGATGGATGCACCCGCTTCAGAAACGACAGTATAGGCGAGATTTTGCCCCGTTTCTTTATTAAGTCTGGCAAAAAATTCTTGCGTTTCACGAGAGGCTGTACCATTGCCAATCGCCACAGCACTGATGTGATACTTCTGTGCAAGCTCTTTGATGACATTAGCAGACTTCTCATAGTCACTTTGCGGTGGTGTTGGATAGATAACCGTATGGGTAAGATACGTACCATGTTCATCCACAACTGCCAGTTTACACCCTGTGCGATACGCTGGGTCAACGCCCAAAATCACCCGCTTTGTTACTGGCGGAGTATTAAGCAGTTGAGAAAGATTTTTGCCAAATGTCATGATAGCCTGTGCATCAGCTTTTTCTTTGATGATAGCATGAATCTCTCGCTCCAAAGAAGGAAAAAGCAGTCGTTTAAAGCCATCCATATACGCCTCTAGCAAATAGTTTTTAGAACTTTTTGCATTGCGTGGAATACGGTAGCGATTTATGGCACTCTCGACTCTCTCCATATCATACGAAATTTTCACACTGAGCTCTTTTTCAGCTACACCACGCATCATGGCAAGGTAGCGATGCGAAGGAATAGAAGCGATGCGCTCACTTTTCCCCGCAAGTTTGGCATAGAGCCCATCTGCGTTAAGGCTTTTACTTGCTTTGATTTCAAAAGAGGAGTAGTCATGTAGTTGTCCTCTCCAGTATTCTCTCTCTTTGGCATCATCACTGTAACGCTCCGCGATAATGTCTTGTGCCCCAGCAATAGCCTCTTTGACACTGCTTACTTTTTCATTCACAAAACTCTGCGCCCTCTTCTCAAACGCATCTAGCTCTAGTTCGGCACGTTCTAGTATATCGGCTAAAGGTGAGAGACCCGCTGCTATCGCAACAGCAGCACGCGTGTTTTTCTTCTCTTTATACGGTCTATAGATATCTTCAAGTTCTTGGAGTGACTGAGCTTTTTCAACCGCTTTTTTGACCTCATCGCTTAGATTGACTTTCTCCGCAATCAGCCGTAAAACTTCCTCTTTGCGCTCATGCAGTTTCTTTGCATACGCATAAATGCTCTCAAATTCTCTTAGCTGTTCATCGCTCGCCCCACCTGTCATCTCTTTACGGTATCTGGCGATAAAAGGGATGGTAGCGCCCTCTTCTAGGAGTTTTAAAATGTTGATAATATTTTCTTTAGCGATACCTGTTTTTTGAACGAGAGTGCTAATCAGTGGGTTCATAAAGTCATTTCCTCATGTATGTATAAAGATTTTTGGAGGGGTATTGTAACGAAAATGCAGTATGTTCTTTGTAAAAAAGGAGGTGTTACCCTCCTCTTTATGTTATTCGTCCTTAAACGAAAATCCTTGTGCTTGAAAAGTAGCACCTGTCTTACGGTAAAAACCATCGGTATAGTTACTGACAATTTTCTCTGAGTAGCTAGGTACTGCGCTGCTTCCTGTTTTCTCTCGAAACTCTTTGAACTCTTTTTCATATGTCAATGCGCTCGAGCGGACTTTGTCACTATCGTAGCGATCTTCCATCACAAAGCTATCCAATGCGACACGTGGTTTTAGTGGTGCATTTTTTGCCTGTTCTGTTGGCACGCCAATGGTCGTTCCCACCAACAAAAGTGTCTTTTTAGGAAGATTAAAAAGCGTGATAAACTCTTCCATGCTGTTGCGTACAGAACCTAAACATGTTGTCCCATAGCCCAATGCCTCTGCGGCACTTTGAAGATGGTTCAGCATAATTCCCGCATCGACTGCACCGATGATGATGCCTTCCGCACTTTGTTCAATGACTTGGTGTTTACCCAAACTCTCTGCCACAGCACTGGTACGGTTAAAGTCAATGACAATGCCTACAAAAACATCAGCTTTAGCAACATGAGCTTGCCCACCACACAGCTCAGCGATACGTGCTAATTTGGCTTTATCGCGAGTATATACCAAACTAATTTGCTGAGCATTGATAGACGTTGGAGCACGTTGAGCGGTTTTAAAGATCAGCTCCAAATCTGCATCCTTGATAGCTTCGCCTGTAAACTGACGGATCGATTTTCGATTTTGTAGTTGCGTAATAGTTGGATTTTCCATGGATTCTCCTATAAAATCTTTTCTAATTTTTGAATTGCCATACTTTTAACCTTACTCTCTAATGCTACTTGAAATGCCTTAAAATGGGCTTTTGTCATATGCTCTTCCAAAAGTGCTTCACTTTCCCATGTTTCAACAAAGACATAGGTATTTTCTTTTTCTTTATCTTTGTGAAGGTCGTACTGGATGCAGCCTTTATCTTCTTGGTGTGTTGCTTTATGCAACGCTTTGAGTGCCTCTAGCACTTCATCATTTTGTCCATCTTTTAAGCTCAATGTTGCAACAACAATCACGTGTTTCATCTCTTTCCTTTGGATTTAAATTCTAAAAGAAGTATAAAGATTAAGCACTTAAAATACTCTTACGATACTTTTAGAATGTAATAGTAAAATATTTTCAAAAATGCACTTTGAAAAGCTTTTTTATTTTTGGCTTACTATATTAAGCTCCCATACTATAAAATAATTTAATGCATCTTGTACGCGAAGGCGTTTAAAAAGGATTTATTTTGGAAAACAACAAACATCATCTCATCACAGAGTACGAAAAAGGACTCAAGCAGTATGAAAGTTTTAGTGACAAGATGAACATCCTCATCAAAGAGTTGCTTGACCAAGAGAAAATCTCTTACCACTCCATCGAAAATCGTGTCAAAGAAAAAAACAGCTTGGCAAAAAAGATCGATGGTAAAAACAAGTACCAAGATTTAGGTGAAATCACTGATATTGTAGGATGCCGTATTATCAGCTATTTTGAAATCGATGTTGAAAAAATCGTAGCCCTTCTTTTTAAAGAGTTCAAAATAGACGAAGTAAACTCCATCGACAAAAAGAAAATCCTAGATCCTGACCGCTTTGGTTATCTCTCTTACCACATCATCTGCTCCATCAACGATGAAAGAGCGCAACTTAGAGAGTACAAAAACTACAAAGATCTCAAATTTGAAATTCAAGTGCGCACCATTCTTCAACACGCATGGGCGGAGATAGAACATGACATCGGGTACAAATCCAACATCGCTGTTCCTAGAGAATTTCGCAGAAAATTCTCACGCATCGCAAGCATACTTGAAATTGCCGATGATGAATTTAGCAGACTCAAACTTGACATTCACAACTATGTTGAAAACCTCTCTAAACAAGGGTTTGAAAACACTGACATCAACGCCGAAAGCCTCAAACTGTTCATCGAGCAATCAAACGATCTAGAAGAGATAGAAGCCTATGTTATCGAAACATTGAACTTAACCAATCTCTCTTTTTCAGAACAGATGCAAGAGGCAAACATCAGTCTCTTTTTGAACATCATCAACACATTTACCACCTATAAAGAGATACTAGAGATTCAAAACTCCATTCAAAAAAACAAAGAGCTCATCAAACAGTTCATTGTAAAATGGGCACACGCAAGAAGAAGGCTTCTTGAACGTTTCCACGAAAACTTTGAACAAAAAGATGGCTTCATTATAGGCTATGCGCTTATGCTCGAGTTTTTAGGAACCAATCATAAACAAGGGTTGAGCTCTTTTTTTCCGAGCCTTTCTCTGTCTGAGAGAGAAGAAGCTGTAGCCCTAGCGATGGCAATCTATAAAGACATTACACGTCACTAAGTTTTACAGGATGATTTCTTCTATAACCGATAAAATGGATGTTTTTGCGGAGAATTTCACAGGAGTGAATCTGCACAAGCAAAAGATCACCAAAGCGGAGTTTGATGACTGTACCTTTGTCTCGTGCGACTTTAGCGAAACCTTTTTTTCTTCGTGCAGATTTATCGGGTGTCGTTTTGAAAACTGTAACCTTAGCCTTATGAAACTAACCAACACCAAAATGAACGGCGTTACCTTCTCTTCATGCAAAATGATAGGCATCGACTGGACGACGGCAAATTGGGAGAGTCTTCTCTCCATCGAACCTCTGCAATTTCACGACTGCCTTTTGAATGACAGCAATTTTTTTGGCTTAAAACTTAGCGAAATTATCATGAGAAACTGTCGTATCACCGAAGTGGATTTTCAAAATGCCATACTTGAAAAAGCGGACTTTCGAGGCTCCGATCTCAAAGGCACACTCTTTGGCAACACCCATCTTGAAGGCGCCAACTTCACTGATGCGCACAATGTTACGCTTGATCTACGCACTAACCACCTCAAAGGGGCTGTCTTTAGCCGATTTGAGGCACTATCTTTACTTGAATTTATGGGGATTACATTAGTTTAAATGCAGACAATTTACGGCGATAGAGCAACGTGTTATAGATGTCACAGACCTAAAAGCTCCTGTATGTGTGAACACATTAGACCCATTGCGACACAGACCAAATTCATCGTTTTGATGCACCCAAAAGAGTTTAAAAAAACCAAAAATGGCACGGGGCATTTCACCCATCTCTCACTCCCCAATTCTGAGCTTTTTATGGGCATTGACTTTAGTGACAATGCCCGCATTAACAAGATCATCGAAACACATGAGAG
>Ga0209016_1001161_pt1 | contig 22693 bp, 27 predicted proteins | sample EPASupsiteSAE305_FD_187265 | JGI IMG/M metagenome (GOLD analysis project Ga0209016, IMG submission 187265) | Bioremediated contaminated groundwater microbial communities from EPA Superfund site, New Mexico - SAE3-05 (SPAdes) (version 2) | ecosystem: Environmental > Aquatic > Deep subsurface >...
CCACCCAGAACCTGATGCTGGCTGCCCATGATCAGGGGCTGGGCAGCGTCTTTGTAGGGGTGTTCGACGAGGAACAACTTAAAAGCCTGCTGGGAATCCCGGCCCAGATCAGGGTCGTCGGTCTGTTCCCGCTGGGCTACCCGGCCACTGAGGTTAAGTCTGGCCCGCCACGCAAGCCACTCAGCGAATTTGTGCATTACGGAACATGGTAATCCTTCGTTTCTCGGTCAGCCAGCCAGTGAGGGGAATCTATGGATTCTGTCATGCATATCGAAAATATCATTCGCAGCTTCTGGGCCTCTGACCCCAGCAACAGCCTGCAGCTTGCAACCGCTGAAAAGGCCTGGCTAGAACCTCAGGTTGCCATAGCGCGGGGAGACGATCCGCTGTTTCTGCGCATCAAAGAACTGATCGGCCCTTTCCTCTGGACCCCGCAAGAGGCCTATGCCCTGGCATTTCCGGAAGCACCGGCAGCAGCTGAAGAGTTGCGGGTGATCAGCTATCTCTTGCCGCAGACACCGGAAACCCGCGCAGATCAGCGTCAGGAGACCACCGTACCGGCAGAACGCTGGGCCCGTTCACGCTTCCATGGCGAAGAGTTCAACTGTGCCCTGCGACTGCATCTGGCAGATGCACTCACACAGGCCGGGCATCCTGCAGTGGCGCCGGAGCGGTTGCCCGGCTTTGCCTATCAACAGTCAGAACGCTTCGGGCTGGCCTCCAACTGGTCAGAGCGGCATGTTGCCTTTGTGGCCGGACACGGCACCTTTGGGCTTTCAGATGCCTTGATCACCCGTTGGGGCAAGGCTGTGCGTTTTGGCTCGGTGGTTGTGCGCAGCAACCTGCCGGTCACGCCGCGAGTGTACGGCGATGACCATCATGCCTGGTGTCTCTGGTATGCCAAGGGCACCTGCGGCGCCTGCGCCAGGCGCTGCCCGGTTGATGCCATTACAACCGCTACGGGCCATGATAAACAGGCCTGCTTTACCTACATCCGTGAGACAACCACCCCCTATGCAACCGCAACCTACGGCACCGGGGCCACCCCCTGCGGCCTGTGTCAGGTCAAGATACCCTGTGAGGCGAACGTGCCAGCTGCACTGCTGTAACAGGGCGTTGGAAAACTATTCCGGAGGCCGTCTATGGCGTTGCGCGGTGCTCACTCCTTCGCCTAACTAGATGTTATGTCTCAGTCGCTGCGCGCCGTGCGCCTGGTATCCGGCCTTCCTCATAACGTTTTTCAAAGCCCTGGTAAGAGCGACTGATTAACGTGAATAAGTCAGCAATCTGCAGTTGAAAGGAACATGCAATGACAACCACAGCGAAAAACTACAGCGCAGAACATATTGGTCCACTTGAAGAGCTGCTGAACAAGGAGTTCATGGGCATTCACGGTAAATACTTCATCGGCAAGGAACTGGGCCTGACCGGTTGCGAAGTCTCCCTCAACCGTCTGCCAGCCGGTAAATATATGCCGTTTCTGCACAAGCACCAGAAAAACGAGGAACTGTACATTGTGCTGCGGGGCTGCGGTCTGTTCTACGTGGATGGTGATGAGTTTCCGATCCAGGAAGGCAGTCTGGTGCGGGTGGCACCTGAAGGAGAACGTGGCTGGAAGGCCGGGGATGAGGATCTGTACTTCATCTGCATCCAGGCCGAGGTTGGCAGTCTGACCCAGGCCACCCGTGAGGATGGCAAACGCCTAGAAAGCAAGGCATCGTGGATGAAGATGTAGAGCGTTTTTAGATACAATCGAAACTTCGCTTTGAGAAAAATATTCTGTATTTGTACATCAAGAAAAGTGGTTGACACATTGGACCGATCAGTCTAATGTCTAAACCATGAAACGAATACACAACAAAGAAGATATTATTCAGGCTGGGCTCGACATCGTGCTAAGCAGAGGTTTTAATGCTACCGGTGTTGAGGCGATTCTGAAGCAGGCAAATATTCCAAAGGGTTCATTTTATAACTTTTTCTCCAGCAAAGAAGAATTTGGTCTCGCAATAATTGACAAATATGTTGCTGACATGAGTGAGCTTTTTTCTCCCATCATCAGTGATGAATCTGTGCCACCACTGGAACGCATCAAAAAGATTTTTGAAATGTTAATCAGTCCTTTTGAAGATTGTGACTGCTCCAAGGGGTGTTTGCTCGGCAACCTGGGTCAGGAAATGTCCGATCAATTCGAGAATATCCGGCAGCGTCTTGAGCAATCTTTGCAAGGCTGGACAATGGGATTGTCTGGGTTACTTCTGCAAGCACAGCAGGAACATACAATCTCTGCGGATATTGATGCGGAAATGCTGGCGGAAAATCTGATCGCATCATTCCAGGGGGCACTGCTTCGCTCTAAAATCAAAAAGTCATCAGAGCCGTTACGGAATTTCATTCATCTTTATTTCGATATATTTCTTGTTCGGAAAGCAGAAAAGTAGCTCCGTATTTTTTTTTTGCGGCCAGTATTACTTAGACTGGTCTAGGCAAAAGACTTTTATACGACATACAATTGGAGACGGCTATTTATGGAGCTGAATCAGCACCCCACGGTAATCCGCTATCATGAGAAAATCGCAGCAAGGGCATCACGTGTAACAGTGCTAAAGCTGAATGCCAAGGAACTGCGCGAGATCTGCCTTGAAACAGGGGCGGATGATGTGGGGTTTGTGGAGATCAACAACCCATTACTGTCCGATCAAAAAGCGGATATTTTGCAGATGTTCCCCTGGACCAAAACGCTCATCAGTTTCGTTGGGCGGATTAACAGGGAAAACCTGAGAAGTCCCGCCCGTTCAATTGCAAGCCTAGAACTGCACCAGGTAGAGGAGCGGTTGACCCATGCTGCCAATGCTTTGGCAGCGGCGCTCGAACGCAAGGGCGTTCGAGCCGCAACGCCAGCGGGCGGGTTTCCCATGGAAGCGGACAATTGGTTGCACGGCAAGATGCAGGTGATATCGCACAAACCTATTGCTGTTGCTGCAGGACTCGGGGAAATGGGGCTTCATCGCAATATCATCCATCCCGTATTCGGCAGTTACGTGCTTCTGGGTACCGTGCTGATCGAAGCCGAACTGGACGAATACAGCACTCCGTTGGACTATAACCCCTGCATAGACTGCAAACTTTGTGTTGCTGCCTGTCCTACAGGCGCCATCGGTCCTGACGGATTTTTTAACCCTGTAAATTGCATGACTCATACCTATCGTGAACTGCTTGGTGGTTTCACCGATTGGGTTGAAAATATCGCGGATAGCAAGAACTCAATCGATTACCGAGGCAAGGTAAGTGACGCGGAAACCGTATCAATGTGGCAGACCCTGGTATGCGGGCCGTGCTACAAGTCAGTCTATTGCTTGGCCGTCTGTCCTGCAGGTGACGAGGTTATTCCGCAGTATCTGGATGACAGGAAAGCGTTTGTCAATGAAGTGGTCAAACCGCTGCAACAAAAGACAGAGCCGGTGTATGTCCTGCCCGGTTCGGATGCAGAGCATCATGTTCAAAGCAAATTCCCCCATAAGAAGATACGGCGCGTGGGCAACGGCGTACGACCACCGACAATAGCGGCTTTCCTCGCATCCATGCCGATTGCCTTCCAGCGGCACCAGTCTGAAGGGTTGAGCGCCACCTATCATTTCACGTTCAATGGCAGTGAGAGGGCTGAGGCAACGGTCGTTATCAAAGATAAAACAATCAAGATCGGGCAAGGCCATATAGGCGTTCCGGACGTTAGTGTGCATGCTGATGCAAAGACCTGGCTGCGGGTGCTGCATAAGGAAACGTCGATGCTCAAGCAAATTGTCCTGAGAAGGATTCGTGTCAAAGGCCCGTTGAATCTGTTCAAGGCGTTCGGGAAATGCTTTGCCTAGAGGGTTTAATGCTGCCGGGGTTGAGGTAATGCTTAAGCTGGTAAATAACTGATATTGTTTTACAGCAAATTACTTGTCACCGAAGTTTCCTCAGACATCGGTCGGGAAATTGCGTAGTTATTAGCGGAACAAGGTGCACGTGTACTCAAAAATAATGGAGGCCAGAACAATGGCACACGCCGTATTTGAGCAAGCGCAGTTGGCAGGAATGAAATTAAGAAACCGAATTATTCGTTCAGCAACGTATGAAGGGTTAGCTGATAAAAACGGTTTTCCGACCGAAGAACTGAAAAAACTTTACGTCCGCTTGGCTAAAGGAGGCGTCGGAGCAATAATTACCGGGTATACATCCGTTCAGGCAGACGGGAAAGGCAACGGACCTGCTGAAGCAATGATTGACGATGACAAAAGTATCCCGGCATATAGAGAGATAACAGATGCCGTTCATGAATACGAAACCCCTATAATATTGCAGATATCTCATTGCGGCAGACAAACTCGCTCAAAAGTAACGGGCTTTCCAACGGTTGCACCATCAGCCTTACGCGATGCCTATTACAGCGAAGATCTGCCAGAAGAGTTATCTGAAGATGGCATTCAGGAAATTATAGATAATTTTGTCTCAGCAATTGTGCGGGCAAAAAAAGCAGGATTCGATGGAGTCCAGCTTCATATCGCTCACGGGTATTTGCTCGCCGAATTTTTATCTTCATACTCAAATCGCCGCACAGACCAGTGGGGCGGTTCAACTGAAAACAAATACCGGATTGTCGGAGAGATTTTCAAAAGAGCCCAAAAGCTTGTTGGTGATTACCCGATCCTTGTAAAACTCAATGCTTACGACGGACGCAAAGACGGCATGAGGGTTGAAGAAGCGGTTAAGATTGCTCTCATGCTTGAAAATTCCGGGTGTGCCGCGATTGAAGTTTCGTGTGGAACCGTTGAAGATGGTCTATACACCTTGCGTGGGAAGCAACTGCCGGTTGACGCAGCAATGAAATATTCGTTCAAGTACAAAAGCATTCCTGGATTTATCAAGACAATTGTAAAGCCGGTTCTTAAAACAGTCATGAAACAACCGAAGCCGTTGCTGAAATATAATCTAGATGCAGCAACTACAATAAAAAATGCTGTAAGCATCCCTGTGATAGTTGTCGGCGGGATAAACAACGCAGAAGATATTAAAATAATTATCGAAAATAAGAATCTGGATTTTGTTTCAATGAGTCGTCCCTTTATTATCGAACCGGATATTGTCAGTAAATTTAACATGGGAAGTCAGGTTATCTCTAAATGCATAATGTGTAACTATTGCATAGTATTAGCCGAAGATAAGCCATTGAAGTGCCATTATGGGAAATTGCCACAAGCTGGTAACGTATAATTGCTATGTACAGAAGTTCAGGCTTGTTTATTTTTAGCTAAAATTACGTAGACCGGTCTAGGCATTAAGGGGCGCTGGAGTAAACAATAGGGAAACAATTGACAATTCATGGGCTCTCATAACGGGGGCATCGAGTGGATTTGGCGAGAAGTTCACGCGAAATTTTCAAGCAGCAAAATCTATCGTAGAGAAAGGGAGAAACGTATGCGAAAAGCAAACAAGTTGATTCTGTCCACCGTACTTGCATTGGCCATTCCGGCTGGCGCCATGGCTGCAGAAGCAGATCTGCAGGTCAAGATTGACAAGCTGTCCCAGCAGATGGAGGACCTAAAGGGTCAGGTACAAAAGATTGAAGACAAGTCTTTGGGCAAGTGGCTGCAAATAGGTGGCAGTTACCAATTCCGCATGGATAGCCTGCATGGTAAGGTCGTCGCACACACTGACGCATTTGGAACATTGATGAACTTGCAGAGCTATGCCCAGGCTCAGTATATGGCCGGCAATGCGGTCCCCTACAACACCCTGAGCACGGTCTTGGGCATGAAGAACTACGGAGCTATTAATGGCTTCTTAAGGACACCGGGGAATTTAGCGGCTTTACAAGCAATGATGGGGACCGCTGGAGTTGTACAGGTTCCTGCGTATAAGCCTCAAAATGAGACCCTGTACACCAACAAATTTGCCCTTGATCTGAAGGCCAAGGCAACAAAAGATGTAACCGTTAATGTCAAACTTGGGATGTACAAGGTTTTTGGATCGCAAGATGATTCGCAGATTAGCAGTAATGCCTATTTTGCGGATCGTACCGGTGTGTTTGATGGCACGATTGGCCATGTGCCTTCAACCGGTTATCTGAACGTGGATCGTGTCTATGCCACCTGGAGCAACATTATGGATCAGCCGGTCTGGTTCTCAGTTGGCCGTCGTCCCTCCACTGATGGTGCCCCCACCAACCTGAAGTCAAATAGTGAGCGGCCTGGTAATGGTGGCACCCCCGCCCTGTTGGTTAACTATGCCTTTGATGGCATGACCCTGGGCTATGCCCCTGATATTGACTTCTTGCCCGGCTTCTACGCCAAGGTCTGCTATGGCCGCGGTTTTGATTCCGGCTACCGTTCAACCCCCACCAACAGCCTGAAGGACAGCGATATGCTGGGTGTCGCCTTGATCCCGGTGGATACGGATCCACTGCGGGTTTGGTTCCAGTGGAACCGTGGTTTTGATATCTATGACTTTCCCGCTATGAAAAATACAAAATTTGGCAATACCGCACAAAGTGTAAACCTTGGCGCGATTGACTGGTACGGCCTCGGTGCCATGTCGACACTTAAGAAGGTTGGCCCTGGCGACCTGAATTTCTTTGTGGATAGTGGTATGAGCGTATCCCATCCAACCAATACAGTCTCTGCAAACGCCATGTTTCAAGGCCTGATGACCGGATCTCCGCTGAACCCTGAAGCTCCTACAGATAAAACCGGTTATGCAGTGTTTGCTGGTGCGCGCTATGATCTTCCCACCAAGACCAAACTTGGCTTTGAATTCAACTATGGTTCCAAGAACTGGATTACCTATACTCCTGCAGCCGATGATATGTGGACCTCTAAGCTTGGGACCCGTGGTAAAGTTTACGAGCCTTACGTCATTCAGGAGCTGGATCTGAAGCCAATTTCATCCGTCTTTGCCAAGGCCTTCTTCAAACTTGGCTACCAGTACTATGACTTTGAGTATACCGGCAGCAACAACTGGGTTGGCGCACCGATCAAAATTTCTGATATCACTGCCAACACTATGTTGCTTCAAGCTCCTGTAAAGTCTGCCCATGACATTTATGGAACCTTCGAAGTCCATTTTTAACCCTGTTTAACCGCAGTACCTCCTTGTGGTGGGCAGGCCTCCGGGCCTGCCATTTTTTTGTTTAAAAAGGTAATCGGATACTATCGCTTTTATCGCTTGTTCATGGTGGATTAAAGGAGGAAGGACGTGCCTGAGTATACCAAGCAAGACAGCAGGACTGCCACAATTTTAAGTTCCGTCGGGCATCCGGTTCGATTGAAAATTGTTGAGATTTTGGGTGATCAGCGCATGCGCATGGAAGATATTGCTGTGCAGTTGGGCGCTGACAATTCTACAAAAATCTGGTGCCATGTTAAAAAACTAACTGATCTTGGCCTTATCTCCAAAAGCAGAGCTGGAAAGCAGGTGTTTTATGGTCTTGCGGACCAAGAGGTCTGTGAATTAGTTAGTATTTCCCGTCGAATTACGCAAATTATTCAAAATGGCTCATTGCTCGTAACGTGGTGATTGTAGGTACTGGTATTTGTAAACAGGTTTTTTATGGGATTGACCGATACCTTTAACCGACAGATCAGCGGCCTGCGCGGGGCACAGGCTCCTCTGTCTGTGTATCTTTGTTCAATAGTATTCCAATTCCAAATCAATAGTGATATCAAGGCGATGAGGATTGAGGCGACGAAGGCGTACAGGTAGTACGTTGAGGAGCCGAAGACAAGCAAACGAAGAGAGTGCCTGGAGTTGGAATTGGAATAGGAGCCACCATGCCCCGCCTGATTACATGCCTTATTACCCTGTTCCTGCTGTTTCTTGCGGCTACCGCTGCCTTTTGCGAGGATGCCGACCTTGCCAGCCTGTTCAGTACCCGTACGGTATCAGGTGCCCTGGTGCTGACAAACCGTGACGGCTCCCGTAGCTATGTCCATAACGAAGTAAGGGCAGCGCAGCCGCTACTACCTGCCTCCACTTTCAAAATTCCCAACACCCTGATTGCGCTGGAAACAGGGGCAATCACGCCGCAGGGGACTTTTGTCTGGGACGGTAAAGACAAGGGGGTACCGGCCTGGAATAAGGATCAGACCCTGGCCAGCGCCTATAAAAACTCCTGCGTCTGGTGTTATCAAGAACTGGCGCAAAAGATCGGCACAACAGCGTATCAGCAGTGGCTAAAAAAGATCGACTACGGCAATGCCAATCCCGGCCCGGAGCTGACCACCTTCTGGTTGTCCGGTGATCTGCGGATCAGCGCTCAACAGCAGATTACGTTTCTGAAAAAACTCTACAAGCATGAACTGCCGTTTAAGGCTGCATCCTATGACGCATTGCACAGCATCATGCTGATGGAGGAAAAGCCCGATTACCGCCTGTACGCCAAGACCGGCTGGGCAGGTTACGGAGAAAAGGAGACGCCACAAATCGGCTGGTATGTGGGCTACGTTGAAAGCGGCACAGATGTCTGGTTTTTTGCCCTGAACATGGCTATAACCAAACCAGCAGAAGGCGCCTATCGTCAGCAGATGGTGATGGAGGCGCTGCGGCTCAAGGGAATTATCCAACCAAACAGCGGAGGCAGACCATGATTGATCAGGCATTTGCACACAGCTTTGCCAATGAATGGGTAGAAGCCTGGAACAGCCATGATCTGGAGCAGGTGCTCAGCCATTATGCGGATGATTTTGAGATGCACTCACCGGTGATTGCCCAGATTGTGGGTGAGCCATCCGGCATGCTGGTGGGCAAACAGGCGGTGGGCGCCTACTGGAGCCAGGCCTTGCAATTGTTGCCGGACCTGCAGTTTGAGCTGCTTACCGTCCTTGCCGGGGTCAACAGCATCACGCTTTACTATCGTGGTGCGCTGGACCGGCTGGCTGCCGAGGTCTTTCACTTTGGGCCTGATGGCAAGGTGGTCAAGGCTTTTGCCCATTACGGAGTTTAGGGCTGTTCAGCCAGGAATATTCAGACCATGATCCAGTCAACATCCACCATGCTTGGTGTACTGAAGCTGTTTATTATCCCGGTCGGCGGAGGCATTCCCGGCGGCGTTATGCTGGCCCAATCCAAAGGTCTGGGGTGGCCTGTTACTGCCGGTCTTTACCTGGTCTCCGACCTGTTGCTGGCCATTGCCTTTGAACCGTTCTTGCGGTTTGTCTCTGTTGTGTGCGGAAAGTTCTCATTTTTAGACCGCTTCAAGGCTGCTTTCAAGATGGCAATGGCACGCAGTACAGCGCATTTCAGCGGTACCGGCGCCGGACCTTTTGCGCTGTTGATGATTGCCTTTGGCGTGGACCCGATGAGCGGGCGTGCATCGGCATTGGCTGCGGGACATGGTTTCATTGCCGGCTGGGCTTTTGCCATTGCAGGAGACATGCTGTATTTAGCCGTTATTGCGATAACAACCTTACGTCTGAATTCATATATCCGAAATCCAAACACAACCATGCTGCTGGTGCTTGCTGCCATGCTTGCTCTGCCGGTGCTGATACGCTCCGTCAAACGGGTAAAGCAACCCGCCTAAATACACCACATCAAAACCGTCTGATGTAACCCACAAAACATCTATTCAGAATCTATTCTAATAAACATTTACTATGTTGATATAATTGGTATTTTCAGCAATAAATCTATTCAGCATCTATTCATATTCAGGGTTTAAGGACCAATTCCGGGGACATGACATTCAATTTTAAGAGGAGTTATTCGTAGTGGAAAGGCTGTTTTTTTATCCGTATCAGTGTTGACCTTTGTTGTCTCACAGGGTATTTTAACCCCTGAATAAATATTAACAGGGGTTAAATGTGTTTGACGAGCTTTCCATTGAAACCAGAACCCTCTTTGCAGAGCTGATGGAACGGCTGGCAGTGCGTGAAGCCCAGCGAAACATTGGTAATCTTGAGGGGTCTTTTTCCACCAAGTCCATAAACGGCAGGGATTACCTTTATTTTCAGCACTATGTTGCAGGCGGGACAAAGCGTAGTATCTGTGTGGGGCAGAAAACCGCCGCATTGGAAGAACTGGTGCGCCGGCATAAAGCTGAACATACAGAGAACCAGCAGGACCCGATCGGCATACGGGAACTCTGTGCCCAGTTAAAGGCGGGGCGTATAGCCACTGCCTCCCATCCAGTTGCACGGGTTATCCGTGAGCTGGCAGATTCAGCAGTATTCAGGGTAGGCGGTGTGCTGATCGGTACCCATGCCTTTGGTTGTATCGGCAATCTGCTTGGTGTCCGCTGGGATGAAACAACCCTTGGCACGCTGGATATTGATGTTGCTGCAGAGCGGAACGTGAGTATTGCGGTGCCCGGCATACGTGCAGATATACCAAAGGCACTGGAAAGCCTTTCAATGGGGTTTTTCCCGGTTCCACGGCTAAATCCGGCCCATCCTTCCACCACCTTTGCTGTTCGCAAGAGTCCGTTGCGGGTTGATCTGTTGACTCCCAAAACCTCCCAAAGCGAAGACCCTGTGTTTATTCCGCGGCTGAATGCGGCAGCGCAACCGCTTAGCCACCTGGACTATCTTATTGCAGACCCGATTCCCTGTTGTATTATCAACGGTGATGCCATAGCCGTTATGGTGCCGCAACCGCTTGTTTTTGGCCTGCATAAGCTGATTGTTTCCCAACTGAGGGATGTTACGTCCGGTGCAAAGGCCCATAAGGATCTCTACCAGGCATATCAGATACTGTCGTATTTTGATCAGGAACGTCCGTTTGAACTGCAGCAGTCCTGGAAGGAATTGATCAGCAAAGGCGATGCATGGAAAAAGCGTGCTGAGGCAGGCTTGGCTGCCACGAAAAAATTTGGAGAACTGACGGCCATCTGAGTCAGGTCTTGTAAAAAGGGAAGTGATGCAGATGAAAATCCAGTTTACGTTAAACAATATCCCGGCGGAGTTTGACTGCCAGCCTGATCGTCGGGTGATCGACCTGCTGAGGGAAGACCTGGGGTTGAGCGGTAGCAAGGAAGGCTGCGGCACCGGTGAGTGCGGTGCCTGCACGATTCTGGTGGATGGGCTGCCCAAACTGGCCTGCCTGATGCTGGCAGCCCAACTGGAAGGGACGTGGGTGGAGACGGTTGAGACACTTGAGCAGACCGAAGAGGGCCGTACCCTGATGACCGCCTTTGCTGAAGAAGGTGCGGTGCAGTGCGGCTACTGTATTCCCGGTATGGAGATGGCCTCTTTGGCACTGCTGCGGCAGGATGAGCCGCTTACCCGTGAGCAGATCAAGGAAGGGCTGTCTGGTAATCTCTGCCGCTGCACCGGCTATGTCAAGATTGTGGATGCGGTTGAACGGGCGGCAAAAGAGTGCTGCGATATTAAATAATGCTCTTTACAGTGCTGTTTATGGTATGGTTAACTGTGTTAAACATAGCAACAGGGAGGCTGACATGCCGCATATATCTGCCAATGATCTGAAGGTAAAAGGTGTTGTCGCCATAGAGGCGATGCTGGCCAATCAGCCGGAAGCGATTATTTCCGTGCGGGGCAAAGAGCGCTTTGTGGTGATGGATATGGAGCAGTACCATTATCTGCGGGAATGCGAACTGGAAGCGGCGCTTGCCCAAACCCGCGCCGACCTTGCTGAAGGGCGTTCTATCAAGGGAAATCCTGAAGAGCATGTTGCCCGTCTGAAAGCAGCAGCATGAGTTGGTCACTGGTCTTTACCCAGCAGTATGAAAAACGGGCGCACCGTTTCCTTAAACGTCATCCTGAACTGGAAAAACAGTATCTGAAAACGCTGCAATTGCTGGAGGCAAACCCGTTTCACCCCTCGTTGCGGCTGCATCCGCTTGCTGGCCGTCTCTCAGGCCTGCATTCCGTTTCCATCAATCTTTCCTACCGTATTACGCTTGAACTCCTGATTCAGGATCAAGAGATCATCCCGGTGAATGTGGGCGACCATGACACAGTGTACTGACAGATGCAAAAGGCAGATCAGCTTTCCAGATACTCTTGACGAACTGTTCGAGCGACAGCAACAGCACCCCGATTCCCATCTGATGGCTGGCGGAACCGATCTGCTGGTGGCATTGCGTCACGGTCCGCAAGATGGGCGGACGATCATCTGTCTGGAGCGGATTGACGAGCTGCGCCGGATTGATGCACTGGACAACGGCAGTGTCAGTATTGGTGCAACAGCCACGTTCAGTAGCATTGCCCGGAATGCGCTGCTGCAGGAACGCTATCCACTGCTGACCCAGGCCGCAGCCACGGTGGGCGGTCCGGCTATCCGTAACATGGCCAGCATTGGCGGCAATATCGTGACTGCTTCCCCGGCAGCTGACTCCCTGCCTGCGCTGTATCTGCTGGATGCCCAACTGGAGCTGCGCGCTGCAGCAGGCAGCCGGACCGTGGCTATTGATGCGTTTATCCTTGGACCACGCAGGACCATGCTGCAGCGAGGGGAGATCATCAGCCGGATTATCCTGCCGCCTGCAAAGGGCTGGAACATCCAGCGCTTTGAGAAGGTGGGACGTCGTAAATCCCTGGCCATTGCCGTGGCATCGCTGGCAGCAGCACTACGGCTGACTGCTGACGGAACCGTTGCTGAGGCCCGCTTCGTCTGGGGCAGTGTCGGGCCAACCGTGCTGCGCTGTGCAGAGGCAGAACAGGCCCTGATCGGCAAACCGCTGACTGAGGAAATCCTGAACGCGGCAGCACTGCTGGCGCAGCAGGCGGTTCAGCCGATTGACGATATTCGCGCCACTGCCGACTATCGCCGCAGCGTGGCTGGTAATCTGCTGCTCAGGCTGGTTGCCTGATGGCAAACTCCCTGGTAACGCGCCCTTTCGTATTGCTTTGCTGCCAGTTTCTGGCGGTCTCAACTATTGTTGCAGTCTTTTTCCCGCTGCAGGAATATCTGACCTCACTGGGCATGCCTGCTGCCTCAGCCGGTTTCATCCTGGGGGCTGATGCTCTGGCAGCCCTGATCGTTCAACCGTTTATTACCCCGTTGATTACCGCCCGTACTGCCCGACGCTGGCTGCTGGCCGGTTCCCTGATCCTGACTGCGGCACTGGTCCTGGAGGGGGTCAGCCGCAGTGAGTTTGCCTTTACGCTAGCCCGCCTGCTGCAGGGGGCCGGGTTTATCTGTGTGGTGGCAGCGATTATGCCGCTGTTTGTGCTCTGTATCCCCCGTGAGATGAGTGGCAGGGCCTTTGGCTGGATCTCGTTGATCCGACTGATCCCCTATGCCGTGGTGCCGCTTTTGTTTGATCTGTTCAAGATCGCTCCAGCAGCCCTGGGTGGCGTGATCCGCTGGTCAGCCCTGTTGGCCCTGTTGGCCGGGGCGCTGCTCTGGCTGCTGCCCCGTTTTTCCCAGGAACAGGAACAGGCCAGCGGAGCCTCCTTTGCCGGTATCAAAACTAGTCTGTCCGACCGGAACCTGCTGCTGCTGTTTTTGGCCACGGTGCTGCTGTATGCCGGGTATGCCGCCACCTTCTTCTATCTGAAAGGGTTTGGTCGGGCAGCCGGGCTGGGTAATAGCGGTCTGTTTTTCACGGTTGCCACGGTGATGATGATGCTGGTCCGTCTGTTTGGCGGCAGCCTGTTTGACCGTTTTGACAAGCGGCTGCTGAACATGGCCTTTCTGGTCCTGTCCGCAGCAGGCACCGGTTTGATCCTGCTGGCAAGCTCTTCCAGCATCCTGCTGGTGCTGGCGGTGGTCTGCGGTATCGGCTGGGGAGTGGTGATGCCGCTTTTAAATGCCTTGATCTTTGATCTGTCACGGATTGAGGCCCGGGGGCTTAACCAGAACCTGGGGCTACTGATGCTGCAGTGTGGCTTTTTTCTGGGGCCGTTGAGTGGTGGCTGGTTACTGCCCAGAGGCGGGTATCCGCTGCTGTTCGGCACTGCTGCCGGTGCGCTGCTGCTGGCAGCCGGGCTGGTGATGCTGGTGAGGAACCAGGATGTCTGAGGCGTTGCTGATACTGCAGGAGGTTGCAGCAGGTACAGCTGGCGCGCTGGCCCTGATTGTCGAACGGAGCGGTTCTGCCCCCCAAGGTGTCGGGGCCATGCTGTTACTGCGCCCGGATGGCAGTTGCTGTGGCACGGTGGGTGGCGGCAGTCTGGAACAGCAGGTTCTGGAGGCGTTACAGCAGGTTCTGGTGGATGGAACAGCTGTTCTCCGTTCGTTTCGGTTGCTGCCGGAGCAGGACGGCATGCCCTGCGGCGGTTGTCTGACCCTGCTGCTGGCCAAGCTGCCTGCCCCGGCAATCCCGGTCTTTGCCGCTGCAGCAGCCGGTCTTGAAGCAGGGAACGGCTGTACCCTGCAGGTCTGTCTGGATGACAACGGGCAGGCCTGTTGGTCTGTTGACCTGCCGGCGCCTGCTGCAATGCAGCGCTACAGCATCCCGCTGCAGCCGGTTCCTGAGCTGATGATCTATGGGGCAGGGCATATTGGTCAGGCACTGGCCCCCATGGCGTTGATTGCAGGCTTCAAGGTCACGGTGCTGGATGATCGAGCTGAACTGCTTGGTGCAGACCGTTTTCCTGCTTCGGTTACAACGGTTGCTGTTGCAGGATTTGATGATTGTCTACAGTGTCAACAGATTACAGCAGCCACCGCGGTGCTGATTATGACCTATGGCCATCAGCATGACCGGATCGTGCTGGAACAGGCATTGGCAACCCAGGCTGGCTATATCGGCATGGTGGGCAGTAAACGTAAGCGGGCAGAGCTGTTTGAACAGTTGCAGCTAGCCGGTTTCAGTGATGCGGCGCTGAGGCGTGTCCATTGTCCGGTGGGGCTGGCCATTGGGGCGCAGACACCGGCGGAGATTGCGGTCAGTATCCTGGCTGAGATTATCGCTGCACGGCGCCACAGAACGTGAAAACCGCTGCCATAATACTTGCTGCCGGTTTTTCCAGCCGGATGGGGCAGGACAAGGCACTGCTGCCGCTGGGGGACACGACGGCGCTGGAGTTGCTGGTGTCCAGCTACCAGCAGGCCGGAGTGGCGCAGATTATTGTGGTGGCCGGATCAAACCATGCTGCGTTGGCTCAGCTGTCTTTGAAGGTTGAGCTGCTGCAGAATACTGCACCGGCAGACGGTATGTTTTCCTCTATCAGGCTGGGTGTGCCCCGGCTTGATCCCGAGCTTGACGCCTTTTTTGTGCAGCCGGTGGATACGCCGCTGGTAAGGCCGGAGACCCTGCAGGCGATGCTGAATCACCTGCAACAGCAGGATTCCTGCTGTGTCATACCGTGCTGTGACGCCAGGCGGGGACATCCGCCGCTGCTGCGGGCAGCCTTGATTGCTGCCATTCTTGACCATGATGGCAGCGATGGACTACGGGGGCTGTTGTCACAATCTGCAGTGCAGGAGTTGCATGTTGACGATCCGGGGGTACTCTTGGGGATGAATACGCCGGAGGAGTACCGGCGGCTGTGCAGCTTGCACAGGCAGATGCAGGAGGTGTCCCATGCATGAGAATAGTCAGGAACTGCATCAGTTGCTGGAGATAATAGCCAGAATTGCTGCAGGGAATTACTCAAACGATATCATGGCACTGACCACTGATGATACGCCTGAACCGATCAAGACGATTGCCGAAGCAATGGGATTGATGATGGTCAAGGTGGAGGCACGGGAATTTCATCTGGAACAGTTGGTTAGCGAGTTGCAGCGGCTGAACGAACAGATCAGGCACAATACCATTCAGACAGTTGCCGCCATGGCACAGGCGTTGGAGGCACGCGACACCTATACCCGCGGCCATGCAGAGCGGGTTGCGGGTATAGCGGCGGAGATAGCCGCTGAGATGGACTTTGATGCAGAGCGGGTAGAGCTGGTGCGCACTGCCGGACTGTTGCATGACATCGGCAAGATCGGCTGCTCAGACCGGATTTTTCAGGATCACGGCCCGAAAAATCCGCCTGATGTGGTGAAAGAGATTCTCAATCACCCCGTGATTGGTGGCGATATCCTCAGTCGGCTTGATTTCTTAAACGAGGTTACGCGCATTATTATTACCCACCACGAGCGGATGGATGGCAAAGGTTATCCCTACAGGCTGGGAGCGGAGCAGATACCGCTGGAGGCCCGTATTATTGCCGTTGCCGATGGTTTTGATGCCATGACGACTGATCGTCCGTATCAAAGGGCACGGTCGGTTGAAGTGGCGATGGGGATTTTGAAGGAAGATGCGGGCCACCATTGGGATTGTGACTGTGTTGCTGCCTTTGAGCGGGTTCTGGCGCGGAACGGCCAGGATGCCGGTGGCAAAATCGTTTAATAAACATAAGGGGACAGGCAGATATGGAACAAACTATCAGTTATCAGGATGAAATTGGAGTGGTGGCGTTGTCGGGGCGTTTTGATTCCGGGGCAGCGCCGCTTTTTGAAGCCTGGTTTGCCCTGCAGGACAAGCCGGAAATCAGCCGTTATCTGCTTGATCTGGCCGAGGTGCCTTATATCACCAGCGCCGGGCTGCGCAGCCTTCTGAGGCTGCTGAAGCTGCTTGAAAGCCGTAACGGCAAACTGCTGCTCTGCTGTGTGGCTGGACCGGTGCAGGATCTGTTTAAAATAGCGGGTTTTGCCGGTTTTCTGAGCATCTGTGAAACCAGAGAGGCGGCTCTGGATGCCTTGGCAGGCTGATCTAAGATATGACTCTTTCAGTTTAAGGATGATAGCAAGGCGGCGAGGATCTCGGCGACGCAAGCGTACACACAGTACGTTGAGGAGCTCGAAGACGAGCTAACGAAGCTAACGCCTTAAAATGAAAGAGTCATCAGTGCCAGCGATAGATCGCTGCCCCAAAGGTCCACCCGGCCCCCACACCGGCAAAGGCGACCAGATCATCCTTTTTCAGCTTGCCGGAACGGTTGACCTCATCCAGCAGCAGCGGGATGGAGACCCCGGAGGTGTTGGCGTAGCGCTCCATGTTGTGACAGACCTTTTCAAACGGGATACCCAACTGTTCCGCCATTTTATTCAGGATCTTGATGGAGGGCTGGTGGGGGATGACCCAGGTGATATCCTCTTCACTCAGGCCGCAGCGCAGCAGCACCGAGACAATTGAACCGGGCAGTACCGAAGAGGCAGCCTCGTACACGGCATGGCCATCCATGGTAAAGGCGCTGTCACCTTCAAAGACCGTGGCTCCATCGGTGAACTCGGTGTTTGAGAAGATGGTTGCTTCAAACAGGCTGTTTTCGTAGCTGCTTTTGGTTAATACAACCGCTGCGGCCCCATCACCAAAGAAGATACAGTCCCGGCGTGACCAGTCAGTGATGCTGGACATCCGGTCAGCACAGATCAGCAAGGCGTTTTTGTGGGCACCTGAGCGGATCAGGTTACCGGCAATGGTCAGCCCGTACATGAACCCGGAACAGGCGGCGGAGATATCAAGGGCCGGAGCCAGGTTGGTGATGCCAAGCCGGTGTTTGACCAGGCAGGCAGTGGATGGGGCTTTGCGATCCGGGGTAATGGTGGCCAGCAGGATCAGGCTGATCTCTTCCTTGTCGATGCCGGCGTTTTCAATGGCGGCAAGGGCGGCCTGGGTGGCTAGATCCGTGGTGCTTTCCTGATCAGCAATATGGCGCTGATGAATACCAAGATTTTCAACAATCCAGTCAGATTTTACCGGTACGCCCAGGTTGCCGATATCCTGATTGGTAACGATTTTGGTTGGCACTGCAGAACCGGTGCCGGCAATTCTGATGTTCTTTAATGAATAGTCCATCGGTTTCCTCGCAGGTAGCAAACTGAAACAACGTACCTGACAGCATACCGTAGTAGTACCGAAATGCAATGCAGCTTTGGGAGATTATCATGCAGAGAGAGAATATGCTGGTTGGTGTTGCAGGGGCAGGCAGCATGGGGAGTGGGATTGCCCAACTGGCGGCAATGGCTGGTTTCCAGGTGCGGCTGTATGCCCGGCGTGCTGCCGGGCTTGATGACGCCCTGCAGAGCATGACTGTCAGCCTGACCAAGCTACATGAAAAGGGGCTGATGACTGAAGAGCCAAGCGTGGTCCTGGCTAGAATAACCCCCTGCCATGACGTTACAATGCTGTCTGCATCTGATCTGGTGATCGAGGCGATTGCCGAGCAGATGGAGCTTAAATCTGAGCTGCTTAGGTCCTTTGGAGCTGCGTTAGGCAAAGAGGCCATCCTGGCCAGTAGCACCAGCAGTCTTTCCATTACCGAACTGGGAGCGGCCTCAGACATTCCGGAGCGGTTCATCGGCATGCATTTTATGAATCCGGTGCCGTTGATGGAGGTGGTTGAGCTGATCAGCGGAGAAAAGACCACGTCCGAGACCATCAGCTTTGCACAGCAGATGACCGTTGCGTTGGGGAAGCAGTTTGTCTGCAGCAAGGATCAGCCCGGCTTCATCATCACCCGGTTACTCTGTGTGCTGATCAACGAAGCCTTTGAGATGCTGCAATCCGGGGTTGCCGATGCAGAGGCGATTGATATGGCCATGCATCTGGGGGCCAACCATCCCATGGGGCCGCTGGCCCTGGCTGATATGATCGGGCTGGATGTCATTCTTGCTGCCATGAAGACCATGGAAACCGGCATGGATAGCAACAAGTATGCTGCATCCCCACTGCTGCGGGAGTACGTGGCACAAGGGCGATTGGGCAGGAAGAGTGGCCAGGGAGTGTATCAGTACCCGGTTCAGGCTAAGCCACAGTGATAACCGGCGTGGTTTATTCAAAGTCGCATGTAAGCTGACACCTTACCACCCCTGGCCCCTCCTAAAATAGGAGGGGGAATTAGCTCCCCTCCTTACTAAGGAGGGGGTGGGGGTGGTTGGATTCCGTGCCCACCAGATAGTTAAAGTGAATTAGGCGACACCATACACCTTGGCCAGCGGGCTTTGATCGGTGCGCGAATGGACCAGGCGTGACAAGGCGGTACAGAATCCCTGCATGGCGTCGCGGTTGGTCATGCTGACCCTGATCCAACCGGGAAACCGGAAGCCGGTCATGGTCCGCACCATATAGCCCTGCTGCATCAGCAGACGGTAGGCCAGGGTGTCGCTGAACGGCAGCTTGATCATGGCAAAGTTGCAGTCGCTGGTCAGGATCGGCAGTTTCAGCTCAGCGCATTGTGCAGCCAGCATCTGCTGCGCGTCCTGTACCAGGCTGCGGGTGGCACTGATGAAGGTCTGATCCCCCAACGCAGCCAGTGCGGCTGATTGGGCAAGGGTGTTGACCGAGTAGACAATGGCGGTTTTACGGACAATATCCGTGACCTGTTCCGTGCCAACCAGATAGCCGATCCGCAGGCCCGCCAGGCCGTACATCTTGGAGAAGGTGCGGAAGACAATCAGGTTGGGAAAACGGGACATGAGTGCAATGCCGTCCGGATAGTCCGGCTGCTCCATGAACTCTGCATAGGCCTCATCCAACACCACAATATGATTGGGACCCAGCCGCTCCATAAAGCGGATCAGCCGGTCTTTGCTCCACCAGGTTCCGGTGGGGTTGTTGGGGTTACAGATAAAGACCAGCTTGGTGCGGCTGTCAACCCTTGCCAGTATCCCCTCTTCATCAAACCCGAAGTCATCCAACGGTGCCAGCCGTGCATCAACACCTGAAAAACGGGCAATCCATTCGTAGACCGCAAAGGTACGGTCAGCGGTGACGATGTTGTCCCCCTGCTCACAGAACGCCTTGATTACAAAGGCGATTACCTCGTTCGCCCCGTTACCCAGAATAACCTGAAGTGGCGTTACCCCCAGATAATCAGCCAGTTTTGCTCGCAATGGGCGGCAGTCACCACTGGGGTAGCGGGAAACCAGTGCCGGATCAAACGTCTTCAGCAAGGCAGCCGCTGCCGGTGGTGGTCCCAGGGGATTCTCGTTGTTGTTCATCCTGACCAGCCGGGAACAGCCGAACATCCGCTGCAGTTCATCATCGGGCGGCGAGGGGATGTAGGCCTCAAACTGTCGTACATACTGGGGTACCAGCGCCTCGAGGTTACAAAGGTTCATCGGCTGCCCCCGGCGCGGTAGAGGTGAATCAGGTCGCCGGTTCCGCCCCAGGGAACCAGCATACGGGGGGTAAAGCCGTGCTTGAGTAAGTGGGGGACCAGCAGGGAGTCAAAGGGGCGTCCGGTATCAATGGTGCAGTAGATTGCACTGAACTGTTCCTGATCCAGCAGGTGCAGGTGTTCTTCAAGCACCGCTTCTGCATCACGTCCCACCAGTAGCGGTGTCAGCCGGGCCATGCCGGTTGCGCGGTTGAGTCGGGTTGCAAACAGAGTCAGGCCGTTAGCGGTTTCACCATCATCGTGATAGCTGCGGATGTTCCTGGCCAGGGCCATGCTGTTGCACCAATCGGTGTAGAAGGGCATCAGCTCCACAGCAACAGCGGCATCGGCACCAAACTCTTCGGCCAGCATCCGGTAGCCGGTCCAGATCGTGCCGCCGGGGATGGCAAGGCTACCTGCAGTCTCAAACCCTGCTGCTGCGGGTGGTTGCTGCGGTGCATACAGCACCAGTCCCAAGAGGTTACTGCGACCAAACAGCTCGGCAACCTTTTCACAGAGTGCGGTTGCGAGCTGTTCCGGCTCAGTGCCTGCTGTCAGGTAGGGGCCGAAGCATTCCACAATCCTGCCTTCGTCGGCATGCCAGATCAGTCCGCCAGCCAGCTCTCCCTGTTCACCTTGTGCCAGTATGACGCCGTATTCGTTGCTGGCCTGTTTATCCAGCAGACGTCCAGGCGGGGTAAACTCATCTGGAAATTGACAGGCGGCGTAGCAGCCAGCGATCAGTGCTGAAAACTCTTTGACTGCATCCGGTGTAGGGGCTGTGGTCAACTGCCAGGTCAGGACAGAAGGGCGGGGCTGGGATTGTTGGGCTGACACGGGATAGCTGCGCTCTTTACGCAGCATGATTTCCCAGCCACCCAGCTCCATCTGGCGGATGCTGAACTGATCACAGGCCCGTGAAGCAAGAAAAAGCCCCATATCTGCCAGTCCTTCTTCGGTTTCATGGTCTGGCCGGGAGGTGATGTTGAAGATCCGCAGGTCAGGCGGTTGGGGAACCTGAAACAGAAGGTCTGCAGCATAACGCCGGTCCCGGAGACGCACTGTGATTTCAGCTCCGGGGATGCTGCTACAGAGCGCCAGGAACAGTTCTTCAGTACTCAGGGCCAGCATGGTGGCTTCTGCAGCAGCCAGATCTGCATTTTTTGCTGCGCTTTCAGCAAAAGCAACCACCACCGGCATCCGTTCCGGTATTAGTTCAACACTCAGTTTCATACCTTACTCCGCTTCCAGTCAGTGCGTACCATCTCCATAATCGTCTTTGCCCGTTCAGAATACAGCTTGATGGAGTCAAAGCCCGGCTCCACATACAGCTTTTGCATCAGTAGCCCATCCTCACTAAACCAGGCCGGCAGAAAACCACCCAGAAAGAAACCAACAGAGCGGAGAACCGCAACCGATGCTGCTGCATCAGCCGTTCCAAGTGGTACAAAACATTGCAGTAGGGCATAGTTTTTTGAGCAAAGCTCCTGTTCCAGCGCTGCAAGACGTTGGGAGAGATCTTTGCCCGGTCTGTTGATGTTGCACCGACAGACCCCCGGCCCGTCAAACTGTTCAATATCCAGTTCTGAAACATCATTGAGCAGCTCAGGCGCGGGCTGGATAAGCTCCCGGTCAATGCCAACCCCTTGCATCATAAAGCGGAGCTGTTCTGCATAGCAGTCAGGCAGGCAGAGGGGGCGACGTTGGTCCTGCCCGATCCTGAAATACAGCAGGCAGGAAACCCTGCCATCGGATGCCTGTTCTTTGGTATAGGCGGTTGCAGGCATCAGGTCAACTTCAAGCCCGGTTTCAACAAATTTGACCGGCCCAGCCACTTTCTGGGTAATGATATGGTTGCAGACCGCTTCTCCGTAAATGGCCTTGATGGTGCCGTTTTCAATCAGTGAAATCAGTAGATTGGTGCAGCGGGCAAAGGCAAGGCTGCCACGATAGGCCGGCAGGGTCAGACCCAGCCCCATTTCGTACATATCCGGGTTAGGCGCTGAGCTGCGGTAGAAGGCCTCATGGCAAACCACCTGTCCGCTATCGGTGCGGGCCACTACGCTCCTGATCCTGCCTGCCTGATTTTCCTCGGTTAGTTGCTCAGGGATATAGTAGGTATCAATCGGATATCCGTCTCCATAGACACTGTACATGAGGCGGGCAACCCCGTAACCGTCTCCCGGTTGGTAGAAATCGACTGAAAACGGCTCATCTGCGGCTAGGGGGCTGGTGTCTTCCTGCAGACGCTTGATTGCAGCTTCCCGTGGTGTCATGCCGTACGCTCCACAAAGGCGATAAAGTCATTAAGCGTCTTGAGTCGCAGAGAGTCAGAGTCAGAGATGGTTACGTTGTACTTGCCTTCAAGGGCAACCGCAAAGGCCGGGCAGTCCACTGAATCAACCCCTTGGGTTGCCAGAGGACTATCCGGGTCAAGCTCTGCAACCAATTGTTTATCCATACCGATCTGAAGCATCAGTTCCTTTAATTCTGCAACGGTAACGGTCATGGCTGTACTCCTTTGTTGTTGTGCTCGGTTATCGCTTCAGTTTAAAACGCTGCACCTTGCCGGTGGCAGTGCGGGGTAGATCATCCACAAAAAAATAGCGTACCGGCAGCATGTAGTCCTGCAGGTGGCTGGCCATGAACCGACGCAGCTCCCG
>Ga0209016_1001162_pt1 | contig 22680 bp, 38 predicted proteins | sample EPASupsiteSAE305_FD_187265 | JGI IMG/M metagenome (GOLD analysis project Ga0209016, IMG submission 187265) | Bioremediated contaminated groundwater microbial communities from EPA Superfund site, New Mexico - SAE3-05 (SPAdes) (version 2) | ecosystem: Environmental > Aquatic > Deep subsurface >...
TCCAAATTTCTTAAAGAAGACTGAAGACACTGAGAATAAACTTCTTTTAACCAAACATTATCGTTCTTTAAATTTTTAAGCATACCTGTGATCAATTCATAACATGATGGAGATTTCCCAGTTTCCTCATATAATTTAATTTTAGTGGAGAGTCCTTGATTATAGATAAATCTAACACATCCAAAATATTTAGATAATAATTTTTGTTGCTCACAGTTAGGATATAGACGATATTTATATGCTTTTAACATGATTATCTATACGATATTCTCTTTATTCTCTTTATTCTCTTTATTCTCTTTATTCTCTTTATTCTCTTTATTCTCTTTATTCTCTTTATTCTCTTTATTCTCTTTATTCTCTTTATTCTCTTTATGTCGGGGATGCGGTTCATCCCCACCGACAAGCGGCAAGCAATTCAGCTAAAGCTGAATTGTGGGGTTTTCTCCGCACCCATCTATAAATGTAAAAAACTGAAACAATCAAATTATGGCATCCAATTTCAGCAACCAATACATTCCCCATCCGCTCATTTTAATTCTACCTTTCTTTTATTAAGTTATGGTAACGCTGTCGGGGATCGAACCCGAAATCTCTTGGGTGAAAACCAAGTGTGTTAGCCAATTCCACTACAGCGTCACTATTAATCAATCCAATTTTCATTCCTAAATCCAGCATATTCTTGAATTGCTCCAAAAATATGTTGTACAATTCTTGTGTTATTTACAGTTAAACTAGCTGTTCCATACTTTAATTTTCCTATCTTTTTCCCACTACTACTTGTAGGAAAAGAATTCAACTGACACTTTCTTAAACAAGTTTCCGGCAAATTTAAATTTTTTAACCAATATTTTTTTACCTCATTAAATGTCAAACCATTATTCAAATAAGCGTTAAATACCAAAACTATATCTTTATCTTTTAAATCAAATTCCTTAAACAAAACATTCAAAAAATATTTTAATAAAAACATATCGGAATTAGATAATTTTAACGAATTTCTATTCTTAGCCCCTTCTGCCCAATAAAGCATGCACATTGCTTTGTGATCTGGATCGTTTTCCAATGCTTTTATTCTACCTTCTTCTTGATATATTTCTCTTTTCTCTAAGTATATTTCTCTTTTCTTCTGAGATCCAAATAATTGGTTTATTTTTAATTTATTATTTTCAATTAATTTTTTTAATTGTTCATCAGTTAATTCAATATCCCTAACCCACAGACTAACTGAACTCTTGGCAACACATAATTTTTCAGAAATATCTTTTAAACTCAATCCTTCTTCTTTTCTAAGACGTATAGCTTCTTCCTTTTCTTTTGTTTTCACTATTCGAACCTCTAAAATGAACGTATGTATTTATACGATTCAAAATAGAAGTTCGAAAATCATTTTTTTTTAAAAGGGCAGCGTTCTGACCAATTAAACTATATCTCCACAAATTTTATGGTAGGGGCGGTGGGATTCGAACCCACGACTCCCAGATTAAAAGTCTGGTACTCTAAACCAACTGAGTTACACCCCCACAAATCAATACAAATCCTCGCTAATCAAAACAGCATCGGGATTACTTGGTTTTTCTACTTGTCCTGCTTCGACAGCAATTTCCATTGCTTTTTTACGATCAACATATCTATTCCAATTTGTCCAAAACCCCTGATTCCCTCTCCCTTTTACTGGAGGATTCCCAATAATTTTAACGGCTAACGAAATGGCATCATTATGCCGTTTCCCCTGAAAAATAACTCCACAATGAATAACTGCTGCACAAATTATTCTTTCTTGTGTAGATATTTCAAAATTCTTGACCAGAGGAGAATCCATGATATTTAATTCCTTAGACTTACAACATTACAGACCCATTTGAATTAAAACTCATCTAATTGATTTTTATTAAAACAATTAACCTGACCATTAGGCATTTTCCACACAGCGAAAAAAGGGTCATTAGAATAAACCTCTTCCAAAACATCGTCTCCAGACATCAAAAAAGAAACATTAGGTGCGGTTCCATTATTAAAATAAAAACAAGCAGTAATATATCCTTGAGTATACATTTGCGATGAAGCATGTCTCAAGATTTCTTCTTTTGGAATTGATTCCGAAACTATATTAAATGTTTTGTATCTCGTATGTCCAAATTTTGCATATCCAATTTCCTTTATATTTGGATAGTTATCTCTCATAGCGCAATTAACACATCCTATACATGATACAAAAGAAAGAATAATAAAAATTCCGAAAATTCTAAAAAACATTTTACTTTTTTCCATTCGACTATCCTTTTAAAAAGTCCGTTATTCTACCACTGAATTATCGCCCCACACTTCCCAAACAAATCATTCCTTCTCGATCTTAATCATGACTGAATCTCCAAGTCTCAAATCCCAAAATGGAGAACCTTGGACAGAGTAGATGGTAATCCGATTATCTTGTTCCCGATTATATCTTTTCCAGTCTTCGTATTCCTGATCATCTAATTCAGGATCTTTATATTCACGAGTCTCATCATAACTTTCAACAGTTATTTTTACTCTGCGTTTAATATTAAGACTTTCCCATCTGAAACCTGTAACCTTACCTTTCAATTCATTCATCTTTAGAATTCCTTTAGAGAATAATGGTGGAGGCAGTTGGATTCGAACCAACAACCTTTCCCTTATAAGGGGAACGCGCTAACCAAAATTGAGCCATGCCTCCACTTTACCCATCACTCTCATATCCTACCTTACCAAACACATTCTGTCAATATCGCCAATTGTTTTTTTTATTCAATAGAAAATAAGAAATTGGTGCGAGAAGAGGGACTCGAACCCCCAACCAACCGGTTCAGATTTGTGTTAGTTTCCTAACTCTCTGGACTTTCTCTTCATCATGTCCTTTCGGATTTAGATGGCTCCTGTTAAGTCTCTGCACCTTCAAAAGTATCAAACATACTTAAGCTTGGCTCAGGATTGCCCTCGTCTTTACGTTAGGGTTTCCCTGAATTTAAGAGCATTCATGCCAGAACTTTCGTATCTGGATGCACCATTTGATGAGCCGGGAGCGCTACCATTTGCGCCATTCTCGCACACACTTTATATTTTCAAAGAACACATTCTCGTTCACTACTTATTTATACTACCCTATCTCCCTCCTTTTGCCAATCGCCAATTTCGCATACATCACTTTTTTAATCGACAAATTGTTTAACAAAACCATTCATGCTTTCAAAATTCGGCAAAACATCAGTTTTGGGTAATATCCCCTTCTCCCCTTGATCTTGAACTACCCCACCCACTAGGGGTGGGGATTCCTGCTTCATCGATCCTCTAATGAGGCATCTCCACAGGTTCACTGGGTCGTTCCGACCCTGAATTCTTCAATCTTTAACTAATTAAATATCTTGGTTATAAATATTCTCTTAGTCAATTATTCTATACGTTATCTTCTGTCGCCAATTCATCATCATGAGAGACTAGTCTCTCACTTAACACCCACTAGGGGCAAGCAAATTAGGCTACGCCTAATTTATGTGGTTTTCTTGACTGTATCCTATAAATGAATGTTCCATACCGACAAGCATTATCGAGAGAAATATCGGTTTCCCAGTCTTTACCAATTGCCTTCAACATTTCATTCATATCTTCTCAATCAAGATTTTTTTCTCTTCTTTGGATGATTTTTCAAAAAAGATTCTGCTTTTTCGTATTGTTTTTTTATTTTTTGATAAAGACTAAATTCATTTTTAACTTTATCAATAAAATTAAAAAAATCTTTTTCTTCTTTTAACAGATCTTCTTCTGTTCTGTATCTTGTCATGATAATCGCCTCTTTATCTATTTCAAGATTCAATCTATCCAAACTCAATAATTAAACAAATTTCTCATATTGTCAACATTTTTTTCCGCCAAAAAAATCTCTTTTATTGTTTATCTCCCCCTAAAAAAATGGTATCGATAAGGAGATTCGAACTCCTGTTCTCGCCTTGAGAGGGCGATGTCCTAAACCAATTAAACGATATCGACACAGGGTTTATGGTAGGGGTGATGAGACTTGAACTCATGGCCTCTCGATTATCGGTCGAGTGCTCAATCCATCTGAGCTTCACCCCCACAAACAAAAAAAGGGCAAACCCTTTCGAGTCTGCCCTTTTAAGAAATTTAACTTAACCTAGTTCAATTCCTCTCATAGGCAGACAATACTATCTCACGTTCATCAATATCTTTGATGATAATTACGTGTTTGACTTGTTTTTCTATCTTCTTCATTCTGCCTATCTCCATTGATTTTTCTTCTGTTCATATACTATACGACAAAACTTTACATTATCCCTTTTTTTATGTCAAGTTTTTTTTTTGCGCCAATATCAATCCTTAAATTTTATATAAGGACAAGCATTTTTCTTCTTTGCCTTTAGCAACTCCCAGACAAAACAGAAGAAGACGAAGATGTTATAACAAAGAGCCTTAAACTCTTTCCAAAGGAAGCTAACGATTAAGATTAAACCATTAGTTGAAAAATTAGCTATAAATTCAATTGTCTTATGGAATTTTCCTTCGATCTTTTTATTTTCTCTTTCTCGCCGCAATCTTATCTCTTCTCTCATCTTCTTTTTAAAAGCTTCAACTTCTGCTATAACTTCTGTATCTCTAAATATTCTTTCGGATATTTCAGGAAAAAACATGCAATTATCAGCAATATCCTTTGCCATTTCTTTCATTACACTATTTTCTGGTTTTGTATATTTCCTATATTCAAATTTTTTCTTATAATCCCTAGCTAAAATATATTGAATATGATTATCAATATATTTGATTGGACATTTATATCCACTGACATTCATAAGCCATGATATACCACGATTCAGATCATCCTGATCAAAAATTTTAGATATTCTATAAGAAACTCCAAGAAACCATTGGTCATAATAGTCAACAGATTTCTCCGATTCATCAATCTTGTTTTCAAATTTTCCCATAAGAATAACGGCAATATAATTAATTATGAAAAGTGAAATAAGGAATATTATTACAAACATATATAGAGGGATAGAATAATAGTCCATAGTAGCAAATGAAATGATATAATGAAAACATGTTCCTGCTAAATGCCAAATAAACGAGCCGACTATATAAAATAGACAAAAAAATGATTTTACACATAGCCAAAGCAGAGAAAATAAAGAAATAAATATATCTCCACAAAAGATAGCCAATGCAAAAATATAACCTATCAATGACACAGAGATTACATGCTTGCACTTAATAATCTCTGTTGCTTCTGTATCTGATTTATTCTTAAAGTTCCACAATACCCCCATAATGATCAATGCTATAAATGAAACAATGGAGAAGTAAGTTGTATTAAAGAAATGATGAGAATAATTGTTTATATCCAGCCAATCATTCATTTGATAATATCCATATACAATGAGAAGGATTCCCATAAATGATAATGCCGTAATACTTATGTACCCAAAAAAATGCAGAAATCAAAATCCATCACAATAGCCACTCATCCCTCCGTTTAGTTTTGAATAAAGAATTTTATCAATTTTATTCAATCTAAACAAACGCATCATAGGTACGATAAAGTAGATGATCGGCCAGACGATAAATACTCTAAATAGAGGGCTAAGGAGAATGCTCATCAAAAAATATGGGCATACAGAGAATCCTCTTGGTGTTTCTTTTTCCCACAGTGGATTTTTAAATAAATAGTTAAAGCTTTTGCGTATCATATGGTTTGGTTTATACCATTCTTCTACTATCTTCAGTGGAACTAACATTTTTTATTCCTTTCATTATTCAAAAAAAACAATATCGTATTCGTATTATTCGCCGTCATCGCCGTCATCGCCGTCATCGCCGTCATCGCCGTCTTCATGTTTATTATTAATGATCCCAAATTTTTCAAAAATTTCAGTTGGACTATTTTTGATTTGAATTTTTTCTCCATTCCTCATAAGAATTAAAGATTCGTTTTTAATTGATAGTGGAATAATCGACGAAACGTCTCTTTCCCTTATGGCCATATCTTTTATTTTCCCACAAGGGACTTCTACTGAAAGAACAACAAACTTATTTTTATTCGACATTTAATATCTCCTTATAGAACTGAATCGATCATTCCATAAATTTTAGCTTCTTCAGAGTTCATAAAGAAATCTCTATCGGTATCAGCTACGATCTTTTCTATTGTTTGCCCTGTTTTTTCAGATAGAATTTCGTTTAATTCTTTTTTGATTCTTCCTATTTCTTTTGCATGGATTTCAATATCAGATGCTTGGCCTTTAAAACCTCCAAGAGGCTGATGAATCATAATCCTAGAATGAGGAAGGGCATGTCTTTTTCCCTTGTCTCCACATGCGAGCAAAACTGCGGCCATGGATGCTGCCTGTCCAACACATACAGTGGAAATTCTTGGTTTAATCAATTTCATAGTGTCTAGAATTGCCATTCCAGAGCTAACAATACCACCGGGGCTATTGATGTATATAATAACATCTTTACTCGGATCTTGATTTGCTAGAAAAAGTAACTGAGCGATAATCGAGTTTGCAACATCGTCGTCAATTTCAGTCCCAAGGAAGATAATTCGATCCTTAAGTAAACGAGAAAAAATATCATATCCTCTCTCACCATGATCAGTTTGTTCGATTACCATTGGCATCAATAAATTGCGTGTATTCATATCTTTTTATCCTTTATTTTATTTAACAAATTCCCAATTGTTTACAAGCCATATTCAATCCAGTTAAATAAGAATGGCATCTTAAGCTTATAACCATCCCTATATTACTGCATTCGTAATAATCGCTTCCAAGTTCTTCTGCACCATAATTTTCCAAGAAATCCATATAAGAATATTCGCAATCAAAAATCGATTCTGAATATTCATCAATTATTTCTTTATATTTTTCCTCCGCAAATTCTTCCATTGCTTTTTTTTGATCGTATTCTTCTTCATCCTCTCTATCTTCATCTGGTTCAAATAGATTGGTCAGAATATCTTTGAAAGAAAGTTTTGCACTTTCAGGATCCCATTCTTTGTCTCTTTTGCCATTTTCTGAGGCCAAACATTTTGATTCAAAATACTGGATATCCATATTATTAAAAAAACCAAATCCAGTGATAGGGCCATTCCAGTGATAGATTGCTTCCCCTAAGTCTCCACTGACGATCAAGTTTCTATATGTTTTATCAAGAGTGAAAATGATCCTATCAATATTTGTTCCGGGTTTTCCCCAAACGATTCTTTCTATCTCCTCACCACAGTTATTGCGAAAAACACTATGTTTAGCAACATGGTCTTTAAACCAACTATCGAATATTTCTTTGTTATCCATCGTATTTTTCAACCTTTCTAAGACATATATGGATTATACATCAACGATCAGTAAAATCAAACGCCATTTTCAGCTATGCGTTGCCATATCAAAATCAATAACAATAAGTTTTCCGTTTATTTTTCCCAAATTTCTAGTTCCCAAGTCATAAGTTTGAAGACCAATAGACTTAAGTTTTTCACAAATAATCTTTTTTTCTGATCTAGAAACTCTTTCGACAGGTTCTGCTATTTCTGTAAGATATCCATATACTTTGCTTTTAACAGCATCTCTTACATATCTATAATCGCTTTGTTGTGACATGCACAAGAAGTTCATTTCAAATCTATCACCAGTACGTGGACCTATTCCGTAGGACTGCGCATGAGTCTGATTCCTATGAGAAAAATTGCGATTATTTACATCAAAGTACAGTTTTGCTCCTACCTTTTTAGTTAAAGGGACAAAAACACAACTGACTCCGTTCTTTACATCATTTCCATTGTCAAAAATTCTTCTCATAAGCCATGTCTTAGTTTGCTCAGACCATCTCAATGTCTTCATAAAAAATTACTCCAAAATTAAAATTTATTAAAAATTTCAACATAATTATCTTTTCTTCGTATACTCAATTTATGCTTTGTCATAACTTCTTTGATATCTTTTTTATTAAGAGAATACTTTGAGATCATTTTCTCCGATATAGATTTTATAAACCCAATATTATTCTTGATCAATTCTTCAGATACAGAAAAGGCTTCATTCAATATCGATTTAATTATAGCATCATCATCCATCGTTCTCCTAACGAAAACCTTTTCGCCAACATTATTTATTGTTTTTCTTGATATATCTCCGATAAGATAGCCCATTTTATCGACCATTTCAGCGGCAGTTTTTGTTGCATTCTCAATATCATATGATGACCCGCAAGTAATCATATCTTCGCCAAAAAATACCTTTTCTGCAACATATCCAGATAGTGCGCAGACAATTTGCCTCTTCATATCCTGAAGATTGATTACTTCTTCTTTTATGTTTTCAACCATAAGAATCTCTACAATACCATCTTGATTATTCGTTGTAGAAAAAACAGAAGCTCGGTTAGGAATCACTCCGATGCAGGAAATAGAAGACAAAACATGACCAGCCTCATGCACTGCCGACACTATAGATCTATTGTTAAAAGAAGGTATCCTAAGTTCTTCTAATTTAGGATAAAAATTAATATTTATCTTATTTTTACCTACATTGAACACAAAAATATTTTTAGAAAAATCATACTCTACCCTAATATCCTTAACAGATATTTTGGACTCGATATAACTCATGTAAAATTTAACAATTACAGCCTCAAGACACGATCCGATTGTGCTTAATACAGACCTTGCCCCCTGAGCTGGATAAACTCCCTCTTTATATATAATATCAATTACACTTTTATCAAAAGATAATTTTAATCCCATTTTTTTACAATAGAACTTCTTAATTCTATTGAAATCTTTACGAATTATTTTTTCGTAAATATCCTTTCCCAAAACAGGGTAGATAATATGTGTATTTCCCAATCTCCCAATCTGTTCAAGTCTGAATCTACTATTAAGCAACTGTTTTACATCAGAAACAGTGATAGACTCTGCATTTTTTTTAATAATATCAATATCTACATCCGGATCAAAATTATCACAATTATAATAAAGTTCATCGAGATTTCCAGAGATAAAAATAAGCGATTTAGAAAAATCAAGTTTAGGCTGAAGTCCACCATTTTTTTCTATATATTTTTTCGCCCATTCAATGGTCCCAATGAAATCCTTATCAAGTCTTTTTTTAAAATCATTCCTACTGATTCCAAGAATTCTAGAAAATATTTTAAAATAATATGAATAGAAATATTTATGATTATTTCTCTCTTTATCGAGACGATTTTCCATATCTTCTTCTTCATAATCATTTTCAAAACTATCATTCTTATGTTTCATAACATAATTATGACTTCTGAAATAATCTCTGGCCATATTATCTAATTCATCAATCAATTCTTCTTTGCTCTCATCATTATCTCTTCCTCCATCACCAATGGCTGAATTAAGATAGACGACACCATCAGAAAGTAAATGCCACATACTCCTGAGGCCCTTTCTATCTATTTCCCCACCACTTTCATCAATAGTCCTTGCAATATGAAATTCATCTATAAAAATTATTGATTGTTTACCGCCAAAATCATAATATTTTTCATAAAAATTAAGGCCAAAATTACCACTGGATTCACCAACAAATTCTCCAAGATCAACTTGGACAATATCCATCTTTAAGTAATTAGATATCTCTCTGATCAATGATGTTTTGCCAGTACCAGTCATTCCCCATAGGTTAATGATTTGTGGACGCATCATACTTTCAGAGACATAATACCAAGGCTTCATTTTGTCAGTAACTTCATCGATTACTGTATCAATCCCAAAAAAAATCTTCTTAAGATGCTTATTCATTTTGTCAATATTATTGTTGTTTTCCATGAGTATCCTTATATTTTTAAAAAAAAATGGGTGGAGAAGATATCTCCACCCTAGAGAATCATCCTATGTTCATTACAATACACCAAAGACTACTATTTAGTCAACTATCGCCAACTTACTATTTAATGAACGGAAGTTTTTCACACTGGAATCCACAAGCTTGAGTATGTCCACCGCCACCATACTTTTTGGCGATTGACCCAGCATCAATACCTTCCTTATCAGTATACATAGAGACAATATATTCCATCTTATCTCCCTTCTGATGAAGAATAAACGATATCATGAGATCATACTTGTTCCGATCCCACACTCCCTCAAAACCAGCCGATCCACAGCCGCCTTTATTTAGAACGATAGCATGATGGCCCTCAAATTCAGTTTCAAAAGAATAACTTCTAGCATATTGTTTGTCCATCAACTTTTGATATGAGAGTATATTTTCACCTTCTTTGGCGACATTTTTAAAGAAATTTTCATTGATTTCTTTATCTTCTGATAGTATAGATTTCCATACAGGGTTATCTGGTTCGGTACCATATCCTCTTAACCCATACTGAAACTCCAGACAACCATCGATTCCTTCATGTTTCCAAATGTCATATTTTCCCAGCATATTCACACAAAGAGGAATAGGCTTAAGAGGATGGAAGAATTTCCATGCGTTCTCACATGCCGATCTACTTATATCTCTCAATCCCTTTATAGGATGAAAGCTCTTTATATCATTATATTCTTTAATTTTAGTGATATGATGATCAATCCAAACAAAGCCATAAACTTCCTTGGAGAGTCTGATCATATCTTCGATAGGAAGGCTAATATCAAGCATTACTAAATTTTCACAGTCATCCATTTTTTCCCAAGGGAAATTATCTCCATAATCAAATGGAATCAATTCACATTCAGGAAGAATGTCTTTTACGATAGCAGCACAACACTTTCCGTCAAAATCACACGAATGATACACACAAAAATCTGTCATATCTAAAACCTTTCTTAAATTAAATAAATGGATTATTTATTATATTTTTTATTGATGGAAGATAATTTCTTCTCAATTTATTCGCTGGGAAATTTCGCTCGCCAATTTCGTATCTTTTTTGTGGAATATATCTTATTATTTCTGATCTAGATAAATCAACACAAGACAATGGATCTTTTTTTTCTAAATCCATAATTTTATTAAAAAGTTTGGTTATGAATGTATTCGTATCTGGAAACATTTTCATTTTTCTATTTAAGAAATATCTTCTAATTTCATTTTTTTTATTATTTTTTTCAAAATAAAATATAGGATAAATTGTCTTCCATACTATTTTTCTTATATTTATTTTTTCTTCATCTTTTTTCCCATAATCAATACATTTTAAAATAAATATTCTATCTTCTTCAGATAGATCCATCTTATCCCATATCTCAGACATCCTATCAAAATTATATGAAAACGATGTTATCTTATCCTTAAGTTGAGGGTCATATTTATTAAATAAAGATTCATTGTCTTTTAAAAACATTAAGACAGGTATATCTCTCTCTCCAAACTTAGGCTTGTATTCATATTTAAACATTCCATGGCATGAAGAACAACGACATATCCCTCCCTCTTTATCGTTTGAGACAAAGTTTTTTTTACCACAATAAACACATTGTACTTCAATTTTATTCATAAGCGACTCTTCTATCCATTATACCAACACTCAACTTTACCCTGTTTATACTAAAACGTCAATATCATTTATCTATCCTTGCTCCAGATTCATCATCTTCATTTGGGTTGTTTCGTGTCATTTTGATACACTTTTTTTTAAAAGTATTTTTTTCCTCAATCAATGATCTATTCTCAAGCTCCAACTGTTCTACCCTTGCCCAAAGTATTTTTAATTCCTCCTGTGCTAGAGTAAATTCTTCATCAAATTTTATTAATTTATTAACGAGAGATATAGCTATTTCTATTTCTTCTGTAGTTATATTTTCTCCATAGCTTTTTGTAAATATACATGATTCTAGGACAACAAGTAAATCATCTAAAATTTCTCCATTATTTTTCGTCATATATTAATACCGTTCCTATATTTATACAAACAATAGAATTGATTGGGAATATAAAAAAACCACACAATAGACAATGATGTAGCTATAACTAATCTAATAATTAATTTTAAAAATTTAGCAGACATTCTAAATGCTTCATATTCTTCACGAGATATTTCTTTATTTTCTAGAAACATTCTTTCATCGTTAAAATGAAACTGAATAAACGTAAGAATAAAAGTAGCTATAAATCCACTCATATATAAATTAAATAAAATATTCATGATTACTTTTCTTTCTATTTAAAAAAATTATTATCTAAAGGAATATCTATTGTTCTAATTTCGCCTATATTCAAACAAATAAATCTACATCCACGAATTACTTTATCAAAAGAAAAATGGTGATGAGCGAAAATCCAAAGACTAGGATTAAATCTTTCAAATATTCCTTCAAAAGCCTTATTCGAAGGTAAACTATAAAGCATATTTCCAGACGAATATCCGTTATATTTTGCTCTTGCCGTCACAATCTCATTAACAACAAATTGTGGACAATCATGAGAAACAATAACTTCTATATCTTTCTTTGTATCACAAATCCTATTAAATTGTTTTTTGCTTATTGCCTCTTCTGGAAACCAATCAATTCCTTCTTTTCTTAATGCTCTATCATGAGGAACGCAATCAGCTCCACCAATAAACATGACACGATCAGAGACAAACCCCCTAGGTATATGGATAATGTTACTTTCTACCTCATATGGTTCTTCTGCATCAGTATTTAAAGCGGGAAAAAAATCATGATTACCATCAATAAAATATCTCTTTCCGTCTGAAATTTCAAAGTTTTCTATCTTTATCTTTTTACTCTCATCTCCAGTAAAAAGATTACCCCATATAGAATAGCCTCTAAGATCAAAGTCACCTAATTGAATTGTATTAATATCTAATCTTCTTATATATCTATAATCACCATGGATATCACCAACAAAGCTTGCCTTCATATCAAAAAAATCCTTATCTAAATATTACATATTACATACGATATTTTTATTTAATAATTCTTCAATTCATTCAAAATATCTCTTACCTTTTCAAGCAACTTACCTAATTTATTTTTACCAGTATGATTTTTGCCCCATCCCCAATAATAGTCATTTTCACTATCTTCTATCAACTGCTCTTCACCAGTATTAATTAATTTTTTCATAAGATCATCATGCTGAGTGAATTTGCATAATAATGCCTTAAACATTACATTATCTTTTATTTCTTCCCAGTCTTCTCTTATGTTTATTTTCCTACCCATAGACTTAGCTTGAGAAGGAATTGAACTTTTGCATATCAATTCCCTAACATCTATATCTTCTGATTTCATAGCTTGAAAATAATGTTCAACAGTTTTCCATTTTTTACCTTGAATGAATATTTCTCTTTGATAGAAATTACTAAATTCAAAATATTCAGAAGAACTTGAGTAAAATAATATAGCCATTTTTATAACTTTAACCTTAATTAATATTTACCATTCGGTATCACTGGAGAAAGGTGTTCCTGCCATATGGAAACCAAGAGTTCCATTACCATCATTTGCACTTGAAAGTTTTTCTTTCATATTCTTGAGCGTTTCTATTGCTGTTTCGTATTTATCACCAAGAACAATAACAGCCGTAAATAATTCTTTTAAGTGTGCCAATGAAAATCCATCGGAATCTTTTACCCACTGATCAATGCTTATTTTCTTAAGATCTTTTTTATTGATCAATTTTTCTAAATACATTTTTCTTGCTTCAGGACTAGGGAAACCTATCTTAAATCGTTTATCAAAACGACTCGGCCTGTTTATAATCCTAGACCCTAATTCTTCTGGATAGTTTGTAGTAGCTAAAAACAAAACCTTATCCATCTCTTCTATCCCATCAAGAATATTAAGTATTTCTGATTCATTGTAACACCTAAGAATAGACTCGATATCTTCCATGAGGACTACTACTGGTACATCTTTTTGTATTTTTCTAAGTATCCTCATTCCATTTTTAAATAAATAAGGAGAATCAAAATTTAGACAAATCCCTCCTCTATCAATCACGTCCTCTGCAACAAGCTGAAGTGTACAACTTTTCCCCGATCCTGCTGGACCCCAAAGAAGGATACCTCTCTTATAAGATATTCCATATTCCCTAAACTTTTTTTCTTTACCCCAAAATGACTTTATTTCATTAACAACAGTTTTCGATCTAGAATCTGGAAATACTAACAAATCCTGATTTTTTATATTTATCTTTTGGAAATAAATCCCAATTCCATCTCTTTCTTTTATAGCATACATTCCCGGAGGAAGAATTTGCTTACTTTTACCAGCAGGAATAAAGCTCCCCTCAGATATAGATGTCCATTGAGTATATTCTCCATTAAATTGGACTTCCTCTTCATCTTCACAATCAGAATTTTTTCTTTTAATTTTAGACATAACATGATTAACGGTATTATACCCTTCATCTCCACCGTCATTTATCAAATCATTTAATTCCTTTTCTTCATCTGACTGTGTTCCATTATCAATATTTTTCAACATAATCGATTCCTTTCTTTTTTCTATTAATAAATAATACAACATTTAACCACAGATATCAATATCGCCAGTTCAATATTTTACTATATAATCTCGATTGTCCAAATCATATTCCATATCTTTAAATCTATCATAAACTGGAATATGACAAACAAAATATTCACCAACACCAATTTTTTTGTATGGATAAACTTTTAATTTTTCAATAAATTTATGATCATGTCCATACCCATCTTCCCATCTAACGGGAAGATTCCCCCTATGAGCGATAGAGCATGTGCCTATTTTCATAGGGGAACTTATCTTTACACTTCTTCTTTTGACACACTCCCGAAGCTAAAGCATTCGGGATTCTTGGTTTCTCTTCAAATAAAATTAATTTCTATTTGAATGCGGATAATGCTCAAAATATTGAGTCTCACTTATCCTAAACTCCGAAGTTGGTGCCCCAACTTCAATTAAATTCATTTCTCTCATTCCTTCAATAATAATATTTTTAGCTGCATTGACATCTCTATGACGATGAACTCCACATTGAAGACATTTCCACTCTCTTTCATTTAATTTTAAATCTTTATTCTGATATCCACACTCAGAACATAATTGACTACTTGGATAAAATTGATTAATTTCAATGATCCTTTTATCGTTCTCTTCAGATTTAAACTTCAATATAGAAATAAACTGAGAAAATGAATGCTCTAAAACTTTCTTTCCGTGCCTAGACTGCATCCATCTCATATTCAAATCCTCAAATACTAAAATATCATTCTCATTTAATAATCTTCTAGCTAATTTGAAATTAAAATCTTTTCTTTGATTAGCTATCTTCTCATGACATCGAACAAGATTCATTCTTGCTCTCTTCCATGAATTCGATCTCTTATTAAAAAGAATTCTTTTTCCTTTATACTTCTCTCCTTTACGAGAAAAAACTCTCTGCGCTTTCCTAATCTTCTTTTCACTTCTCTCTAGATAATACGGAGATTCAATCTCTTCTCCTGAATTCGATGTCAAAAATACTTTGCATCCAAAATCAAATCCAGCTATTTTACCTGTCTTAGACTTAATATTGACTTTATTCTCAACATCTAATGCAAAAACTAAATACAAATTACCTAAATTATCTCTCTTTATCGTTAATGTCTTAACCTCCCCTTCTATTTCTCTACTTTTATGAAATCTATATTTATACTTTCCTACTCTAATACTATTTCCATCCAATAATTTATATCCACATTGTTTTAGTGTGAATGATTTATATTTCCAATGCTGCTTGAAACTAGGTGGAGAACTCTTCCTCTTCTTCTTTACTAAATTAAAAAATAATCGATATCCTCTCTCGATTCTTTGTGTAATATCCTGAATTGATTGCGAATTTAACCTATTCCATTCTAAATATCTATCTCTCTTTTTGATCTTAGTAATATGTTTCTGAAGATCGTTAAGTTTTAGATGTTCCTTAAATAATTTATAATATCTCTTATGAAGCGCAATGCAATGATTATAAATTTTAGATGCTAATTCAATTTCTTCAATTAAAACCTTCGAATGCTTATTTTGATATAATTTATAAACATAAGATTTAAGCATTTTTCTGATTCTCTATATATTTTTTAACAATATCCAAACTGACAGCACCAACACTAGATATAAATCTTGAATGTGTCCAAAGTGTCGGAATTTTAGATTTTACTTCTTTAAACTCTTTCCTTAAAGTTCTAGATGTTAATCCTTTGATTTTAGAAACAATTCGATAAATTCCGTCATGTCTTGGATTGACATCCAAAATCAGATGAACATGATCTGGCATTGTTTCCATATCTATGACTTTATATCCATATTCGTCTTCTTTTTCTATAATTAACTCTTTCAATCTTTCTTCGATTTCATTGATTAATACTTTTCTTCGATATTTAGTGCAGAATATAACATGATATTGGCAACTATAAATAAATACTCCATCTGTTTTATATTCTTTATTTTGATTTCCTATGTTCATTTTATCTATTCCTTTAAATATATTATATAATATTATATACTAAAAGATGGGGAATAGACTCCTTTGTTATTTTTCTAGATGCAGTCGTCAATTCATCTCCATCTTAAAAGAAGGAGCTTTCTTGACTCTATCTCTAGTAAATTTAGAGACAATTGATGATAAATGTTTTTTACCAATAAAATCGTCATTATCCAAATAACAAACAATATCTCCAGAAGATATTTCTATCCCCTTGTTCCTTGTCCCACCAGAAAAGGGAACTCCCCTTTCCAATCTATCAAATTTAATTCTTGATTCTCCCTTATAATTATCTTCGTATAACTTCTGTGTTAAATCACATCCATCAGAAATAATGATTAATTCAGAATCTTTATTTGTCTGCGAAAGAAAAGAGGATACAGCCAACTGCATCCTCTCCTCTCTTCTTGTTGCCCATTAGGATATGCTCCCAAATATGATGGCATAATTACACTTATCATATTTTCTCTTTTAATGGTTAGATACCGTTATGTGCGGCAATTTATAAAAAAGATTTCCATGCTCCATTGCACAACGAAAATCTCCTTCATTGTCGCCATAACTGAAATAAAATAATTTTTTATTTTTCAAATTTTTACTAAAATTTATAAATAAATCCTTTGCTGCCTTTTTTACCTCTTTATTTTCTCTATCCAATATCTTTTTTATCTTCTCTCTGTTTCCTTCAGCATCCAGATAAAGACTTCTTAATTCACTAAAAGGAAAATCTTGGCGACCAGAAAAGTATCCTTGAGAGATTATCTCTATTGCTCTTTCTTTTGAAATCTCTCCTTCCTTCATATCATTGAAAACTACTTCCGAAACTTCAAGTGACGGATATCCCTTATCCTCATAAGGATCTTGGAAAATTGTACTGTCTCCAAAAAGCATTTCGTTAAGTTCACTGATTGATTCAGGAATTTTTTCGAAAGCTACAATAAAGCTAGAACTAGAACTGTTGCTTACAAAACCATTTCTAATCTTCATAATTTACCCCTTTCTATATCGTCCTCATCAACACCTATCCTGATAAGAAAATCATACATATCAAAATTATCCATCATTGTATAAACTTCAATAGTGTCCCCATTGTCTAAGCATTTCCAAGAATCACCTTCCTCACAATGATAATCAACATCTGGATATTCTGTAAACTTCATCTTTTTGCCAAATTCAATATGATTAAAAATATTATTTATTTGTGAATTTCTTAGATTTTTCTTATTTATAACAAATGATGACGAGCTTGAATTACTCACAAACCCATTTCTAATCTTCATATATTTTCCCCTAACAGCATTTCGTTCCAGTATAAATTTTTATCTTAGGGTTTTCTACGCCTATCTTTTTTGCGTATTTCTTAACTTCTTTTTTCAAAACATCAAATTCAAAAACATTCGAATCTATACATCCATATTCATTACCACTGGCTATCTGATATCCAATAACAAATTTTCCATCTGGTGCGCCATCGTCGTCATTAGTAAGATAAACCATTCCATCTGTATTTTTATTCCCTTGAAGTAGATTATCATAAATAAAATCTTCCATTTCATCCTTATCTTCTGGAAATTCAATGCCTTTAGGCAAATAATCCATTAAAGAATCAATAAAATTATCTTTTTTTATATCTACATCAAAACCAACAATAACAAAGCTTGATGATGAACTGTTGCTTACAAAACCATTTCTAATCTTCATATAGTTCTCCTTAAAAATCTATAGAATGTTCAAAGAAATCTTCATCTTCCTTACCTAATTCTTTAAGTGAATCTACGAAATCACTAAAAATTTCATAAAAAGATACATCTGATTCATTGAAAATTTCTTGTACCTCTTCACTATCGAATTCTTCTTTGATTGAAAAATCATCCCAATTGGAATATCCACCATTATCACAGAATTCCTCGAAAACAAAGCATTCTTTACCGAATAGATTAATTTTCTGACCACTACTCATAATCACCGCCGTTGTTTCCTTTTCATTCATCTTCTCCAGAGTTTTCTCAACTAATTCTTTTGATGCAATCAAAATAAAAGAAGACGAACTTGAATTACTTACAAAACCACTTCTAATTTTCATATTAATAATCAATCCTTTCTATATCATTATCATCGACCCCTATATTAATTAGGAAATCGTACATATCAAAATTATCCATAATAGTATATACTTCAATGACTTCATCCTCCTCTATAACAGACCACCTATCATCGTCATCAAGGCAATCAATAAAGCGAGAACTATATTTACCAGTTTCATTCATTTCTTTTGCACAAGAAATGTGATTTTTAATCTTTTTTATTTGCTCTTCACTTAAATTATTCTTACTGATAATAAAGCTAGAAGACGAACTATTACTCACAAAACCATTTCTAATTTTCATTATATATCTCCTTAAAAATCTGAAGACAAAATCAAAACTTCATTGCTATATTTTTTGATAATATTATAATAATCATAAAAAGCATCTGAAGGAGTATCTAGATAATTTGATTTTTTACCATCATATTTTTCAAGCTCTTCAGGTATATTAAAGTCGTCCCATAAACTAGATCCACAATCATCACTATAATCAAAAAAAACAATCATTCCCTTATCTTCTTTGAATTTATTGTTAGCAAAACTATTGATGATAGCCGATGCGACTTCATCATTCATTTCGGCCAAAACTTTCTCATGTATCTCGTTAGGGACTACGATGACAAAACTACTAGAACTTGAATTACTCACAAAACCATTTCTAATTTTCATTTTTTAATATACCTTTCTTTACCCATTAATGGTGATTATAATATAAGAAATTTACGTTTTCAAAAACATTTCCATGTTCCAAATCTGATTGAATTCCGCCACATTCATCAGAAAAAATGAATCCACAGAAATATTTTCCTTTGTTTTTTTCCGCGAATTCTTCTAATTCCTCAAAATAGGCAACAAGATGGCCAGCAAAAACATCAAAAATTTTCCTTGCATCCTCATTATAATAAGGACTAAATTTCAATATTTCAGGAATAATCTTGTCAATTTCTTCATCCTCAATATCTAAACAAAGATCATTATTGGTCATTACTTCAAAAATTCTACGATAAGTTGGATCAAAATTTATATCACGAAGAATTATTTCAGAGACATGATCAGAATTATACTCATTCCCACAAAGATCTATCTTCCCTTCCCCATTAAAAAGTATTTCCTTAACATCATTAATGGTTTCAGGCTTACGATCAAAAGCAACAATAAAGCTACTTGAACTTGAATTACTTACGAAACCATTTCTAATCTTCATGCAATTCTCCTTATACTTCAAAGACTGGACAGGTTAAATCATTCTTTATTCTTTTTTCAATGATTTTTTTTTCTGAACTTAACAACAGGATCAGAATACCATACTTCACGAAAAAAATCTTTACATTCAGTAATATCAATCCCTTCGCCAAAATCTTCAAGCTTTCCCTCACAAAAACTACAGGGTGTGTATGACTATATCTTATCAATTATATCCAACATTCCGATTGGCAAAATATCAAATAAATCATATTTTTTTATTTCGTCAATATTTAAAACAAAAACCCTATTTCTTTTTAAATTTTTATTTTTCAAAACAAATCTTAAATTTTTAATATTCCAACATTTTTTAAACTCCTCGTCTCCCGGCTCTAACATAATATATCTATTATATGGAATTATGTGATCAATTTCTAGTTTTCTAATCAAATAATCATTAATATCGTATTCATCGGGTAATGTTGATAATAAATATTTATATAATTCATTTATAGAATAGCCTAAATACTCTTCTAATTTAGCCATCACAAACTTACCCCTCAAATAATTATGTCTTCTCATCCTGTCTATAAAATTAATTTTTATTTTCCAAATAGGATCAGTTTTTCTTTTTTCCCTTAAATATTTGTTGAGATGTCTTTTCCTCTCTGGTGTTCTCTTATATTCTCTTTCCTTTTCTTTATATTCATCTGTTTTCATTTTTTTAAGTATTTTTTCTTTATTTTTGTTATAATAATCTCTTGACCAAAAAATATTTCTACATTTCGCAGAACAATATTTTTCATTATGATGTTTTTCGCAAAAATACTCATTACAATTTTTACATTTTTTCATACTAATCTCTCCTATATTAATGTATATGTCTTCTACAGACATAATACTTAATACAAGAGATATATTCCTTCTTATACTTCAAAAATAGGACATTTTCTTGTTTTACTTTTTTTATCAACATTATTAATGAGATTTTTTCTCCATTTCACCACTGTTTTATCGTACCAAACATCTTTCAAAAAGTCTTTTACATTAAGCATATCTATTCCGTCTTTCCAACCTCCACATCCTTCTGCAAAACTACAAGCAAAAGCCTTTCCATCGACATTTACGTAAAAGGAGAACATCAAAGATTCGCACGGTTCTGCCATTATTTCCAATTCTTTATAATTAGGCAAATCTTTAACCGCAGAAAGAAATTTTGGCGCAGAACAACTATCAAAGCCAATGCCAATCTTGTTCTCAAAAGCAAAATCGACAAGCTCTTTAAATTTTTCTGGTCCAACACTATTGAACCTCTCGCCACGGCCCTTCTTCTTTAGAGAAAGGAAAACAATAGCATTAAGACCAGAAAGTCTTTCGTCAGTAAGTCTATCCTTTAATGTCTGCATGCACATGTCAAACGTCTCCAAACTTACCATACAATGTATATTGGTTTGTTTTAGACCCCTATCCGTAAGTTTCTTAACTGAATCATAGCAAACATCAGCATTAGCATATCTACTCACGGAGACGGCACCACAATGAGAAACTAGCTTATCTGCTGTCTCGTCATCAATATCGGCTACAGTAATATTAGGAATTATCTTCTTCTCTCTACAATAATCCATCATTGCCCAAAGATCAGGATTTGCTTTTGCTTGCGCATCAGCACCAAAAGCTACTTGTGTTAATGTTAGAGGGAAAGCGTCAAGAACCTTCTTGAATGTCTCAAGGGACATGTTCCTCCCCTTGGGGCCATTGCTTTTATAGCAAAAAGTACAAGGTGACCTAATCCCAGATTCATTGGGTATACCAGAACACGATGTTGTGATTTCACAATCAAGAATTTCTGGAGATGGGGCATAAAGAGGGTCTTCCTCTCTTGTCTTCCCCCATCTTGCAAAAAACCCATTTTTTTTATTAAAAATAAAATTATAGTTCTTAGACTTACAATATTTATGAACCTCATCTTCATAAAAAGCAATGTTTTTGTAATCATGAAGGATTGCTTCTACCTCATTATTCTGCATTTCCATCCTTTAAATTCATCCTTTCTTTTAAATCTAACATCCAATATTCTATTGTAGCACAGACCATGATCTTTGCAAAAATGTTTTAATGCGCCAAAGACAAGGAATTTTTCACCATCTGGTGAAATTATTTCATATTCTTTTGCATTAGGATTGTCGCCCTCTGTTATCTTTTTATTTTCTTTAATGATCGCTTTTTTTTCTCCGTCTAGAATCTCTCCTAATAATAATTTTTTAAACTTTCTTTCAAGATAAATACTCTCATCTTTATATAGAAACTCAGATACTTTTTTACATTGCAGGTTGCCTCCTAAACAAAAAGTATGAATTTTACTAGGTTTTTTAAAAGAACCAGCGTCTTTTTTAATTAATTTATATTTTATTAATTCTTTTTTTATTCCCTCTAAATATTCTAATGATCCACAAATAGTAAGCATCATGGTAGGAAATTTTTGTTTTGTTAAATGCCAACATCCATCCCCATCAATATAGCCCCTAAGATAGGAAGAAACAAATTCATCAGGAATATTATTAGGATATTTTAATGTTAAACTTTTCCTATATGAAACTCCGTATTTTTTTAAATCTTCTTTTATATTTTTGCTACTAAATCTTATTTTACAGAAAGAATAATATTTTTTCTTACCATTTTTTTCTTATACTTTTCCCTAACTCTGCTTTTTCTATGACTATAGGACCACTGAAATTTAAAAAAGTTTTAAATTTCTCCAAATGTTTTATATCTCCTAATTTTAACTTTAATCCAATTCTATTCGTCTTATAATCAACGTATCCATCAGCGGCTAAAAATCCTATCCAATAAGCTTTTTCATTATTGTCAATTACGCTAAACACGCTGTCATTAATCTTGTATTTTATCATTATAGAATATCCTTTAATTTTTATTTCAATATCTAGTATTTATATA
>Ga0209016_1001168_pt1 | contig 22589 bp, 13 predicted proteins | sample EPASupsiteSAE305_FD_187265 | JGI IMG/M metagenome (GOLD analysis project Ga0209016, IMG submission 187265) | Bioremediated contaminated groundwater microbial communities from EPA Superfund site, New Mexico - SAE3-05 (SPAdes) (version 2) | ecosystem: Environmental > Aquatic > Deep subsurface >...
CTTGATCCCGCATTTCCTTGAATTTCAACTTACAGGATGCTTCATCCGGAAAGTTTTCAATAAATTTGATTAGATTCACATCAAAAGTTTTTCTGTAATATAACCAATTTGTTTATCTTTCCCGATAGTCATATTATTTAATTAAAGTTAAAAGAGTTGATATTTTTTGATATTTTCGTTGGATAAAAATGATGATATATTATGAAAAATACAACATCTCTTATTATTTTATTTTTTTTTCTGCAAACAATCTCAGCGCAGGAACCAAAGGTAACTGTTTATGATGCTTTTAAGGTTACTGATTCTATAAATACAAATGATGGAATCAAACTTGATCAGAACTGTATAAAATGGAATTTAAGCTTATTAGGACGTGGTAGCTTTACGTTAAATTATGAACATTCCATTAATCAACATTTAACTATTGAGATAGACGGTGGTTTAACATATCGCGATTTCATTTATGAGGGTTTATCAATTCTAAGTGAAGAAGAAGACTACGGTTTATATGATCAAACCATGACCCCATCAATAAGCTATATGGCTGGTATTAACTTACGTTTTTATCCAAAAGATGGTGACCTGGAAGGTTTATACTTCTCACCGTTGGTCCGATACCGTAATTACAAGATTGATACAAAGATTAGTTTCGATAATTTTTCTAGTACATATCCGGCGGGTTATAAAATGACTGATCTTGGATTTGTGTTTGGATATCAGTTTGAGAGTTGGTGGTTTGATGCCATTTACGATAATTATTTTGGAATATCATATAGTTATATTCAATCATATACATTAAGTGAGGTGACTGATTCGCAAGGTGATATAATTAGTTATTCAAACAATGCGGTTACCAAAAAGACACCTATGATTCTGATTGGAACTAAAATAGGTTTTTCGTTTTAATGAAAACGACTCTTCTTATACTGTTTTTTATGAGCTCAATTATTGGGTTTGCTCAGACTAAAACCAATGATCTAGAACTACTTGTAATTCATTGCAATGGGTCTGTTCCTGACAATTCGAAACATATTGGTAAATACAAAGTAAATCCTTTTGATGGGTTACTTTTCCTTTATAAAAGGGTACTTTCTATGCAAATATCGGCACATTGTGAATTTGAGCCTTCTTGTTCTTCCTTTTCTCTGAGGGCTTTGCATGAATTGGGTTACCTGAAAGGGATATTTCTGACAGCCGATCGACTGACCAGGTGCAATGGAAGTGCCAGTAATGAAACACAACATTATCTTATCATACCTGAAAATGGGAAAATTAAAGATATTCCTTTTTTTTACCGTCATCAGCATTAATTGTACAGGACAGGAAATTGCCCGTCTGAACAACACTTTATACAGTTGGCCATTTTTCAAGTATTTAAATGAAAACCACCTATACAGTGAAGCTAAAACATGGCTTTTTACTTTTCAATACATTGACTCAGTAGAAACCAATAGAGTTTCCTCTGAACTAGCCCTTATTTGTTTAAAAACAAATCAAATTGACAGTGCTAATTTTTACTTTTCAAAAGTTTTATCTTTTAATACATACGACACTTTGTCAATAGCTATTAAAGTAGCCTTTATAAATAGAGACATCAATCTTGCACAAAAATATCTTGACATTTGGAGTTATATTATCCCAGATAGCTTGTTAACTGATTATCAAAATATAATTGAACTATTCAAGACCGGGCCCAACCTAAATATAAATCCTGTTTTTACATCAAGGCAATTGACAGAAATCTTGAACCAATACATCTTACACAAAAATAAATCTACCCCATTGGCCATATTTTTATCTTCAATTATTCCAGGGGCTGGGAAGTTTTATTTAGGCTATAAAAAACAAGCCTTTTCTGCTTTTACATCTAATACACTATTGTTAGCCGCTGTATTGGAATCGGTTTATATTGGGACTCTGCTTGTAAATTTATACATTAGTCTGCCTCTTTTTGCAGTATTTTATATAGGTAATATTTGGGGTACTTATGAATTAAGTAAAAAACGCACCATCGATTTTAAAAATCAAATGCATGAAGATATTATTAACCTTAATATATCTGATCTGTCTCAATTTATCCAGTAATGCACAAGAACGAGACTCATTTTTGTTATCCAGAAGGCTTTTGGAACAAGAATTTGTTGTATTCAATTCAAGTGATACGTTGGCTAAGTATGTGGCTATTTATAACAAAGCTATGTTATATAAGCAAAATTGTAAATATCCCGAAGCAGTTTATGAACTGGAACGAATGGAAAAATGGGTGCTTTATACCCATGACAGTATTGAATACGAAAAAGCTTTTTGCCTACTGATGACTAGACGGTATAACGAGGCTTACAATGAAATAATTGGCATGGCCGATTCTAACAGAAACAATAATATCAATACCCGTTTTCTATGGCTTGTTATATTAGCTGAAAATAAACTTTGGTTAAGGTGTAAAAATGAGCTTTTGGCAATAGTTGAACCTGGAAATGATCTCTATGAGCAAGTAAAAAGGTTGCCTTATGAAATTGCCTATAAATCTCCCTATAAAGCTTCAAAATTATCATCATTTGTGCCTGGTTTGGGTCAGATTTACGCCAAATCACCTGGTAAAGGATTGGTTAGCTTTGGGCTACATCTGGGGTTTATAACATGGACCGGGTTTGAATATGCAAATGGTTTTTTCTTTTGTGGTTCAGAAAGCGGAATACTTCCTTTGATAAAATTTTATAAAGGAGGAAAAGCAATGAGCTATAACCTAACCGATAATTATAATATTCAACAGGAACAGAATTTAAAAGAACAGTATTTACAATGTATTAGCCAAGTTCTCAAAAAATAAGTCAAGTGATTTACGAAAGAAGTTATGAATACAACTGGTAAATCAGGAAATATTACTTTCATCGGGGTTGTATTAATTCTTAATGAAAAAGTTTCTGATTCATTTTTTTCTTCTTACAATACCCTTTAAACCCGCATTCATAAGGCAAGGAGCAATGTTTCCCCATAGCTGTTTCAGGTTCCTGGGTTCTCAACAATACCGATGTAAATAAATCAATATCGTGCCGGATACGCTCCTGCCGTTTTTCAACTTGTTCAGTAACGTTTACCGTTTTAAAGGGATGCCGGTTCCCTTTTAAAATTACATGAAAACCATTTAGCCAGTTACCAAAGAACGATTTACATACAAAATACTGGAGACTGGCATCCCAAAGCGAACTGCTTTTCAGATGTGCGTTATTCTTGACTTCGAAGATATCAATGGTACCATCTTCATTTTGACGTAACACATCAACTAAGACCATCACCTGTCGGCTGATGATTCCTGCCTCGAATAGGGTAACCGTTTTTTCAGCATCAAGTGTTTTTTGTGTGTGCGGGTGATATTCGGAATAGGCATTACCCAACAGTGAACGCATATTGAAACCTTTGGGAAATAAATTCTTTTGTACCTGTTTTTCAAAACCAAACCCTTTTTTTAGTACCGTATCTTGTCTTTTGGGCAAAGAGAGTATGAGCTCCCTTTTGTGATGAAACAAATAGAGCATTTTAAGGCATTGCCTTCCCCGCATATAGGAGGTTTTTGAAAGTAACCAGCTTGGATGATCCATTTTATACAATTACAGTACCTGAATGTAGCAAATAACCCTGGAGATAACAGTTAAGAAAAGCAGGAATTAAAATCACTCAATTCCTGCTTTACTTCGCGGGCAGTTAATTTATTCTATTTGGCAATCAGTTTTGATGTTGACCTTTCATTTATAGTAGCAACCTGAATAACACCCAAATTGGGCGATTCTCTCTCACCTTTCGATAAATTGGGTACCACACATCGGGAAGCAGATTTATCTGCAGGTATTTTTCTTAATTAAACGACATTGAATCGCATTTATAAATTTCAGTTTACAATAACTTTTTTAGTTAATATACCCTTTGGGGTCCGAACAGTTACCACATAAATTCCGGGACTTAAATTGTCAATCATTTTTGGTACCAGATTAACCTCCCGGCTTTCGGGTATAAGTAAAGGTACTGTTACGATTACTTTTTCGTTCATATTAATAACTGAAACCAATATAGATGTATTTGGCTCCAATTCTTGAAGATCGAGAATTAAATTACCTGAATTATAAGGGTTGGGGTAAATTGAAATATCTTTATTCAATGAGTTCCCATACCCACGCTCATAATAAACTGCAACTGTTTTATGAATTTCAGAAGCACCATTATAGTCAACCTGTTTTAACCGATAATAACTGGTACCAGGCTGAGGATTTTCATCTACAAAATTATAATCGTTTTGAATCAGGCTGTTGCCATTTCCAAAAACCTTACCAATAGTCTCAAATTCTTCGGCATCTGTACTCCGCTGTACTTCAAAATAATCGTTGTTTTTTTCGGAAGCAGTAGCCCATAATAGTACCACATCTTCAGTATTGGCTTTCCCTGTAAAGTAAAGCAATTCTACAGGGAGAGGGTTATTAATATCACTTGACCCCAATGTTATTATATTTTCGGAGAATTGAATAAGTGAAGTTGATAAAAATGAACCTTCTATCTGGGTATGGCCTGAACTGAAACTGCCTCCGCCTTTGTTGTCCCATGTAGAAATGCCATCATTCCAAACCATCACTTCCAATTTTTCTCTCTCCGATTGAATGGCCGACACATTACTTTCGCTATTCCAACTTAATGCAATATTTGCTTGTGATGAACCACTATCAGATATTTTCCAATATTCACTCTGCGTTACACCTGTTATTGAAGTATTCGTTGGAGTAAAATTGTTTACCAGGGCTTCATTTGTAGCTCCGGTGGCAAAATACTCTACATCCCAGGTTAAACCGCCTGTAGTTACATTATAAACTCCGGCATAACCCCATTTACCTGATTTTCCGACCGGAAAAACAAAATCATCACCAACATTGGCCAAAACCTTAGATAGCTTCCCATTTACATATTTTGTTGATGTGCCGTTTGCTGGAGTAATTGTTGCACCCGAATTAAGAAGAAGTGTATTTGAACCAGTAGTAATTAAACCGTTTGTTAACGTTAATGAATTATCTACCGTAACACTGCCTAGCATTGTTGCCCCACTGGTATTGTTAATTTCAAGGTTCCTTATTTTTGAGGCACCGGTAAATGTTCCTGTTATATTTTGATTCGATGAACCATCCAATACTATTTTTGCAGCACCTGTTCCTCCATTGAATGTTCCACCGCTAAAGGTTATATCACCTTCTATCGAGACGCTTCCACCTGAGCCCAGATTAAAAGTACCCGAACTAACAGTTAATGCCCCAAAAGTATCACTGCCACTGGTTTCCCCGTTGTAGGTACCCCCATTAACAGTAACCGTTCCTGCAACCTCAATAATATTTGAGGCGCCACTATTAAATACACCGCTTGAAATAAACATATCACGGTTTACTGTTATGTCGTTATCTGATGGGTTATCAAAGGTAGGTCCGTTAATTGTAAAGTCTTCACAAACTACTATATCGTTATTGGCTAATTCTTTTGTTCCTGAGCCACTTATGGTTAAGTTACGTACCGATGGAAAACCTGACATTACGGTATAACTTCCGGTTCCGGCATAATCAATACCACCGCCTGTGCAATCAAAAAAATCAATATAATCGCCGGCGGGGAATGCTATGCTTGCTGTACTGCTGACTATTTTAATGTTTCCTGTTCCGGTAACTGTCCCTAAACGGTGGCCTTGTGTTTCGTTTATGGTAAGTGTGCCACCAGCCTGAATTTCGGTTTTGTATAATTTTACATCATCTACATTAAAATTTACCTCATCGCCAGATGAAACAATTAATACAGCACCGGTAGGTGCCACGCCGTCGGTGGGTAATCCGCCGATGTAGGTTGATGATGCATTTACATTACCTCCGGTACCCGTTGTTGTGTATGTTACAACATTGTCGGGTATGGCATTTGCATTGCCGGCAAAATAATCGCCGGTTATGCCATCACTATTATCACCATTAAATGTGAATGTAATTGTATTTGTGGTTTCATCAACTTCAGCAGTTGAGTATTTGCTTACCGCTTCCGTAGGGTTATTGTTAGTAAGAATCCGGGCAGAAATATAATCTGTTTCATCAGTTGAAGGATCGCTTGACAGTACATCACTATCGTCATAAACCATGGTTACGTCGGAAACAAAACCTGTAATATTGCTAGCTCTTAAAATCCAATAATACTGCAAAACATTATCTATGTCAAACAGAGGATCGAAATAATTGGTAGGATCGTTGATGGTAGGATGGTATTCATTAGCCGGCCTTACGGTGAGGTTGCCTGCTGTTGTGCCAATGGTATGCCCGGGAGAAGAGAGGTCAATGGTTACCGGGGTATATAACAGCTGCCCTACCGGGAAAATAAAATCGGTAGTATGGTTGGCCGGAAAATTCTTTTTCACACCATTGTCCTGAAATGAGCTGTTGGTTTGTATCATATTGGTGATTGAAAATGGAGAGACCTCTTCAATGGTTGCCGTTGTCCCAAATTCTAATAAACTGCCACCAATATTAAATACACCGCTTTGCAAACGCAATTTATTTGTGATAATAAAACTATGGCCCGTATCTGAGACTTTTACACCGTTACTGTTGTTTATGGTTACAATACCCATGGAACTTTGTCCTACGCCACTTCGGGCTAAATTTTGCAGGGCAGAGCCCCCAAATGCCAATCCGTTGCCTGAAGTGCTGGTAATGCTAGCGTCAAGGGTTACATTGCCATTTACATTTAAGGTATAGGTATCGGTATGGAAGGTGCCTAAATCAACATCCAACAAATCATTTACTGTAATATTTTTACTCAGTGTCAATGTTCCTGAGCCCGTTTTGGTAAACCGATAAATATCTTCAGTTCCGGTACCCGAGATACCTTGTGCCGCATTAGAATTGAAAATAAGGGTATTGTTGCTTGCGGTGTAAGTGCCGTTGTTAATCAAATTACCTTGCAACGTTAAATTTAACCCTTTTCCATCGAAGGTTCCATTGGTATTTATAGTCAAATTACCGGCAATGGTAAGCGGTTGGGTTGCCAAATTAACTTGCAACCCGGCAACAGCATTGGGGTTAATGCTTAGGTTATGTAAGGCCACACTTGAATTAATATTAAACAGATTCTGGCTTGCCGGAGTATTTGCATTACCTATCACAATGGTTGAACCCGTAATGTCGTAAGTATCAGGATCAAGGTATAAAGCGGCAACTTCTGGTGCAGCCCCATTTTGGCGTACAAATGTGAGCGTACCTGCACCCGATAGAGAAAAATTACTGCCCGTATTAACAATTTCCAGCATACCGCGGTTAGCCACATAACCGGCGCCGCCTGTATTCACTCCAATAGTTACCGTACCGCCTGATTGATTGTAATTCAATACACCGGCTGAACTGGTTGTAAGCCTTCGTATTTGATTTCCCACTAATAGCGAACCGGATGAAATGTTGATGTTGGCATTGCCTGATGAACCATATTGTATATAGTTATTATACGTTTCAGTACCACTTTCCATGTTTAAGGTACCTCCGTTTATGGTAAGTCCGCCATCAAGGGTAATACCGGTACTTGCGCCATTAACCCTTGCTGTACCCTGGGTTAGGGTTAGGTTGGCCGTTGAAGGGATTTCAAAATCGTCATCACCTGTGGAAAGATTGATGTCAATGGCGGCATCGTTAAGTATTAAAGTACCATTTACTAATTCCAAAGCTTTGGCAATGCCTACACCTGAGGTAGGCCCGTTCAAAACAAAGCTATCATCAAAAGAAAAACTATTTGTCTGGTTATCACCTTTATTAATTATAAGTCGGTATAGATCAGGAACTGAGGTTGAAGTTCTGTGATAATTATTGTTACTATTCCCCTGAAGCTCTAATATTACAGCAGGACGGTTTGCGGCATTATACAAATCTAAACTATAAGCATTGTTGCTCCCATGAATAATGTCACCTTTAACAATTAATTTATGTTCCAATGTACTTGCAACCCCGGGATTATTAACAATAACATTTCTTGGCGTATTAGTTGTAATGTACGTATAGTCTAAATTACCTTCAACGGTTACTGTAACTGAAGAACCAGTACCTGGAAAGTTAAATACACCATTTGACCAGGCCCCAATGTATAAGTTCCGGCCAATATTTATGTCTTGTAAGGGGGTAACAGTTGATCCTGTTAATATTAAGTCGCCATTGATTGTAATATTTTGATCGATATTGAAGGTTGCACTTTCAAGCATCAAGGTTGGACAAGGTTGAATTACGTTATTTAAAGTAATATCACCTCCCCAGTACATGATATAGGCATCTAAAATATTGGCAAATTCACCCCAATCGGCATTTACTGTAGGTAGAGTACTTGTATTTATTGAAATCATGCCGGTATCTTTAACAATTCCCAAATTAAATGTACCCGCAGTCTGAAACTGCAATCTGGGAACGTTTTCCTGATCAGGTACAGGATAATCGGCCAAATTGTAAACAAAAATAACCTCGGCAGGTTTATTCGGAATTACATTTCCCCATACCCTTGCTCTATCCATTATATACACAATACTTCCTTCACTTGGAACTTCGTGTACACCCGATCCTTTTGAGCCTTTATCCCATGTTGCAGCTGAGTTCCAATTTGTGTACCAACCATTTCCTGTAGCACCCTCCGAATCATAGTATGAGTAATAAGTATCAACGGTTCCGTTGAATCTGGTATTTACTCCAGCCGTAAAATTTGCATTTTCAAGAGTAAAGCCGGCATCGGTTTGCCCATCAAATGTAATCGTATTTAAACCTGCATCAATTCCCTCATCTTCAGGGACACTAACGTCTTCATAACTCCTTGTATAAGGGCTGGCATCCAGCACATATCCAGCTACATAAGCCGCATCAGCCCCAACCACATCACTTTCAGCATAATTGAATACCATTTGAACGGTGGGGATAGTTTCAAAACCGGTATGATTCACTCTCCAATAATATGAAAGTAGGTTACCTCCTGTACTATTTGTTGTTGCCAAAGCATTATCCGAAGGGTGGATTTGAACATATCCAGCATCAGAAAATCCACTAAAAGTTGCTTCAACCGGAGTATATCGTATTGTTGCATTTGCATTGGTACCTAATGGGTAGGTAAGCGTTTCATCGGCATCAACATACATTTCAATACCGCCATCGGAAGCGTTACCTGCTGTCTGAATCATTCTGGTAATATCGAAAGTGCCTCCAAATGCTGCGTCGGCTCCTACCATTGATAATTTATAGGTAGATATGTTAAAAATACCATTTGTTAAAGTTAACGTACCGATAATACCTAAACCGCCAATAAGGTTTATACCATTAGTATTGTCAATATCAATAGATTGAATGCAGCCGTTTTCTGAGGTGATGGTTTGGGTACTGCCTCCATTAATGGTTATTTTACCCGTTGATGTTGATTTGCCGATAGTATCGGCTAAATATATACTGCCTTTTAATTCAACGGTGTAGGTGTTATAATCTAAAATACCGTTTTCTAACCGAAATGCACCATTTACCTGTAAAGCTGTGCTAAGTCCAGATGCAATAACAAGATCTTTGTCTTCAACAGTTTTTGCAATGGTTAAGTTGTTAAATGTTTGCAACGCGGGCAGATACAGATTTGATTGTTTTGCACCGGTAAACGTAGTTGTATTGGAACCTGTTGTATAAGTTGCGCCGCTTGAGATATTGAGGTCGCTTCCTATGGAAAGATTAAAACCTGCTGCATTAAAGTCACGTTTTTCAATAATCAAATCATTGTTGACAGTCAGGCCTGTTTGCAATAGAACGTTGCTGGTTCTATTCTCACGAAGTATAAAGTTATGAAAGGGTGCTGTGGTTGAAATGGTTGCATCGGCATTGGTTCCGGTAGTATTATTAAGTATAATTGTACCCCCTGTAACATCTATATTGTTCTCGGCACAGGCAATGTATATGGCATTGGTTGCACCACCCGAAAGATCCTGAATATTAATGGTTCCACCCGACATGGTAAAGGAACCTAACCCGGCACTTAAATCGAAAATGGCGGCATCGGTTTGGTTGTCAACTAAATTAAGGGTACCACCGGTTTGCACATAGCTCATTTTTGCTGTGGCAGCACTTGCATCGCCACTGATTCTAAATTGACCCGTTGTAACAGTTCCTCCATTAATTTCAAGTTTATTTGCTGTTGATTCAGCCCTATACACTACTCCATGAGTATTTGAAGTAGTAAACAAGCCATCGTTAATTTTAAGTGTGCCATTTACATAAATAGCCTGTACATTAACACCGTTGTCTATACCGCTTGAACTGGAATAAGAAAGTCCTGAATAATCAATTGCCGGATGAACTCCTGAGGCGGCGGTAATTGCTGTAGTAGAAACAAATACATTGGGTCCATTTAAAATAAGGGCAGCATTGGCACCAATGGTCCAGTCCCTGGTACCTTCGCCTAAGGTGGGGATATAAACATAACCTTCCAATATTAAAGAACCGGCCTTTATCCAAAGGGCTTTACGGTTCTCAGGGTTTTCATCATCTGTTGCGTCCCACTGCTCATCATTATCACCAAATAATGAAAAATAGTTTTTAGCAGTTGCATTTACAGTTAAACTATAAGTTTGATCGGTACCTTTATCTAAAACTAAATAATACAAATCGGTTATGCCTTCACAACTTAGTGTATTGTTTGATAAACCGTTAAAGACTAATGATATAGCACCCGTAGCTGTTCTGGCGGTATAATCGGGACCCGATCCGGCTGTTTGATTAGTTAAACGGACACTTCCCTGATTGGTAAAATTACCCGAAACCGTAAACACATGGAAATATTTGTGGTAGTTTCCATATCCGGCATCTGAACCGGTAGCATTGGCGGTACCTACGGTAATAGAACCCAAACTAGTTACCAAAACATCTTTTGCAACAGTAAGGTTTAAAGGAGTTGTATTGCTGGCATCGTTAATCTTAAAATCACCTTTTGTAACCGTAAGGTTTCCGTTCAAAGTATAGTCAGCTAATAAGGTTGCCGAGCCGCTTGTCAGGTTTATTTTAAGGTTGTTAAAAGTACGTGCAGTATTTAGGGAAATTCCTGCACCATTTATTTCAAATGTACCGCCATTGGTGGCATCGTTAAATAGGTTTGCAGTCCCCGCAGGAAAATTATCAACAGCAGCTGTTGTTTTAATGGTTCCATTTCCTGCAATAATGCCAAAATCATGTCCGGTAGATGTGGTTAAATCCAATGTACCGTTTACTTCTGCTTTTAAAACGGTTAAATTATCATTACCTGCTGAAATTGTAATTTTTTTTCCTGAAGGGATAACCACAATATCAGTTGCAGCAGGAGTAAGGCTACTTGGATTTTCATAGAGTGGGCTCAATGCACCATCTAAAGTCCATGAACTGGCATTAGCCCAATCTCCATCGGTAGAATAGGCATACCATGTTACTATGGGCAAAGGTGAAATACCTGCCGACCATCGTCCGGCAAAATCGCTTGAACCGGTTGAGCCAAATGTATTTGAACCAATAGTTATTGTTGGATTCGTTGGATTTTTCCAACTTCCCCCATCGGGTTCTACCCAAGTAACATAACTACTTTCTGTACCATTTATTTCAGCATCGTTATAGGTAAATAGAATACGGGCCGATGAAATTGAAGAAAGGTTAGTAGTTGCCACTTGCCAATATTTGTTTAACATATTAGTACCCACTGCATCGGTAACGGCACGTACCGAAACACTACCGGTGCCCGCGGGTGTAGCTGTAAAACCGTTGGTTAAACTCATGGGCGTGTAATATCCACTGGAACCCACAGGGTAAAGAATCTCAAATCCAGCTTCGGCATTACTTTGTTTTATTAAATTTCCGGCTCCTTCAGTTGCAACCATATTAGTAGATGAAAATGCAACAGTTGGGGTCATAACAGCCCCATTCGAGATGGTTAAATCATAGTTGCCAAGACTGATAATACCCCCACCCAGCTGCAACGCAGTATTAACTGTAATGCTGCCACAGAGTGTTGAGGTGGTCGCTCCGCTTTTTAACAAGGTGCTGTAAGTACCTTCAATAACATTTAAGGCGTTGGCTCCATAGGTAACCGTGCCACCTGAAGCATTTATAGCTCCGTTGCATTGCGAGGTACCCGAAAAAGTTAGATTGCTGCCTGTATTAAGGGTCCCATCGCCTGAAATGTCAAAATCGCCATTAACGGTAATAGCACCCGTAGCGTTGAATGTGCCTGTACCAGAGATATTTAAATTATAATAGGTGTAAGCTTGAATGTTTTGTGATGTACCATTATAGTCAATAGTTCCCACTGTTGGTGCAACAGTACCACCACCGGTTGTGCTGGTAATACCCCCACCAGTCATATTCCCTCCGATATATAATGTACCATTATCGGTAAATAAAATATAGGTTCTTAAATTTGTGCTGTTTAATGTAATGTCCCCAGTAACCGTGACCGTACCAGTAGAAATTCTTACGTATGCATCCCGTGTATCACCGTCACTATTTACTGTAAGAGATCCTGTAGTAAATGTACCAGCGTCAACCATAATTGATTTTTCATCGGAGTTACTATTGGAATTTAAACTGGTAGTTCCAGCTACATTTAAAGTAACGCCTGAATTTAGGTTTACATAAGAATCGTTACTACCTTGAAAAACCGTTAGGTTACCACCCACATTAAAAATACCAGCATCCTGCGAAAGGGTTAGGCTTACATTGTCATCAACAAATAAATCATTACTTACATTAAAGGCCCTACCGGCTGTTTTGGTTCCGCTGCCATCGAGGGTTAGGTTATAAAAAGTTACGGTACCTGTACCCGAACCATTATTAATAGTTTGAGCATTACCTAAAGCAAAGGTAAAGGTACCTGCGGTTTGACTAAATGCTGCGGTTGCATTGTTGCTGTTGTTGGTAAAATTAGTACCACTAAATGATATTGAAGTAGTAACATTTAACGACGCGGGGTCACTTATTATGAAATCTCCATTGCTAAAAGTAAGAGTATTTGAACCGCTTATGGTTTGATTATTTGTATTGAATGTTGTGCTTCCGGTTCCCGCTTTAGTAAAGGTACCGTTGTTGGTTATTCCCCCCTGGAATGTTAAGGTTGAATTGGCAGTGGGCGTAAAACTACCTGTATTGTTTATAGTTACTAAACCTACAAAGGTTCCTGAGCCATTATTATCGTTATCATTCAATGTACCACTAATACTTGAAGTGCCATTTACAGTAAGTGTTGTACGCTCCATATCAAATGAGGCTCCTGCTGCAATTTGAAGGGAGCCTAATGTTAAAGTCCTGTTGGTCCCATCGGTCTGTAATGTACCCGAGGTACCTTCGCCAATTTCAAGGCTTCCTATATTGTTGGCCGGAGTAACGTTAATAACCATATCATGCCCATTCCGGATGGTTACCCGTGCAGGCACTCCACTTTGTCCTGGATAGCCTTGTCCACCTGTTGGAGTCTCCCAGGAATCACCATCCCACCGTTGCCAATCATTTCTATCAGACCATGTTCCGTCCTGAGCCGTTCTATAATCGCCTGTATTTGGAGGGGTGTTTGGTGTATATTCTATCCAGGTATTGTTTGTGAGTGTATTCACATTTCCCCAGTAGCTATAATAACTGGTAACACCACTGCAAATACCCAAGTCAACATTAGCCCGTGCAACGTTATCATCGCCAATTTTTAAGACAATTGTGTTTGTAGTTTCATAAAAACTAACCTGAATATCGGCAAAATCATTGTCGTTATAATCAATTTCAGTGTTATTATATTCAATGGTAAAAACCCGGTTTGGGCTACTTCCGCTTACTAAGTACCGGGCCCAGCCGCCATTATCCTGCACCTGATTATCGTAAACACCCAAAGCAATAATTTGTCCCAAACTGGTTCCGCCTGTCGACAAATCATAGCCCGATGCATCGCTGGCTGTATTGCTGGCATTGCCATTTAACCTGATAAACCCATTTGTGCTTACACTCAGGTTATTTGCGGTAGTATAGCTGTTATTGTAAAAGGTAAAACCAAACGGCCAGGCGACATCAGCCCTACCGTCATCATTATCAGAAAAGGTGATGGTTGTGCCCCCCGAGCAGTCAACCCAACTATAGGTTGTGCCAAGGGTTCCGGTTGCGGAAACATAATTCCAACTGGCTGACTGCCCCCAAACCCCACTGCTCACTACCAGTATAAGCAACAAAACCAATATGGTTTTTAGCTGGGTGGCGCTTCTGGGTTTTTGCCACGAGGGTGTTCCCGAAGCTAATCTCCAAATTTTTTGGGTAATTGAAATTTTACCATTTACCGGTAATGTTTTGCTTAGTTGACTTTTCATATTGTTGTAGTGTTATCAAAATTGCATGTTATGTAAATTTTAGGTGTAGGTACGTAAGTACCTTTCGAAAGATATTATTTTTTTGATGAACCCTATTTATTTTTCAACCAAATTCAGTAATCATGGTTTTTTGCCGGAGATATTTGATGAAAATATTTACGTAACCTTTGAAATTTAAATGAATTTCCAATAGTTTACCTGCGCTTTTCCATTTGCTCTTGCAACCATTTCATGGCTTCATCCTCTTTGGTGAATAGTTTGGTAGGTACTTTGGGTTGACTGAATTTTAAAAACAGGTTAGCAAAATAACTTGAAATGGTCGATTCAATTAAAATAGCTTGCCCTGCCACATGTGTACGGTACTGGGCTGCGGCATATTCCCGTGTTTTGGAATCAATAAAAAACATATCCCTTACATCAATCAGGTTGGCACATAGCTGGGTTCCGTTCCAGGTATCTCCAACCTGGGTCATCTTCTCAAGCGTATCCTTGTCGAGCGTGCAATTGTTAATAGCTATGTACTTATAAATCTGATCATCTCCCTGTACAACTTTTAATTTGTCGTTTATGATAATGCTTTGCATGTCTTTTTTGGTTTCTTAAAGGTGTCAAAGATACAATATACTTTGATAGCTGGCTTGCTTAACTATTGGCTTTTTCAATAAATCTCCCAAAAAACAGCTATAACTTAATGATAGCTTCCTGATAACATTGCCTGAGTTTTTGCATAAATAGTAAAAGCTTCCAATAAAACACAGTTTATCTTTTTTAATTGGATAACCTTTGAATAGTAAGCTAAAATATTATGCAATTGATTGTATCTTATGAAAAAACGATTTTAGTAACGCGTTATGCCTTACCTATTTTTTCAATAAAATTTTCACTTGAATCTGAATCTTTATTAACCCTTAAATGATGAAGGTTCAAAATAAAAAATTAAACTGAAAAATAAGTCTCACTGCTTCCAATTAGACGGTTGTTAATTTATTTGATGCGTTATTTGTTTCAGATTCTTTTAAGTCAATAATTAAAACAGTTTAATATGAAAACAAAAATCCTCAATGTATTTATCATTTGTTTAGTTTCATTCCAGGCGGTTAAAGCACAGAAATTTGAATGGGCAAGTAACTTTGGAGGGAATGGTGAAGATGTGGTACGTGATGTTCATGTAACCAACCGCGGAGAAGTTTACACAAGTGGTTACTTTACCGACACCGCCATTTTTAACGTTAATAATATTGAAGAAACCTTATATTCAAATGGATTTTATGACATATTTGTTCAAAAATCGGACACTTCTGGTAACCTTTTATGGGTAAAAGGTGTTGGAGGTTCCATGTTTGAATATGCAACAGGTTTGGTTACCGATGATGAGGGAAACATATATATCACGGGCGTATTTTCTGATACCGTTGATTTTGATTCAGGAACTGAGGAATTTATACTATCCACACCGGGTGATCTTGATATTTTTGTGCTAAAACTTAATCCACAAGGCGAATTTGTGTGGGCAAAGCAAATAGGTGGTGTTGATTATGAAGAAACAACCGCCATTGGTTATAGTCCCAAAGGATATATTACCATGACAGGGTATATGTATAATACAGTTGACTTTAATCCGGGACCTGATGAATTTCTTTTGGATTGCGATGGCGGAGCCGACAGTTTTATTTTGTTTTTAAACAAAGACGGGGAATTTGTATCTGTAAAAAAGCTAGGGGGATTGGAACTTATTTTAGCTCTTGATATGGATGTTCATGCCAGTGGCGATATTTTTGTTACAGGTTACTTCTCCGGTACGGTCGATTTTAATCCCCACCCTGATCAGCAAAATTTGCAAACCGCAAGCGAGTCAAGCTTATCGTCGTATATTTTACATCTTGATGCTGAAGGAAATTATAAAAAATCAATGATTACTCATGGGGGTAGGGCTATGAGTATGGGAATAGCGGTTGACTCCGATACCAATGCTTATTTAACGGGGTACTTCTACGAGACGGTGAATTTCGATCCGGACTCTTTGGCGGGTGATGGTAATACATTTTTATCGGATAATAATTATAATGGCTTTGTCATGAAAGTCAATAATACGGGTGAATTGGCATGGGCAAGGCATCAAAAATCCGGTCACCCGTTTTTTAGTTATGATGTAGCTGTAAATTCAAAGAAGGAAGTACATGTATCCGGATTTTTTGAAGTCCAGGCAGATTTTAATCTATCGCCAGAACAAGAGTTTATGATGACAAAAAAATCAAATAACGCTACCGACGCCTATTTACTTGTACTTGATGAAAATGGGGTGTTTAAAAATGCGTATCAATTTGGGGGAGTTGATTTTATTGATGACCACAATATGGCCATTGACCTTGAAGATAATATTTATTTGGCTGCTCATTTTGAAACCGGAGTAGATATAAACCCCTTGCCCGATGAAGAATTGACAGTTACTGCAATTTTATATCGCGACAGCTATTTAATCCGTTTATCGCCTGAAACAACGATTGGTATAAAACAACAAGTTGAATCTATGCCAAGTATTTATCCCAATCCCGCGTTTGATATGATTCATGTTTCATTTTTATCTGGAGATACTGAAACGACTTATACTATTTGTAATACTTTGGGTAAAATAATAAAAACAGGAAAAATTAGTCCAAATCAAAGTATTGATATTGACGAATTTAATAAAGGGGTTTATTTTCTATCTTACGGGAATCACCGTAATTTGAAGTTTTCGAAGCTCTAACAATCTGTATCGATGAAAAAATTCCTGATGATTTGTTTCATCAGGAATTTTTTATTTTTGCAGGCAGGGTAAATGAGGTCAGACCTAAATAAAACGCTATTAAATTATGCAAGGGTGGTCAATGTTTTCAGATTTTGTTTTAATTTTCGGGATGTCGTTACTTTTTCTGGTTGTATTGTTTGTTCTTAATACCAAACCAGATGACTCAAAAAAGGTACTGATCTTTTTCTTTATTAACGCTTTTTTTTTCCTTCTATATTATTATAGTTTTCTTCATAAAGCCAGGCACCTAGGCGCTATTGCTATCCTTTTTGGAAGTGGAACCGGTTTTTTACTTGGACCGCTTTTGCTTTTTTACATTAAATCGTTAGTGCTTCCGAGCCAAAAATACCTATCTCATTTGTTTGTGCATTTAATTCCATTTTTGATTTATTGGCTTGTTATTTCATTGCCATTATCGTTAGATATGCTTTTGGTTTGTTTCCCTGGTACAGGCATGTTTATCCGGAACTTGCTGATTTTATAAACCTTGCCGAGAATGTATATTTTATTAGCTACATAATATTGTCGTATCAATTAATCAGAAAAATATTGAAAGCCTCCAAGGATCAGTATTCAACCATTGAAAAAGATAATTTACGGTGGCTTATTTATTTAATAACCGGGTTGACTTTGGTGGTAATCGTTGACAGCGCTTTTTCGGTTTATGAACTTAATTTCCCGATGATTACATGGAATATTGGAACTGTTATCGCATTTTTTTTAGTGATCCTTTATAGCATTCTTGGATTTAAAGGCCTATTTCAGTCAAAGATACTGTTGCCTGAGTACGTGTTAAATTCTGATAAAGATGTAAAAAAAACATCTGAAAATAGTAACAGCGAAAATGAAGAGAAAAAAATATCTCAACTCAACTCTTTATCGGCCAATGAAATTGAACAGTTAAAAATCAAGCTTTATAAGATATTGGAATTTGACAAACCTTTTTTGGATGATTCGTTAAGCCTTACTGAGTTGGCAAGTCAAATAGGGATTTCAAACAAGCAATTATCGGAATTACTGAACCAACATTTGAAAGTAAACTTTTATAACCTGATAAACGATTATAGGATAAATGAGGTAAAGAAGCGTTTGGAGAATTACAACAGCAATAAAGAAACACTATTGGGAATTGCTTTTGAATCCGGGTTTCAGTCAAAAGCCAGTTTTAACCGTGTTTTTAAACTTAAAACAGGTTTATCTCCATCAAAATACCTAAAAAAACCTTGACATTTTTGCTAAAGATTTATATGCCTACTAGTGAAATGAGAAATTCACATTTAATGAATATCTCACCTTGCTCCATTTCATTATTTTAAGCAGTATCCATTTCAAACGCTGCCGCTATCTGCCGAAGCAATAGCCTCCTTTGCTCACAAAGTTCTCATAATTTTTGGCCATTATCATTTTACAATACTTCGGTAAATATTTTGTAACACGTTGAATTTGAAATACATGTAAGCAAATGGAAACACTTGGAAATATTTCTCTATTTCTATGTATTTCAACGTATTAGATAATGAATAAAATGCTAATAAAAAAAGTTTAACGGACTATTGATTTTATGTTGAACTTAATAATTTTCTGTGCTTTGTTTTAGTGGTTATGAGGTTTAGTTTAGTTCATTTTTCGAACAAATGGTTACATTTTAAACCTTTAGGAATATCTTCTTTTTGTAAAGAAAGTATAACACCAGCCAGCCCACAAATACGTATGCGATAGAATTTAAAACGGGTTGCACCGGTTCCGAAAACAAATGGATAAATCCGCCAAATACAAAGTCCTTGAAATAACTAAATCCCTGGAAGGCTGGCTGCATCATGTAAATGGTGATGGAATTCATTCCGATAACCACAAAAGGGAATGCCCATTTCCGAAATCCCCAGGCATCGATAATTAAATAAAAAACCGATAGCAGCAGTAAGCTGGAACCTCCGGCACAAAGTACAAAGGAACTGGTCCACATTTTTTTATTGATAGGGAATAAGGGATTCCAAAGAGCGGCAACCCCGATTAAAAGAGCTCCCGTTCCTGCCAAAATCAACCCTTTTTGCATCTTGTTCCATTTTAATTTATTATCGCGCAGGAACAAACCTGTTAACGCACCCAACAGCCCTGTGGAAATGGCAGGTATTGTTGATAGAATTCCTTCGGGGTCCATCACTTTGTCATAAAGTTGCCCGGGGAGCAATAAACGGTCGATGTAGGCCGATAAATTTCCTTCCAGCGTGAGGTTCCCGGCTCCAAAACCCGGAACGGGAATCAGCGTCATGAAAGCCCAATAGCCAAGTAAAATGCCCCAAAACCAAATCACAATTGCTTTAGGCTTGAAATTTAATACAATTACTGAAGCAAAAAACCATCCCAAACCGATGCGGGCCAACACACTGGCAAAACGGATGTTGGGCCAATCGAGGTAAAGAATGCCATTATAAATCATGCCCAAAGCTATCAATAGCCCTAACCGTTTTAATAAATGCAGATAAATGGCTTTTGGGCTGTCGCCCCGTTCTTTGCGTTTTAAAACCGAAAAGGGCATGGATACTCCGGCCAAAAACAAAAACAGGGGAAATATCAGGTCATAAAAATGAAATCCGTTCCATTCGGCATGTTCCATTTGAATATGCAGCCAGTTAAAAACAGGCCAGTGGGTATATTTTGCTATAGCAGCAATAATCACTTCGCCACCGGCAATCCAAAACATATCAAAACCCCGCAGGGCATCTAATGACAAAAGACGTTCACTTTTTTGTGTCGATAATTCACTCATAAGGCAATTTGTTTAAAATCAATATTTTTTATGGAAATCAGAGTCCATTCATAAAAACTCCACTGGTAATTCAATTCGATAGTTCCCGCGTGTTTAGGTTCATTTTTTGTCTCAAGATAAAGATGAATCCGAATTTTTTGGTCTGTTTCAACAGTGCGTTCTTTTATTTTACTGGTAGCTATTTCGCTGGGATTCAACGAGTAATTGTTGATATTGTAATACGATAAGGTTTTTAAAATAAACTCTAACGTGGGAGTTTGTAACAAGGGAATTGAGTCTGTTTGGAGCAGTTTATTTGCTAATGGATTGAAATAATGCTCAAACAATTGTCGGCAGACTTTCAGCGAATTCCCAATTGGTAGGGTATCATAGTTTTTCTCCTGTTTTACCCATTCTTGTTCCCAAAGATAAAAATCCGGATCATCAATTTGTTGGCTTTCTAATCGGTTCCGCAATACCTCAAAATATAATTCCCAACGCTTATAATAAAAATCGAGCAATAGACCCGACCATTGTTTCATGGCATAGTCGTGTAATTCTTTGGCACCTTGTTCGTTACCCCACACGGTAATTAGCATCCGGGCATTTTGCTCAAATAATTTTTTCTCCTCCATTGAGGTTGCCATTTGTGTAAATCCTTTGATCCAGTTGCCTAAAAGGAATTCTTTTCGGGTAGCCAAAAGCCTGTCTAAATCGGCAATGAGCGTTAAGAATTCATCGGATTTTTTAGCAAAAAGCACTTCGTCATGATTTTGGAAAGCCTGAACCATTTCCCGATGAACTATTTGAGAACGATTGGTCAATACTTGCCGGGTCAAGTCAACCAAATCGTATTGGTAGGCATCGCTTGTTTTTAAATTGGGTGCAGCTTCTAACAGAATTTTCCAGGCTTTTTGTAATTCTAAAGTGTCATAATAAATAGCAGTATTCCCCCAGTTCCACGAACGGGTTCCATCGAGCGAAGGCCGGGCACAGATAATGGCATCGGTAGTTCCTTCTTGGTTTACCGGACCCCGATAGACGGTTTTCTTCAAAATCGCCCATGCTTCTAATGCCTGTTCATCCAGTTGGCCATACCGATAGTGAGTGTAATTTTTTAGCCATTCGTCAACATTGGGGGCTTCGGTCCGCCAAACCATATCGAACAAGGCATCGAACATTACCGGATTGTTGTCGGTACCTTCAGGCATGCTACCAATTCCAACCATTCGCGCCCCTTTTTCTGATTGTAAAGCTCTGAAAGGTTCTGAACAGACCATTTCCAACCGTCCAAACATCCCGGTTTTATTACCGAAATTTTGCAACATGCTCCAAATCCAGGGTATGTTGGTATAGCAATCGCGTCGGGACCAGTTGGGGCGGCCTTCGGCAAATAAATCTAAAATAAGTGCTTTTTCGGGATCAATTCCTTCCAACAATTTGTCCGACGGGTTTTCCCACCATCCCTGCAAAACCCAGATAGAACCAGGAACAGCCTTTTGCATAGCTTGTTGGATTTTTTTAGCACTTTGGGTCAGGTCAATATTTTCGGTGTTCCCACCTTCGTGAAACGGATCGCCCCCGTAAAACAGGGTTGTTCCATAGAGTTTTTCCATTTCGCGGTAATACACTTTGGCCATTTCGGCAAACAGTGAATCGGTGGGGTCGAGCGTGGCAGGCCGTTCAAAATAGGCCCAATTGCCACCCGGATAAATCCGATGGATGGGGAATTTTTCTTTCAATTTTGTGGGAACCATCGAATAAAATCCCTGGAAAACAGGAGTCATCCCAAGTTCGCGCATCCGTTGGATGATTTTTTTCTGCAATTGTACTCTTTGGTTAATCCATTCCTGCGAAACCGGGCCTCCCCAGCGTTCAATGTTTCCCATCAACCACCAGGCAGTATATGCGGGGCCAACAATAAATTCCCGGGCTTCGTCATCCGTAAAATTGAACTGTATTAATGTATTCTGCCAAACGGCTTCGGTTCCTGTAATCGCTAATGGCATGTTAATCCCGTTCAGTGCCATCCAATCCAATTCTTGTTCCCATTCATCCCAGCTCCAACCGCCCATTGAATAATTGAAGGTACAGTAGTTTAAAAAATAGCGCCAGGTAAACGGGGTAACAATCCTAACTTTTTGCTCCACGCTGGGTAATGGATCCGGTAATTGAATCTTTTGCCCCGACTGGGTTATTAAACAGCGAGCCTGATTCTTAAGATAGTAATTGAACCCTGCTGCTGCTGCACTGGGCGATGATGCCGCGATTCTGATTTTTGTACCAACCGGTTCCAATTCAAACACATCTTTTTGGTTTTCGGCACCAATGGAATCAATGATAAATCGGTTGGCTTGTTCACCAATAGTCCGCTCCATTAATTGCCGGATGGCCGGAAACGGTTCCTGTTGGTTGGTACAGGAAGCTGTAGTTAACAGTGTTAGCATCCAGATAAAAAGTTTGTTCATACCCTTGGGATTTTGAGTTTACAGAAAGTAAATTTAACAGAAGATTTTAAATTACGGCAAGCTTACTTTAAAAAGTAACTTTTTAATTAGTAAGTGTTTAAAGTACATTTTATGTGGACTATTGCTATCAAGACTGTATGTTTGCAAAAGCATAAGCAAACATGGTGATCTTTGTTGTGATAAAAAAATAACAAATAAAACCAATTGCTTATGCCACGTACAAGT
>Ga0209016_1001169_pt1 | contig 22563 bp, 30 predicted proteins | sample EPASupsiteSAE305_FD_187265 | JGI IMG/M metagenome (GOLD analysis project Ga0209016, IMG submission 187265) | Bioremediated contaminated groundwater microbial communities from EPA Superfund site, New Mexico - SAE3-05 (SPAdes) (version 2) | ecosystem: Environmental > Aquatic > Deep subsurface >...
CGATGTCAGAAAACAAATATACTTCTGATCTGAGAAGAAGTAGTGCTCCTTGTTTGGGTTTACCATAACTTTTACAGGGAGCAACTTGTTCTTAGCTCTACCGGTTTCTTAGGGTTTCAACAGAGCCAAAATGGGATATGATTTCTGTAAATCCGGTTATTTTTCTTCCCGGACCATGGTGATGGCTTTTTTCGGGCATTCATTTGCACAGATGCCACAACCTTTGCAGAATACCAGATCGACATTGAGATCATGATCGATTGCAGCATCCGGGCAATAAAGTTCACAGAGTCCGCATTCGTTGCACTTCTCTTTGTCGACAATGGGTTTGAAGACCCGCCAGGAGCCGGTCTTTCCTGCCGCCCCCTCGGTCGGAGTGCTTATCGCGAGCCGTCTGGTGTTAGTACTCATGCGATCATCTCCTGGTATGCTGCCTCGGCGGCCTTGACATTGCGCTCATCAGAAAACATCTCGCGGATCGCTTTCTTTGCGGAATCTGCTGATATGATCCCCATTTTCGCAAGAGCCCCAAGAACCGGGGTATTTAAGATCGGGCTTCCTGCAACCACGAGTTTTTCCTTAAGGGCGATACCGGTTAAATCGACATGGTAACTTGAAACCCCGTCGAACTCTTTTTTGCTGGCGCTGTTAACAAAGACCCTGCCGCCCTTTTTAATTCCCTGCATTACATCCACGACATCCATCACGCTTGCATCGAGTACAACAACCATGTCTGGTTTTTTTATCTGGCTGTAGACCTTGATCGGCTTGTCATCAATCCGGACAAATGAGACAATCGGTGCGCCCCTCCGCTCAGCACCATAGAACGGGCATGCAGTTGCGTACTTGCCATCATGGATTGCAGCGAGTGCGAGAAGCCGTGCGGCTGTAACCCCTCCCTGCCCCCCACGGGAATGAATCCGGATTTCATACATTGGCGTTCACCCCGAACCAGAACTCTTCACCTGTGCGATGGTTCCTGACAAAGTCTGCAATATCCTCGTAGGTTACTTCCTGGCCTCCAAGACCGGCGATCACACTGAAGACATCTCTTTTAATCTGCGACTCGATGGATTTTGCCAGGATTCCTCCAAATCCGAACGAGTAGTCGCGATCGATGACAACAACCTCTTTTCCTTTCAGCTCGAGTTTCGGGAACGGGCGCAGCCAGCGAATCCGCATCGAACCGGCTTTGACACCCTCATTGCGGAGATTATCAACTGCAACTTCAGCTTCCTTGCCAAGCGTTCCCATTGCGACAATCACGATATCAGCATCATCGCACCGGTAATTCTCGGTAAGTCCGTACTTCCTGCCAAACCGATGGGCAAAATCGGCCTCGGTCTCATTGATTACCTTCACGGAATCACGGATCGAGCGCTCAATTTCCCACCGGAACAGGTAATGCTGGTCCGGCCCGGTCAGACCCCCGTAACCGGTCGGTTTTTCCGTGTCAATTGCATGAGGGAGATGAATCGAAGGTATAAAATCACCGAGCTCTACGGTGTCGAGCGGCTGCATAATATGCGAGAGCGAAAATCCGTCAAGGTTCACCATCACCGGAAGCAGTACATCGTTATGCTCGGCAATCCGGAATGCCATGAGGGTTGCATCGTAGGCTTCCTGCACGGTACTTACGTATACCTGAAGCCAGCCGGTATCACGCTCCTGGAGGGCATCGGTATGCTCTGCCCAGATATTCCAGCCGGGCCCGATCGAGCGGTTGACGTTTGCCATGACGATGGGAAGCCGTGCGCCTGCTGCCCAGTTGGTCATTTCGTGCATGTAGAGAAGGCCATGCGAACTTGTCGCGGTGAATGTCCGTATTCCCGTGATACTTGCACCGATACAGGCTGCCATTGCGGAGTGTTCGCTCTCGACCGGGATATACCGGCTCCCGAGTTCTTTTGAGGTGACGAATTCGGCTATCTGTTCTACGATCTCGGTCTGGGGTGTGATCGGGTACGCTGCTATTACTTCCGGCTTTGCCTGTTTGACTGCCTCGGCCACGGCCTTGTTGCCGGTTGCAATCTTTCTCATTCCTGCGCCTCCTCTGCAGCAAGTCGTTTGAAATTTTTCGTGATCCGCTGTTTTAATATTTCCAGGATTTTCGGATCCATACCTTTGAAACGTCCCTGGGGGGTGATATAATCTTCAAGGGGAACCGGGTTTTTCATGGCAGCTTTTGATTGAGGGCCAAGGGTAAGCTTCCCGTATTCCCGCTCATAAAGTATCCACATACCGGACTTAACGGCGAGTTTTCCCATTTCAACACTCTTTTCAGTCGAATATCGCCATCCGGGTGGGCAGGGTGCAAGAACGTGGATGAAAGTCGGGCCCCGAAAACTGAGCGCCTTCTTTACCTTCTTGAAAAGGTCTTGCGGGTATGCAGCGCACGCGGTTGCCATGTAGGGCGGATCATGGGCTGCTATGATGGCATCGATATCTTTCTTGGCATCCGTTTTCCCACCGGGAGTTGTTGTGGTTCGTGCCCCCATGGGGGTTCCCCCCGATCTCTGCATACCGGTGTTGCCATACGCCTCGTTGTCGTAGCAGATGTAGAGAAAATCCGTTCCCCGCTCAAATGCACCGGACATTGACTGGATACCTATATCGAGCGTTCCTCCATCTCCGGCATATACAATCACATTCGTTTTCTTGCCGGTTGCCCGGAATGCGTTAGACATACCGGATGCGCAGGCTGCTGCCGCTGCAAAGGCAACATTGTAAACCGGGACATTAAACGCAGTATTCGGGTAAATGCCCTGTATGACGCTCGTGCAGCAGGCTGGCACGACAAGCACGGTATCAGGGCCGGCAGCCTTGAGTACATACCGCAGCGCGAGCGAATCACTACAGCCGGCGCACGCTGAGGTACATTTCAATACGAATTCTTCTTTTGGGATCTCGGCGATAATCTTCAACTCCTGCAATACATGGTGAGCGCGAAACGGGATCGCGGATCTATCATTATTTATCATCATTGTTCATGAAAAAAGTATCATATTGGTCACAGCAAATGAAGTGATTCCGGGATCCATCCCTCTGCATTGGACCTCACATGCACTTTCGCCCCGCATGGCCGGGGGTTTAAACAGGGACTGGTCAACTAGAGTGTGGGAAGGGCGAGAAAACCCCCAATGAATTGTCAGGTGCCAGAATACCCGCACGCCGCCTCTCCCGACCTCTCAGAAAACCCCCGGGGACATCCTCTCACACCATCAATGGTATGTCCCGGAAAACGAATGAAACCAAAACCCCCTCTTTTTCCCTCTCAAATCTTTCATTTCAGTTCCTCCTCCGTATTATGTCGCCTTTAGCGAATCATAATATATTTTAGGATCGTTTTTCTAATGTCAGATATGGCTCTTCGATCCCTGAATCTCCCTGGTGTTGGGACTAAATATGAATTCGAGACGGATAAGGGTGATACCGTTGCAATTTTTTTCACTAAGACCGGGCGTATCCAGATGTATACGCTCCAGAAAGATTGCAAGACTCCCAGTGCAGCGGAGATGACCCCGGTCGAAGCCAGGCGTCTGGGTAATATCCTGACCGGTGCAATCATCGAAGCAGATCAGGAAAGTGTTGAGATTGCATTTTCCGCACTCGCCGATCTCAGGATTACTATCCATACCTATTTCATCCCGGATTCCATTGCGGGCAAAACGATTGAAGAGCTTCAGATACGGGCAAAGACCGGTGCAACCGTAATCGCGGTCTGCCGTCAGGAAAAGAATATCATCAATCCTCCCCCGTCATTTGTGTTTGAAACAGGAGATGCTGCACTCGTTATCGGGGAGAGCGACCAGATAAAACGATTCGAACGCGAAATTATGGTGGCTTAATGGAAAGCATCGTAATCGCGCTTTTTGTCTGTCTTGTGCTGGCCCTTATCTCCAAATACCTCTCGGTGCCGGCGATCCCCTTTTATATCCTTGCCGGAGTACTGCTTGGGAAGACCGGCCTTGGATTAGTGGCATCAGATGAAATCAGCACTTTCTTCTCAGAGATGGGCTTGATCTTCCTGCTGTTCTTCATGGGTCTCGGTCTCAAACCAGAAAGGATCGTTTCGAACCAGAAAGCGGTCATGATAACCGGGCTCATTGATCTCAACGTCAACATGATCATCGGGTTTACAGCTGCGTATATGCTCGGGTTCACGTTTGTCGAGTCCCTCATTGTGGCTTCTGCTTTTTATATATCAAGCACGGCAATGGCTCTAACCTCGTTAATCGAGAACCGGAAACTGATGCTCAAGGAAGCTGATACGATCATCTGGCTGATGGTCTTTGAGGACCTCATCCTGATTATCATCCTTGCTCTGGTTTCGACCGGGGGACAGAATCTAATTGTCTTTGCCGTCAAGATCCTTGCCATCCTGGGGGTGCTCTATGCTCTTGCCCATTACGGCAAGGAATTTCTGGTCTCGATACTCGACCGGGATGATGAGCTCCCGATCATCTTCACGTTTGCTGCGGTCCTGACAACCGCTTCGGTTTCCATCCTGCTCGAAGTACCTGAAACGATGATGGTGATCGCACTCGGGGTTGCCTTTGCAACAACAGACGCGGATGCCTTTGAACAGCATGCCCGACCATTCAAGGATGTCTTCATTGTGGTTTTCTTTGTCTTTTTCGGGGCCACTGTGGACTTTTCTGGCGGGGCAGACTGGATGATGATGGCAATCATATGCGGCCTTGCTATTGTGAGCAAACTAATCTCCGGTATCTTGACCGGGATTTTTATCCATGGATCAGCCATGTCCGGTCTGGAGATCTGGGTCAATACCATTGCCCGGGGAGAATTCTCAATTGCTCTTGCAGTCCTTTACGGGACGCCACTTGTTGGTACAACAATTGCCGTACTGGTGATCGTGACCTCTATTATCGGCTCATTTGCTGCAAAATACAGTAAGGGCTTGCGCCGGGGGCTTGTCAGTATGGGGCGAAGAACCGGGCCGCCCCGCCGTGTCCATCATGCAGGAAGATAAAAAAAAGTATTTTTATCCCGGTTATGTTCCGGAAATTTTTCTGTCGGATCCTGTTTTTTCGTGCACTATGTGGTGATGATCGTGGCCGCGTTTTGCAAGAATCCGTTCGACCACAAGCCGGGAGCTGCATACTTCTCCGCAAGCAAATTTTCCGATCCGGACTACCTGGGCCGGAAGATTGCGTTCTTTAAGCTGGCGGGTAAGGTTGGTCTCGTCAAATAACTGGTTAAACCCGATTGTGATGATATCCGGTTTTATTTCTTCGATAGGGCGGAACATATCATCCTGGTCACCCAGGACGGCATGGTCAACGGGCTTGAGTGCAGTAACCATTTCGAGACGCTGCTCTTCCGGTATGATCGGCCGTGGTTTGTGCCTGACGTTGACATCCCTTGCGACGATTACCCAGAGTTCATCACCGAGTTTTTTTGATTCCTCCAGATAGTAGAGATGGCCGGTATGCAGGATATCGAACGTGCCAGTAGCAACGATGCGTCGGATGCTCATGCAATTACCTCAAGTGGGCGTTGGGTACCATCGGCTGCAAAGCAGAGCCAGCTGCCCTCATGGTACGGGTAACCGATAATCAGGTGGAACCGGCCGGCACGGGGGAAAAAACTGATGTCCGCATCCGAGGGCCGGATTACACCATTCGGGTGGCTGTGAGCACTCCCGGCAAGATGGGTATCAAGCGGCATCATGTCAAAGAGAAGGGAGGCCGAATCCTCACCGGCGATGGTTCCCGGAAGAAGATTTAGTTCTTCAATGATACCATCCCGTTCGCGGAGCAGGGCAACAAACTCGTTCGGGTGATTTTCCCGGCCGAGCTCAAGGAGAAGATCTAAGAGTTCCTGTCGGATGCCTCGTATGTTCATGGTCAGATTCCCTTGCTGCGTACGAACGCTGTACAACTCTTTTGGTTCTGTGCGAAGAAAAAAACTCTCATGCAGGGAATTATTGCTCTACTTTGGCAAGTTCCCCGCTCAAATCCCCGGAAAGGTCGACTCCGGTAAAGTCCCCTTTTGTCGGGAGGATCATGGTAAATCCTGCAGTGGTGTCATAAGTGACAGGTGTACCAGCAGGAACGGTGAAATCAAGGATGTGCCCCCCGGTCTTATGGTCAGCGCTGATGAAGTGCAGGTGATAACCGACAATATTGAGACCCTTGACAAAATCCGGAGTATAGAAACCCACCACGGTTCCGGTTGCATTTGTGTAGACATAGACAGACTGGTTTTTTGCAGCATCGGAAAGTGTAGAATATGGTTTCTGCTGGGGCGGTATTGCACGGACTTTCACGGATGGGAATGTTCCATCAATCCTGACGGCGTAAATCATATTCCGGGTCGGCAGTTTCTCAGACATTTCCGATGAAAACTCCGAGAAGTTCAATGATCGGGAGGTCGTTTCAGTAATGTCATTATTGAAATAGGTCACGGTTGCAAACGGCACGGTCTGAGTATCCAGTGCAGGGACGACCGTTCCGTCCGAGCGTGCATGGTAGTATTCGCCGTCCAGCACTATCATCTCCCCATCGAGCGAATCAAACGTTCCAATGCCAAAATCCCCGTGTTTTCTGAGTTCTGAAACCGGCTGGATCCCGTCATAAACCCCCTGCATCAGGGCATCGATTGTTGATACCTGGTACAGGTTCTCGCGGTCATATGAGGAATCAACAGAATGGCTGAATCCTGTATACAGTGCGGTAAAAAAGAATACGAGGATGATTGCAAGTCCTATACCTAAAAAGAAATTCCGCTTGTCCATGAGTATGTCCGAAAAACAGGATAGTTTATTTTTTGCCGGTCACTTTGATAACGTGCCAGCCGAACTGGGTCTTGACTGGACCAATGAGTTTTCCGACCTCATTTTCAAATGCAGCCTTTTCGAACTCGGGAACCATCATGCCCTTTCCGAACCAGCCGAGATCTCCGCCGTTTTTTCCTGACGGGCAACCGGAGAAACGCTTTGCGACTGCGGCAAAATCTTCGCCTTCGTTGAGGCGCTTCATGATCCGGTTTGCATCGTCTTCGGTTTTTACCAGTATATGGGATGCACGTGCCTGTGCTGTCATGTATAGAAATGGGATGTTGAATGGATAAAATGGTTGATGGTGTGTATTTTCCCGCCAGGTTGGAACTCAACATTTTTCATCAGTCCCGCTCCAGTAATCGTATGGCAAAAGGAAATTTCTGGCTTGGTGCCGGCATTGGTTTTATCATAATGATCATTCTGGGCAATGTGCTTCCGGTGCTCGGTCCGATCATCGGGGGTCTTGTTGCCGGCCTGATCGCAAAAGGCGGGCTGTGGAACGGGGCAAAAGCCGGTTTCTTTGCAGGACTTTTCGGGGCAATTGTTGTAATCGTTATCGGTCTTGTGGTGGGAACCCTTGCACTGGGGTTGTTCGGGTTCTTTGTCGCACTTGGTGTTGGTGTAATTCTTGTGATAACAGCGCTCTATTATGCCATACTGGGACTTGTTGGCGGTGCGGTTGGTGGCCTGATCAGTAAATGATCACAGGCCCTCATTTTTAAAGATTTTTTGGGACAATCTTCCGTATAAAAATGGCCGGGCTCAAGGTAGCGAACTTGTCAGAACTCCCCGTCCTGCTCAAAGCTCCGTCCATATCGGATTGCAAGTTCCGCTTTTGCAAGTTCCCTTCCCAGGTACCCCGCATGATCGAGCAATGAGATCTCATTGTGGCAGAGGATCGTATGCAGCACATCCTGCCAGTGCTTTCCCTTGATTGCCCGGCCGTGGATTACCGCTACGATCTGGTCGCCTTCGATTCCGATACGGAAATTACCTTTCGGATCATAATCGATTTCGTCCGTCATCGTTGTAGCAGGAATGGCAGTATCGTATTCGAGCGGGGGTTCCCTGCGTCGCCGTTTTTCTTTGAGAATGAGAAGATCAAGACCAAGGTCTTTGGGATATGGCCGGCCAGAAACCAGTGCCATCATTTCTGTTGCCCGTCGCATCTCCTGAATCGATCCTTTCGTTTTGTCAGAGTGTTCACTCGTAAAAATAATCCCAGCCCCCAGTTCATGGGCCATACCTGCGAGGAGTGCGTTTACCCCCGGGGAATCGGCATCAAGCAGTTCCACTACGTTCCCCGCCCCGAAGAAGACCGGGTAGTTCAGATCCTGAAAATTTTTCAGCGATGCAACGAGACCCGATCCTACCGGTTGAAGAAGTGGATCTGCAACAAGGCAGCGGATACCGGCTTTTTTTGCAAGGGCAAGGTTTTTCCTGAGCGTGGTATTGCCCGGCACGATAACCGCTGCTGCCCCGGCTCTTGCCACTTCTTTTCCAATTATGGGGATATTCTCATCCTGGAGGCTGAGCACGAGATCCGCCCGTATAAGTGCTGTCCGGATCAGTTCCGGATCCTGGGTATCTACTGCAAGCGGCTGGCCGATCCCCTCAAGCAGCCCGAACACTCGTTTCACATCTTTGGGTTCTGCATCGAATCCAAAACCGAGATCAACGATGTCAGCGCCGTTCAGGAAATACCGTTCGACAACTTCGCGGATTTCTTCACGATGGTGGGCATCCATCACTTCCGCAAGTACCTTCATCCGAGATCCCCCTCCGATCTTCACCCCACGGATGCAATAATCACATCCAGCCTCCTGTTCCCGCAGATCAAGAGTACGGTATGCATCTTCCGCTTTCTTTGCAGCAAGGAAATCATCAGCAGGAACCGTGCGGGAAAGTTCGATCTTTCCAAGGAGGGGAAGGATCAAGGCAAGGTCCGCTGCGTGGCGCGGGCCACGATAGATCGGGACACCGGTATCACGTTCGACTCTTTCAAACGAGGCTGTGCACATCCCAGGAACAATAACCAGATCGTACTTCCCTTTCAGGAGCAGGGTATTGAGAGCGTGAGGGGTTAAAAACGATGCAATCTCCCCGGTAACAACTATGTCCGCATCATAACCGGCGGCTGCAGATCGCACCATTTTTTCGGTCGTGGCACCGGTCGGGAGGAGAACACGCATAAGTTTCCTTAATATCAGAGAGATAAAAACACTATGATCAGATGCTGACCTGCGATTTGCATGTGCATACCAATTTTTCCAAGGATGGCGAAAGTAGTGTTGAGGAGATACTGAAACAGGCCGAACTGGCGGGTCTTGACGTCATCGCTATCACGGATCATGATACCGTTGATGGTGCAATAAAAGCGCTCACGTGCACATCCACAGTTCTTGTGATCCCCGGCATTGAGATATCCACCCGCCAGGGACACCTTCTTGCTCTCGGGATTACCGAGGTTATTCCGGCCGGTCTCGATATTGCTGAGTCAATCGAGATCGCCCGGAAAATGGGGGCTCTCCTCATCCTCCCGCACCCATACCACATCTGGCGCCACGGGGTCGCCCGCAGGAAAAAGTCCGGAATGTTCCTCGTTGATGCTGTTGAATCTTTCAACAGCCGGTATATCGTGGGGTCCGCCAACAAGAAGGCTGAGCGGATTGCCAGACGGCTCGGTAAGCCCTGTGTCGGAGGAAGCGATGCCCATAATGCCCGGTTTGTGGGATTTGGCAGGACCTTTGTCGATGCAGAGAAAAACGTGCCTGCGATCCTTGCTGCGATCCGGGCAGGAAATATCTCCTGTGGCGGGAAAAAAACACCGCTCCGCACCTATACGCGGCAGTCGCTCAATAACACATGGAAGAAGATCGCGCGATTAACACGACGGATGCGACTCCGGTAAGACTCGCGTTCCGGGTCTCGTATCTCGGGAACCGGTTCTTCGGTTCGCAGATGCAGGCATCCAGCCGTACTGTTGAAGGGGAGTTTGTAGCTGCCTGCCAGCGTCTCGACTTGTTTTCCGATTGGAGAAAAGCCGGTTTTCTCTCTGCCGGCCGAACCGACCGTGGTGTCCATGCCTGCGGACAGGTGATTGCATTCTCGACAGATACTCCGGAGCGTGCTGTGCGTGCCCTTAATTTCCAGCTTCCTCCCGACATCTGGATTACCGGATATGCAGAAGTCGGTAACCAGTTCCATCCCCGGTTCGATGCAAGATCCCGAACCTATCACTATTACTTTCCGGTACGGGTATCCGATCCACTGGCGATGGATCGGGCAGCCCGTCATTTCCTGGGAATTCATAATTTTACCAACTTTGCCCGGATACAAGGGAAAAATCCGTGGCGAACCATTCTTGATGTAAATGTTACAGATAATGGGGAGTTTACCTGTCTTGAAGTAACTGCCGAGAGTTTTCTCTGGCACCAGGTACGGTGTATGGCCTCCGCCTTGTTTTTAATTGGCGAGGGAAAAGCTCATGAGGACTCCATCGCTCACCTGCTCGCAGCAGAAACGGATTCTCCGCTTCAGCCTGCACCTGCGGAAGGTCTTATCTTATGGGACACCGACTGCGGGTTCTCATGGATGCCTGTGCAATCAGCTGATCGTAGTACATCATATCTCGATCATCTCGTGCATCACCATGCTCTCATGGAAAACGTGTGCCGGACCCTGAGGGACCGGCCGTTCGACTAAAAATTCCCGTCGAAAAGATTAGAAACCGTCCGGAAGAACTTCGCAAGCCTTTTTTAGAGCGCTACGAAATAATCATGTATTGGTGTTTTTATGGTAGTCATCAAGAGTGTTGATATCATGTCATGGGCAAAGATCAATGCCCTCTTTGGAATCGTCTTTGGCCTCTTCTACGGGGTCATCTTTGCCCTGTTTGCAACGACATTCGGGATCAGCCAGGGTATGCCCGGTCTCGAAGCATTTGGCATTCTCGCAATCATCATCTTCCCGATCATCTACGCGATCATCGGCCTGATTGGTGGAGCAATCGTCGCTTTCCTCTATAATGTCTTCGCTGCAAAGATTGGCGGGATCAAGGTCGAGTTGTCAGAAAACTGATTGGATCCGATCATCTTTTTTTGTTTTTCTCTATTCACTCGATCTCACGGGCACATCCGCTCCCGATTGCTGCGTTTCTTACGGCAAGTGCGACCGTTTTTACAACTTCCCGGTCGAGAACCGGCGGGAGGATGCGGTCCTTTCGCGGCTGTGCAACAAAATTTGCAAGAGCATGGGCTGCTGCAACTTTCATCTCATCTGATATTCTTGTTGCACAGACATCGAGGGCACCACGGAAAATCCCGGGGAATGCAAGGGCATAATTGATCTGGTTGGGGAAATCTCCGCGCCCGGTTCCGACAACGGCTGCACCCGCTTCGTGTGCATCAGCAGGGAGAATCTCCGGTGTGGGATTTGCAAGCGCAAAGATGATTGGATTCTTGTTCATGGATCGGATCATGGCCGGTGTGATAATTCCCGGGACAGAGACACCTATACAGACATCGGCGCCTGTCAGGGCATCCTCAAGAGTCCCTTTGCGGCCTGTGCGGTTAGTTTCGTCAGCGATAATGAATTTGTACTTGTTTGCGTACAGCCCGTCACGGTGCCGGTGAATGATGCCTTTCCGGTCGCAAACAATGATGTCGTTGACACTACTGCACAGGTTGGGATCGTACCCGATACACCGGAGCATACGGGTAATTGCAAACCCTGCTGCCCCTGCACCGATAACAACGATGTTCAGATCTTCGAACCGTTTTTTGGTCACACGGCATGCGTTGAGAAGAGCAGCAAGAACGACAACTGCTGTTCCATGCTGGTCGTCGTGCATAACGGGAATCCCGATACCCTGCAATGATTCTTCGAGTTCAAAACACTTGGGTGCTGCGATGTCTTCGAGAGCAATCCCCCCAAAAACCGGAGCGATGTTCTTAATTTCATCGACAAAATCCGTATGGTAATTCTCAAAACAAATGGGAAATGCGTCAATACCGGCAAGTTGTTTGAAAAGGAGTGCCTTTCCCTCCATAACCGGGATTGCGGCATATCCCCCGATATTACCCAGCGAGAGCACCCGTGATCCATCGCTGACAATTGCAATGGTGTTTGCTTTAAGGGTGTATTTGTATGCAAGATCCTTGTTCCGGTGGATTTCCCGGCAGACTTCTGCAACTCCCGGGGTGTATGCAAGAGAGAGATCGTGGCGGTTTGTGATGGGGACCTTGGAGTGGACTTCAATCTTACCCCGGTGTTTTTCGTGGAGTTCGAGAGATTCTCCGTAGATATCCTTTGTTCCGGTCATCTTTCCGCCATCCGATGATCCAATGATGGTGGGTAAATACTATCAATCTTGTTGTCTAAAAGGAAGAAATTGTATCATGTTTTTCCAAATGTTATATCGATCCATTGAATTATTGCATCCCGGACCGTCCTGTAACCGTTAAGAAGTTCCTTGTCAGTGCCGGCAGTCAGGTGAGGATCGAAAAAACCCTGATGAATGGTCTTTTAGGACTTACGCAAAAGTGAGATCAAACCGGCAGATCAAAATAATAGAACGACCTAAGGAAGGATCGTGAACCAGTCACGGAAGATAACCGACTTGGATTACATAAATTTTCTTGTAGCAGCGCAATGCGATGTATCGTGTGTGAAAGCAGCCGAATGTTATTCTGTGAACGGTCTGGTCGTAGCGCATGACAAGATCAACCGGTTTCTGACAAGGCAGTCCCTGACCCCGGAGACGTTGTGGAACGAGGTTGAACCATATATCGAGAAGCGAAGCGGATGGCTGATAGTGGATGACACAGTTATTGACAAAATCCATTCGAAGCAGATCGAATTGACCTATTACCAATGGAGTGGCAAGCATCATTCAGTGGTTAAGGGAATCGGTCTGATCACCCTGGTCTGGACCGATGGAACCAGTACATTCCCGATCGATTATCGGATTTATGACAAAGACGTCGATGAGTTGTCAAAGAACGATCATTTCCGGGACATGGTCAAGACGGCATCAGGGCGAGGTATTCAACCATCCTTCGTGATGTTTGACAGTTGGTATTCCGGGATTGACAACCTGAAGTGCGTCTCCCGAATCGGCTGGAACTGGTTCTCACGTATCAAGAAGAACCGAATGGTAAACCCGGACCATACGGACAATCGCCCGGTTTCTTCCCTCTCAATCCCTGATGATGGCTTGAAGGTCCATATGAAGAAATTCGGGTTCGCCCGGGTTTTTCATACCGTTAACAAGGATGGGAAAGAGCGGTACTGGGCGACGAATTTCCTGACCATGGACCACGACGACAGAAGGAGTCTCCAGGCTATCTGCTGGTCGATTGAAAACTATCACCGCGCTCTCAAAGAACTATGTTGCGTCGAAGATTGTAAGATCAGAAAAGAGGCCGGCCAACGGAATCATATCAACTGCTCGATCAGGGCTTTCATCCGGCTTGAGGTCGTTAATCGCATCAATAACATCACTATCTACAAGGCCAAATGGGAGATTGTCAAGTCTGCCATCGCGGGCTATCTGGCTCAGCCAAAATATGCGCTCTGATTTTTTTTCTGGGGGTTTTGCGTAAGTCCTATCTTTTTTGCATTTGGAACAATCGGGCAGACCGCATGTGCACTATCGCAAAGGGTGACGGCAATATCAAACGGGATTCCGGCTACGGCATCGAGCGTTTTTGACTGATGGCCTGAGATATCAATACCAATCTCCTCCATCACAGTAATTGCACGGGTGCTGACTTTCGATTGGCGAGTCCCGGCAGAAAATACTTCGTACCGGTCACCATATTTTGCCCGTAAGTAACCTTCTGCCATCTGGGACCGGGCCGCGTTTGCGGTACAGACAAAGAGGATGCGGGATTTATCGGTCATGATTTACAGATCCCGGGCATCTCCTGTTTGCTGCTGTACCAGCGCCCTTTGAGCCAGAGTGCAACATTTACAAGACCGATCATGACCGGCACTTCCACCAGCGGCCCGATCACGGTTGCGAACGCGACTGCTGACCCGATACCAAAAACGCCAATGGCTACAGCAATTGCCAGTTCGAAGTTATTGGAGGCTGCGGTAAACGAGAGGCTGGTTGATTTGCGGTAATCGATGCCCATGCGATATGCCATCCAGAAACTGACAAAGAACATGATGAGGAAGTAGCAGACCAGCGGCACTGCGACACGGACAACATCCAGCGGAACGTTCACGATATATTCGCCCTTGAGTGCGAACATGACAATAATCGTAAAGAGCAGAGCAATAAGCGTAATCGGAGAAATCTTTGGGAGGAAGACCTGTTCGTACCATGCTTTTGACCTGATTTGGAGCAGGACAACCCGTGTTATGACTCCGGCAATGAACGGGATGCCCAGATAAATGAAAACACTGATGGCAATCTCAGTAATCGTTATCGCAATAATGGTTCCAGAGGAAACCCCGAGAACCTGCGGAAGCAGGGTAATGAAGAAGTATGCATATACTGAATAGAAAAAGACCTGGAATATCGAGTTCAGGCCAACAATCGCGGCACAGTACTCACAGTCTCCCCCTGCAAGATCGTTCCAGACAATCACCATTGCGATACAGCGGGCAAGGCCAACGAGAATCAGCCCGTACATAAGCAGCGGCTGATCGCGGAGAAAGAGCACCGCAAGGGCAAACATCAGAACCGGGCCGATAACCCAGTTCTGGACGAGTGAGAGCCCGAGTACTTTTGTGTCCCGGAAGACGTTTTTGAGTTCCTCGTATCTCACTTTTGCGAGCGGGGGATACATCATGAGAATAAGCCCGATCGCGATTGGGATTGATGTGGTTCCTATAGATAATCCGGTAATCGCGGTTGGTATGTGCGGGAAGAAATATCCGATCCCTATGCCAAGAGCCATCGCAAGGAAGATCCAGAGGGTGAGGTACGTGTCAAGGAACGGGAGTTTTTTCCGGGGATTGTCCATCTATTTCACCTCGCAGTTCTCTGCTTTTTCGCCAGAACTGCCACAGCAGGTCCCCTCCGGTCCCCCGCAGCTGCACTCCCCAGAATCCATATCTTTCCCCCGCAGGGTTGCACTGATCATCGCATGGGCGCAGCCGACCCCGCTCTGAACCTCTATCGCCTGCACCGGGCAGTTGAGTGCACAGGCGCCGCATTCCATGCAGGATGCAGGTGCTGCAAGAACTGCTGTTTCTTCTCCCGGCACAAACACCCCGTGCGGGCAGACGGTGCTGCACACCCCGCAGTTGATACAACGGGCCTGATCATAGTTCAGGGTATTTTCCGTATACGAGTTGAACATCTAAATCACACCTGATGCAATGAGAAAGAACATGCCGGTGAGCAGAAGTCCGGCAATTGGCATTCCCACAAGAAGCCGTATATAAGAGAAGATCTCTGTTCTCACCCCTGTCCGTGACGTGAATGTTGTGCAACCCGTGAAGTTGAGCGCGATGTACGCTGTGATTGGTGGGAAAATGAGAAAGCTTGTGATCGCATAGGCTTCTGCAATCCCTGGAAACCCTGATACGGTAATTGCATTCGGCAGAATCGCGAAGGGCAGCATGACGATCATACCGAGTACGAGGCCTTTTGTTGTGAAATCCTTTGTCGGAAGGATCGGGAGCAGGATCGGGAAGAGGACGTTGCCAGCGAGGATTGCGGTGAGCAGTTGGATGGCCAGAGTCCAGTTTGCAAGGAAGCCGATGGCAAGCACTGATATAATGGTGATTGGCAGGGCGTGGACGAACTCCACCGGGATCAGGACAATACGGTCCCATACCGTGAACTGAACTCTTCTCATTGCAGGAGTGGCTTTATGATCCTGAAGGTATGCAGGCAGATCGGAAGCTCTTACCGGTCCGTATTCCACTTTAAAGCCGGATTCCCGCAACACATGCGGCCACGAAATACCGGGTGCCCCCAGCTGGGGAACGATAATTTTCCGGTGTTTGACGATACTGGCAAGATCAGTTAACCTGATGCGTCGGATAAGTTCCTCAGTACCAAAGGTTCCTTTCCCGGCAGCACACCAGACATTGATTCCTTTTGTATTGAGGACAAGGATCCATGCATCTGTGGTGCTGAGTGCTGATCTGAGCGCATTAAAACTTAGTGTATAATTGGCCGATGCAAAGACCGGGGATTCCGGGGTGGGATTACCGAGCCGGTACAGTCCTGGTTCGATAATGTGGTCCAACCGGTTAACGCCCCACCGGGCAAGGAAGTGGTCGAACCGATTGTGTAAGGTGATCGTGCCGGTCGTTTCCCGAATATCCGAAATATTATCCGGATTTCCCGTGCAATAACCCGCAGGTGAGCCGGCATCTGGTGTGCAATCACATCCACATGATTTTGAATAGTCCATGTTAATCGCTCTTTATCTGTAGAATCCGACGAAATTATCCGAAACCCGTTATTACCCTTTTTGTGATACGTTCTCTTGTATGATCATCATAGTCACCCAAGAATCGCATTGAACAGGTACCCGATGGCAACAAACGATACGAACAGGATACCGGCAAAGATTGCAATAAGTTTGAGCGATATCACCTTGCGCAGGATGATCATCTCGGGAACCGAGAGTCCTATGACCGCCATCATGAATGCAAGTGCTGTTCCTATTGCCATACCTTTGGCAGTGAGGACTTCCATGATCGGGATCATACCGGCAGCGTTCGAATAGAGCGGGATGCCCATTAATACTGCTATCGGCACCGCCAGTGGATTATCCGGCCCGGCGATATTTGCAAGGAAATCCGCAGGTGCGTACCCGTGGATGACCGCTCCGATGGCAATGCCGAGCAGGATATACGGTAGAACTTTGAGGGTAATACTTTTAGACTCCGAAATCCCGAAATCGATACGGTCACGCCACGTCATTTCTTTATCTGCCTGATCATGCATCTTGCATTTCCAGACAAACTCCTCGACTTCACCTTCAAGCCGGAGCCTGCCGATGATAATGCCGGCAACAATCGCGATTACGAGCCCGGAGATGATGTAGATGAGCGCAATCTGCCACCCGAACAATGCAAACAACATCGCTGCTGCTACTTCATTGATAAGCGGGGATGCGATCAAAAACGAGAAGGTAATCCCAAGTGGAACTCCCGATTCGACGAACCCGATGAAAAGCGGGACCGCTGAACAGGAGCAGAACGGTGTCGGGATGCCAAGAAGTGCTGCAAGGACATTGCCCGCCCCTTCTGTTCGCCCGGCAACCCATTTCCGGACTTTCTGCGGGGTAATAAATGAACGGATGATGCCGACTGCAAAGACAATCACGGCAAGCATCAGGGTGACCTTGATCGAATCGTAAATGAAAAAATTCAGCGATGAAGCAAGCGGGTCTGCCTGTGTAATCCCAAAGATGCCATAGGTTATCCAGTCAGCGAATAGTTGTAAATAATCCTGCATTTTACGCTCCGATCAATGTCTGGTCTAAAACTTTATCCCTGATCCCAAATACCTGAAACTGCATCGTATTTTCCTTATATATGGATTATATTTTTTGCTCTACAGCAGTCACGACTTTTTCGATCTCGTGATACTGTACATCAGCCATCCCGTTCTTTTCGATCCCGAGTCCGGTTGCAATGATATGGAGATGTGGTGTGAGGTTTGTAGCTGAAAATTTCTTGTGGGCGCAACAGTCTGTACATCCATCAATGATAATTATCTGCTCTGCGTCACGGGCATCAGTTTCAAGTGATTCGGCCGATTGTTTTGCATGCATCCATACAAATATGCCTGGTTTTTTTTGCATCAGTACAAGTGCGGCCTGGGTGGTGAGTTTCCCGGTGTTTGAAATTCCTGAACAGGTAATAATGGCTTTCATGATCTCCTCTCATTCAAGCGGCGGGCTGAAGGTTGCAAGCAGGAGAAGACCGTTGTCCCCTGCATCGATACGGTGCACCGTGTCAGCCGGCATAATACCTATTACACCTGGAAGGTACTGGATCTCTTTTCCTGCAATCCGACAAGTACCCGCTCCTGTAACCACATCGTGGATTTCGACCATATCTGCGTGAACATGGTCGCTGATGGTACAGCCGGGATCGATTCTGACCTGGTGAACGCTCATTCGTCCACCCGTATCTTTCCCGACCACGAGGTGTCTCATGGCAACCCCGGCAAATTTTGGGTGAGGTTTCCATTCAAGGACGTCAACAATTCGTGACTGATCGGTACATTCAACGGATGTGTGCCTGTTATGAGTCTCATCGGCTTTGCAGCACATGATATCACAACACCTGTTTCCTGACAGCGTCCACAACAGTCTGTATATCGCGCTCATCATACGCAGGACCGGGTGTTTTTGTAATGCCGAGATCGGTGATGAGGATATAATGGTTGATACTCATGCTGTTCCCGTCAAGAATTTTCTTTGCACAGGCAAGCGGACACCCGTCGATGACAATCCGCTCATCAACCTGCTTACCCATCCCTATCAGTTTTTCGACACCCCCTCCAATCCCTGCAAGGCATGATCCCCCTCCATATCCTTCAAGGGTAAGGCGACATGCTGCAGCATTGGCAAGCTGGCCAACATTCGATCCGATGCCGGAACAGGAATAAATAATGCGTGCTTTTCCCTCTGCTCCACAGGAGCAGGCTGATCTCTGGTTCTCCATTATGTTCACATCATTTCAAATTTTGTTGAATTAATGTGAACAGGACAAGATTATATATCTTTTCATTTCACATTATTTTGAAATGACTTCCCGCAAAAAATCCTGTTGCCCAACGGCTGGCTCTTCTGGGTCTGAGGAACAGTTTACCGAGATCCCGGAGCAAATCCAGAAAGAGATCGAGCAGGCCGGGGGATTTGAGGCGCTCGGCAGGCGCATCCCTCCGCAGGAGGAGCTCGAAAAGAAAAGCCGGATCTACCATGCACTTTCTGATCCACTCCGGCTCAGTATCATCTTCCTGCTTCGTGATCAGCCGCTCTGCGTCTGCGTCATTAACCGTTTCGTCCGGATTGCAAACTCAAAACTATCGTATCACCTGAATATTTTAAAAGAAGCGGGCCTGATCGAAGGTGAGTATCACGGGAACTGGATCATCTATTCGCTCACGGAAACCGGGAAAGCATTTGCCGGTTAATTGTTCTTGTATTTTTATCGGAATACAAAATATTCGAGTGCCAGTGCGACAATAAAGATCACGATACCTGCAAGTGCAATCGGCAGGGTATAATTTCTCACCACTGTTTTCATATCATCTCCGGTTGTCCGCTGGACAAGCCAGAAGAATGGATCTGTAACGTACGAAATCATGCAGGCCCCGGCACTGATGAGCAGAATAAGCGTGACCGGGTGCAGGGCGCTGGCAACTGCTGATCCGGCAATTACCTGCGCAGTTATCACGGCAGTGACGACCCGGGAACCCTGTGCAGTCTCGATCAGGGCCGCTAGAATGAACGGTACGAGGATAATGGGAATGACCTGGGTAAGCTGGCCGAGGGTTCCCTGGGCAAACCCGGTGCTGACAATCACAAACCCGAGCGCCCCTGCCCCGCAGATATCAAAGATGATCAGCCCGGCGTGCTTTGCTCCCTGCGACAATCCCTTTGAACGGAGTTCCTGCGGTGCAAGAATGATCGCGGTCACTGCCCCGGCGAGCATGATGAAACTGATCATGGCTGTATGCGAGAGGCTCAGGACAAAAAGTGAGACCGGGATTGCAAGGAGGATTACGATGAACGGGGCCCACGCTCTCCCGTGAATTGTATGGTGGTCTCCAGTCGTGGGATCTGCTAAAGAATTGTCCGAAATATGTTCCGGATGCACCCGGTGGAAGAAAAGGAGGATTCCTGCAAGCACGACAAGTGAAAGTGGGATCGCAACAGCATCGTACACAAACGGGCTCATTCCTTGTGAGAATGCGTCGAAGAGCGGTATGACAACCGGTGTCGGGTAGATAAGGGCATACGAGACGATACTTCCGACTGCAACAAGGTAGAGGAGAATATTACGCTTTTTTGGATCTTTCTCAATATGATCGAATATGGGGTTGAGGAGGATATATGCCGTGATACAGCAGGTGATCGGGACAGAAAGGAGATACCCTGAGAACCCGGCAAGCACCGGAGGATTCCTGACATACTGCCTTATGTCGGCAATGATCTCTTCGATCTGGTGCTGTTCTTCAAGGAGCTTTGCAATAACCGCACCACAAAGGATTATAATCCCGAATGCTGAAAAGACTGCCCCGATACCGGTGACAATCCCAAGAAGTGTCGCATCGAGTGTCATACCCGATAAAAGCCCGAACAGGATTGATCCTCCAATCAGCGTGAAGAATGGGGATATCCGGTACCGGAGACTTACGAACGTGATGAGGGCAAGGGTAATCACGAACGCTGCGAGGAGATCCATAGATCTGATACAACACCCGGGAACAAAAAGAATTGGAATTTATTTAGGTGTGTTTGTGGCCCGGGTAGTACGCGGGGGATGACCATCTTAACCGAAGAGCTTATTCCCCTTCTTTTTTAACCTCTCCCACTAATACCCGGTTACCGGTATGGTAAAATTTGAGTGCGATGGCTGTGGGAAATGCTGTGCAAGTCTGGGGGCACTCATCACAATAGAACGCCAGTTGAATGACCGGGATTATTATTGCCGGAATGGTCTGACGAATGAGCTCTTTATGGTCCGGGTAGAGCCGGAGTATGAAGATGAGATATCCGAAGAGTTTCCGGATATCGTTGGTAAGGACAGCGCGACCCGCCGGAAAATCTGTGTGTTTTCACGGAAGAATACAGGAGGACCGGGTTTTGCCTGTTCTATCTATTCGACACGGCCTAAGATCTGCCGGGATTTCCGGTGTTACCACATGGTGATCTACGACAGGGAAGGGCAGTCCTGCGGCAGGGTTGTTGGACGGCACGATCTCCAGACCCGGGATGAAACCCTTGCGGAAATCTGGGATGACGAAGTGGCAGCGGTATCCCAGGTCCATACTGATGGAACCCGTGATTCCGTGTGGATTCAAAAAGTTCTCTCAATTCTTTCCAGCCACGGTTATCGTGGCGATCCGGTTGAAGGAGACTGACTGTCAGAAAATCTCTGTTTTTAAAAAAGGGTAGTTATGAACTGCCGCTCTTGCAGCCTTCCCCACGGAAGAGTGCCCATTCCTCGCAGCTTGTACCGTTTGTGAACGTGCACATGCCGTACTCGCTGCCGTCAGCATTCTTCTTGATTTCAGTGGTTCCGCCAATGTTCCCGCAGTTTACCGATGCCGGGTTAGCCATGCCGATTGATGCCGCAGTAGTGGCGGACGTCATCACACCTGCGTTGCAGCCTTCTCCACGGAAGAGTGCCCATTCCTCGCAGGTGGTACCGTTGGTGAATGTGCACATGCCGTACTCGCTGCCATCAGCATTCTTCTTGATTTCAGTTGTCCCCCCGTTTGTTCCGCAATAAACTGAGGCAGGGTTTGCCATACCGGCAGTCACAGCAGGAGTAGCAGCGGTCGTTGTCTGTGCAGGTGAAGATGGCTGGGTGCAGCCGGCAATGAAGAGTCCGGCAATCAGGCAGAAGCCAAGAATGATACAGATACCAGTTTTTGACATCATGGTAATTCAGGTTACCATTTGTTGCAAACTGGTTTAAAAATGGTTGGTTTGTTTTTATTTCCGTGCGGCATTTCCTGCCGCCTGCTTCATGGTGGCGACATAATTTTTAAGTTCGGTTTCCATTCTGTCCGGGTTTTGTTGATTCTTTTCAACAATGTCTACAATTGCACTGCCGACAATGATCCCATCAGCTCCGCCGGCAGCACAGGTTGCGGCATGATCAGGTATTGAGATCCCAAATCCGAGAGCCAGGGGGAGGGTCGTATGGTTGCGAACCAGCCGGATGAGATCGATAGCCTCACCGGAAACCTGGTCCCGGATTCCCGTAACCCCAAGGACTGCAACGAGATACAGGTAACCCTTTGCACGGTCGGCAATCTTCCGGATCCGTTCCTCGGTTGTGGTCTGGGTGATGAGGAAGATCGGGTCGATCCCGCATCGCTGTGAGATTTCGGTTACCTCATCAGATTCCTCGACTGGCATGTCGGCGACAAGGATGCCATCGACTCCGGCTTCGTGGGCCTCACGATAGAACCGCTCGATCCCGCGCCGGTATATGATGTTGTAGTACGTCAGGAAGACAATCGGAACATCTGAATACGCCCGTACTTCTTTTACGATCTCGAAGATAGTTGACGGGGTCGTACCGGCAAGAAGTGCCCGTTCATCCGCTTTCTGGATGGTCGGCCCGTCTGCAACCGGGTCAGAGAATGGCACTCCGATCTCGAGAATATCCGTTCCCCCGTCAATAAGGGCTTTTGCAATCCGGATACTCGTTTCTTTATCGGGATCCCCCCCAACGGTAAAACCAATGAATGCCGGACTCCCGGTCTTTTTAAAAGTCTCGTCAATCCTTCCCATCAGACTCGCCCCTGCATTCGTGCGACTTCAGCAACATCCTTATCGCCCCGGCCGGAGAGGTTGATCACAACGATATCCTCTTTATCGAACCGGTCAGCGTTCTTTATGACATACGCGACGGCATGGGCCGATTCCAGCGCCGGGATGATCCCCTCGGTCCTTGATAAGAACATGAATGCCTCCAGTACATCCGGATCGTTCATTGCCTCGTAACGGACCCTGTTGGTATCCTTGAGCATGGCATGTTCCGGCCCGACGCCCGGGTAATCCAGCCCTGCTGAGATACTGTGGGTTGGC
>Ga0209016_1001172_pt1 | contig 22493 bp, 26 predicted proteins | sample EPASupsiteSAE305_FD_187265 | JGI IMG/M metagenome (GOLD analysis project Ga0209016, IMG submission 187265) | Bioremediated contaminated groundwater microbial communities from EPA Superfund site, New Mexico - SAE3-05 (SPAdes) (version 2) | ecosystem: Environmental > Aquatic > Deep subsurface >...
TGATGCCCATAATTTTGTATCAGATTTAATAAGAAATGCTAAAAATAGTATTGTACTCATTGATAATTATATTGATGATACAACTTTACTTTTACTTAGTAAAAATCAAAATGTAGATATTACTATCCATACTCATACAATTACAAAAGCATTAAAAGTTGATTTAGAGGAATACAATACACAATACAAGGCTATATCTCTAAAAACAAATAAAGACTTTCACGATAGATTTTTAATCATTGATAATAAAGAGATTTATCATATAGGCGCTAGTTTAAAAGATTTAGGGAAAAAAGTTTTTGCTTTTAGTAAAATGGAAGACTTTGATCATCATCTATTAGAACATATCTAAAAGTCACGATTGGTTTTCAAAATTAGCTAATTACTTTTTTTTAATGTAAGCAAAAAGTAATATGGATGTAACATAAATTTAATATAAATTTAATACAAATGTAACATAGATGTAACATAGATTTAATGCGGATTACTTCATTTTAAATATTCCACAATAAAATCATAAAAACACCATCTCAAATTTTAGTAAAAAATTATTGAATATGCTTAAATGTACTCGGTCGCGACTAAGTACATTTTTTATTATTTAAAATTTAAACCTATGAAAAGCAATATATTTGGTGATTTACTTGAAATCAAAACTGGGAAAAAAGATTTAGTTATGAAAGCAGTTTATGTTTCTAACTCTACATCAACTTGAGAATGAACTTATTTTATTTACTACTATGACTTATTAAATCACACATTTTATATCAATGATTTAGATAACTTATGTAATTATAGAACGAGTGCTATTAATATTATTGAGCATATTATTACTGAGGCTTACAAACAAGAGAAAAACTCTTTTATGGATACTTCAATCACTAAAAAACCTAAAGTTTATTCTTTTTATAGACAAAAAACATGATTCATAATTATTGATAAAATCAATTTAAAAACTATGAGATGAAATCAATGAGATATTTTAGGATTTAAAAATCCGACTTGGGATATTAATGACAGCAATGCTGTTAAATTAGAAAAATTAAAAAACAATATTTTAAATTTTTATTCAAAAAATGAAGTTGAATAAAACAATAATTTTTTTGTATCATATGCTATTATTTTCAAAAAGGTAGTTTATGTTTTTTAATAATTCAGATAAAGATAGCTATGAAAATTTAAGAAGACAAGAAGAATATGAACGACAAAAACAAGCAAATTTTGCCAGAGGTTTAGGACACTTTTTATATCTATATTTAGTTTATAGTTTTATATGGTTCTTCTCATCTATACTAATCTCAATGCTTTTAACTTTTGTTTTTGGTCTAAATCAACTTGTAGCAACAATTATAGGAATGATAAGTGGATTTATCCTTTTCAAAGTGCCTTATATAAAACAAGAACCAATCAAAAGTTTAATCACTATCGGCTTTATGTTCTTTCTTATTTCTGTAGCATTTCCACAGAGTTCTTAAGAATAATATATAGCCTTGAAAAGGCTATAGCAAGTTTGCACATTTTCTAGAATTCTTAAGAATTCATCGAAAAAGTGCGAAACTTGTTCAGGGAGATTAGGACTTTGTCCTATCCCTAAAAACCCTTAACCTAAAAAAGGAATCGAAAATTGAATTTTTTTTATGATTTAACAGATAATACAAAAGAAATAATATACAGAGTATTAAGTGCAATACTGAGTAGCTTCTTATTTACAAATATATTGCCAATTTTTATGTTCATAATTTATATGAAAGAAAAAGCCTTCTTTTCATACGACTTTTTCATTGGTGGATTGTTTGGATTAAATGTATTTTTCTTTTTTACTGTTTTACTAATTTTAACTTTTTCACTTGTAGTTACATCATCATTGTTCTTTTTAACTGGTATTATAATTAAAAAATTTAAAAAAATAAGACTTGAAAAAAGTGATTTTTTTCTTTTAATTTTTTCTCTTTTAATAAATATTCTTATTATATATATTTTTATAGAATTATCTGACAAAAATAAGACAAAATTTCAATTTGATTATTTTATCTTTTTATCTGTTTTAAGTACCATTATATCAATACATTTTGCTATTGTAGTTCATGCAAAAGCAAAGTACAGTATATTTAGCCTTATATTCTTTTTTGTATTAATTGTTCAGATATTTGTTGTTGAAAGTAAAAAGACAGCAGATATTGTAGGATATGGACTTAAATTATTTAATTCTGGAGAAAAATATATCGAAATTAAAAATATAAATAATAACTTTATAACTAGTGGAGAAATGCTACTTTTATCTCCTGAGAATGTTTTCATTACTACTAAAGAGAATAATCAGACAAGTATAAAGATTATGAAAAGAGACAATATTATAATTGAGATTAGAGAATAACTATCTCTCCCTACTAAAATCTTCCCTAACTGCCTCTTGACCTCGTTCCATAAAATATAAAATGGTCGAAGTCAAAGTTGGACGGTTTAATGCCTTTTGCATTTTTTGCAAATATTCATACTCACTTTCTGTAAGCGAGAGCATAACTTTTTTTTCTCTCTTTTGAGATGGGTCTTCTTGTGGAGGTCTTCCGACACTTCTGTTTTTTCTATCATCAGTACTCATAATTTTCCTTTATGTAAAATTATATATTACTAAGTATAAATACTTTATTAATATATTTTATGTATCCAAATCTACTCAAATCTATTTTTCACTATGTATTTATGATTAATACTTAGTATTTATTATATTTTTATAAGTTTTAATATTTTATACTTACTGCATATCAATTAAGGAGTCTATTATGAGTAGCGAAGAAAAGATAACTTTTGAGGCTTTATATGCAAAGCATAAAAAAATAGCCATCTCAAAAAAAGAGATGGCACGAGAAACTGGTTTAAGTGTATCAACCCTTGATAGATTAAGACGAGCTGGTTTAGGTTGTGGATATATCCAACAAGGTCAAGGCGATGTTGCCTATCCATTGTTAGAATTAGCAAAATACTATACTCATACTATACAAACTTTATAATATAAAGTAAAAACCTATGAAAAACAGAGACTACCAAGAGAAATATAAGAAAAGTTACAATGATAAAAATAAAATTGTGACTTTTCCTCTAAGTGTTGCTTTTTTCGATGAACTCAGAAAAAGAGCAATGTACTTAGATTTAAAAACGAATTCTTATGCTAAAAGCATAATCACAGCTTTTTTAAATAATTCTACTCCTAAAACTTTATCTTACGAGCAAAAAGAGTTTATTAATGACTATATTCGCATATCAAGAGGGATAGCAAATAACATCAATCAAATCGCTCATAAAACAAATATGAGTGAGCAAATTGATATAAATATTCTCATTAATAGCCTCAGAAAATATGAAGAAGAGTTTAAAAAATTTATCTCTAAAACCTAAATCATGATAATAAAATCTATGAGCAGAAAAAGTACATCTTTTTCGCAACTCTATGAGTATCTAACTCGTGATAAATCCTCTTTTACTTTTTCAAGAAACACTTATGCTAACTCTAAAGATAAAAAAGAATTTGTGAATGAATTTTATGAAAATTCTAGACACTTAAGAGATGCTAGAGGCAAGGTTTATATGTATCACGAAGTCTTATCGCTTGAAGCCAATGAATTGTCTTTAGAGAAGCAAAAAGAGATACTTCTTGATATGGCAGATAAATATCTTTATCAAAGAGCCGAAAACCATTTATCTTTTGGAGTCGTTCACGAAGATAAAAATAATATGCACTTACATTTAATGATAAGTGCAAATGAGATAGAGGGAGAGAAAAGAATAAGACTCTCAAAACAAGAATTTTCACAAATCCAACAGAGACTAGAGAACTACAAAAATCAAAAATATCAAGAGTTGAAACAGTCCTCTTTTTATCAAGATAAAAAAGACCTTTCAAAAGAGAAACAAAACGAGCAAGAGCTAAAAAATAGAGGTTCAAAAAGTATTAAAGAAGTGCTAAAAGATAATATGAGAGATACTTTTAGCAAAGCCACTTCTCATATTTATGTTGAAAATCACTTAAAATCTTTGGGCTATGAAATCTATACAAGAGGAAATACACAAGGTATTACTTACAAAGATAAGAATTATAGATTTAAGACTTTAGGGCTTGAAAAAGAGTATCAACAGCTACTTAGAAAATTAGAGAGAATACAAGAAAGAGAACTAAGACGGCAACAAACCAAAGATGATAGAGGCTATTCAAGAGAAAGATGAAAATCTTCTAAACAAGGCTATAAAAGATTTTAAGATACAATAAAAAACTTTTTTAGACTTAGGTTACTATGGAATTTTTAGCACTTATTTTTATTTTAATAATTATGTTTATCGGTATGAATAATTTATTTAGAAAACTAGGAATTGGATTTTTAAATCCTCTTTCATTGTTATTTTCATTTTTCTCACAAGCACCCACTAAGGGGGATGGCATGATGAGTAAACAAGATGAAATTAAAACCTTTTCAAGATTTAATGATGGACTTTTAGTTGATGGAAAGTCTAAAAGACTATCCGCAAAAGAAAGTTTTAACCATCTTGCACTTTTTAGCAGAACTGGTGGAGGTAAAACAAGCTCTTATGTCCTACCAAATATCTATAAACTAGCCTCTCAAAAATGTTCTATGGTCATCACAGACTTAAGCGGAGAAATATATGATAAAACCAGTGCTTATTTACATAATCAAGGTTTTAAAATATATGTTCTAGATCCAAAGAATTTGGATGAATCTATAAGATACAACCCACTAGAGTATGCAAAAGATTCTATGAGTATTGATATGCTTAGTGAAATACTTATTGCTTCATCAGGTTTAAAGGGAACAAAAGCAGAAGATAAAATTTGGAGTGATGGAGCGAAAAACTTTATATCAATTTTGATAAAAGTTTTAAATGAGACTAATGACAAAAGATACATGAACTTAGCAAATGTTAGATATATGCTCAATAATTTTGGAAAAGTTGGAGAGCCACTTGATGAGTTTATAAAAAGATATGCAGATGATAAAACTTTTTCAGAGTACAAAGGATTTATTAGTGGGAATGAAAAAACTATACAAAGTTTTATATCAACCGCAAGTGTTGCACTTAGTCCTATAGGAATAAATGACAATTTAGAAAAATTGACATATTCTCACTCTATAGATTTTAAAAAGTTCAGAGAAGAAAAATCAGTGGTTTTTATAAAAATTGAACAGCAATATCAAGAGCAATATAGCTTCTTATTAAACCTATTTTATTCACAACTTTTTAATGTGATGATGGATAAGCTACCAACTGCAAAAGATTTGCATTTGTACTGCTTATTAGATGAGTTTGGTAACATGAACATACCAAGATTTTCATCTATCATCACAACAATTAGAAAGTACAATGTATCTATTTCTATCATACTGCAAAACATTAATCAACTCATCAAGCAATATTCTCAAAACGAAGCAAAGACCATCTTAGATGGTGGTATTGCTTCTAAACTTATATACAGCGGTGCTGATTTAGATTTAGCCTCTGATTTAGAAAAGATGTTTGGATATAAAGAAACCCTCAAAAGACAAGCTGACGGTAGAGATTACTATGACAAAGAAGCTGTAATGAATGTTAGTGAGATTAGAACCATGAAAGATAATGAGGCACTGTTTGTATATGCGAATAAACATCCGCTAAAAATGATTGTCAAGCCATATTATAAAGATATGATGTACAACGGTTTTTCTAAAATGAAGCCTTATAAGATTAACAGTGTAAATCGTTATGATAGTGTTCAGTATGTTGATTTAGAAAATGTGGAGTGGTAAATGATTTTTAACTTAAGGAGAAAATATTGAAAAAACATAGTAGCTTAACAAATAGAACTGATATATCCGATTTTATAATTCATTTTACAAAGGATATTGGCACTTCAACAGCAAAAGAGAATTTAAGTAATATTTTAAATGAAATGAAAGTAGAAGGAAGAGCTTATCATTGTTTATTTCAAAAATCATTAGATAAACAATCGAAGGAAATCAAAGATAAATTTAATGTTTCATGTTTTACAGAAACACCTATTCATAAATTGGAAGATATGTTTTTATTACAAAATAAACAAAAACACTTTAAACCATATGGGATTATCTTCTCAAAAGATAGTTTAAAAGATTATGAAGAAAGTGGAATGAATAATCTTGCTAATCATCCAAACCCTGTCTTTTATGCTTCTGGTGATAATAAGAATTTAATCAAGTCTTTATATGAACAATTTAATAAATGGCTTGATGATTCTATTAAAGGAGTAGAAAATAATTTTCATATATTTGGTTCATTAGTTAATATTGTTAATGAAAAACATAATTGGATTTGGGAACGAGAGTGGAGAGTAGTAGGTAACTATGAATTTATAATTCCTGATATTATTGCTGTTATTGCACCAGAAAACGAACATGATGAAATTAGAAATAGTATTAATTATGACTTTGCAGATGCAATAACATTTATTGATATAAATTGGTCTCAAGAAAAACAATTATCTAAAATATGTGCCTTTGCATGGAATAATTGGTATAAATATAATCAAACATTACAACAGTTAGAAAAACTAAAAGGTAATTAAAATTATGTCAACTTTAGAGAATATAGAGTGCTAAAAATGGAAGAGATTGGATTTTTAACACAACTCTCAAGTGAAATATCAAATATGAATTTATCAAACTTCATATCCGTAGGACTCTTGTTTTACATACCGTTTTACTTCTCAAAAAAAGCCCAGACTCTTTTTTTTCATCTTTTGTATTCTTATTTTGGTCTTTATATGCTATTTACAATGCATAGTACAAGCATAATATATGATACAAAAATGCTAGTTGGTTTAGGTCTTTTAATCCCACAACTTAAATTTATTATCCAGTTTATAAAAGATGTAATTCAAACAGTTAAGATGATGACTACAAATACTTACTATTTCTTTGTAACTATCTACTATAAGATAATAAGATTTATAAATTGGATTAAATCTGCTTATATTATGCTAAAAACTTTTTTTACTACTTTTAGTTTTAAAAAAGAGAACTATCAAGAGCAAGGCTCGTATCATGAGTATAGTTATGAGCAAAAACATCAAAAGTTCTATGAAGAGCCAAAGCAAAAAGAGCAAAAAAGTTATCATAAAGAAGAAACAAAAAGTGAATCTAACTATAAAGAGCAAAGTTATAGCAAAAAAGAAGAGCCTAAGAGTGAACCTAAAAAAGAGTATGGAAAATTTGAGAGGTTTTACAGTGATAGTGCTTATATTGTTTTGGGTGTAAGTGCTGATGATGATTTAAAAGCAATTAAAAAAGTGTATAGAAAGCTTGTAAGAGAGTATCATCCTGACTTAAATCCTGATAATATTGAATTTTATACTGAGATTACACAAAATATTAATAATGCTTGGGAAAAAGTGGAGAAGTGGAAGAAATAATATAAAATCAGAGCCAATATCTCTGATTGCTATCGTAGAGCCTTGGTCTCTACTCCTGACTATAAAGTATGGTCGTTCCCACTCCCTTAACATCTATTATGGAAAATTAATAAAATAATTTTTAATTTAATACAAATATGACAAGTAAAGAGATATTTGAAGAGAAAATCAAAAATATTGATAAACTTGAATTTGAAGCAAAAAAAGATATAAATAGGGTGTTAAAAACTGTATTATAAAAACATGGAAATATAAAAAATAATAATATTTTTTAACTCATTATAAACATGCTTGATTTTAATGAGTATAGGGATAATTTTAGAAAACTTTATCCTAACTATTCAGAAGAACAATTAAAAGAAGTATTTGAATTAATGGTAGATTTTTGGAAATGAATGATAGAAAACTTTGATATATTTTTTAATACTGACAATTATGAAAGCAATAATTTATTATAGAAAATCAACTGATAGAGATGATAAACAAGCAAACTCTTTAGAACATCAATTATGAAACTGTAGAAGAACTGCAAAAGTTTATGAACTTGATGTTATAGAAGAAATTTGAGAAAGCAAAAGTGCAAAAACTGAGTGAACAAGAGATTGATTTAATAAACTCATCAAGTTATGTAAAACTTGAAAAATTGATTACATAGTAATTGATGAACCCAAAAGACTTTCAAGGAATAATTTAGATAGTGCAAGAATAATTGATTTATTTGATAAGAAACTTATCAAATGAATTTATAGCACTTGAAGATTTTATTCAGCAGAGCAAATCAATGATATATTTTTATTACAACTAGATTTATCATTATCTAAAATGGATAATGCTCATAGAAGTAAAGAGATTAGAGAAAAAATGATAACTTGTACAAATAACACAAAAAGATTTTTATGAAGAGCCCCTTTTTGATATAGCAATGTAACACTTAAAAAATGACATAAAGATATTATTGTTAATGAAAAAGAGGCAAAAATTGTAAAAGATATATTTAGTTTAAGGCTTGAAAACAAGTCTTATTCTACAATAGCTAAAATTTTGAAAGAAAAATATGCTAAAAAAATGGACTTTGATTTCCATGCAAATAGAATCCATAAAATTTGAACAAATAAGTTTTATTATGGTGTTTTTACTTGGGCTTGAAAAGAAATTATTTGAAGTCATAAACCTTTAGTTAAAAAAGAGATTTTTGATAAAGCTAGATTAATTTGAAAATGAATTTATGAAATAGAAAAACCTTTAGTGGAAAATGAAATAAAACAAAGAACTTATTATTTTAAATGATTAGCAAAAGATTCTTTTTGACTGAAATTAAGTGGCTATGAAAAAAAATGATTTACTTATTACTCTAGTCAAAATAGAAGTCCTCAAAAAGTAAGTATTAATGAGAATTTGATTTTTGAACAATTAGAAAGTGTTATAAAAGAATTAGATTTTACAAATGAAATGATTGAATTTATAAATAAAAATATAATTTCTAATTTGATAAAAAATGAAGAAAATGAATATTGAGCTGAAATAATCAATATTGATAAGCAAGTTAAATCACTAAAAGTAAAACAAGAAAAACTTTTAGATATGAAACTTGATGAATTGATTGATGAAAAAATATATCTTTTAAAACATAATCAATTAGAAAATGAAATCAAGGATTATTTTGAACAAAAATTAAATATTGAAAAAGAGAATTTTTCAGCAAAGACCCAACTAATGTTCGAACTAATGAAAAGCCTTTATACAAGCTATTCTAATAGCTCTAAAGAATGAAAAGCTTATATTATAAAAAAACTGATGTTCGAACTTTCTATAGACAACAAAAAAAGGCTTCAAATAGCCGAAAATTGACTATTCAAAAGCCTTAAAAGTTTAAAAGTCACTTTTGGTGGTGCTAAAGAGTTTAATGTTAGAACATTTAAAGAGAATTTGTCAATGGTGGATTTGGAAGAGTTGAGAGAATTTTATAAGTTGGTAAAAAGTTTAATAGAATAGAATAAAATAAAATTTTATTTATAATAAAAACAGCTAACTAAAGTTAGAATAATATCATTAAGGAAATTATATTTATGAATTTAATAGATAGATTAATACTTTTTAGAAAAAACATTAGAGATAATCATCGTGAAATTATTAACTCTTTAAAAACAAATCATAATTTAGATTTATGCATTTTTTGTGGTACAAAAAATAATTTAACTAAAGAACATATTTTACCTCAATGGGTATATGATAAAAATCCTAAAAAGTTCTTTACAACAAATACTAATGGTATCACTCAGGCATATAAGAAAAGTGTTTTACCTTGTTGTACTCAATGTAATAATGAAATATTAGGGCACTTAGAATATGTAATTCAATATAAATTAAAAAATGTTAATTTAGATTTAAAACATTTTGAGTTTGAAGAACTGGAGTTAATTATTTTATGGTTAGAAACAATTACATATAAATTACAAGTTATGGATATAAGAAGAAAATTTAAAAAAGATAAAAATTCTAATTTTATTCCCTTTTTAGCAGATTTTCCGATTGCATTATTAGAGAATTTATCATTAAGTCCAGTAAAAGTATTTTCAAATTTGAAAAATTCTCTAAAAAGGTTATCAGTTAAATCAAAAATTAATAAAATAAATTCATTGCTTGTTTTTAAAACTAAAAATCCTAATTTTAATTTTATGCATAGTACAAATAATTTTATATTTTTAGAATTACCTAAATATAATATAGCTCTATTTTATTTTTTAAATAAAGAATTTAAAATTCATAAAAGTGCACATGATGAATGTAGAGAAATTTTAGAAAAAGAATATAGTAAAACTACTAGATAATTAATTACATAAAATTTCATCAAAAAAGCTTTCATAGATGTCTTATATTTTTTTGTTTTTGATAACTTAAAAAAATATTTTTATTTTCAGTATTATTTATTTAAATTTATAAATTTCTATACTCTGTGACATAAAATAAGTATAATAAGTAGTATAAAATAAAAAGGAAATAAAATGGCAGAATCTGTAGAGTCTTGTTTAAGAAAAAGCACATATATATACACATGGGAAAGAGATGATGGAGATAGTGAATATACTGGTAAAATTGATAGACAAAGAGTAGATAAAGATGAAGGTTATTAAGTTGCTTATTTCATTGAACAATTATTAGAAAATAATAATTGGGAAATTTCTTGTAAAAATATTGTATTAATTGAAAATAAATTACACTTGGAAGAGTTGTCTTCAATTGTAATGAGAGATGAACTTGAAAAAAGAATAGTATCGATGTTTAAATAATTTAAATTATTTTTGTTATACTCTAACAAATTAAGGGTAGTTTAAAAGTTGTAGAAAAATAAAATAAGTATTATGGCTTACTATAAAATTGTAAGCCATAAAAAATCAAAAGTTAAAATTTAATTAATTTGGGTTATTTTAAACTTTATACCTAAATTATTCATATTATTTATTAACTCATTTAGTGCAAATTTTGCAATATTTGAGCTAAAGCTTTGAATATTTTGAATACTTCGTCCAGTAGCCCCAGAATCTTTTATTGCTAGTACAAAACAAAGTTTTTTACCTTCAAAAATTGATAAAAAATCAGATTCACTTGAAACTTGGTTTTTATAATTATCTGTAAGTTGCATTTTTTCATATATACTTTTCAAATATGTTTTAGATGTATTTATATCTTCTATAATTCTATTTGCAGAGATAAATACCTGATTAGTTAAATCTCTCATAGAACCATTAAAACCTTTTTTTACATGATATAAGTAAACAAAATCATTATCATATTTTAAAATATCACATGATTCTATATTTTCTGGAGTAATTGTATCTAAGACAATGGTTGAATTTTCACCTTTATAAGATAAATTATATACTCCCTCTGTATCTCCATCATTCCAAACTTTACTCAGTTTGCTGTCATAATTTTCAGAAATAAAATTTCTACAACTTTCATTTAAAGAATTTTTAAAGTTAGATGTAATTTCATAATATGCACCATTAATCAAAAAGTAACTTTTAATTGAATGATTTATTTCACAAACTAAGTGATTGTATATAGTTTCTTTAGTTAATTCAGTTTCTTGTTCATCTATTGATACTACAGAAAAAGATTTTAACTTTTTTCTGAAATCATCTTTTGTAAAATTTGTAAATTTTGATATTATTGTTTTAAATAAAGTTTCATTATTTTCATGATGGGTTTTTGCAAATTTAAATTTAGACGCTTTTAAAAAGTTTTCAAAATCTTTATGAATAAAATCTAAAGATTCATCTAAATTTTCTAAGTTACTTTTATTATCCCATAAAGAGTCTAAAACTAATTCTTCTAATTCTTTTATTAACTTTTCATTTTTATTTTTATCAATTTTAGTTATATCATTAATATTAAAATTTGCAGTTCTTTGTATAATTGAATCTAGTTTGTTTACTACATTTAACATATCAGAATAATTGATCGATTGGTTTATTTTAAAACTATTTTTTGCAATACATTGTTTATTCTCATCGGTAGTTATTCCTAAAACATTAGCCGTATCTTTATCTATTTGAGCTGATATTTCACGATAAATGTTTCCAAAATTTTTATTTTCATGAAAATTATAATTTTGTCTAAAATATTTAGATATACCTACTATCCCACCTGTAATACCAAATTCTTTCGCATGTCGAAGAATCTTTTCTCCTTTATGTGAAACAATTCTAATTAAAATATTAATACCAAAATCATCATCAATAAATTTTTGAATTGTGAATGCACCATATCCTCCACAAATTGCATATAGTTTTTTACTGGTTTTATGATATAAAAAAAATACAAAGCTTTCATTCATATTTATTGGATCAGTCTTCATTGTTGCACTCGCATCTACTTGAGAATCAAAAAAATCTTTCCATTCGGGTTTATTCTTTTTATGTTTTCGATAAAATAAATATAATTCAAATGGGTTTATCTGATTATTAATTAATTTTTGTGAACTATACTTATATGTATCATCAACAAAAAGTAGCTTAGATAATATTTTTTTTTGTTTTTGTTCATATGTTTTAGTAGTATCAATTAATGTATTATAAACTTCTTCTGTTATTTTATTTGAATTATGAATTAAATATATTCCAACTTGCCATTTATCCGCCATGTTTTATTACCCCAATATTTTCAATTTAATAAAAAATACTTATATTCTATCAAAAGCTGTCATAATTTCTGTTACAAAAATTAAAACCAAAAAATTTTAAGCTCATTGTAAAAGCTTACAAAATAAAATAAATTGAGTCGTGTATGAGTTACCAACCAATGAACAGTAGTATTTCATCTTCCATTAATCATCACATTACAAGCCGTAGCATTATCGTTAAAGTAAATCAACCACTCTTTTAATCGTACAATAAACGGTTTTAAGGGTGTTTTTTTGTATCTAAAAATTTATAAAGTATCACAAAAAAATACCTCTTAAAAACTACTGCTTATAAAATGTTTTTTAAAAATATTTATCTAGCAAAAAATCATCAAAAACACTCTTCATCAAAAAGGATTATCCAATTTTTTCAAAAACCATATTTTGCATTATTGATTTTAAAGGTAGCAAAATACTACATTTGACAAGCAGTACCGTATTGTGCTTAATCAGTGGGATTAATCGTCCTACTATTTTATATTTGTAACTTTTTTAATATGAAAAAAGCAGTACACAAAATTATTCAAGGGGATTGCCTTGAGGTTATGAAAAAAATTCCTGACAGTTCTATAGATTTTATCTGTTCAGATTTTCCGTATAATATCTCAAATAATGGATGACTAACCAAAAGAGGCGACAAGATTGTCAAAGCAGACTTTGGAGAGTGGGATAAATGGGATTCGCAAGAAGAATACATAGATTTTGTATTTCAAGTATGCGATGAATACAAAAGAATTTTAAAACCAAATGCAAGTATGGTGCTATTCTTTAGTTATCAATACTCAGGATGGTTGGCTTATGAATTACAAAGAAGATGACTTTTTACATTTCGTACACCTATAATATTTAATAAGACAAATCCACAACTACACTACAGAAAAACAGGTTTTAGAAGTTGTCATGAAAGTTGAGTTTGGCTTGTAAATGATGGCTGAAATTTTAGTATACCAAGAACTTTCAATTTTTTGAGTCAATCTAAAATGAAAAATGTTCTGAACTATGCAATCGGGGAAAATAAACAAAGCAATCATCCTACAGAAAAGCCAGAGTTTCTAATCGGTGGACTAATTGAAGTCTTCACAAATCCAAATGAAATTGTATTGGATAGCTTTGCAGGTGGTGGAACAACTGGAGTTGCATCTTATAAAAAATGAAGAAATTGTATATCTATCGAGAGAGAAGCAGGGTTTATAAAAACTATTAAAGCAAGACAGTTAAAAGCTGAAAGATGAATTAAGGGCGGTTAAGCCCTTTTTTGTTGATAGTCAAAGATTGTATTTTATATATTCGATAGCTTACAATTTTTAAAGTTATATTTTTTTAGAAAAAAATATAATAATTTTGATATACTCGCATTATTCTTTTTATGTAACTATAATTACATTACTAAATAAAATATTGTCTTTTTTCTTGACATAACAAGTAAAAATGGTTAATATAGCAACATATTTTTATATTGTTAAGGGTTTAGTTAGTTTATGAAAACATTAAATTTAGGATTTGATTTAGGAATGGAAGATACTTCATTCCTAAATCGCATGGCTGCTGGTGGAGTTAGTGATGATTTAACACCACGAAGTGGTGATATTTCTTTTGATGATCATACTAATTATCTAGCAGTAAATATAGATATTAAAAATATATCTGATGAAGTTGCTGAGATCTTAAATTATATAGATTCCATTTAGTTATTTGGGGTCATACTCGCTTGTATCAAGAACAGTATCAACAACATATTAATGATTTTTTTAGACTTTATGAGCAATTTTTATTAGTCGACTCTATTATTTCTATCTTATCTGATGGGCGGGATAGAGATATTGTAGTTAGATTTTTACTATATTTTACTGATATTGTAAATAAAAAAGAATCAAAAATTTTAAATCATAAAGAAGAAGTCAAAAAAATATTAAAAGGATATATTGTACAGAATGATTTAACAAAGAATCGGTGTTATTCTTTTCATTCATCAAATTACTATATATCTGTAATATCTCAAAGAATTAATAATGATTTAAATAGCTCTTTTAAAGCATTTTTAAAGGCTTCTGAATTGTATGAAATGCATAGACAAAAGTTGACTCAACAAGAAATTATTAGTGTATATAGAAGAAATGCACTTGATTATTACTTAACTGCATTTGGTGTTGAAACACAAGATGAATTTAAAGTTTTTTTAGTTAGCTATACTGCATCAAAACAAGTAAATGGAGTAAGGTTACTTAAGCAGTCTCTTATGGAATTTAACAATGCAATTTCACATTTGTATAGTGCATGGAAAAAAAAGAGTATAGATACAAATATGGAAAGAGCACAACACCATCTTAATCGTGGGGCACTTGATTTTTATAAATCAATTATAAAAGAACTTTCAATGTTAAATAAAATTAATACTTCCAATCTTGATGAATTAAAAAATTTAAGATGTTTAGAATATAGCTCCATCGGTGAAGAAAGGCATAAAGGAACAGTTAAGCCACTATCTCTTTATGACGAATATTATAAATTTTGTTTAGAGACAATTAACAATTAGTAAATTAAAAACTTTAAGATTATAGTATGAAATGAAGTAAGTCTTGGATGAACTACCAATAGACGGACAGTAGTGTTCTAAAACTAAATCTTATTATTTATTAAAAAATTATATAAATTATTAATACTCCATTACAAAATCAGAGCTTTCATCTCTGATTGCTACCGTAGAGCCTTGGTCTCTACTCCTACTCACAAAATATAGTCGTTCCCACTCCTCTAATATCTACAAGGTAAACCTACTTAATTTATGAAGTTCTTTAGAACTTAAAACCCTTTTGAGACACGAGAATTTTTACGAATGTAAATCTATATAAAAATAATACAAGTAGTATTTTTCTCTAAATTTAATTCCTTCTCGGTCTTTGTTCAAAAGGGCATTTAAGCCCAAAAGAATATGTTTGTCTTGAAAGCTTTTTGCTTTCGCTAGTTTCGACTTTTAGTCGACAAACATTTTTAAAAATATTTGAGAAAAGGCTTACTATGACTAAGGCAGAAATTGAGAATGAGTTTAAAGGTATAGATGGAATTAACGAGGCTAAGAAAATATACAAAAATTTAGCTAAAAAATTACATCCTGATGTTGGCGGTTCTACTGAACTATTTAAGATACTGAATGAGGTATATAACTATATATTGGAAAATGGTGTTAATTTTTCAGAAGATAGTGAATTTGATTTGGAATTAGAGAAAGTTATCTCTCAGATTTTGCATTATGAAAATATTATTATAGAGGTTGTAGGTTCTTGGATATGGTTACAAGGAGATACAAGGGCTATTAAAGAGGTTTTAAAAGGTTTAGGGTTCAAGTGGGCTTCTAAGAAGAAAATGTGGTATTACGGAGAGATGAAAGGCAGAAATCCTAAGCAGAAAAGTATGGATGACATAAAAGCTAAGTATGGTTGTCAAACAGTGCAAACTAAAGATAAAAAGAGAGTATCGGCTTAAGTCGATACTCTCCTCATAATATTATAATTCTTTATCTATTTTAAAATCAATTGTTTTAGAGTAAGCATTTAAATCAATAGCAGGAATAGTACCTATCGCTTGTTGTAAATAATTGGTTAATTGAAGGAAAAAGGATACTAAAGAGTTTTCTGAATTACTAAATATGATATTTTCTATACTTCTATTATTATAATAATCTACTATTCTTGCATTAAAATTTATTTCTTGAATATCTTCTTCTCCTTTGTAATCAACATAAAAAAAACCATAATCAGCAATACAGCCTATATCAATACTTTTAAGCCCCTGTTGTTCGCTTAAATGCTGTATTATTGTATCGTTGTTTTTATGAGTGAATGAATTTGTACTAGATAAAACACCACCAATAATTTTAGTTAATGGGCGTGCCGGTGTAACTCTACCTGAATTTATCATATCAGTGGAAGTTCTTTTTAATATTCTAACACTTTCGATTTTTTCAGCAGCATATTCAATATAACTTTGGTTGCCGACATTACCTTGAATATCAGGCTTAACTTCAAAAACAGCATATACACCCTCAGCAGGGATATAATGAAAACCGTTTTGAGAAAAGATAAAAGGGGTGAACCAGTTATCATAAATTACAATATCAATTTGTTGACTTGTATTTCCTTCATGGTCTATAACTATAGCTTTATCAACACTGTATCTATTTGGTAAATATTTTTGTAACCATTCTATCCAAGCATTTTCTAAAGAATCTCCTTTAGAACCTGGATGAGTTATAAACTCTCTATTAGTGTTTAACTGAGCAACCATTTGATTTTGAAGTCCAGTAAATAATTGTTTTAAATCTATTTTATTCATAGCGATATAATCCTTTATTATCATAAATATAAAATGAAAAATCTTGTAATTTGTTTTTGCTAATACTAAAAATTAATAGTATCGGATTTGTAATATTAACAGTTTCACAAGTTGCAATTTCAATCATTGCATTTAAGTCTGTGTGACTATACATAGAAGAACCATTTGGATGAGTATGCCACTCTCCTATATAGTAATACTTTTTTATTGCAAAGAGTCTATTAAAAACTTCTTTAATTCCAACTATACTCCTTTGAAATAAAAATGATGAACTTTTTTGCTGTTGAGGCAATACAAAATCAGTTATATGTAGTGTCATAAAATCTTGTGAATAATATCCGACAAGAAAACCACCACTTTCATTTGGATAATTTTGTAGAGCAATTTGAGTAAGCTTCTCTAGTAATGATTCTTCAATCATCAGACTTACATTTTTATATGTATTGGTTAATTTCATTAATATTCTTTTATTTCTAATTTTAAATTATCATTACTCATTTTAACAATAAAATTGTTTTTTTTCTTACTCTCTCGATAAAGATTATTAATATGTTTTATCGAAAACTGTACGAGTGTATTTATGTCATTATAAGAAGCTTTGAAAGTTGGACTCCAACAGCCTGTAGGCTCATATAAATCATTTAAGTCATTTTTCAAAATGCTTCCAAATTGAGTATCAACAAAGTGATAAATATTAGGATAAAAACCACAAACTAATTCCTGAGCATGATTAGTAATTGATAGATTGATTAGGTCACATTTTAAATCTAAATTGTTTAAAATAGACATTAAATCATTGTCTGTACTACAGTCAAAAACTATATCATAGTCATTTAAAATTGAAGTCAAAAATTCTTTACCTTTATCATTCTGATAAATGATTTTTGTGATAGATTCAAAAAATTCATCTTTTAAAAGGTGGATTTCCAAAAAAGGAGATATTGACACTAAAATTTGTTGTAATTCTGTTACCTTGTCATTAAGTCCAAATTGAAACATATATTCAGAGCGACATACATTTTCAGGTTCTTTGATATCGTAATCTACAATATTAATATATTTACAACCACTTCTCGTTAATGTTTTTGCTATCATACTACCAATAGCACCAACACCAATTATAAGAATTTTTTTCTCTGTAATAGACTTGTCTAAAGTTCCACGACCAAAAAAGTATTTGTATGAGGAATTTCTTGTTAAAGCCCATTGAATATCACTATCAATAAGCTTACTATTCCATTGACCAGTTTTAATTCCAAGAAAGACTTCGGCTTCCCCAATAATTGGAAACTTCCCAAACTTTATCAAAGCCACTTGCCAGTGAATTTCATCATTTATAGTTTTATAGCCCAAAAATAATGGTAATAGAATTCCTTTATATTTTTTAAATTTTTTCTGCTCAAGCTGATGTAAAAAGTTTAGAAAATCTTGTGAGATTAACTCATCAAAATCTTTCCAATTTTTGAAAATAAATTTATTATATTTTGCTGGATGTTCTTCTAAAAAATAGAATAAACCTATTTTGTCAGTATTGATATTTTGATAGTAAGAATTCCACTGACAATTAATATTGGCTTTATTTAGTATAAAGCTATTAACTAGAAAGTTTTGTATGGCTTTTTCTTTAAAAATAGTATTGGATAATGAAGAAAGTTTCACTTCTCCATAATCACCTTTGCTAAATTTATAATTAATGTCAGTAAAAATATAAGAATAATATTCATCATCAATGAAACTTTCTTCAACTACTATATGCTCATAGTTTAAGTCTTTATTATAGTTAATATAGTACTTTTCTATCCATTGTTTTAGTGAATCAAAATCTATTAAAAGTTTTTGTTTGAGATTAAGGTTATGAGAATTATGTATACATATATAACCATCTTCCATTACATGATTTATTTCAATTAAATCTTTATTGGAAAACCTTATTGATTCAGAATTATGATGTTTTAATGGGTATTGTGGATATATTTCAAAACTAAAGTCTAATATTTCATCTAAGCCATCGAAAAAAATCCCAACTTCTCCTTCGATTATTGAGTCTTTTTTTTCAATAGAATATATTTTACTTATAAAAGAAATATCTGATATTAGCTCTTTTATGTTTTCAATATTTAACATGTAATTTATATTATCCAAATCTCGTATTATTAGGTGGTAGTGAAGCAGATACTGATGCGGTTTTTAATCCATATCCTCTTTGAGAAGCATTTTTGTCATCATCTTCTTCTTCAAAGTCTTTGTTGATTGGAAAATAACTCTTTATATAGTCTTCATTATCTTCAATGTTGATAATTATTCTATTCATTGTATTAGATAAATTTGTTCTTTCAAATGAATTTAATGTATCTATAACATTATTTCCACTATTACCTGGATCTTTAAGTGTAAAATTTTCTTCTGTTACATTATCTTTGATATATTCCATTACTTTTTTCAATTTTTCCCATAAATTTCCAGTAATATTTTCTTTATCAAAAGCTTTTATTGTCAGTAACTCAAGCAAAAAAGATTTATAAGATTCATTATTATGATTTTTCCAAATTTTTAATAAACGAATTATTTTTCTCTCATTTTCTTTTGATGTTATATGTTCTATTTGAGCTTTAATATTTGTTTGTAAATATGCTTTTTCTTGTAAAATTCCATATATAGAATTTACATATAAATTCAATTTTTTATCATTAGAATATTGCTCTTTATTTAGTTCTCTTCCAGGAACAATATCTAAGTTAATAATATCTCCATCGGAATCACTATGAAACTCTAATCCTATTGAAACTTTTTGTTTTCTAATAGTAGCTTCATCTTTATATTCTTCATATAAGAAGTCATATATCTCATTAAACATTGCTTCTAATGTATCAAAGGAATCTCTTTTAAACGGAACTAATAAATCTAAATCAAATTTTATATTTATTGCTGTATATTTGGCAAAAGAACCTGAATTCATAGGAGCATAAATATTTATTCCATACTTAGATTCAATAGCTTCTTTTACAGTATCTCTTTTATCCATGTATTTTGTTACTAAATCATCAATATGAGACATTCTATGTGTTTGCAATGATTTTTCTAAATATTCTTGTTTTGTTTCAGTCATATGCTTATCCTTAGTAAATAATCTCAATTATAGTGTATATTTATACCTTCTTTATAAAATATTGCAAATTGTTATATAAATTAAATAAAACGCTATAGACTTTAAATCCATATATTGCATAGGTGTGGACTAAAAGTCCACTAAAATCTTCTATATAGGATTTATCATTAGAAACTATTTAAATAATATTAAAACTTTGCACTGAAAGTGCATAGTTTTAAACTAGCACACAGAAACAATAAATCTTGATGATTTTTTGAAGAACTTAAATATCAGTCAAATAAAAAAAGATACACTAAAAGAGAAAGATAAAAGCTTAGAAAAAGAACCCTAGAATATTTGAAAATTACTTAACCTCAAAAAACTCACAAATATCAATATCCAAAACTTTAGCAATTTTTTGTAATTGTAAAATATTAAAATGTCTCTTATTCGTATAAATCTCAGCCGAACTAATCAAGCTTGGAGATTTATTTCCCATTTCCATGGATAAAGCTAACTGACTTAATTTAGCTTTATTTCTTAGTTTTGCAACATTAGAACCTATTAATTTATGTAATTCATCTTCACTCAGTTCATTAAAACTTTTACCCATAATTACACCCCACAATAGTAATGTGCAAGTTTAGTTATGTAACAATTTTGGTTCAAACTACATATGTGGTGTGTTGCGGAAATAAGGGCTAAACGAGAGAATTTTATTTATAAAAAGATATAAAATTAGACTTTAAAAAATTCACAAATATTAATATCCAAAACTTTGGCAATTTTTTGTAATTGCACAATATTAAAATGTCTCTTAGTTGTATAAATTTCAGCAGAACTAATCAAGCTTGGGGAACTGTTGCCTATTTCTAAAGATAAAGCTAATTGACTCAAATTAGCTTTTTTTCTTAGGATTGCGACATTTGCACCTATCAATTTATACAACTCATCTTCACTTAAATCATTGATTTCTTTACTCATATCAGTACCCCACAATAGTGGTGTAAGTTTAGTTATGTAATAATTTTATATCAAACTACATATGTAGTGTGAATTTAAAATAAAGAGCATACAATGAAGAAATTCCTATTTTCTATAATCCTTATAACAACTTTAGCTTCTAGTTTTGTTTATGCAGAAGAAATAAAGCAATCCAAAGACACCAACAAAACGATGTCTAATGATGAGTTTATGAAACGATTTATGGCTTTGGAACAGAGAGAAAAAGATGCAAAAGCAAAAACAGGAGAACTAAAAAAATTAAATAAAACACTTGATGAAGCACTAGATTTAGTAAATACTAAAAAATAGAATATATTTTTGCAAAATAGGCTCAAGTATGTTAGACTGTATAAAATTTACAAATTAATACAATCAAACTATGGAATTAAATAATAACCTTTGAGAGTACAAAGAATCCATAAATAGACCACAAGCTACTCCAAAAGACGTTGACAAAGTTAAGCAACAAATCGAATATTCAAATCGTCTCGTAAAGGCTCACAATGTTATGAAAGTGCTTGATTTACCTGATGAACAAGATAATCCGATTAGGCAAATTCTTTTGAAACAGGATAATAATACTCTTGAAAAATTAGCTAAAAACTCAAAATGAGAGATTCAAACTTTTTTGATTGAAAAAAGAGAAGCTAAGACAATTAATGTAGAACAAGAAGAAGCTTTAAACCAAAATGTAGAATCAAAAAGTGCTGAAGAAAAACTAGAAAAACTAAAATCAGCTTTCCCAAAATCAGTCCTAGATAAGAATCCAAAAATAGCAGAAATGCTTCAAGAAGCTGATGGCTTAGATACTGTCAATCAAACAAATGCTAAAAATGAAAAAATAAAAGAAATCTGCAAATATCTAAAAGAAGACCCAAAAATACTAAAATCCATCACCGACCAACTATGATGAGCCGACAAAAACAATCCCCAATACTTAGAATTTAAAAATGCTTTACTTTGAGTAGATACAAGCTTTGAAACTTATTTTAAAGACCTAGAAAGCATAAACTCATGAGCTAGTATAAATACCAATGAAATCGTTAAATGAATCGAAAAAGACTCTTGATGAATGATTGATATTGATTTAAATTCAAACACTCCAATTTCAAAAATGAGCCTAATTTGAAGTTCATATAGCTTCGATGAAGAAATTGATAAAAAAGCCCTTGCGGAAGTGATGGAAAAGGGGGAAAAAGAGCTAATGGAAGTTCAAAACAGCTTCGCTGTTTTGAAGGGCTTGTACAAGCCCTTTGATGCCTTATTAATGAGTGCTAGAGAAAACTGGTGAAAACCAAACTTGAAAGATAAGCTTAATGAAGCTGTTTCAGGTTTTTCAAAAGGTCTTTTTGATGAGCTTGATGATGTTTATAAAAATATGAATATTAAGCCTGATATTCAAATCAAAGAGTCAGATATTGCAAGTTTTGAAAATATAAATTCAGCAGACGAATTAA
>Ga0209016_1001173_pt1 | contig 22474 bp, 22 predicted proteins | sample EPASupsiteSAE305_FD_187265 | JGI IMG/M metagenome (GOLD analysis project Ga0209016, IMG submission 187265) | Bioremediated contaminated groundwater microbial communities from EPA Superfund site, New Mexico - SAE3-05 (SPAdes) (version 2) | ecosystem: Environmental > Aquatic > Deep subsurface >...
AACTTCTCTCCTTAACATCACAGTAACTTTTCTAGAACTTAAACCCTGTCAAGATACCTTCCTTCCCATAGCTATGCGACGTTCATAGATGACAATTGTTTCTATTCAGGTTAATCTTGTTTTATTAAAGAAAGATATGTATCCAAAACAACCTAAGCCTCGATATCATGCTAAGAAATCATTCGGGCAAAATTTCTTGAAAGACAAAGAAGTTTTGGGTCAAATTATTCAAAAATCCGGAATTAATCAGGAGGATTTGGTGTTGGAAATTGGTCCCGGACCGGGATTCCTGACAGAGAAGCTATTGGAAGTAGCCAAAGAGGTGGTTGCCGTTGAAGTCGATAGAGATCTTGTTAAGGTGCTCGAAAACAAATTCAGAGAAGTAGAGAATTTCACTTTGATCAATGAAGACATTCTGAAATTTAAACCGGACTTTTCTTCATATAAAATAGTCGCCAACATCCCTTATAATATTACAGGGAGAATACTTAGATATTTCTTGGAAGAAGTCGAAAACAAGCCTAAAAGCATGACCTTGATGGTTCAAAAAGAAGTGGCTGCCAAAATTGTAGAAAAAGAACCTAATCATAATCTTTTATCTCTTTCTGTTCAGGTTTTTGCAAATCCTACACTTGTCTTAGATGTTAATCGGGATTTTTTTAATCCAGTCCCGGATGTAGATTCGGCAGTTTTACATATTGAGCTATTACAAAAGCCGTTAATTAAAGACACTAAGCTTTTCTTTGAGCTTATTAGAAAGGCTTTTCAGGGCAAAAGAAAAATCTTAAAAAATACTTTACAACTTGAACCGGACGTTTTTTTGAAAGCTAAAATTGAGCCGACAAAAAGGCCCGAAGATCTATCAATAAGCGATTGGAATAATCTTATTGAGTCACTTTGAAAGCGTTTTTTAAATCATTAGACATTTTAATCACGGCGTCTCTGGAAGCCTGGGCAAAGTCTTGCTCCTTTGTGTTTGGATTGTCTTTGTAAGCGTAAATTATGCCTCTGGAAGAGTTAATTATTGCTCCGCCACCTAAAGCATCAAATGCGCATCTTAAGTCCTCTGCCGTTGCTCCTTGTGCTCCGTAGCCGGGTACTAAGAATATCTGTCGTGGATGAGCTACGCGTAAGTTGTAGAGAACTTCGGGATATGTAGCACCAACAACAGATCCAATGCTACTATAACCACTTTCTCCGATAATATTTTCTCCCCAAGAGGAAATATAATCAGCAACCCTTTCATATAACATTTCTCCATTCTCCAGTTTTAAATCTTGAAATTCACCTGAAGATGGATTGGAAGTTTTAAGTAATACGAACAAGCCTTTGTTATAAGTACTGCAAGCATTTACAAAGGGTAATATTCCATCACTTCCCAAATATGGATTTACCGTTAAAGCATCGGATTCAAAATCTGATCCGGTCTTTAAAAAAGCATCGGCGTAAGCGTCCGACGTTGATCCAATATCATTTCTTTTGCCGTCGGCAATAACAATTAGTCCTTGTTTTCTGGCGTGTTCGATAGTGATTTTTAGAGCTTTCAAACCGTCTATTCCCATTTTTTCGTAATAAGCCACTTGTGGTTTTATAACAGGAACCAAATCAGCGACGGCATCAATAATTTCTTGATTAAAACGTAAAATGGCATTAGTGAGAGAATAGTCTCGCAAAAGATAGGAAGGAATTTTGGAAGGATCAGGGTCTAAGCCAACACAAATTGGTGATTTTTGTTTAATTTGGTCAATAAGTAAGTCCGCAAACAGCATAATTTTTTTTTAGATTTTCCAATTTTCCGGATCTTTATACCAATTTAGAACAATATCCTTTTTATCTTTACTAAGATAATTCTTTTCCACAGCTTGATCAATCAGCGTTTTGAAATTGGTTAAAGTCTTATATTTGAAACCGGATGTTTCGAAATTTAACTCTGCTTTCTGAAGAAGATACGTAAAAATAGCAACAACCATCAAAACTTCTCCACCGGAATCTTTTATAGCATTAGCAGCATCAATGGAACTACCACCGGTTGATATCAAGTCTTCGATTAAAATGACTTTTTGACCTTTTCTTAAATTTCCTTCAATTTGATTTTTAAGTCCATGATCTTTGGAAGATGATCTGACGTAAATCATCGGGAGATTTAATTTGTCGGCAATCCAAGCGGCGTGTGGAATGCCAGCTGTTGCAGTTCCGGCAATAATATCAGGGTTTAGAGATTTAATCTCTTCAATAAAGGCATCTCTAACGATATTGCGATATTTAGGAAAAGACATGAGCTTTCTGTTGTCGCAGTAAATCGGCGACTTAATTCCTGATGCCCATGTGAATGTTGGGTTGATTGAGAGTTTTACAGCTTCAATCTCGAGTAGGATTCTAGCAATTTCTTTATCCATTGATGTGTTTATTTTCGCTTAGGATTATACACTGAAAAAAGGTGAAAACAAAAAGAGTATTAATCATACCCTAGTAAAAAACTTTTTTCCCATCTCTATCTCGATGATAAACGCCGAACTCTTTGATTTGTTTAACCAGTTCTTTTTCCATAACCGGACCTTGTTTACAGATGGGTATTCCTAGGTCATCCACACAGCATTGTCCACAAACACCAAAGCCACATTTCATATATCTCTCTACCGAAATTTGTAGACGCGTATCGTATTTATCTGCCAAGTTTAATACCGCTTTCTCCATTACCTCAGGCCCACATGTATGGATTGAATCAATCTTTTTTGTCTTCAATAATTCTTCCAAAATTACAGTTACAAATCCTTCTTTCCCAGCTGATCCGTCGTTCGTGGTCATTGAGACTTCGAAGCCTGCTTTCTTGGCTTGGTCGATGTAAGTTAATAAGTCTATATTTCTTGCTCCCGTCAGGAAATATACATTACATCCTTGTTCTTTAGCTTTAAGTCCGAAGTAATATAATGGAGCTGTTCCATATCCGCCACCAACTAATGCAATTGTACTATTTGGTTTTGCTTCAAACGAAGTTCCATAAGGTCCTCGAATTCCTACGTAATCACCCACTTTTAATTCAAATAATTTCTCCGTAGCGGGTCCGACTTTAGCAATCGTTAGCCAAAATTCTTTTTCATTACAATTTGCTATGGAGAAAGGTTTCTCATCTACGCCCGGAATCCATAAATTAACAAATTGCCCAGGTTTAGCCTCCAGATTGTATTCAAAAACGAATGTGGAAATATTCAAAGCTTCAGGAATAATTTTTTTGATTGGAATTGTTACAGGCACATCATGTCTTGTGCTATACGATTCCCCCCCACAACAACTTTTTTCTTCGATAATTTTTGTCATTTGAAATTTGTAATTCGTTATTTATGAATAATTCCTCTTAATTCTTCGATATTACTTATTTTATGTCTTTTTAGATAATCTTCCATCTCATCGGTAATTTTCTTAAAGACATCCGATCCTCGATAATAAACCGCACTGCCAACTCCAACTAGTGTGGCTCCGGCCATAATCATCTGTAAAGCATCGTCTCCAGAAGTAACGCCACCTGTTCCAATGATTGGTATTTGTACAGTTTTGGAAACGTCATAAACACATTTTAAAGCAAGTGGGAAAATTCCAGGACCGGAAACGCCCCCAAATCTATTAGCCAAAACCGGTCTTTTAGTATTGGTATCGATATATAAGCCGGGACCAAAGGTGTTAACAACCGTTAATGCATCAGCGCCCGATTTTTCACACATTTTAGCTATACTTTTAATGTCTTCCACATTAGGAGATAGTTTTATGGAAATGGGAATGTTTTTACAAACTTTTTTTATCTCTGCTGTTAGTTTGGAAACTGCGTTTATGTCGCAGGCGAAGGGTTTTCCAAATTCATCTTCTACGTTTGGACAAGAGGCGTTTACCTCAATTACATCGGGATTGAATTTGATTAACTGTTCAGCAATTTTTACATAATTTGCGATACTTGATTCGACAATTGAAGCAACTAGAGGAGCTTTGGTCTGCTTTCTATAAACTAAAAACTCTTCCTGGGCTTTTTTGATTCCTCCGTCAGGAAGTCCAACTGCATTCATCATCCATTGTTCTTTGGCAATTATTACGGGATTAGGATGGCCTTTATGTCCGTCTAACCAGATTGATTTGGTTGTTACGCCTCCGGTACCATTTCTAACGGTCTCGGCCAAGGATGATCCTGTTACACCAAGCACTCCTGATGCAAGAACAAGAGGGTTATTGAAAGTTATTCCCAGAAAATTAGTTTTTAGACTCATCGATTTTTTTATTCTTTAAATAGAATACTAAAAAAAATCCGAATAACAAAATCCGAATAACAAATAAAACCCAAAAATCTGAAATGCTTTATTTATTAATTAAAACTGGCTCATGACCGATTCAAAGAAATCTTTGTCTTTTTTGTGAAAGAGTATTTTTGAAACCTCATCTTTGTTTACCCACTTGGCTTCCGGATTATCTGGGTCGATAGGCTTCAATTTCAGTTCTTTTGTTGTGAAGAGAAAAATATGGATTGTTTTGAGTTCTTCTTTATCATCGCCACCTTCTTTAGATATTTTGTAGCGATCATATACTCCCAACTTTTTGATTAGTTCGACTTTATTTATTCCAGATTCTTCATATATTTCTCGTACAGCGGCCTCAAGCTCTGTTTCCCCTTCGTCTATATGCCCCTTGGGTAAGGACCAAACATTATTTCTTTGAGCGACAATTAATATTTCACCTTTTGTATTTAGGACAACTCCTCCCGCTGTTATTGTTTTTTTCATAAATAATTTTATGACTAAAGATTAGCAATTAAATTATTTGATACCAAGAGAATGAATCATTACTTGATAGAAATGAGTTATTAACGAGATCCCGGGTCTCTCCATATGCAGACATGGTTCGCCCGGGATAACAATCGTTGTCTTTAAGCTATTTAGTTGATAATTTTAAAAAATCCATTTAGGATTAGCTTACGATTTTGTAATTAGTATGAATAAAAAAATAAATATTAAAAAAATATTCAATTTAAGTATCCTAACACTATTTTTGTTTATTTTTGTGACGGGGTGTTCTTTTGAAAAGTGGCAAAACGATCTTGTAAAAGAAGATGTTCAGAAAGAGCTATCGATGTCTAAAGTGTTGGACCAAAGCAAGGATGTCGAAGTCAAACCAAGTGAAAGCGAATATTTACTTTTTAAAAAGGAAGATATTGTGAATGGAAATGAGGTTATAACCAGTATTATAAAAAAATCCGTAAAAGATGATAAATCTGAGGTTATCTATAAGCTTAAAAGTGATGTTACTGATTTTACCTACATTGATTCCGTCCCTGTGTTGATTTTTGACAATAAAATAATGGTAGAAAGGTCTTTGAAAGAGGACGATACGATTTTGATTGATAGTGTAGGGAATGAAGTATTTAGTGAGGCTTTGGAATATAAGAAAAATTATCCTTGGGGTCTTCTGTCTAACAATGGTGAAAAATATGCTTATTACGATAAAGTCACATTGAAAGAGATATATCCTGAGATAAATATTATTGATTTGGTGGCACATACAACCAATTCGGTAAAAATAGAACCTTCTCCTGGAAAGATGGAGGAAATTATTCTTGATTCTTTTTCGGCTAGTGATAGCTTTTTGGGAGTAATTATTAAGTCGGAAAATAATTATAAATATGTAAATATTGATCTTAAACAGTCTAAATCTGTTGAGATTCTAGCGGATCAACCGGAAGACATTTTGCAAGCCACGGTAATCAATAATGAACTATTTTGGTTGGGAGTTTTTGATGAGCAGACTTATTTCTGGAAAAAGGGTCTTGCGGAGACTAATTCAATGCAAATTGTCTTAGAGGGTGAAGACGAAAATGCTAAGCTCATTAAATCAAATCAATCTGTTTATTTGGAAAGTAACTCAAATATATGGAGAGAAGAACATAATATTCTAAATAAAGTAGTTGAAAACGCCACATTGCTTGATGTAGAAAGAGAGGATAAGTTCTTAGTATTTGCAAAAATAGCTAATTTTAAAAAGGAGACATCGTTCAATGTTCTAGACGAAAAGACTGGGGAGTCCAGGGAAATTTATAATACGGGTATCGATTTAGAACCATCTCAAAGTCGAATAAGCTATCTCGGAATCATTTATGAAAAATAAAAAGCTCCTATTTTCATAAGAGCTTTTTAAATTTTTTACAGATTTGAGAAAATTACTGAGCAACTTCTTCAGTAGCTGGAGCTGTTTCTTCAGTAACTGTTTCTGGAGTTGTAGTCTCCTCTGTTACAGTTGTTTCCTCTGTTACAGTAGTCTCTTCTGTAGCTGTCTCTTCCATAGTCTCAGTTGTAGCTTCAGCAGTCTCTTCTGTTGTCATTTCAGGTGTTGTAGCTTCAGTACCTGCTGTTTCATCAACAGTTGTTTCTGAAGTTAGTGTGTCTGATAGATCAGGAACTACATTTCCTACTTCAACGGGATCTCTTACCTCTTCTCCACATCCTGCCAATAGGGCGAACATAGTTAGAGCGATTGACCAAGTTAGAATTTTCTTCATAAACTTTTGGTTACATTAATATTAAAAGTTTTGATAACATCGTCAATTTTAGGGACAATGAAGTAAAATTTCAACCCCCGTCTATATGAATTTGGAAATAAGTGACAAAATTAAGAAAATAGCGATAAGCACAGGATTTGATATTGTGGGAATAACTGACTCTAGTGTGCCTTTAGAAGCCATCAGTCATTATGAGGAATGGATAAAAAGACATTATCATGCCGATTTAGAATATATGAACAAAAATGTTGAAAGGAGATTAAATCCAAAAAATATTATGGAAAATGTAAAAAGTATTATCTGTTTAGGGCTAAATTATTACAATGGAGTTAATACAAATGATAAGAATAAAGGGATAATTTGTAGGTATGCACGTGGGATGGATTATCATAAAGTAATAGAAGAAAAGACAAGAAAGTTAATAATAGAACTACAAAATATGTATGGGGAGAGTGTTGAATTCAAACCTTACGTTGATTATGGTGCCATTTTAGAAAGGGTTTTTGCAGAGAAGGCCGGTTTGGGGTTTATTGGGAGAAATAAGAATTTGATAACGAAAGAATTTGGATCATGGGTGTTTTTGTCAGTTATTTTAACTGATATTGAGCTTTCCTACGATCAACCTCTTAAAGCTGGATGTGGAACTTGCAGGGCTTGTATTGAGGCTTGTCCAACAAAAGCACTTATAAAAAAAGAAGAAAATCCTTGGGATCGAGAAGTTTATTTGGATGCCAGAAAATGCATTTCATTTCAGACAATTGAAAGTAAGAAAGATAAAATATCGCACTTAGTGTCGTCCAAAATGAAAAATCGGTTTTTTGGTTGTGATATTTGTCAGGAAGTCTGTCCTTGGAACAGAGAGCCAAAAATGACAAGACACAAGGAGTTTTTGCCGGAAAGCGGAGCTGGTGATTCTTTTGATCTTAATGCCAGTTTATCGGATGATGAGGACAAATTTAGAGAGAAATATATCAACACACCGATTTTAAGGATGAAACTAAAAGGTCTTAAGAAGAATTTGGAAGCTTTGAAGAAAAATATTCGACTGTTATAATCAAAGAAAATAATTCTATGTTAGAAATCATACTTAATAAAGAACAACAGGAAGCTGTGCAGTATTGTGAAGGTCCGCTTCTTATTATTGCTGGAGCCGGAACTGGTAAAACAAGGGTTATTTCCGAGAAAATTAAATATTTAATTAAAAACAAAGGTTATAAACCTAGGGATATTTTAGCTGTGACTTATACGGAAAAAGCGGCTAGTGAAATGGAAGAAAGGGTCAGTGAGTTTCTGCCATTATCGTCAATTCCACCGGAAATAAATACTTTCCATGGTTTATGTTTCTCCATAATCAGAAATGAAGGTTTACACATTGGTATATCACCAGATTTCAAACTATCTACAACTCCGGAACAATTGCTTTTGCTAATCGATAATTTGAGCAGTCTTAAGCTTAAGCATTACAAGCCTCTTTCCAATCCTACGGGATTTTTAAGTAGCTTATTGAGACTGTTTTCGACGTTTAAAAGTGAAAACATTTCGTCTGATGATCTAAAAAGTTATATCAGGTCAAAGGAAGATAAATTGGACAAAGGAGGAATTGATGACAAGGATGTGGTGATCTTAAAAGAGGATATTGAAAGAAGAAAAGAGGAGCTCTTTTGTTATGAAAAATATAATGAAATTTTGCGAGAAAACAATGTGTTAGATTATGGAGACGTTATTATGTTTGTGTACAAGCTCTTTTCTGAGAACAAATCCATCTTAAAAAAATACCAAGAGAAATATAACTATATTTTGATTGATGAGTATCAGGATACGAATATTATACAGAACGAGATAATTAAACTGTTGGGTTTAGGTCACCAAAAAATCTGTGTCGTGGGAGACGATGATCAGAGTATCTTTCGTTTTCAGGGTGCCTCACTAAGCAATATTTTGGAGTTTACAACGGTTTTCCCGGAAACCAAGAAGGTTGTTCTGACTGAAAATTATCGTTCCGGGCAGAAGATACTTGATGCTTCATATGAACTAATTAATATTAACAATCCGGATCGTTTGGAAGAGAGAGAAAGAATTAACAAAAAACTGGTCAGTGTTAATAAAATTGAAGACGAAATAGTTAAAGTAGAAGCTTCTTCTTTAAACAGTGAAATCTCCTATATTGCTCAAAAAATAAAAGAGAGAAATAGAGTTGGAGTTCCTTATAGTGAAATGGCGGTTTTGTATAGATCACATGCTACATCCGAGCTTTTGGTTCCTGTGTTAAAAAAGGAACAGATACCTTTTTACGTAATGGAAGGGGTGGGCTTATATGATAGAGAAGAAATAATGGAGGTAAGAAATTTAATTAAATTTGTTGTTAATCCGGACGACCCTATTAGCCTTTTTCAGCTTTTACGAAAAGAAAAATATGCTTTAGACCCACTGTTTATCGTCAGAATGTCCCGCTTTGCGGAGAAAAATAATATCAGTCTTTGGACTGCTCTAAATAATTATTTAACAAAGAATAGTAAAGAAAACAATAATCTATCTTTGTTCAGTGCCGGACTCGATTCATCTCAAGACGAAAAACTGAAACAAGTTATCGAAGCTTTGAAGAAATTAATAGAATTGCAATTTGAAAAAAGTGCAGTGCAAGTCGTTTATGAAATACTCTACGGTTTTTTTGGTATGGTCGCAGGTCTGGAAACGAATTTTCAAGGGGAGACAATTGAAAAGGAACAAATAATAGCTAACCTAGCAAAATTTTATCGAAGAGTAGAGAGATTTGAATTGTCCGTTAAAGATAGGTCAATTAAGTACTTTGATAAAATCTTAGATACGTTTATTGAGGTAGGAGAAGATCCGGAACAGGCCGAAATTGATATAAACACCGATTGCGTTAAGCTATACACCATTCATAAAGCCAAAGGTTTGGAGTTTGATACGGTTTTTTTGATGGGATTGCAAACTAGAAAATTCCCTTCGGATAATCGAGGTGATGCTATCGAAGTACCTGAGGAATTAATCAAATCTCCCAAGAAAACAAGAGAAACACACATTCAAGAGGAGAGAAGATTGATGTATGTGGCCATGACCAGAGCAAAAAAATCTTTACATTTAATACATGCTAAATCTAGTCCGGAAGCTAAAAAAGAGATTAAGGCATCTATATTTTTCAACGAAGTAAATAATAAGTATTGCAATGTTGTTGATTATAATCAGGAGATTAAATTAACCTTGTCAGATCTTCATCCGAAAGATGAATTAAATGACATTATCGTCAGAGAAGATATGAGATTGCAGGACTTGGATACGATTATTTCTTTGAGCTATTCCAATATCAGTTCGTTTAATAACTGTCCTCTCAAATTCAAATATCAGACAATATACAAGATACCGTCCGAACCTTTAGCTCATCTTAAATTTGGCCAATACGTTCACAGAATATTGGAAAAATTACACGCTTCAATAAATCAGGGAGTTGTACCTTCCGAGGATTCGTTTATTAAGCTTTATTATTCCAGTTGGAATTTGTTAAATGTTGGATTTTTAGACCAGGAACATGTGGATGATTATAAGAAAGAAGGAGAAAAAATTCTGAGAAAATATTATCAGGATAACAAAAATAATTTTAAGAAAGCTAAATTTTTAGAAAAACGATTCAAAATTACACTCAAGAACTTAACCGTAAATGGTGTCATAGACAGAATTGATCTTTTGGATGATGAGAGCTGTGAAATAGTGGATTATAAAACAGGTAAACCAAAGAACGAAAAGGAGATTCGCAAGGAAGAGTGTGGTTTTTTACAGTTGTATATCTATGCTATGTACTGCCAAGATGAGCTCAATTTAATTCCCGAGAAATTGTCTTATTATTATTTAACGGATGGTTCTAAAGTTACTATTACGCCGACTCCCGAAGAATTAGCCTTTGCTGAAGAATTCATTTTAAGAACTGCTAATGAAATCAAAAAAGGCGATTTCAAAGCGAAACCGGAAAAGAGGAAATGTTCCTTTTGTGAGTATAGACGAGTTTGCCCATCCAAAGCTTAAAGCTTATATCTCTTCGTCTCCCGACGTTGTTAAACTGGGGTCAATCACCTCAATAGCTTTAGATATTATTTTTAAGCCTTCAGCTCTCGATAGAGGTTTATCGGGTCTGAAGTTATCATCATCAGAGCCTGTAACCAAATTATTGGATTTTAAGACTTGAATATATTTGGAAGCCCAATAACTTACGGGCACATCATTGAAAACATCTTCCGTGACTTCAGAAATACTGTCTTTGAAGAATGAAGTAGCGATGATTTTTGAGAATTGGGCTCTTGTAATATCTTGGCTCGGGCTGAACATTGTATTTTCGGCTATTATTCCTACGGAAAGAGCTTTTCTGAGTGTCTCGTATGCCCAAAACGATTCGTTTACATCAAGAAAATTATAATCGGTATTGATTTCAATTGTGCCATTTAATTTCTCGTAAGCTCTAACCAAAAGAGTTACAGACTCGGCTCTACTTATTTGATTATATGGAAAAAGATTGTCTCTATCAGTGTTTACTATCCCCAAATCTCCCAATTTTTGAGCAAACGGAAAAACCCAATCACTATCTTTAATGTCTTTGAATTTTAATATTCTCTTTGTAATTGATTCTTTTAAACTCTTCAATATAACTTTTTCTTTATTTGTCGCTTCTTTTATATTACCCTGTGTTATCAAATAATCACTCGGGACTTCAATTTTAATTACTTCTGAACAAAATCTGTCAGGGGAAGCAATGGAGCAAACTCTGTAATAATATGATTTGTCAGCCAAAATTGTCTTATCTAAGAATGATTCGGCTGTTTTATCTGCAGAATAATAAATGTATCCATCTTCGGGATATACAGGATTTGGATTTGTTTCCGACCTTATTATTTTATAATAATTGAAGCCGTCAGTTGTGTATTCATTCCATTTAAGTTGAACTCCGGTATCTAAAAGTTCAGCTTCAAATTCCAAATCACTAACAGTTTGAGCTTCATTGTAGTCTGATGTCTCTTCAGCCGAAACAACCTCTGAAAGAGCTGAAAAAGCAAGAGTACAACAAAAAATAACTGCTAAAACAGATGATAGTTTCTTTGTCATGGCTTTTTGTTAATTATCTTACAAATCATTATACGTTAAAAGCTTATTTTAAAAAACTTGTAAAATTATTTTTTAGCTTTTTTGACCGTTTTAGTCTTGGTTGTTTTCTTTGGAGTAGCTTTTTTCTTTTCTTTTACCTCTTTTTTGGCTTCTTCAACGACCTGTGTAGCTTTGGGAGCTTCGACTTGAGTTTCCGTTGGTACTGCAACAGGCTCTTCTTGTCCGGAGAAATCTAAGATATCAATTTCCCAACCGATCAGTTTGGAAGCGAGTCTTACATTTTGTCCATTTTTACCAATGGCTAATGATCTTTGATCAGTCATTACATAAACTTTGGCTCTTTTACCTTTGGCATCAAGTTGAATAGTGGTGATCTTAGCGGGAGCTAAAGTGTTTACAATCATAGTGGTCATGTCCTCACTGTATTCAATAATATCAATTTTTTCTTCCGAGATTTCGTTGGTAACATTTTGAATTCTGACTCCTCGTTGTCCAACGCAGGAACCAACGGGATCGACACCTTCTTGATTTGCTAAAACCGTAATTTTAGTTCTGATACCCGGTTCTCTGGCAATACCTTTGATAACAACGGTTCCCTCTTTAATCTCCGGAACTTCGGAAGCAAGTAGAGCTTCGATAAATTTAGGATGATTTCTAGATACGATAATTGTCGGACCTTTTGTTGTTTTTCTAACATCGGCTATATAAACTTTCAAAAGTTGTCCGTTGAAATATCTTTCATTAGGGATTTGTTCATTTGGTTCAATGGTAACAGTGGTTCTGTTCTCCAGTTCCAGGAAGATAACATTATTGGATTCCACTCTCTGAATTCTAGCGTTGATAACTTCTCCCACTCTATCTTTATATCTCTCATAAATAGCATCTCGTTCAGCTTCCTGTAATCTTTGAATAATGACTTGTTTGGCGGTTTGAGCAGCTATTCTTCCAAACTTCTCCCCATCTTTATTTTTAGGAGTTACTTCAATCCTGACTTTGTCACCAATTTTTAGATTCTTACTGTGTTTTTTAGCTTCGGAAAGAGACATTTGATTGTCAGGATATTCAATGGTTTTGACAACTTCTTTGAAAAGATAAATTTTGATAATTCCGGAGTTTTTATCAAATACAGCTTTGATTTTCTGGAATTCATTACCATAATCTTTTCTGTAAGCAGCTGCTAAAGCGGCTTCTATGGCTTTGATGACGGTGTCGGAATCAATGTTTTTTTCGTCACAAATTTGATTGATTGCGGCGATGTAAGGATTTTGCATAAAGTAATTAGTTAAGAGTTATAAATAAGGGAACACTAATAATTATATTAGAGCCTAATTTAGTATTCGATATTTCGATGTCATTATAGTTTTTTTTAAGGTAATAATCAACCACAAGAGTGAAAAGATAATGTTGCGTGGAAACTGTCAAGCTTTTTGAAGGCAAAAAAGAGACTTTCTTTAGATAATAAAGACGACTTACTGTAAAATCATAAGAGTTAAAAATAAAAATAAATATTGATGGAAAAGTCTCCCTTTAATAATAAGCCGTTTGACGGGCTTAAACCGAGAAATGAATTTGAGGTAAAAGACTCAAAGCCAAGCAAAAGGAATAATCTGATTGCTAAGATTTTAGGTGTTGGTTTCACTTGTATGTTTTTATTTTTTGCTTACAATCTTTATCTTGAGTTCGCTGGAGTGAAGGAAGAAGGCACAGATAAATATATTACTGATGATGTAGATACAGCGATAAATGGACTAAATAATGATAAAAAACTTCCAACAAAAGAAATAAGCGTAGATATTTCCAATGTCTCGGTTGACGATAATGTGAAATTAAAAACTTCGAGAATTGCTCCATATACGGATGTTAATTTTACTATTACGAAGCCGAGTGGTGAAGTCTATAAATTTACACAGACAACTAAAATCACAGGAATTGTTGATGTTGAAATTCCAAGTGAAAAATTAACCGAAGTCGGGGATTACAAAATAGAAGCATCTTCCCCAGGTTTTACTGCTAAGGTAGGCCAAAAGTTTCGTTTAAGAGAAGGGAATGTTTCTTCGGAGATGTCTGAAATACAGTCGGATAAAACTAATTTAGATGTCGGAAAAGAGGCTTTAATAACAGTGACTTTGAGAGATCAATATAAAAATCCGATTAAAGAAAGAGTTGTCGAATTGATTTCTACGCGTCCTATGGAGGATGAAATAAGATATGTCAAAGAAAAAGAGACTGACTTAAAAGGAATTGTTAAATTTTATGTAACTAGTAAACAAGAAGGAGAATCATCTTATTTGGCTATGGACAAAAAGGGTGGAGTAACCGTTGCCTCCAAAATAGATATAACTTACAAGGGAAGTTTGGTTGAAGATGTGGCTCCAGATAATAACGATATAGTGATGCCGGAAGGAATTGTCGAAGAGTCCGGTGCCGTATCCGATACTGTATCTTTTCTTGAACAATTGTTCTTGATCCATAAAGCTTACGCCTCAAGTGATGCATCATATTTTTCTATTGAAGGCCCTGCAGAATATACAGCGGAGAAAGCGGATACGGTTGTCATAAAAGTCTATGATGCTACGAATAGTCTAGCAACTGAATTTACCGGTAAAGTTGTAATAACGGTTCCTGATGGGAGTATTTCTATTAGTCCAGATTATACTTTTAAGGCAGAAGATATGGGAGAGAAAAATCTACCCGTTACTTTTAGTAAAGCCGGTTCCTATTTGATGAGTGTTAGTCTGGAAGGTGAGACGTCAATTAAAGGTGAGAAGCAAGTATTGGTTAGCGATGCTGTTAGTGGTACGGGTGATATTAAAAAACCGGAAATCTTATCTCCTCCCAAAGGTTCAGTGGACAGAGAGACCGTATTAAGTTCTCCCGAGATTGATATAGCTGGTAAAGCTGATCCGGACACAACAATAGAAGTCTATGACGGGGAAAGTAAAATTGGAGAAATATTATCCAATAATTCAGGGTTGTTCTTTTTCAAAACAAAGCCTATGACTGACGGTAAACATGAATTGAAAGTGAAAGCCTTGGACGCACAAGGGAATGCCAATGAATCAGATGTTGTTAGTGTTATTTTGGATACCACCAATCCTTTATTAATTAAATCAACTTTGCTTATTAATCCATCCAAAGTGATGCCAGGAGATACTGTTGTCTTGACTTTGAAGGCCGAACCAAACTTATCTAGCGCTAGAGCTATTATCGATAAGACCGCTGTTTCCTTGATTGAGGATGAAACTCAAGCCGGAACATACACCGGAGAATATATTGCTCCCGATGAGCCCGGAACATACAGAGTAGATGTAGAACTTAAAGATGAGGTCTCCAATCCTGTTATGTACAATAATCAGGGGGAAATTATGGTTACTTTTGACCCATCAATAAATACTGGTGGAGATGTTCCGATAAATAACGATCAACCGGAAACAGGCCCAAGAGAATTATTCATCTTAGCCTTTATTGGTGCCTGCTTAATTGGATGGAAAGTATTTAAAACAGAGTAAAGAGAAGGTAGAAAAATTTCCACCCCCTCTCTATTTAAGTTAACTTATTCAGTCATTTTTGTTCTCCTCCAATATTCACTCATCCTTTTCTTTAACGCCTCTTCCGGCGTACACTCTTTAAATATTTCCAGATTATGGAGATATTTCATGATGACGGGCAGGAAAAACAAGTTACTGTCATCGGCTTCTTTCCCTAGTGTTTCTTCTCTTGAATTTCCACTTTTGGAAAAATAAAAGCTGCCATTATACGGCAGACATTTAAATATCAATTTTGCCTCTATTGATTTCTCAGCAATATTAAAGAGGAGATAAGTTTCTTCATCCTCCGTTAATACTATTTTTTTTGAGTATGATTCATCTGTTGAATCTTTTACTTTTAGGTCTTTGATTCTCAATAGTCCGTAAAAGTCGAATCCATTACATAAGAATTTCTTTTTCATTTTTTTACCTCTTCCTTTTCCTTTGATTGATTGTATGATGCCTATATTTTAACGAGCTGAATAAGGAATGATTTAAACATAAAGAATTAGAAAATTCAAATTTCAAATAACATATTCGATTAAGATTACAAAGTCTGAATAACCAACATCACTTGGATTTCGATGAGTTCTTCTGTATCTTCTATAGAGAAAATAACAATAAAAATGAAATTAACAGTTTTTTCCGATGGAGGAGCGAGAGGAAATCCGGGTCCTGCGGCTTGTGGATATGTAATTTATGATGAAGATAGTGCTCTGGTTAAAAGCGACGGAATCTATATAGGAGAAACAACAAATAACCAAGCAGAATACAAGGCTCTTATTTACGCTTTAGATTTCATCAATACAAAACTAAAAGGGACATACGACAGTCTGGAAGTCGATTGTTATCTTGATAGCGAACTGGTCGTGAAACAATTAAAGAGAGAATACAAAGTCAAAAATCCTGATATGATTCCATTATTCGAAAAAACTCGAAATCTTGTTATCGAAATCGGTGGTGTTGTCTTTTTTACGCATATACCAAGAGAAAAAAATAAAGAAGCGGATCGGCTTGTTAATCAAGCTATAGACCGCGTAATGTATCTAAAAAATTAGTAAAACTTGCCAAAAAAGAAAAAAATGGTTAAAGTTTGTTCTTGTGAATTCAAGTCTTGGGCCAATCGAATATTGCCTCAAGAGAGATAGTTTAATTTAATCAAAACACTATGAAAAGCTTCGGTAATGATTTCCCTAAAGTTACAGAGACTGATATGAGAGGTAATATTATTGTGCAGGGAGATGTTTTTCTGCCTTTTGTTGACGAGGACCAAATTTTGACACATAAAAATAAAGATGGAGAGACCTGTGAAGGCAATGTATTTGATCTTATATGCGCTTCTCAAGCTGGTTCAAACTACTTTGCTAGATGTTTAAGGTGTGAAACTAGAATCTTGATGGCAGCAAGGCGAAACAAATTAGAGATGAATCCTGGGACTGCTCTTGTGCATGGTCTAAACGCGACAAAATTAGAAGGCTGGGAACCAGCTTTGATTGATAATCAAAAAAATGGATCCTTCTAATTTCTCTTAAACCAGATTCTTTCCCATAGAGACATTCTCTCGATGGTTGTTATTTCCGTTTCCAAGTCTTCTCTGGTTTTCTTGAGTTCGATTTTGAGTCTCTTGATAAGTTTATCTTTTTCAGCTAGTTCTTGTTGTCCTGAAGATAAAAGTTTTTTCTGAGAACTAAGTTCGCCTTCCAGTTGTCCTATTCTAAAAGCAGCTTGTTCTTTATAGTCAGACATTTGATTTAGTACTTGTTCGTAACTTTTTTGTAGACTTTTAAATATAGAAGCGATTCCTTTTGCTTCTGTCGGTTGGTCCTCATCTGTATTGAATTCATATTCTTTTTCTTTTCGTTGTTTTTTGGTTTGTGGTGTTGATACTTCCATATCTAGATACTCTTTAGCAAAATCTTTCACCTCAGTAAATTCAAAAACATAGATTTCCTCATCTTTCCCTTTTACTTTCCCTGCAGTCAAAGTTCCTTTTTCAATATGATTTAAAATTGAATCGGTCGAAAGTCCTAGAAGAGATCTGACCTCATCTAAATTTAGCTTCAAGTCGGTAGCCATACACATAAGAATTAAAAATTCCCCTGTATTCTAGATTAAAAACAACTTAAGTTCAAATAAAAAATTGACTATTTTATTAAACATGAATGCTTACAGAAAATGGCGTTGGAAACTTATTTTACTGTAACGCTCTTGGCCAGATTTCTGGGTTTGTCCGGGTCGTTTTTTCGTAATACCGCAAGATGATAAGCAAGAATTTGGACGGGAATTATATTAACAATACATGAAGCAATTCCGGCATCGGGGACTTTGATCCATTCATCAAAGACATCTTCTTTGGTTGGTGAGATTCCTATAATCATGCCACCTCTGGCTTTAACCTCCATGGCATTGGAGAGAATTTCTCGTTTTGTGAAATCGTTGGATACGAGCGTAATGCAAGGAGTTCCTTTGGATATTAGCGCAATTGGTCCGTGTTTCAATTCTCCTCCGGCGAATCCTTCGGCGTGAATATAACTAACCTCTTGTAGTTTAATCGCAGCTTCCAAGGCTATCGGATAATTTAAATCTTTGCCTATTACGTACATACTCTCCTTGTTTATTATGTTCTTGGCAATTTCCAGGATATGTTGTTCGTAACGAGGATTTAACATGTCATTAATTTTGCCCGCAGTATCAATAAGCAAACGCTTCCCTTCTTCTATTTTTCCTTTGAGTGCATAAGCCAAAAGAATCAATACTGCCAATTGCGAGGTTGTGGCTTTTGTTGAGGCGACGGCAATTTCCGGACCAGCTTTGATATTTAGAGAAAAATCGGATTCTCTAGCTATGGTTGAACCTTCCACGTTTATAATAGATAGAATTTTTACACCTTTGCTTTTGGCGGCTGTGATAGCTTCTAGTGTGTCCGCAGTTTCCCCACTTTGCGATACTGCTATCAGAAGACTTTTATTAGTTAGGAATGGAGTGTAACTCTTGAATTCGGAACCAAAGGCTACATTAACGTGTTTTTGTGCTACGTGAGAAAAGATATATGATCCGGCCAGACAGACTTTACCCGCTGTCCCACACCCTACGAAATAGGTTCCAAAAGCATCTTTCATCGCTTTTACGATTTCACAAATTTCCTTTTCGTCTTGATTTATGGTCCTGAGAATTGTCTCCTTTTGTTCCATAATTTCTTTAATCATGAAATGGTCAAAATCTCCTTTCGTAGCTTGAGATTTTTCCCAATTGATGTGGACAAGTCTTTTTTTCACTTCTTTATTGGTTTCCAGATCATAGTATTTAATTTCATCATTGATAACGACCATTTGGTTGTCGTCGAGATAATTTACATCTCTGGTATATTCAAAGAAGGCCGGTACATCGGATGCAACAAAAGTTTCATCTTTACCAACTCCAATAATCAGAGGAGATCCGCGTCTGGCGGCGATTATTTTATTTTCTTCTTTGGACAACACAACAATAGCGTATCTGCCTTCTAATTCATCAATTGTTTTTCGAACAGCATTTTCAAAAGATTCTCCTTTGCCGATATAATTTTCAATTTGCTGAGGTATAACTTCGGTATCAGTTTCCGATTTAAAAACATGGCCTTCTTTAATCAATTTTGATTTAAGTTCTGCAAAATTCTCTATTATTCCATTGTGAACCACGGCGACCAAATTAGAGTCTCCGGAATGAGGATGAGCATTTTCCTTAGTGACTCCACCGTGTGTCGCCCATCTGGAATGACCAACCGCGACTGTGCAATCTCCTAAATCTGGAAATGCATTAAAATCGGCATCGCCAATTCTTCCAATCTGTTTATAAGTTTGAATACCTTCCTTTGTTTTAACAGCAACTCCCCAAGAATCATAGCCACGATATTCAAGTTCTTTTAGTCCTTGTATAACAAGCTCTGATGCGTTTTTTCTTTTTCCGATATAACCACAAATTCCGCACATAATTTTATTTTTTAGTACGGATATAAATATACTACACAAATCCGAATTACAAAATCCGAATTACAAATTGTTTTAGAATCAATGATTAAGCCCCTTGGAGTTAGACAGCTTTTGAAGGATTCATTCTGGCATTTCAGATTATTTGCATATTACTTGTTCTGTGTTGGTGAAATCAGTGGTCCAATCTTCTCCTCACGATATTCATTCCCAATATTGCTTCTGACAAAATATGACTGTATTCGCTTGTCGTTTGGATTATAATGAACACAAATAACTCTATCTCGGTACATCCTTACCACTGCTACCCCATTATCACTTATATCAACAGGATACATACTCTGCTCTTTAGCTATTTTTTCTCCTTCGTCGAACCGAAGGCAAATAATGACTAATAATCAATGTTCAATTATCCATTTCTATTTATTTGTGAAAATTACTCTTTGGATTTCACACAGAAAGAAGTCTTAAACTTCTCCGGCTTGAACGGTTTAAGGCGAACTATCTTGGTTTCCGTGAGGCCCCTTTCTTTTAATGCTTCTTCTAGTTTGTCAGTAAAAACGATTTGATCATAGCCAAGAGCGATAATATCAGGTTTTACATCAGTAAGGCATTTATAGATATTTCTTTTGTAGCCCAGAGTTATATTAGCATCTTTGTACGCTTTCCTTATTTCTTCAACTCTCTTGTTCTCATCCCAGTGCGGTGCTTTCCCTTTATGTTTTCTGACATTCACGTCTCGGGCAACACAGACATACAGTTTATCTCCAAGCGATTTAGCCTGATTTAAGCAATTTATGTGACCCGGATGTAATAAATCGAAAGTACCGAAGGCGAGAATTTTTTTCATTTCTTATTGAAATAGGACTAATACCAGCTTAGTATAAAGCTAAATATTAAATATGAAAAAAATATTGATTTTACACGGTTTAGGAGGCAGTTCTAAGGAGAATTGGTTTCCTTGGGCAAAGCTGAAATTAGAAAAGAAAGGAATGAAAGTAATTGTTCCCGACTTACCCAATGCTATGAATCCAGATAGTGATGATTGGAACGCATCGATAAAGAAATTGATTAAAAATGATGAAGAAATAACCGTGATTGGTCATAGTTTAGGAGGTACAGCAATTTATAAGTTGTGTGAAGACAACAAAATTAAGATCAAGGAAGCTATAATAATAGCCGCTCCATTCAATGATTTAGGATGGGACAATTTGAAATTATTTTTTACCGGGATTAAAGATTATTCGGTCTGCAATATAGAAAAATGTACTTTGATGTATTCCGATAATGATCCTTATGTTCCTTTAAATCATGCTGAAGAGTTTAAGAAAAGAATTCAAGGAAGCGAAATTTTAATCTACAGAAAAATAGGACATTTTAATTTTGAGGGACCATTTTTAGATTTATTAAAAATTCTTCAAAAGTGATTTAATTGAAAATACACGGGAATTTATTTATACTCTTCTTTGCCTTTTGGGGTTATAGCTCAGTTGGTTAGAGCGCTACATTGACATTGTAGAGGTCACAGGTTCGAGTCCCGTTAACCCCACCATATACCGCTCGCGGAGCTCGGGTATATGGCACGGCCATAACTTTGAACTCAAGTGGTATGTGTCCTGAACCGGAATGTAGTGATTGGTGCAGGGCTAATTCTGAAGCCTTATTCCTATTTCCCAATTCTACTTTTTCTAATATACAAAAGACGAACATTTAGAAATAAGGAATAAGACTTATAGATTAAAGAAATAGGCTTAATCAATTGAAGTCCTGGTATGAAACGTTGGGTTAGTACTGCCCGCAATCCAGTTGAGCGGTTTTGAGCGATTCATAGCCTGTTTTATAGCCAAATCCCGAACTTGGCTCGGCGCTAGCTAAAACCTTATTACACTCTTCCGGTTTATTGGTGAATCCTAAACAAACGGTTTCTAATAGACTCTTGGAATCTCTTTGAGTTTCTATTGTTCTGCCGTTAATTACTAGAGTCGGTGATCCTCGAACACCATATTTTTCATTATCAGCATTATAGATATCGAATGGAGGATATTGAGTCCTCCAAGAATCTCGATTATTAAAGCTTTCCATTATTTTGTATTTTTCATCGGTGGCTTTCATGCAGTTGGCTATGGAAGAGTCGCTCAAACCCTGTTTTGCCAAACTTGTTTTTTGATCTCCAGTGTCTAAAAAGGCTTGTAAATATGGTAAATATTTTTGTGGATATTGTTCCATTAAACAGTATTGAGCTAACTGCTCTTGTATTTCCGTTTCGCCATGCATGGCATAATTCACGAACTTTATTTTGAAGTCAATTTTATCTTTGAGAGCATCCAGTACGGTTAGGAATCCTTTTTCGATTTGAGTCCCAAACGGACAATGACTCATAGTAAACAATTCAACTTTTGGAACATTAGTTTTTGGTAATGTTGCTCTACTTAGATTGGCGTCCTCTTGAGCTTTTTTTTGTTGGTCTGCCTGTTTTTGTTGCTCATTGGCCACGAATTTTTGAATGCCCTTATCTACAGCTTCCGAAAGAATTTGTTCATCAATTTTGGCTGTTGCTTTTACTTCATCTTTGTATAGAGTCGCTTGCGCTAAATCATCTATTTTGTTATCGATTTGAAAAAAGGAAAATAAAGAAAGAGTTATTAAAACAATCCCTGCCGTAATGAGAGCATTAATTAGATAAAACTTTGCTGTTTTGTTATTTTGTTCTTCCATTTTCTTGTTTTAAAGGCTAAAGAAGATTTATAGTAGTACTTAAGATTCTATCTTATAAATAATCATATGGGCAAAATTATTAAAAAGAAAATTTGGTTCAAAAAGGGAGTTTCCGAACTAAACCAGACTGTGGAAATGTATAACGCTGGAGAAGATATTTTATATGATCAACAAATGATTCCGGATGATGTTTGGTGCTCCAGATGTTACGCCAGACTTTTAGCTAAACATAAAATTATTTCCAAAGAAGAATTGGAACTGTTGGAACGAGGATTAGATGAAATTTTGGTATTGTATAAAAAAGGCGAATTTAATCTTAAGGTTGAGGATGAAGACTGTCATACCAAAATTGAAGATTATCTTATTTCTCGTTTAGGAGATGTGGGGAAGAAAATTCATACGGGCAGGTCAAGAAACGACCAGGTGCTTGTAATGATGAGATGGTTTTTAAAAAGAAAATCATCCGACATTCAAAAGGGTGTAACTAAACTTGCAAAGAAACTAATTGAATTTGCAAAAGCACATGAGATGGTTCCGATGCCGGGATATACTCATATGCAAAAAGCTATGCCGACAACGGTAGGAAGCTGGATCATGGCTTTTACGGAAAGTTTGGTTGATGATATCAAAAT
>Ga0209016_1001177_pt1 | contig 22342 bp, 22 predicted proteins | sample EPASupsiteSAE305_FD_187265 | JGI IMG/M metagenome (GOLD analysis project Ga0209016, IMG submission 187265) | Bioremediated contaminated groundwater microbial communities from EPA Superfund site, New Mexico - SAE3-05 (SPAdes) (version 2) | ecosystem: Environmental > Aquatic > Deep subsurface >...
CTTTATTGACCTTTACATCCCTTTTTAGTGCAGAAAATTATTTGAGAGAAGGCGTTTTAGCCTACAATCAAAAGTCGTATACAACGGCAAAAACTTTTTTTGAACTGGCTATTCGTAAAGAAGAGTCTGCCAATGCTGCCTATATGTTAGGGAAAATGTACCTTTATGGTGAAGGAATAACGGTAGATAACTCAAAAGCCATCGAACTTTTAGAATTTGCACGTGAAAATGGCAATATTCCTGCGGGGTGTTACCTAAGTGAAGCCTATATGAATTCTAAAACAAATACCAGTTATATTGCCTATGGTCTCATGAAAGGTCTTTCTCAAAAAATTCCACATTGTCAAAAAATGCTCTCACGATACCTTAGCTATACCTCATTTTAGCCATCTTTGAATGATGGAAACTTTTTAGAAATCATATTTTAGCTATAATAATTCCTAAAAAACGAAGGATGCCATGATGCTTCTAGGCGTAAATATCGATCATATTGCAGTGCTCCGAGAAGCACGAAAGATCAATGACCCAGATCCACTGGATGCCGTCTCTTTAGTCAAGCGCGCTGGGGCTGATCAGATCACGATTCATTTAAGAGAAGATAGACGTCATATTAACGATGATGATGCTAAAAAGATTATTGAAAATTCCCAGATTCCTGTTAATTTAGAGTGTTCCATTACGCCAGAAATTATTGAAAAAGTGATAGAACTTCGTCCTCACCGTGCCACATTAGTGCCTGAAAAACGTGAAGAAGTAACTACTGAGGGTGGACTTGATGTACTCAAAAACAAAGAAGTGATGAAAGAAATTGCGCAAAGACTTAAAAAAGAGCACATTGAGCTTTCTCTCTTTATTGATCCAAACAATGCGATGATTGAAGCTGCCAAAGAGATCAAAGCGGATTGGATTGAACTTCACACGGGGCTTTATGCCAATATTTACGCGATGCTTTACTCAAATCTTTCTCGCTCACGCCATAGCATTCAAGCGCTTGAACTTGACCGCGAATCTTTGCATGTCAAACTGCTTGAAGCAACCCATGAACTTGAACGTTCTTCTAAGCTTGCACACCAATTAGGGCTTAAAGTGGCAGCTGGGCACGGGTTGAACTATCAAAATGTCAAACGTATTTTAGACATAAAAGAGATCAGTGAGTTAAACATTGGGCAGAGCATCATTGCACGTTCTGTGTTTGTTGGTTTTGAGCAAGCGGTAAAAGAGATGTTAGGATTACTTAAATGAAAAAAATAGCCATTAGTGTTGGAGATCTCAATGGAATTGGCTTAGAAATAGCCTTACGTTCACATGAGGAAGTCAAAAAACATTGTCAACCTATTTATTGTATTAACGAAAATATGCTTGCGTGGGGTGCTGCTCTTTTGGGATTAGATGTTCCTACTGACTTTGAAATCCGTGATTGTGGTAAAGTCTTTGAAATTGAAGCAGGAGTTTGTTCTGCTGAGGCGGGTGAGAGTTCGTATGACTCTTTTATTACCGCAGTAGCACTGGCTAAAAGCAATGAAGTGAGTGGCATTGTCACCCTTCCTATTAACAAAGAGTCATGGGCTTTAGCAGGGCTTGAGTATAAAGGGCACACCGATGCGTTAAGCGATTTACTTGGGTGTGAAGCCATTATGATGTTAGGGTGTGAAGAGATGTTTACCATTCTTTACACACATCATGTTCCACTACGTGATGTTCCGCATGAAATAAAAGCAAAAAAACTCAAGCCTTTTTTACTGAAAGTCTATGAAGAACTTGGCATTGAGCGTATTGCTGTGTTAGGACTCAACCCTCATGCAGGTGACCATGGTGTCATTGGTGATGAAGATGAAGAGATTGAAAAGGCGATTGTAAAAGCTAACCACTTTTTAGAGCGTGAAGTCTTTGTAGGTCCTTTGGTTCCAGATACGGCTTTTTCAAAGACGAATCGTGAGAATTTTACGTATTATGTATGTATGTATCATGATCAAGGTTTAATTCCTTTAAAAACACTCTATTTTGAAGAGAGCATCAATGTAAGCCTTAATGCAGGCATTGTACGAACTTCAGTAGATCATGGAACCGCTTTTGACATCGCTTATAAAGATGGCAATCCTTCATGCTTAAGTTATATTAATGCTGTAAAAGAAGCCGTCAAACTAGCAACAGGCAAAGCACTTTTAACATTTTAATTCAAGTAATACTAAGACTAGAAATGTAATAATAATACCAAATTAAATTGAGTAATATTTAAGTATTACTCAATTATTATTTGAATTTACATTTTTGGAGGTTACTGAATTATGCATATTCCAGATGGATATCTCTCCCCTATTACATGTATTGCAACGTATGCTGCTGCTTTGCCTTTATGGGTCATTGCATTCAAAAAACTCAAACAAGATCTCAATGAAACAACATTACCGTTAATTGCTTCATTAAGCGCTTTGAGCTTTATTATCATGATGTTTAATATCCCCATTCCTGGTGGCACAAGTGGACACGCTGTTGGTGCCTCATTAATCGCTATTTTATTTGGTCCATGGATTGCTTCAGTATGTGTGAGTTTAGTACTTTTTATCCAAGCGCTTGTTTTTGGTGATGGAGGAGTAACAACCTTTGGTGCGAATGCCCTTTTAATGGCTTTTGCCTCTTCTTTCTCTTCTTACTATATCTTTCAGATACTCAAAACAAAGTCATTTGCACCTTATGTAAGCGGTTGGGTGAGTGTTGTATGTTCGTCTTTGGTGTTGACGCTTTTCTTAGGCATTCAACCACTTATTGCGACGTTAGATGGTCAACCTCTTTATTTCCCTTTTGGCTTTGATGTGACCTTCCCTGCTGTTGTGGGTTCACATATCCTCTTTTTTGGTGTAGTTGAAGGTATATTTACGGGTATCGCTTATCGTTACATCGTAAAAAATCGCATCTATAAAGGAGTGAATGCATGAAAAAAATTCTCTATCCAATGCTCATTATTTTTATATTGATTCCTTTGGGATTGATTAGTGAAAATCCTGCATGGGCTGAGTGGGATAACGAATATTACCAAGAAGCATTAGGTTTTATTCCTAAAGGAATTGAAAATGCCCTTCACGTTAAAGCATTAGCACCTGATTATACGATAGAAGGTATGAATGATATTGTGGCGTACTATCTTTCTGGCATGCTAGGCGTTGCCCTTATCTTTGGAATTTTTTATCTCCTAGGAAAAAAACTTGCGCGATAGAATCCTCCTTGGTTTCTATCTTTTAGGGCTAGTGATAATTCTCTCTAGCCACTCCTTTTATCTCTTAAGTTTTTTTGCTATTGTCTTGTTATGTTTAGCACGATCATCATGGTTAAAGATACTTAAAAAAGCTCTCAAATCTATTTTCTTTTTCAATATTGCAATTAGCGTCGGTTATATAGCCATTGCTGTCTTGCAAGAAAGAGTGTGGTTAGAGTACATACTCCTATTTAACCTGCGTGTTTTTGTTCTGACATTAACAACACTTCTTTTCTCTCATTACGTCAATATTGCTCTTGCCCTCTCCTTTTCTAAAACACTCAGTTTTCTTCTCAGTGTTTCTCTTTCTCAAATTTATAGTTATCAAAAAAGTTACGAAAATTTTATGCTAGCCCTTAAAAGCAGACTTATCAAAAAGATGAATGAACGTGCAAAAAAAGAGTTTATTACCTCTGTCTTTGGTTATTTTTTTACGAAAGCGTTGTATGATAGTGAAGAAAAAAGTTTAGCGCTCAAGGCAAGGGGATTTTTTGATCAAAATTGAAGATTTAACGTATCAATATGAAAGCAAATGTGTTTTAGATAAACTCTCTTTTGAAATTCAATCAGGTGAAAAAGTTGTTCTCCTTGGAAATAATGGCAGTGGAAAAAGTACACTTCTTCGTATTCTTGCAGGGCTTTATTTTGGAGAAGGCAGCTACACCTATAAAGAGCGTTTGATTACAAAAAAAAGCGTTGATAAATCTTTTCGCAAAGAGATAGGTATATTATTTCAAAATCCTGAAACAATGATGTTCAATCCAACTGTATACGACGAGATTGCTTTTGGGTTGAGAGAATTTGATGTTGCAAATGTCGATGAGAGAGTTCGTGCAATAGCAGAAAAATTCTCTTTACAACAGCATTTGCAAAGCTCTCCGTTGAAACTTAGTGGCGGAGAAAAACAAAAAGTAATGCTATGTGCTATTTTGGCATTAGAGCCACAATTTCTACTTTTAGATGAACCAACAGCCAATATGGATCCTAAAACGACAGGTTGGTTCGTGGATTTGCTATCAGAGATGAAAATTACTACACTTATTTCAACGCATAATATCTCGTTAGCGTATGAATTAGGCGATAGAGCTCTTGTATTGAACGATAAACATCAACTTATCTATAATGGTGAAGTTGAAGCATTAATGCGCAATAAAAAGATTTTAATAGAGGGCAATTTGTTACATATCCATGCGCATAAACACAAAGATTTTCATCATTCCCACTACCATATGCACCATTTTTAATTTAAAGATGAGAAAGTTTTTCTCGTAAGGTATGTAGTGCCTCAAGCGTGACCTGTTGATTTGAATTATCGAGAATCATATCAATATGGTGTGGTTTTTTATACACTAGATCATAATACGCAACTAGGAGTATTTTAGAGACTTCAGCTAAATCTTCTTTTTCATATGCAAGAAGCACTTCTGCTTTGACACTTTTTTTGATATAGGGCGAAATCATTTCGATAGCGTGATAAAAAAATTCTGGAGTTATACAGTTATAATCTTTCAAAATGCGCTCTATTCGCTGAGAAAGTGGTGCTGTGATTTCGACACGATAGCCTTGCAAGATACGTTCATGTAAGAGGGCTGGAATCGTACATTTGCCCATTTTCTTGCTTTCTGCTTCAATGAATATATAGTCATTTGGATCAATTTTACATAAAATTTCGCATAAAATATTTTCAAAAGCTTTTTGGCTGGGTTGTGCACCTTTGATACTGCCAAAGCTAGAACCTAAGTGATTTGCTAATTTTTCAAGATCGATGGAAGGTTTGAGTACTTGGATTAGTTCACTTTTTCCACATCCTGTATTACCACCTAGAACGATAAATCGCTTGTGTGGAAAATGATCAAGATATGTAAGCACATAAAAACGGTAGCTTTTGTAGCCACCTTTGAGTCGATAGACTTGATAACCAATATGTGAGAGAATAATGGCAATAGAACTAGATCTAAGCCCTCCTCTAGCACAATAGATACCAATTTTTGAGCCTATTTTGTACGTCTTTGCGATTTGTTGAAGGTGAAGAGCCATATTTTGGCAGATATAACGCGCCCCTAAAATTTTAGCGTCGTTACGTGAGACTTGTTTGTAAAGTGTTCCTACTTCTTGATGCTCAGCATCATTTAATGCGTAAAAATTTTGGGCATTTAAAACGTGTGATTCGTGAAATTCTTTGGGGCTACGCGCATCAATAAGAAGGTCAAAAGTCGATTTTTGTGCAATAAAATCATCGATTGCTAAATCAATTAACATGAAAGATACTCAGAAACAAGTCCTTGTAGATGTGTATAGATTTTTTCAAAATCCGTTCCATATACCCTTGTATCAGCAATGGTTGTAATGAAATTCGTATCACCCAACCATCTAGGTATGAGATGATAATGGATGTGCTCAGCAATGCCTGCACCTCCGCTTTTACCAAGATTCATACCAAGGTTAACGCCTTGCGCACCAATACCCTCTTTGAGCATTTTGACACAGCGTTGAACAATATACGAGATGTGTAGCCACACTTCTGGCTCAAGTGTCTCTATAGCATCGGTATGGTGATGTGGAATAACCATAAAATGGCCTGGTGCATAAGGATAACGGTTCATAACAATAAAACAGAGTGCATCACGGTATAAAACATGATGCTCCGCATCCTTTTCTGGATGGTTTGAAATGTTACAAAACACACAACCCTCTGGTTTTTCGCTAAAATAAGCATCACGCCAAGGTGCGTACATATAATTCATTAATCGACTCTTTTGATAGCTTCCAAAGAAGCCTGAATATCAGGTTCTCTCATAAAATATTCACCAATTAAAAAGGCATCAGCACCAATTTTACTGAGATGTTTGATAGTTTCTTTGTCGGTAAGTCCGCTCTCTGCTACGATGATCTTTCCTTGAGGAATGAGTGGCATTAATTTTTCTGTTAAACTCATATCCATTTCAAATGTTTCCAAGTTGCGGTGATTGATACCAATGATATTTGCACCTGCAAAAATGGCTTTAACAAGATCTTCTTTATCATGAATTTCGACTAAAACTTCAAGTCCAAGTCGCAATGCATACTCTAAAAGATGTTTTAATTCAGCTTTTGAAAGCGCTTTTGCGATCAATAAAATAAAATCAGCACCATAAACAAGAGCTTCTAAGATTTGATATTCATCAACAATGAAATCTTTTCGCAAAAGTGGTGTCGGTACATAACGGCGGATTTGTGTTAGATACTCAAGATTTCCTTGAAAATAGTGAGGCTCTGTTAAAACAGATATAGCATCAGCACCACCTAATTCATAAGCTTTAGCAATCGTCAATGGATCAAAATCCGCTTTAATAATCCCCTTGCTAGGACTTGCTTTTTTTACTTCAGCAATAATACGATAAGGATTGTCTGGTGTCGATTTTAAATATGGTTTAACATCGCGAGGCATAAAAGGATTGAACGCAAGACTTCGACCAAGCCAATCGATGGTGTACTCTTTTTTCTTTTTTTCTAAATCTTCACGTGTACGTTTAATAATTTCATCTAAAATCATGGAGTATTTTTCTCTTTCAAACATTTTTTAATCGCATCAATATGGGTTGCAACCTCTTCTTCTATAACGTTTTCACCAAAATATTTCATAATATTATAGGCCTCTTCACATTGTCCTTTTTTATAGTAACCCCACGCAAGTGAATCAAGATAATAGGGTGAGTTCGGCTCAATTTTAAGGGCTTCTTGGATTAGAGTAATGCCTTTTTCAATATTAATATTATGATCAATTAATAAATAGCCATAATAATTAAGATAGACAGAATCTTTGAGTAAACTTGTGACTTCATCAAATTTTTGAGAAATAGACTCAAGTACTTCAGCTGTAAGTTTTGTCTTGTTGATTTCATATTCATAAATAGCCATTTTGCCTAAATAATCGAGATTTTTGCTCTCTTCATAAAGTTTTTGAGCTAAATTATAAGCTTCTGTAAACTTTTTTTGTGTTGCATAGATTTGAAGCAGCATATCTTGGCTGAAACCTGTTTTTTCCAAAAATGTTATAGCACCTTTAACGTCTTTAATGTAAAGCATCAGTTCTACAATTTTTTTAGCAATTTCATCGCTTTGCTGCTCTTTATAAAGCTTTTTATACGTAGCGATAAGTCCTTGAACATTGCGATCTCGTCCATAGATTTCAATCAATTTAAAACAAGTATGATTACCGCAACCTTCCATATTGGCATACGTTTCAAGATAAGCTACTGCATCATCTTTACGACCTAAAAAGCGGTACAGCAATTCAACAATGTTAAGCAATAGGTCTTCATTTTGTTCTTGTTTGTAAGCACTTTCAAAATATTTCAGTGCCAAATCATACGATTTCATTTGTAAATACAGATTTCCTGCGATACTAAGATGCTGAACGGTTTTATCGTATTCAATAAGTTTCAAAATCTCTTTTTCTGCTTCTTCATAACGTTTGTCTTTGACAAGCTGACCTACAAGTAGGCGATTGAAGTTTTTTTCATCAGGATACTTTTTGATACCTTGCATAATAAGATCACGTGCATCAGGATCGTTCAAAACAAAAGCAAGTCCAGCGTCTTCAGTCAAGTATATTTTCTTTTGGCTCTGTTCATAAAGTGTATGATAAATTTTACGTGCGTTTACATAATCACCATTTTGTTGATAATCTAATGCTTGTAATATAAGATTGTCTTCCTCTTCAAAAACTTTTTTAGTGCTTTCACTGGTAACAACAACCTCTTTAGTGGTACATCCTACCAAAAAAAATAAAACGACTATAAGCGAATAATACCGGGACATTCTGAAACTACCTCGTCAATGTTTTCTTTAAAATATTCCCAAAATGGGAAGGTACGGCACTGTGAAGGTCGTACGTCATAGATACGACACATCTTTTTTTCCATATCAAAAAAGACGCAACCATAGCCGCCTTCGTACGCGATCTCTTTGATCGTGAAACGATAGCGAATTTTTAGTAAATACTTATTGATAAATTCTTCTTTACTCAGTGAAAGTTTGAGCGCTATTGCGCTAATCTCTTCAGGGCTCACCCAGATGTATCCACTCTCCCCTACACAGCATTTCCCTGAGCAATTTTGACATGCTTTTGGATCAAACGCATAAGGGTATCCATCACATCGCATTAATTGTTCCATGTTACACTCTGTGTTTGAGATCGCTTGAAAATAGATTGAACACGCTCACTAAAGACTTCACCAGTATATATAAACAATGGTGGATGTACTTTACAAAGTGATTTCGAGTTTTTTCGAGCACGAATAAGTACCAATGATGCCTCTTTTTCTTCTTTTGGATAAACAAAACAGATATCTTCAACGTTGAGCCCATTAGCGAGTAAGGCTGCCATAAGATGATCGAGTTGCTTAGCGTCATAACAAAAACAAAAATACCCACGGTTGCTAAGTGTTTTTGTGACTTTTTTTGCAAAAGCATCAAAAGGGAGTGCACTGCTATGACGACTCAAGAAGAGCGATGTATCTTCATTCTTTACCCCGCCTTTGTGATAAAAAGGAGGATTTGAAACGATCATATCAAATTTACATTCAAATCGGATACTTAAAAAATTATGACATATAACACTAGCAATCTCTATACCATTTTGTTCTGCATTGGCATATGCAATCGTACAATTTTGTTCTTGTATATCTAAAAGATGCATTTTTAAAGATGGAAAATCACGTTTAAGCAATAATCCCAAAATACCACAGCCACACCCCACATCAAGTACCTCGCCTTTTGGCGTAAATGTACTGATGAAATCATAAAGGAGTAGCGTATCGCTGTTGTATCGATAGCCTTTGTCGGGTTGAAATAAATTCATAGCTTAATGATATACCCTGATTTGGAAGCCTCTTGCTTTATCTTGCTCGATATTAGAAAGCGCATAACTGATTTTTGCACCTTCTCCTACGTATGATTCAACAAGCTCACCACCTGCTTTTGCACGTGCTTTCCCTAAACCGATGTTTGCAAGCCCACTGATACGATCAATCTCACTGTCTTCTACACCCACTTTTTTACTTTTAATGAGTTTCAATGAAGCAAATCCACCATTGTCTACAATCGGCGCTACTTCAAAGAAGTAACTACTATCATACTTAGCGAGGAACGTTTGTACCTCTTTTTTACATGTTTCAGAGATTGCATTGACACCGGTTCCCATATCGGTACACGTTACTTTATCAATCATCGTTAATTTTTGACCTTTTGGAGCAGGAGTATTAGGTACTTTTGCTGTCGCAACTTTTGGTGTTGCTGTCTCTAAGAGTTTAATTTTTTCATTGAGTGTTTTGATGGTTTGCTCATTAGATGCAATACGTTTGTTCAACTCATCTTGACTTTGTGCCAATGCACTCTCTTTTTGTTTTAACTCTTTTTCCAATGCAATGATTTTAAGTGTCTCATCTTTTTTACTCGCACCAAGTTGTGTCTCTTTTGCTTTTAGCTCCGCTTGTAAAGCTTTGGTTGCTTCCAAATGCTGGAGCTCTTTTTGTTTAAACTCCTCTTTGAGTTTTGCTAAGTTTTCTTCTAAAGAAGCTTTCAGTGCTTCTGTCTTTTTATAACTCTCTTTATTTGCAACGATAGTTGCCTCTTTCGCTTTTAACTCTTTCTCAAGAGCAATACTTTTGAGTGTTTCTTCTTTATTAGAAGCGTTTAATTGACTATCTTTTGACTTGATTTCACCTTGAAGTGCTTTAATCTCAGCTAAGCGTTGTAGCTCTTTTTGTTTGAACTCTTCTTTTGTTTTTGTTAGATTTTCTTCCACAGAAGCTTTCAATGCTTCCACTTTTTTGATACCTTCTTTATTTGAAGCGATCATAGCTTCTTTTGCTTTTAACTCTTTGTCTTTTTCTTTAATGATATCGAGATATTCAATTTCTTTACGACGAAGCTCATCTTTTAGACTTACCATTTTCGCATCTTCACTAACGCGATTTTTTTCAAATGTTGCTACTTTCGCTTTTAGCTCTTCAATTTGTTTGTTTGTCGCCTTCGTCGCATTTTCTTCAGCGTCTTTTAGTTTGACAGTAAGTGTTTGGATGGTTCCTTCATGACGCGCATTTTCGGTTTGAATTTTTTGTAGCTCAATAGCCTTGCTTTTAATCTCTTTCTCTAGTGCAGCAATTTTAAGCGTTTCTTCTTTTTTCGCCGAAACAATTGCACCCTCTTTCTCTTTTATATCCGCTTGAAGAAGCTGAATTTTTGCAATATAATCATTCTCTTTTGTTTTGCTGTTCGACTTCACATCTTCCAATGCTGCACGGAGTTCTTTTAGTTTTGCTTCATCGCCCTCTTTTGATTTTTGCGTTTCAGTTCGAATAGAAGCTAATTGTGTTTTTAAACCTTGGAGTTCTTTCTCTTTTTCATCATTTTTGAGTTTGAGATCATTGTTAGAAGCTGTAAGCTCATTCACATGGAATTGGATGCGTTCATTGTTCTCTTTAACCGTTGCTTTATACTCGTTCAATTGCTTTTCAAACTTATCAGCAAACTCTTTTTTTGATGCGTCAAAGTTAGCTATTTTCTCATTGAAGGCTTTGTAGTTTTTATTATGAACTTTGTCATTTTCATCGACACGTTTTTTTACTTCTGCTTCAAAGTTCAATTTTTCGTTGTTTAAGGATGCAATCTTATCGCTTAACTCTTTAATGTTGCTCTCTTTTTTAGCAATTTCTTCTTTAAGCTTTAAAATAGACACATTAAGGGCTTTTTCATTATTTTGAGCATTTTCTTCAAGTGCTTTGTTCGCCGCAGTAAGCTCTTTGTTGAGTTTTTTCTCATCTTCGAGATACGTTCTAAATTTATTGAAGTCTTTTTCATTCTCAAGCATTAAAGCATCGATGTGTTTTTTAGCACTTGCAAGTTCAGTATTTATATTTTTTATCTTCTCTTCTTGCTGTGCCATTTTTTTAGCATGGTCTTCATCTTGTAAAACCATATCTTGACGATTTTTAGCAATGAGTTTTTCCGTATCAACTTTGAGTTGTTCAATCGTTTTTGTATATTTAGCTATCTCTTCTTTATACTTTTGTTCGTTTAAAACCAATGTTTGTGTTTGCTTGCTCATAAGATCATTTTTTTCTTTAGCTGCTTGAGCAATCTCTTCTTTGAGCTTATTGATCTCATCCTGCTTACGAGCAAACGCTGTTTTTGCTGTTTCATTATTGGTATTCATTTGCTCATTTAAAAGAACTATCTGATCATTTAAAAATTTGATTTTTTCTTTATAATCTGTCAGCTTAGCCTGCTCTTCTTCCCTAGCCTTTTTAATAGCAACTTGTTTTTTCTCTTCATCTTCGATCGCTTTTGTTTTTAGCTCTTCGATTTGTCCTCTTAACGTATTTGCCTCAATATTGGCTTTTTGTGCGATAACAACATTTTCTTTTTGAAGTTCATTGATTTTCATGGTTAAATCGCTAATGTTGCGATAATGCTGTTGTTCTGCTTCATTAAGGCGTTCGGTATTTTTATTGGTCCATTGATTGCGTTGCTCTTCAAGTTCATTTTGCTGTTCATCAAGTTTTTTAGAGAGTTCATTCTTCTCATTTGCCAATAAAAGGTTGTCATGTTGAACAAACAGAAGCGTTTTTTGAAGACGATTGATCATACGTTTAAAATCTTGTTTGGTAAGCTCAGATTCTGCAATTGGCTTACCTTGCTCATCATAATAGGTATCTTCAAACAAATTACCATCTTTACTCTGCTCAAGTGTCGCTTCTTTATCTATATATTGTTTCTGTACATCAAGGGGTAAGTCACTGAATTTCACATCATTTTTACTGATGTATTTTTCTGTGAGCTCATCAAAAGAGACACCACCAAAATTACCATATTGGACGGAGGCAAAGCCTCCGACAACGATGACTAATCCAAGTGCAATATTTAAAATCTGCGAAGAAGAGAGAGCAATTTTTGCCATTAATACAATGCCTTAATTATTTTGCGTTTAAGATATGTGTTACAATTTCATATGCGTGATTAAGTGCAATAGCGATACTTCCACCACTTTTGACTGCAATGTCACCTGCAAGGTAGAGCCCTTTTGTTTTGGTTTCAAAATGCTCATCAAACTCTGGTTTACCTTCACTATCAAATGTAATACCACATTTTTTGAGGAAGTCAACAGGCGTTGTCCCACCAATAGCATACACAACACGGTCATAAACGGTGTAATAACCGTCAGTAAAGTTAACTTTTACCAAACCATTTTCATTTTCAATGGAGACTATGTCCATTCCAAGGCGTAAACGTAATTTTTCTTGACCATTGTATTCGTGAATCATTTTCAGATTGATTTCATTGAGTCTGCTAAAAGTATCGCGGCGATAATTCAGTGTAACATTATTTGTTTTGGAAAGCTCAATAGCATACTCTACTGCTGAATTTCCTCCACCCACAATGAGAAGTTTTTCTCCTTGTGAACATTTGTCGAGGTTAAAATTGATACGCTCTTTAAGTGAAATCGGTAAGGTATAATCAGGCTTGTTTGGTTTACCCATCGTACCAATAGCTACAACAACGTTTTTAGCTCTATAGCCTGCTTTAGTTGTAACGATATGAAATTCATCGCCCTCTTTCGTAATACTTTCAACTTCACTGTTAAATGCTGAGTCAATTTCACCTGAATCTAAGAGTGAATCAAAATAATTGAGTGTACTCTCTTTTGTTCCATCACGAAAGTCAATTGTACCTCTTAATTCAATTTCTTGACCTTTGTAGTTTTTATCAACTCTTTTGTTATCTTTATAAAATTTGCGGATGGTTTGTGAGTGGTTGTCACCCTTCTCAATCATCATAATATGCTTAATACCAAGAACTTTAGCTTCAACTGCTGCACCAATACCACCAGGTCCCCCGCCGATAATGACTAAATCGTAAATCTGCTGCATTTTATTATCCTTACTATTATTCTCTTTTAATGGTAACTATTATACTCCGAACATACTTATGACACATTAAATATAAAAAGTGTAAAATCCCATCAAATGCCATTCTAAGGAACAATTAACGTGCAAACTTTCTTAAAACATGCCAAATCTGCCAGTCGTATTATCGCGACACTTGATCCGAAAACAAAAAATGATGTTTTAGCAGACATGGCAGGTACTTTGGAATCACAAAGCGAGCGTATTATTTTTGAAAACCAAAAAGATTTAGATGATGCGAAAAAAAACAACTTAAGCTCGGCTATGGTGGATAGACTTTTACTCAATTCCAAGCGCATTGCAGAGATGGCAAAAGCAATTCGTGAGATTGCCAGTTTGAAAGAACCTGTAGGAAGAGTACTTGAAGGATGGGTTGTTCCTAGCGGTATTAAGATTGAAAAAGTAACTATTCCTATTGGAGTTATTGGCATTATTTATGAAAGTCGTCCTAATGTTACCAGTGATACTGCTGCACTTTGCTTCAAAAGTGGCAATGCATGTGTTCTTAAAGGCGGAAAAGAGGCATTTCATAGCAATGCTATCATCGCTTCACTCTTACAAGAAGTATTAGAAAAACATAATCTTCCAAAAGAAATTATCTCACTTTTGCCAGATGCGAGTCGCGAAGGTGTTGCACAGCTTATCAAAATGGATAAATATGTAGATCTTATCATCCCTCGTGGTGGAGAAGCGCTCATTCGTTTTGTGAGTGAAAATGCCACCGTTCCTGTAGTCAAACACGATAAAGGTGTGTGTCATACGTATGTCGATAAAGATGCTAACTTGGAAAAAGCTATTGAGATTGTCTTAAACGCAAAATGCCAACGTCCAAGTGCGTGTAATTCACTTGAGACCCTTTTAGTCCATGAAGCCATTGCAAAAGATTTTTTACCACGTATGAAAGAGGCTCTTTTACTTACAGGTGCTCAGATAAAAGGGTGCGAAAAAACACATGAACTTTTGAATGTACCACTTGCAGAAGATGAAGATTATCATACAGAGCATCTGTGCAATGCCCTCAATATCAAAATTGTAGAAAACATGGATGAAGCGATTGTACATATCGCTGAGTATGGTTCTTCGCATTCTGAAGCAATTTTAAGTGAAAACTACACTTTAGTTGAACGCTTTTTGAACGAAGTTGATGCTGCGTGTGTATATGCCAATGCTTCGACACGCTTTACTGATGGCGGCGAGTTTGGTTTTGGTGCAGAAGTAGGTATTAGTACAAACAAACTTCATGCACGTGGACCTATGGGTATTAATGATTTGACGACTTACAAGTTCAAAGTTTATGGTAAAGGGCAAATTCGCGCATGAATAAAGAGGTTTTACGTGTAGAAAACCTTACTTTTGGATATAAAAATTCAAAGCTTCTATACAACGATTTTTCTTTGCATGTTAATGTGGGAGAAGTTGTTGCTATTTTAGGAGCGAGCGGTAGTGGTAAAAGCACGCTTTTTGAGCTGATAACAGGTAATCTAAAACCTAAAAGTGGCACTATTGGGGCGATGAAACTCTCACAGATCTTTCAAGACCCCTATACATCGTTTCATCCAACCTACACCATCATCAATCAAATCAGTGATGTAGCACACTTAGAAGGTCTTCATCAACTCTGCCATGCACTCGATCTTGATCCCGATGTTTTGGCTCAAAAACCCCATCAACTCAGTGGTGGGCAACTTCAAAGATGTTCGATTTTAAGAGCACTTTTGATGAAACCAGATCTTATCTTAGCGGATGAACCGACTTCTGCTCTTGATAACATCATAGGACTTCACGTAATGCAGCTGTTGATGCAATTTTTAGACAGAGTGGGTATATTGCTTATTACACATGACAAACATTTAGCTTCATGGTGTAGTGATCGCATGATCGAATTAAAATCTTAGATTAGGAATGGAATGCACATTATTATTGATTGGATTGTTCAAACGGTTGGAGCATTAGGTTATTTTGGTATTTTTGTGATGATGGCAATTGAAAGCAGTATCTTTCCCCTTCCAAGCGAAGTGGTTATGATCCCTGCTGGGTATTTGTGCGCAAAAGGTGAAATGGAGTTGTGGATAGTGATTGCACTTGGTACGCTTGGAAGTATCGTAGGTGCATTATTAAACTACTATTTGGCAGTAAAATTGGGTCGAAAACTCATTTTAAAATACGGTCATTATGTTTTTTTTACGCCAGAAACTCTTGAAAAAGTAGAAGTTTTTTTTAAAACACACGGTTCCTTTTCAACGTTTACGGGAAGACTTATTCCTGTCATTCGCCATTATATATCTCTTCCTGCAGGTCTTGCACGTATGAACCTTGGCATTTTTTGTTTTTATACAGGCTTTGGTGCTGGAATTTGGATGAGTATATTGACTTTTTTAGGCTATTTCTTTGGTCAAAACGAAGCATTACTCAATGAACATTTACATACGATTACGATTGCTGTGATTGCGTTTATTGTAGTTGCCGGTGTCATTTATATTTGGCTACACAAGAAAAAAGAACGCAAGCGAAAGTCAAAAAAGTTCTAAAGGATAGGCCATGTTCCAAGGTTTAGAGTACAGTGATTTTGAAAAAGCACTTTCAACCTTGGGCGTTGTCGCCAAAACTGATAAAAAGACCCTTCATAAACTCTATCTCTCACTCTCTAAAGAATTTCATCCTGACGCACCAAATGGTGATATTGCTAAATTTCAAGAAATTAACGATGCGTACTGTTTAATTAAAGAGTATATGGAAAATTATCGCTTTGATTTTGATGAGGCAGAGTTCAAAAAGCAAAATCCCTATTTTTCATTAAAAGATTGGCTGAGTGGACGATAAGCGTTAAAATTCAAATACATCTACATAAATTTGCATTTTATGGTGCTTGAGCATCTTTTGAATCTTATTTTTCAACTCTTTAATATCTTGTTCTATCTCATATCCTGTTGCATCATCTTTGACATTCATTGAGATAATCAATAAAACTTCATTAGAGCCAACGAACATACTGCGCACAGCATTGATGTGAACCAATACATTCGATTCACTTTTAATCAAATTTTTTATCTGTTTTATTGTTTCTCTATCGAGGCTTTCACCAATAAGCAACTTCTTAAGTTCAATAAATAAAATACTAGAAAGTCCTATAAGTAGCGTACCTATCATTAATGCTGCGATACCATCAAAAATAGGATGAACAAAAACCGATAAAGCCAGTCCTAACGTTAGAATAATCAAACCGATTAAAGCTCCTGTATCTTCAATTAAGACAACAAGAATATGAGATGATGAGCTGTTTTTAATCGTTAAAAACATATTTTTAAGCGTAGAATTGCTCTCTTTGAGCGCTACTTTTAAGGCACTGCCTTCAAGCAAGATCGACAAAACGATGATTCCTAAAATGAGTAAAGGATTTTCAATAGGTTGTGGATGTTGAATACGATGAAACCCTTCGTAGAGAGAGAATAAACCACCAAGCAAAAAAAGAACAACGGCTACAACAAAAGACCAAAAAAAGTTTGCTTTTCCTTGTCCAAATGAGTGATACTCTGAACGCCCCCTTGATGCTTGCTTCTCACCTAGCATTACTAATGCCTGATTGCCACAATCCGCTGTGCTATGGATCGCTTCTGCCATCATTGATGCAGAACCTGTAAAAAATGCTGCTGCTCCTTTCGATAATGCAATGACACCATTAGCAAATAATGCAGCTTTAACACTTTTTGACATTTAAATCCTTTGTAAGCTAGGTTGATACATTTCAAGAGGTATCTTCCAAGTAAAGATTTTTCTTTTACTTGGAAGAAGTTTATTTTTAGTGCGCTAAAAATCTTTGTCGCGCAGCTTTAAGAGAATCTGCAATGAGGAAAGCAAGCTCTAGTGCTTGGTTGGCATTAAGGCGTGGGTCACACTGTGTGTGGTAACGGCATGCAAGGTTTTCTTCAGTAATTTCTTGTGCACCACCGATGCACTCAGTGACATCTTGACCAGTCATCTCTAAGTGAACACCACCAGGGAAGGTACCTTCTTGTTCATGAACTTTAAAGAAGCCTTTAACTTCACGAAGCACTTCATCAAATGAACGTGTTTTATAGTTGTTAGAAGCTTTGATGGTATTGCCATGCATTGGGTCAATACTCCATAAAACATTTGCACCCGCTTCTTTAACTGCACGAACCAGTTTTGGGAACTCTTTTTCGATTTTATCTGCACCCATACGTACAATGATATTAAGACGACCTGCTTCATTTTCAGGATTGAGCTTATTAATGAGCTTCATCAACCCCTCAGCAGTCATGCTTGGTCCTGCTTTAATACCGATAGGATTTTTCACGCCTGAAAGGAATTCTACGTGCGCATCATCGACATCACGGGTACGATCGCCTATCCAAAGCATGTGCGCTGAACAGTCGTACCAGTCATTGGTTAAACTATCTTGACGAGTGAGTGCCTCTTCATAGTTCAAAAGAAGTGCTTCGTGTGATGTGTAAACGACTGTTTCATTGATATTTGGTGTATTAGCAGAAGTAATGCCACACGCTTCCATAAATGCCAATGTTTCAGAGATGCGCTCACAAAGGTGTTCATAGCGGTCACCCAATGGACTCTCTTTTACAAAGCCAAGTGTCCATTTGTGAACTTGATGCAAGTCTGCCAAACCACCGCGTGAAAACGCTCTAAGGAGGTTCATTGTTGCTGCTGATTGGTTATAGGCTTTGAGCATTCGCTTTGGATTTGGAACCCTTGCGTCTTCTGTAAAGTCAATATCGTTAATGATGTCACCACGATAGCTCGGAAGCTTTACACCATTTAACTCTTCATAGTCAGATGAGCGAGGTTTTGCAAACTGACCAGCAAGACGTCCTACTTTAACGATAGGACAACCACCAGCGAATGTTAAAACAACAGCCATTTGAAGCATGACTTTAAACATATCGCGAATATTGACAGCGTTAAACTCACTAAAGCTCTCAGCACAATCACCACCCTGAAGCAAGAAAGCTTTACCGTGTACAACATCTGCTAACGATGCTTTAAGTTGACGCACTTCTCCAGCAAAAACTAACGGTGGATATTTGCTGAGTTCTTGCTCAACATTTTTCAACAACTCTTGGTTCGTATAAGTTGGTTGTTGCTTGATTGGTTTTTCTCTCCATGATGCGCGCGTCCAAGAACTCATAAATGACCCTTAATAGAATTTTTACTTATTATAATGCGATTGGCTTTAAAGACAATTGAATAGCAAAACAAAATCATGAAGTTTTAAACTGCCCTACAGTTTTGCTCAGTGAATTGACATGGTGTGTCACGCTATCTGAGATGGTTTTGACTTGATGGTTAAGGTGTGTTAATTCACTAACTTCACTGCTAATGGCATTGGCATGCATCATTGTATTTTTGGAGTCTTCGTAAATTTTATACACATCCTCTTTCATCGTTAAGATAACCTCTTTTTGATCCACTAAAATAGCATCAATTGTCTGCAATGAATGTGTTGAGATTTCAATACCTTTATCGACTGTATTGTTAACATTTTGCATACTAGAAAGCGCTTCATTGACATTTCCATTAATGTTATTGACTATTGCTTCAATACGAACGGTTGCTTTATCGGTCATATCTGCAAGTTTTCTTACCTCTTCTGCCACTACCGCAAATCCTCGCCCCTGCTCTCCTGCACGACTGGCTTCAACGGCGGCATTTAAAGAGAGAAGATTGGTTTTATCGGTGATATCCTTAATGGTTTCTATCATCGAAGAGACTTCTGCTACATTTTGCTCTAGTGTAAAGATAATTTTCGTTGTGTCACTAGCAATAGCCTTAATATTACCTATGGATGACTCAACATCACCAAGACTATTGGCAACTTGAGTTTGTGTATGAGCGATTTTTTGGCTCATAGCATCTGCTTTATTGACTGAGTTTTGAATAGAGTTATTTTGTGTTTGGATGTGTGAAACAATATTTTGAATACTCACACCAATTTGCTCGATCTTTTTCCCTGTCACCACAATGGTATTGGTTAGATGTTGGTTGAGATTGAGAAGATTGATAAGTGATGTTTTGGTTTTTTTCAAAATGGTATCAAAGATGTCAATGACACTGTTAATCCAAACAGCTGTACGTCTGTTCTCATCTTTGGCAAATCTGTTAAGATCTGCTCGTTTTGTAATGTCGCCATCACCCTCAACAAATCCTTGCAATAGGGCTCGCAGTGAAGCGTATTTGGTAAAAAAATCAGAAAGTTCTTTGCCCATCATACCTAGTATCATCAAAAGGGATGCTATAGTTATTAATCCAACCTCTTGAATACGGCCTAAAAATGGCATAAAAGTAAGTGTTACATAATAAGCACTCGGAATAAATAAGCCAATTAAAATCGCCATTTTAAAATAGATCTTATGACGAAACTGCATAATGTCATAAACCTCTAAAAGATCACCCTCGCACATCATTCCCCATTTATCTAAGCTGTAAGGAAGTGTGACCGTAATTCCTTTACCAATGACAGGAATACCCCTATAATCAGGATATCCAGGATATGCACAAAAGAGGTTTGAGCCTTTTTTTATAGTGTTGGCAACTCCAGGATGAAGCGCGCCAGTGGAAGGGTCATTAAAGACAATTTCAAATTCAGTATGCTGTTTGATGGAAATAATACCCTGCTCTGTATGCACACCCTCTTTGAGATTTTCTCCAAAACTGAAGGTATTGTCTTCAAAACGTGAGCGAGAAAGTGCCGTACCTGTTTTGATGTTTTTATTGAAATAAGGTTCTATCATGAACAGATAGTTATCGCCCGATTCTTTGAAAATATGCCCTGCTTCGCGTTGGATGAGATCGCTAAGAGTGTCATTGGAGACACGTGCTACCAAAACACAACTTTCATTATTGATTTTAAAACTCTTCATAAACGCAAGTGTGACTCGGTCATGAAATGTTGAAGCTTTTGGTTTAAAAAAGAGCGTATCATCATCGATATAAGGACCAAATAAAAGTTGAGATGATCCAAGTAATACATAGTCAAGTGCTTCACCAAAACCGCTTTCATCGTATTTGTACTCTTTTAATGGTCGGTTGTTTGAACTAAAAAGCATTTTCTTTGCAGAATTAAGTACATAGTATTCTAAGATAGCTTCACTCAGTTTTTCTTGCTCTTTCAATAGAGAAACAACGTCACATTCTTCTTGTTCTAATAAAATCGCACTATTCTCAACTTCACGCCAAATTTCATTTGCCCATTCAATCATGATACGTTTTCGTGTTTGTGCAATACCATCAAAGGCAGTTTCAACTGCGCTCAACATCGCTTTGTTTCTAAACCATTTTGGTAGGATGATACATTTATCTTTAAATGAGAACAAAAGAAAGCTCCTTCATGCCTTAATTTGATTAATTTTTAATCATGCAATGATATTTATCGTAATGAGTAATAATGTAATACGAAACACTTCATTGAATGTAGTAATAAAAAAGCGACATTGACGCATTACCTACACTAAGTGCTATCAAACTAAAACTCACCGAAATATCGTCTTTTTAAAGCTTTGTATATTTAAAAAAACAACGATAAACTATACAAAAATGTGAAAACTCTTTCAATGCAAGATATGATTAAAAATTAATCAGTTTTTATTAAAAAAGTGAAAATAAGCGAAAAGATAGCAATTTTACACACTATGTCACATTGATTAATAAATAGGCAGTTTTTTCGCCGAAAAATAAAATTTAGTGTGTAAAATTCTTTTCATATCAACTTAGAAAGGAAGATAATGATGTTACGTTCTCAATTTGCTAAGATCTCTTTAGCAACCATTACAGTTTTGGGTCTTGGCTCAACAACACTCAGTGCAGATACTCTCGCAGAGGTACAAAAACAAGGTTTTGTAAAATGTGGTGTTGATGGTGGACTCCCTGGCTTCTCAGAAGTAGGCAGTGATGGTATCTATAAAGGTATTGACGTTGACCAATGCCGCGCTGTTGCAGCAGCTGTTTTGGGTGACGCAAAGAAAGTAAAATATATTGCCCTTAATGCAAAAGAGCGTTTGACAGCGCTTCAATCAGGCGAAATCGATATGCTTTCACGTAACACAACGTGGACTCAGACACGTGACACTTCTTTAGGTCTCAACTTCACAGGTGTAACCTATTATGATGGTCAAGGTTTTATGGTGACTAAAAAGTTAGGCGTTAAAAGTGCAAAAGAACTCGATGGCGCTTCTATTTGTCTTCAAACAGGAACGACAACAGAGCTAAATGTTGCTGACTACTTTAGAACTAACAAAATGAAATACAAACTCGTCTCTTACGATACGAATGACCAAGTGGTTAAAGCGTATGAAAGCGGTAGATGTGATGTTTTAACCTCAGATCAATCTCAACTTTACGGTTTGAGAATCAAACTTTTAAAACCTGATGAGTCTGTCGTTCTTCCAGAAGTTATCTCAAAAGAGCCTTTAGGACCGGTTGTTCGTAAGGGCGATGGTAAATGGTTTGACATCGTTCGCTGGACATCTTATGCAATGTTGGCAGCTGAAGAAGCAGGTGTTACAAGTGCCAATGTTGATGCGATGCTCAAATCTGACAACCCAGACATCAAACGTCTTTTAGGCGTTGAAGGACAGATGGGTGAAAACTTAGGGCTTAAAAAAGATTTTGCTTATAACATCATCAAGCAAGTTGGTAACTATGGCGAATCTTTCGAAAAAACTGTAGGACAAGGCTCTCCTCTTAAAATTTCAAGAGGTTACAACGCTCTTTGGACACATGGTGGACTCCAATACGCACCTCCTTTTAGATAATAGATTAGATATTAAGTCATACAAAGGGCAGATTTCTGCCCTTAATCTTAAAGCATAAAGGAATACGTATGTTAACACTTTTGAGAAATCAAAAGATTAGAGGAATTATTTTCCAATTATTGACCGTTATTGGCTTGGTTGCTTTTTTGTGGTATATTGGTGCCAATACCGTTGCCAATATAGAACAAAGAGGCATTCAAACAGGCTTTGGCTTTTTGAATGGAACGGCTGGATTTGGCATCGATCAATCCCCTATTTCGTACACAGAAGAAAACACTCATGGACGTGTTTTCATTGTAGGACTTCTCAATACCATTATTATCGCTTTTGTTGGCATCGTCTGTGCCACTATTGTTGGGCTT
>Ga0209016_1001178_pt1 | contig 22309 bp, 18 predicted proteins | sample EPASupsiteSAE305_FD_187265 | JGI IMG/M metagenome (GOLD analysis project Ga0209016, IMG submission 187265) | Bioremediated contaminated groundwater microbial communities from EPA Superfund site, New Mexico - SAE3-05 (SPAdes) (version 2) | ecosystem: Environmental > Aquatic > Deep subsurface >...
GGAAAAGAACATTTCCTGCATCACAATAGCAATTTGCCGCCACCAAGACTCAATCCGCAAATCACCAAGCGGGTTTCTATCAACCAAAAGGTCGCCTCTGGTCGGTCTGTAAATTCGAGCCAGTAGGTTAATCACCGTACTCTTTCCTGATCCAGACAATCCTACGATACCTACACGTTCGCCTTTCCTGATGGTCAGGCTCAAATTTTTCAATGTAGGTTCCTCACGCCCTCGGTATTGAAAATCGACTCCGGAGAATTGCACTTCATGCTGAAAATCCGTTAATTCAATCTCCCCGTCCTGCTCGATATTCTGCCGTACTTCGGCAAGAAATCGATCCATTTCATTGAAAGCTGCCAGATTCACATTAACATATGCTCTTGAGACATTAATAAGGGTCAACGGTCCGAGTAGGCGGGACATCAGATAGATGGTTGCCATTAATGAGGCAAGAATTGTTGCATTGTCTCCGTGACCAATGGAAGCAGCGCCAATTAAGACGACGCAGAATATTATGCCTACGGAGGTCACGAAATAAGGCCCTACCACCGCCTGAACTGCAAGCACTTTTAGATTTGCCTCCTTCATGCCTCTGATCGAATCTTGGACCAACTCGTTGGCAGTCGAGGAACTCCCCGATAGGCGGATTACACGCATGCCGTTCAAGGTGTCATAAAAAGCCTGGCTGAATCTCGTCGTCGCAGTTGTCAAATCATCGCCAGCCTTAGAAAGAGTCCTGCTCGTAAACCATTTATAAATCGCTGTTAAAACGGCAAGCATTATCACTATACTCACTGTAAGCACTGGCGAAACAATTGCCATCAGGGAAACATTGAACAACAAGATAAATGAATTCGCCAAGAACAACGCCACAAAACGCAGCGCTACACCTATCCGTACCGGATTTGAGGCAGTCACATCCGATTGTTCACTAGCACTCATCCCCTCGACATAAGATATCGATGCGCTGTGCAGATAGTTGTATACCTTCATGCGCAGGTGAGAATCAACACGCCAGGGAATACTGTAAGTGGCTATCTCGGATACGTAAAGCAACGCTCCTCTAATTAATGTTAAGACCAGCATGCAACTTGCAGCCCAGATGAGTTTCTCGTTCTGCGCCATTCCGGAAAAAAGACCCGAGAACCATTTCAACAAGGGAACATTAGAAAATCCTTCGACACTTTGCGATGATTCCATTATCGGAATCAGTAGCCCAAAGCTCGCCATTTCAGTCACAGATGCCAATATCGAGAGTATGATGGAGACAACAATAAATCGCCGCTCGCCTTCTGAATGGCGATAAAACTGGTTTAAGATCGCAATGTAGCTTCTGATGCTTTTCTTAAGTCCGATGTTCAAAGAATCAATTCCTTTCAAAGCCTTGTGATTTTGCCCTCAATCACCTATTGGAGATATTATCAAGACTGAACCACCCACGAGATGGATAAGAAAGTCACTTTTCAATAAGCACTAGGAATTCTCCAGAATGCGGGTTATCAAATAATATTTTATAGTTTGCTTCGAATTGTTGAAAATATGATATTAAAACCTCGTAGTGCTTTTTTTGAACAAAAACATAATCCGCTTTGTTCTGTCTTAAGTATCGCATGACATCATAATGATTTACAGCATGCAATTTTTCATTGTCGGTTAAAAGAGGTCCCTTAGCAGAAGTAGCTTTGTTAAAAAGGGGATTCAGGTCTTTTTCGGCTATATCATAGATCTCACGTTGAGAAATAACTGAAGTAATAATCCGAGGAACAACAACTGGATAATGTGCAGAATAGACAAAAAAGCATGCTTTACCGAGAGGATCCGTCAATATATGACCAATCGGTACGTTGCGAAAAGAGTTTATTGCCTCCACTGAAAAGTCAAACGGATTATGTTCTGAATGAAACGCGACCGATGGTCGAGTTTCAAAAAAAATTTGGTGTACACGTTGTTCAAAATTATCATAAAGAACAATTGCAAAAAAGATTATTGACCCAATCAGGATTCTGTGCGCGGATACTGTTGATGGGAAAAAGAGCTTTGTTTTTTTAATTTGAAGCAATCCGTAAATCATAAAAAGGGGGAGCATGATTGATAATGTCATGGAAATGAAATCCATACCGATCTTGCCATTCATCCACCAAATGCGAAAGCTAATCCCGGCGATTATTGTGCCAACAAAAAAAGCAATATTGTCTCGCATACTATTAACTTTAAACAGACTAATTCCTCGCCAAAAAGATGCAGCAATTGTCAAGTATGACAATATATATATCATTCTAGGCATTGTCAAAAAAATCTCACTGTAGGTTAATCCAATAATCAAAAACATCGAAAATTTCCAACAAAACACAAGTTCCCAAAACATCATATAATAAAGAGCCCATAATCTTTCACGCCGATCACCAAAACACAATAAAAGTATTGCACCAAATGCAGATAAAATTGACCAAACATAATACTGTTTTCGAGAGTTATTCTGAAAATACTTTACTGTATCATCTCGTGACATTACACTTGTAGCGTCACTTGGATTTGCGAGTTCCAAATGCAGAGGATATTCAAACAATTGAGTAAACCCCAACAAGTTTTCAGAATATAATGCAGAAGTAAATGCTGCACGTTTTATCGTCCATTCATCATACCCGCCCGAATGCTTTGGATAAAAAAATACATTTATACTTAAAAAAAACACTAATATACATAAGATACATGAAAAAACCGCAACCCATTTTATCGTTGACTTGGGGAAATGCTTGTACTGGTAGCTAACAACTAGTATCGCCCCGACTCCTATATAAACCATGTTTTGAAAAACTTCTCTCGGATGCCACATAAACGATACTACGAAAATCATCATTAGAATCAGCAAGTTTTGAATGTTACTAGCCCGCAAAAAATATAAAGTCCAAGCAAACAACAGCGGAATCAATATGTCCATAGCAGCATCGGAATGATGAGCCGTTCCCATGAAAGACATTACACCACGAAACGCATCTGCTCTAACCCAGTCAAGAGGCGATGGGGAGTGCAATCCAATATTGCCTACACAAATAATAAGCATTATCCAAAATATAACTTCAACTTTTATTCGACTTCGAAAAATCATTTTTACCATAAAGTGCAAAGATGAAAATCCAATAATTGGAATGATAAAACGTGCGTGAAAAAAAACGTATAAAGGATCAACCGAAATTAGTTTTGCCCATCCAGCAATAAGAAACTCCCAAAGTTGGACTAGGTTGGGCACGGCATTAAGTGGCTTTGATAAAAATAAATCAGGAGTTATAGGCAATGAATAATACTGACGAATCCAAAATAAATGCAGCAGTTTTTCGCCCGAAATATCAGCTATAGCTTCTCCCCATTTATATGCGCCGCATGAAATGAGAATAAGACAAACAGCCATTGTGAGTTGACTAATAACAATACTTCTATTCTTGAAATACAGATTCTGCATTTCTGGTTTTGGCACTTTTTTGAGATTTTTAGTTATTAATACTACTATACCCAAATATGAGAAACACAAAACCCCTGTAACCCACATATTAATTGTTCCCTGCAAAAAGAACACTATCGCAATAAGCAATACTTCAACAATTATTGAAAATGAAAAAGAGATCGCACAAATCTCCATAATGTGATTATTATCTACACCCAAAATTTTACATAATACATAGCCAGGTACAAAAAAAACAACTATGGATCCAATAAAAATACGATACGGTTCAGCTGTCAGTAGTGGTTCTTGCATACTAAAAAACCAATACGTTGAATGGAGTAAACAGGCAAGAAGAAGGAGCCACTCCATCCAAAAAGAGTACTTATTTAGAAAAGCGTTTAAACAATGCTCAATTTGCTGCACAACTGATTCGCTATGATTCTGCAACGCCATTATATATTCCTCACTCTGCACATCCCTTTTTTTCCTCAATTGTCGGCGAAGCTATTGATGTCCGGATAAACAAAGTAAGCACCCGCTCAAATTGATTCCACAACTGCCTTAATAACGTATTCAACTTCTTCATCTGTTAATCCCGGATAAAGCGGCAACGTAATTGTACTATCGCCAATTCTTTCCGAAATTGGAAGAGACCCTCGACTATAACCCAACGTATTCGCGTAATAGGTCAATAAATGTATCGCCCTAAAATTAACAGCAACTCCGATTCCTGCATCCTGCAAACGGGCTAGAACTAAATCGCGTTTGCTGGGATCAACCCAAATTGTAAAAAGATGTCGCGCGCTTTTGGAATCCGCTCTTACAGCAGGAAACGATACTCCTTTCATGATAGAAAATGCCTGCACATACTTTGATACGATTTCTTGGCGCCTTATCAGAAGACTTTCAACCCTTTGCAATTGTCCTATTAGTAACGCTGCCTGAATATTATCCATATTATATTTCCAGCCGCATAGCAACATATCCCAATGTTCGTATTTTTTTGTATATCGATCTGCCGCGCCTTTGTTCATGCCGTGTAATCTAAGTAATCTAAGCTTATCCGCAATTTCTTCGGAATTTGTAGATACGGCGCCCCCCTCACCCGATGTGATATTCTTGGTTGCATAAAAGCTAAAACAAGCGGTATCACCAAGTTGACCGGGTCTGATTCCATCCCGAACCGATTCCAATGAATGTGCGGCATCTTCGATAATAAGCAATTTATGAGCATTCGCTATCTGACGAAGCGCCCGCATGTCGCACATCTGCCCGTAAAGGTGTATTGGCATTATTGCTTTAGTTTTTGAAGTAATTGCTGCTTCTACATTATTGACGTTCATGTTTCCAGTATCTTTTTCAACATCAATAAAGACCGGAGTCGCGCCAACATGCAGAATAGTGTTGGCCGTAGAAATAAATGTCATGGGAGTAGTAATAACCTCATCGCCAGGACCAATATTACACGCAAGAAGAGACAGGTGTAATGCTGCAGTACAACTATTTACGCCGATTACATGTTTGCATCCTAAGTAGTCAGCTAGGTCGTTTTCGAAAGATTTTACTTCTTCCCCCATAGTAAGAAACGTTTTTCTTAAAACGGTATTTACTCTTTCAATATCTTGTTCATTAATACTATGACGATAAAAATCAATTTTCACGAATATCCCTCCCCGAATTTTCCGTAAACGTTTCATATACTATTTCTGCTTCACAACTTCGCATTCGTTTTTGTCTTGCAGTCCAACATTTTAATGCAACGCCCGGTTCCCATTCTTTGTAATGATTGGAATGGATCTCATCCACAATTGGCTTTCCCACCATTTTGGATTTTTGCGGTACCATTCAATGGTTTTGTCCAGCCCGTCTTCGAACGTCGTGGTTGCTGCCCAGCCAAGTATTTCCAATGCTTTTTTACTCGACGCAGTATGCCTCCCTACTTGCCCCGGTCGGTCTTCAATATAGCGAAGAAGGTCTTTTGATGCGTTCATTTTCTCAATAACCATTTGAGCAATACTTGCAATGCTGATGCTATGCTCTGATCCGAAATTAAAGACTTGCCCCCGGATACGATTTATATCGGCGTGCAAGACCAAGTCAAGTGCGCGACAATGATCTTCGACGAATAACCAGTCACGCAAAGCGGATCCATCGCCATGTACATTAATCGGTTCATTCAAAATGCAACTTGTGATGAATCGGGGTACTGCTTTTTCCAAGTGCTGATAAGGACCAAAGTTATTAAAGGGACGAATAATAACCGCAGGAATATCATATGTTGCCCAATATGAATACACCAATCGATCCGCGCCAGCTTTTGCGCTTGCATAAGGGCTGGATGGCATCAAGGGGTGTTCTTCATCCATGAATTCAGTATGAGCCGAACCATATACTTCACTAGTAGATATGTGGATAAATCGATCAATAGATGTCGCATATTTCAATACAGCATTCGCAATTACCTGCGTCCCGAGAACATCGGTCTCAAAAAACAGGCGATTGTCATATATTGATCGAGTGACATGCGTTTCCGCCGCGAAGTGCACTACTATATCGCACTGAGCAACTAGGGTATCCACTAAATGGGCATTGCGAACATCTCCATACCAAAATTCCAAGCGTTTGTCCTTGTTTCCTATACAGTTCAAGTCAACAGGAAGGTTTGCAACATTACCCGCGTATGTCAAAGCATCCAGCACTGTAATCCGATAATTGGGATACTTATTATAAATATAACGCACAAAGTTACTCCCAATAAATCCAGCTCCACCTGTTACTAATATTCGTTTCATGCTTCAGCCTCCCAAGATTTTTTTCCACCATTCATAAGAATATCAAGGCTTCGCGGGCCTTCATTAAACAACAAATCAACAATAGATAAATATGGTACAAAACCCCCATACAACTGCTTGTATGCCGGGTGCAAATAATTCTGGTACTCTACGCGAATTCCAGCTGCCAGGAAAGTTTCTTCATCTATATAATTTTCTCCTGATTTGCCTTCATAAAATACATCCGCCCCAAGAACTTTGCAAATGGAAATTAACCGAGAAACACGGTCTCCAACAATATTCAACTCCGAAGACAACCGAAGAGAAGTGGGTAATCCCAGCATATCTAGAATTCCTAGAATTAGAGCGATATCCAAATCAACCAATAGTTTCCATTCTTTACGGTATATTGAATCAAAAAAACCGAACACATCAGAAAAAAATTCCGCTTTGGCATAGTTCGCCTGAATTGCGGTTAGATGTTTTCTGCGCCAATTATAGATATTGTCGATTTCCACATCACGAATCAGCGGTTTGTCCTTCCCGGTTGTCAATACTGGAACTGTCAGCCATTGAACGCCATTCGCTGTTTTTATGCGGTTACGGTTACGCCATCCATGCTTATCATATTGGACATCATCATATAGAACAAAACTATCTGACCGCGCAACCTGTTCAAAAAAACCAAGCCAAGGCAAATAGCCAGGTTGAAGAATTCCCGCTCGCATATGCTGTCCTCATTATATTTATTATTTCGGTTCCGTTCCGCCAACTTTATTCTGCCTCATCGTCTCGGCATCTTTGACAATTTTCCAGTAATTGTGCTTCCACGAACGATATTTCCAATCCGGACAATTTCGACACATTTCGATTTCATTGCCTTTTCGGCTTAAATGCTTTTGCCGATAATACTCAAAATCGGTTCCATGCCAAATTTCTGAAATAGATTTTTCATGAACGTTGCCCAGATTCGTATTTGCTGCTATATCGTAACCGCAAACCATCACATTGCCTCGCGAGTCAATATTCAGCCTTTCAAAAAGAAATGGACAGGGTATATCTTCACTCGGGTTTAAATATGGAGTTGGATCTGCCGATTTGCTTGAATCCCCGATTCCCCAGGTCAGAAACTTCCGCACTTGTACATTATCAACAATTCCGCTCCAAAAAGACTCTGCAGCTTCAACATCTACATCAACTTGTTTTATAATGCTCGCGATTATCTTGGTTTGACTTTTCATTTCATTCCGTAGGGATACCATTCTTCTGGCATTAGTCAGCAAAAGATTCCAGTCAAGTCCGGCACGAACTTGCTGATAGGTCTTTGCGTCCCCGGCATCCACGCTAAACTCAATCATATCTATGTTAGCTGTTAATAACCTCTTTGAATTCTCTTCATCAAAAAACGACCCATTCGTAATGAGCCCAATTTTTGCTCCGACATTTTTAGCATACTCCATAAGTTCGACTGCCTGCGGATGCATCATTGGTTCTCCCCCGCCTGAAAGTCGGAGAAACGAACCATGTTGTCCACACTGGTCGGCAATAATCTTGTAAGTATCTTCAAGCATAAACGGGCGGTCTCTATACTCTTCTCGGATTGTTGAAAGGGTGTATGGACAATTGGGGCATCGCGCGTTGCAGACATAGACGAATGACAACACGCACATCATTGGAAACTCTTGTGCTTCCGGACGAATCCCATAACCAGTTTGTGTATGTTCAAGTTTTTGATTATTCATAATCTAGTCTCCTCACCTCTTATTTTTCTCCAATCAGTATGAAGAATGGCCATGCGAATAGAATTATGATAAGTTCCATTGAGAAAGACATCGTCTCGAAACAGTCCTTCCTCACTAAAACCTGCTTTGCGGAATGTTGCATGCGCCGCACAATTGTTATCAATAGCGTATAGGAATATGCGATGCAAATTTAGACTACTGAACGCAAAGTCGAGTAACTTTCTAACTGCTGCCACTCCCCAACTTTTCCCCCAATGATCGGGGTCCAAATATACCCATAACTCTGCCTTCCTAACGCGCCAATCAATGTTAGACAATCCACAGTTGCCAATATGGCTCATAGTCTCTTGTTCAAGAATAGAAAATACGAGTTGTGAACTATCGTGAGTAACTCTTTCGAACCATTTTTCGTGCTGAATCATGTTGACTGGCAAGACACGATTAATCGTATTCATAATCCGTGGATCATTTACCCATTTCAAAGTCGCCGCTAAATGTTGTCTGTCGAAAGAACTCAAAATCACCTCAGTATCGAGCATTCTATACCCGCACTCCTTTCTCAGCTCAAGTAACTTTCACACCATACCTGGAACATAATAATATTCCACATCTTCGAAGCGAGTGCAGCGTTTCCTCCAAAGAAATCTCGCATAAGCTCATTCACATATTTTTCGTTCAAGATTCCATATCGTTGAATACTCGAACTTGTTAATATGTCAATCGCATATGGTTTTAATGGTTTTTGCAACCAATGAAAAACCGGCAAAACGAATCCTTCCTTGGGACGATCAATAATATCTTTCGGTAAAATCGAACGGACACTCTCTTTCAAAATGTACTTAACAACACCATTTTTAATTTTCATGCGGCCAGGAATGGTAGCAACGAATTCAGCTAAACGATAATCCAAAAAAGGAGACCGCACTTCAACCGAATGAGCCATAGACAGTGAATCAACAAATGCCAACACCTGATCTGGCAACAGCGAGTTCCAGTCAACTTCGAGTATGCGGTTCAACGGATCTTTTGTAGTCGTATCCCGAAAATAATAACCCAATAGTTCCGTTGAACTTTCATTTCCCATTGACTGTCGGAATTCATCGGATAACAAGTTTTCTTTGTCATTTTCAGAAAAAGTTAAAATTGCATTACGCCATTTTACTACATCACCACCAGATTGTTCGAACAATCCCTGAAGGTATGGCACATTGTCAGAAAAAGGAGCAAGGAGCGCTCGGTCACCCTGAGTCAGCGAATTATCCGCAATACGAGATTGCATCAAGCTAAAGTTCTGCATGGGTTGTGCCAATCGATGGGCCAAATAACTACCAAAAAGCTCATCAGCTCCATCACCGGAAAGAGCAACTTTCACATGTCTTCGAATGAGCTTTGACAAAAAAAATGTTGAAACGGTTCCGGAAAATGGTTGATCAAAAGCTCTAATGATGCCCTCCATCGCATCCGGCACTTCTTTTGAGGACATAATGTACTCATGATGGTCAGTCCCAAGAATCCGAGACATTTCGCGCGCATAATGCATATCAGCTTGCTTGTTTATTAAGTCATCCTCATATCCAAGGCAAAAAGTCTTAATCACGCCATTTGAATGCTTGGCCATAAGAGCTGCTACTGCGCTGGAATCAACCCCGCCACTCAAATATGCCCCTACGGGAACATCACTAACAAGTCTCTGTTGCACAGCGTCTTGCAGGATATCCATAATTTGTTCCTTGGTTTCCTGTTCACTCCGCTGGCTGTTTTCAGCGAACTTGATTTTCCAATAACGCTTAAATAATGGCTCTTCTCCACTCTTATAGAAAAGTGACTGCCCCGGCAGCAATGAGTGGATTCCTTGAAATGCAGTCAATGGTGCAGGAATATTTTTAAAAGTAAAATAGTGATACAATGCACGATGATTCAGGCCTTTAACATAGCTAGGATGTGCTAAAATCGATTTTATCTCAGATCCAAAAATCAGTTGACCATTATTGAAAGCGAAAAATAGTGGCTTTACACCCATCCGGTCTCTTGCCAAGAATAGCTGATTCCGTTGTCTATCCCAGATAGCAATCGCAAACATGCCATTAAGGTGAGAAAGAAAGTCTTCCCCATATTCCTCATACAAATGAACCAGCACTTCAGTATCCGCGTGGTCAGTATAAAAGCGATGCCCTCGATTTTCAAGCTGCCGCCTCAATTCTAAATAATTATATATTTCACCGTTAAATATGGTCCAAATGGATTGATCCTCATTATGGACCGGTTGTTGCCCGGAAGCGACATCAATAATACTGAGCCGTCTCATTCCAAAATTAATTTGGCCATCAGAATAATATCCATCTTCGTCTGGTCCTCGATGGATAATGGTATCAGTCATCTGTTTTAAAGTTGAAATGTCAGAAGGCCCGACAAAACCACAGATGCCACACATTACTCCTCTCCTTGCCTATAAAAATCGGCACGTGCTGATTGCCAATCGAGACAATCATTACAAGGGAAAGGAAGTTGACTAAATTTACCATCCAAATGCTTATTACGAACATCTTTCAATGTTCCCATCCAAATCTCCTCTAAAGACTGGTCATTAACATTGCCAGCAACAAATCGCGCATCAACATCCACCGCACACATCACTACGCTTCCATCGTCTGCAATAGACATCGTCTGCATGGCCCAATAACATGGCCATCTCTCGGCTTGTGGGATGGTTAAATTAGTTGCTTCCACCAGTCCTGCCCAACTTACTTTGGGACGGATTTTCACTTCAGCGCCTTCAGAGGTCCAAAACCTTTTAAAACCCTCAACTTGGCTAGAATTTTCATCCATTTCAACAAACTGAGCAAATACTGCAGGTTTGCTTGCACGCATCTCTTTCTTTAGACGAATAAGGCCTTTCACATTTTCGACTACGGTATTGTAATCTCCTCCAACGCGCAAGTGTGAATACGTTTCGGAGTCAAATGCGTCTATCCCAACATATATGGCGTCTAATCCAGCCTTTATAAGTCCTCGCGCGGTTTTTTCATCAAGAAGATTACCATTGGAATTGATCACTACATCTGTAAGCCCTTTGTCTTTTGCATACTTGATAAGTTCAAATAAGTTGCGATTTCGAAGCATTAACACTTCGCCAAAAAAGACCAGCCAGACGCGAACATTTTTATCTTTCGCCGCTATTTCATCGATTATTTTTTTGTAAAGTGCCTCATCCATAAATCCCCGAGGACGCTTCATGTCTTTATGGCCGCACATGGAACAACGGAGATTACAAAAACTAATAGTGTCAATCAGTATGACTTTGGGAAAGTTCCCTGTATCAACTATTCTACTTGCCTCAGCCTTTTGTGTATTTATTTTTGTCATCTGTTTCATTCCTCTCATAATAATTTTTGTTCCCATTCGTCCGGACGCAACCTTTGTATTACACCATTTCTTGTCCGCAGCACATTTTTGTGTATAACCCATTTATTCCAACAACTAAGAATATCGGTAACAGAACTCACTATTGCTTTTATTCTTGTTCCTTTTGCATCTCCTTTCTGTCGAGCAATAAATGAAATCGGCACTTCAACAATCGACATTTCATTCCAATATGCCTTTATCAAGGCTTCAGGATTAACAAATGAACTCTTTGCTTCGTATTCCAAGAGCTGAATCCATTTTCTAGGATAAAAAACAACATTCTGATAATCTGAAAGCGGCACTTGAAACAATAGACGAATCAGAAGATAATTTATTACGGATATGATAGCTTTCGGAATAGTGTCAGATCGTCTCGTAAGGTGCTTAATCCTAATGAGTCTCAAAAGCGCAAGAACCGGCTTCCAATTAGCGCTAACACTAACAGATTCCACCGGATTGCGCCTGACTCCCGCGACAATATCAAATTTTTTTAAAAGCTCAAGAAAAGAACGCAGATTAGAAATGTCATAAGCCCAATCGATTGTCTGCCAAAATATATAATCTTTTTCCGCGAGAGAAATTGCCTTTCTGCAAGATAATCCAACATTCAAGTTCTTCTCATTACGAAACATCCTGATACAGGGATATTGATTTTGCAGTTGAATCAATAGTTCCGGTGTTCTATCCGTACTGCAGTCATCCACAACAACAATCTCATAATCTTCGATGCAACTTTCCAATAAAGCATTTGCCCGGTGCATATATTCTTCAATAAGTTCTTCTTCGTTGTAGACCCAACACAGTAACGACACGCTTCGCTCAAACTTGGGTAATTCTTTGGTACACGGAATTTTATTATATTGTGTCTGTGTTGGTTTTGCTGTCAAGATTTCCATCAGTTTGTGGCCCCTTTTCCAAAAGATACAATAAGCCCCCTGGCAAAGAGCAAACAATTGTGATCATGCGCCAAGCCAAGAAGGTTGCAGCGCCTTCTGCCGACCCTATACTGGCCCACCCTGCCGCTGCTATCAACTCGGTCCAACCAAGATTTCCAGGCGTCACGGGTAGAATACCGCTAATCATTACTAGGAGCGTAACTGCCGAAAAAGAAATGATTCTTGCAGGCTCAAGAACGTGATCATTACTAAGCAAAAGGATTGCATATATTGTAAGAATATAAACAACAATACTAATCCCTACTAGAAGCAGGCTCCGTTGATAAGACAAAGCAGACTTTACAGTTTTTATAGAAAGTGTTAATTTAGCGACTGCCTTGTGCAGTAACAGGCTATTGGGGAAATACGAAAAAATTATATCAAGAAAATAAGAAAAGTGTCTCAAGAAAAGACCTGTGAGTATAGCTAATGCACAAACTGACAATAAGCCCAAAGTACTCATCTCAAGATTGAAATAGCCGAAAGAGATTTCAGACCAAGTCGGTGTCATTACCAAATATACTATTGAAAATAATGATAAGCTTATCAACGTAAACAGTCCCACTAGCCGGTCGACCATCACCAAAGTGCTAACCAAAGTCAAACCTAAACGCAACCTTGAATTGATAAAAGCAATCTTAAAAATATCACCCCCGATTTCTCCTGGGATTACAATATTAAAAAAATTACCAATGAATATTGCACGAATAGCATCCCAAAACTTGAGACAATGGTTTACTCCTCGTAACAAAAAATAGAGTCTAAAAGCAGCAATCGTCTGAGCCAAAACAAAAAGAGTTCCAGCCGCGGCTATCACGGGAATACGTTCCCACGTAAACAATAATTCAAGTACTTCAACTGTTAAAATTTTATTACTTGTCAAATAATAAATACAAAAAATAAAAAATAAACATTTTATTGAAAATATCAGTTTAGGCGAGAGCAGTTTATTGCTCATTTTTTCATGGTTCCTTACTTTTTAATCAAAGCGGTCAAACCACTTAAATATTGTCGCAATTTGGCGGGACGAAAGCGTTTCATTTCACTCCATAGAAAACGTGGCCTAAAGTAAAATTTACGCATAGCAGTCTTTTGAAGTTCCATCAATCGTTCATGCGTAATTCCATCTGGAACATAGACTGGTTTTTTTCCACCATATGTAGGATATGAAGTAAAGTCACTCCATGAAGAATAATGTATTTTATTTTGACTATTCAATTCTTCATAAAGTTCACACCCTGGATACGGAACAAAAATATTAAATATTGCATACCGCAGGTCTAGTTCTAATGAAAATTCAATTGTTTTAATAATATCTTGTTCAGTCTCGTTGGGCAAACCAATCATGAACATTCCGTCAACCTCAATCCCGCTTTCGCGGGCAAAGCGGACAGCCTGTCTAACATCATCGACTGTAAAGTTTTTTTTAAGAGACTTTAATATTGAATCGACGCCTGATTCAATTCCGAAATTAATTCTTACACAGCCAGCCGCTTTCATTGCTTTTAACGTTTCAATGTCTAATGGCTTAACTCGGCATTCCGTAACCCAAGCTATTCTTTCAGCTATTCCTCTTCTTTCTATTTCCGCACATACCGCTTCGGCGTGCGCGCGCACTAATGGAAATGCTAAATCCATAAATGAGAATACCTTTGCATGATAATGTTGCATCATAAATTCAAGTTCATCAACAATATTTTGGGGGCTACGCATTCGATACTTGCTGCCTAAACTTCGCTCCATATGGGACGAACAAAAAGTACAAGCATTGGGACACCCTCGCGTAGCTAAAATCTGAACTTCTGTTTCCCCCGGAATCACTTGGGTTCGGGGATCGGTTCCATATAGTTCAAGCGGAAACAAATCCCATGCAGGGACAGGCAAATCGTCCAAAGTTTCAATTGCCAATCCAGGAGTAGTATGGGTAATGATGCCAGCGTGGCGATATGAAATTCCAGGAATCTGGCTATAGTCATTATTATTGTTTTGTAGCGCTTGGGCAATCTTCAATACTGAATACTCACCTTCACGGTGGACAATGAAATCAGCCACATTATCAGTCAATAGTTTTTCCGCAAAAATTGATGCATGTATATTTCCTAGCAAAATTTTGACTTGCGGAAAATTTTGTCTAAGTTCATGAGTTATTGACATAACTACATCGACACCCGTAGTCAAAACACTTATTCCTATGATATTGGGTTTAAGATTCCCAATTTCCGACATAATTTTATCCAAAGTTAGTTGTCGCACATAACAATCTAAAATACTAACCTTGAAGCCATTTTTGCGAAGAACTGCTGCAATATAAGCTAGCCCGATAGATGGTTGTGGATTAGAAAAATCTTTAAGTTCTCCATATGAATCATCAAGACTTGCTGGTGGAATAAGCAGTAAAATACTCAAATTAACTCCTCCCATTATTTACAATAACAACACAGATTTGCCATAATCACTATTTGCATTTTGCGCGCGTTATCTGACTATTGGATTGTGACACCTTGCAACACAGTGATTTCTCCGCCATCGAGCACTATCTTCTTTTTGTATAGAAATCGTTCCATATTAGAAAGAGGCAAAAACCTCTGCGCTGCGGCTTCAACAATCACATCATGTGGTTCTTCCTGCAACAAAACTCTAATACTCGCAGGTTGAACAGTCAAATAATCTTGTTCGAGATATTCTAAAAATGCGTGGCTGATATTATAATTCTTATCATACATTTTTTCAGCAATAAGAGTACCATTATACTCTTTTAATGTACTTTGAAAAACCACCGAGTATGCATAGAAAGGTTGGTATACTTCCAATCTACTCGCGTCAAATGGTCTTTTCGTCGCCCAAAGTTGATTAGATTTTTGAGAAAATTGATCAACAAAATCTTCGACGGTTACGCCCAGTATTTTATAATTGGGAATAATTCGATTGTGCAAGTGTGCCTTATATCCAAAAGGTTGGAGTGAATAGTTTTTTAAGTAAATCCGCATATCTGAGTACAGTGGTGCAAAGTATGCTAAATCAAACGAATTCGAAACAACCTTACTGCCTTTTGTTTGATGTTGGAGAACATAATGTAACAGTTCCGGCTTCTGAGTGATCCGTTCAAAATTAGCGTAAAGATATTGCGAGTTTGTGTAGAAAAAAAAGCTATAACTCCAAAATAGCGGCACAGCTGCCAATGCTATGAATAGTTGAAACTTACCCTCGCTAACTTTCCAAATCGACTTTGTTAAATTATTTATATAAGCTTTTTCAACTAATAAGAGTATGAATACGACCGTGAGCATAATAAATATAGGATGTGCCCCACGAATCCAAAAGCGGCTGCCATATCCCCCGCCGAGTACTGCGGATAACGGATAAAAAAGCGCAACTAAACAGTATAACAATAAAAAGTCTTTTGATATCCATCTCCTAAAGCACACTGTTGCAAAAACCGGGACAACGAGAACCCCAAACACTTGTTTATCCAAAAGACGATAAAACGAAATTGAGTTGCCAATCATTCTGGCTTCCTGACTAGCATCACTCATTGTAAGCAATTTGTATTGCAGTAAAACTAAGAAAAACGCCAAAAGCACATACGAAACTGCCAGAACCATATGATTTTTTTCAAACTCATCTCCCCGTTTTATTATCCCCATTATTCCGGCAATAACAAGATAGATATACCCAATGGGGGGATGTACAAATGAAAGCACTAGAAATACGGCGAATGAATAGGCCATCATGCGGTTCACACTTATATGTGGATTTCGAAGTGCCGATAGAAACACAGCAAGTCCAAAGAAAAGAACTGGCCCTGAAAAGCTACAATAAATTGCTCTAGTAAGCTCATTAGCAGAAGCGCGGCTAAAAACATGCATGTTATTATTTATGTGTGTTGCTAAAAATTGGACATCGGCGAGTGAGTAATACGGTCCGAAACACATTAACAAAGTTGCAATTAGCGCAGTGAAGTAACTCATACCCCTTGTTAGGCAGCTTTCTTTATTGCCCAAAAAAACAAGTTCTTTCATAAGCCAACAAAAGCTAATAAAGAGTATCGCTGTATTAAACAGACGAACTGCCAAAATTCCTGCACGTTGGTCGAGTAGATTTAAACCCAATAAGTAAGCCGGTATGTTAAGTAACAATGCCAACGTCGGATAAAATTCTATAGCATGAAGTTGTGTGTAAAAATTGTCCAATGGCATACTGAAGAATCTGCTCTTTACGATAGCATTCATATAGCTAAAATATACATAGTCATCACCAATTCCGTGCGGCACAGCATTAACTGGAAGCCACGCAGCAAAGTTTTTGCTCATCGCATATATGTCCGGCAAATTCGTAACGGCTACGAAGATAATTCCCAAAAAAGAATGCCCTATCATGGGCAAGATAGCGCTAAAGCATCTCATGCTTTCAGCCCCCAATTTTCCTAATCCCAAGAAGAACGGTAATGCTTTTGCTTGTATAAACATGACCCTCGTGTCCTATTTTAGAGGAGCTTCACAATATTCCCGTTCAAGTAAACGGATAATGATTAAATGGAATAGAAGCCGTTACATTAAGATGTTCTCGCAACGGTTCCAGTAATTGAAGGTGTATATTCATAGATTCCTCATATTTTACCAATGAACAAGGTTTTCCGAATAACAACTGTTCGGCGATCCATTGAGTCATTTCGCTTTGATATGGTGTTATTATTTTATGTTTTTCCCATTTCCAATCGTGTTCTGCACGCGAAGTCCACGCCACTTCTTGTATTTCCTGAACCATATGTCTCGCCTCGGAATTCTCGATTTGAAGAAGCACCGGCCTGTTTCCCGATGAACAGCACGAAAAAACACCAAAACTCCCATCAGAAAACGTTGCAGAGACCTGTCCGTTCAATTCAAGAAATCCCGGGCGTTTACTGTCAATCGGGTCCGTACAAAGCAGTCCTGTATCGAGCTTAAAGTCGCTACATCCTGTCAAAAAAGCAATGTGATCTAAATAATGGATAAGGTTGGTGATTAAGCCATAATTGCTAATGGAAACTCGATAAAAGATCGGCTGTCCGTGGTATGTTGTCTTAAGAGCTTGATAAAACGGCATGACACGCATAGAACAGTTTACACGAACATCTGAACCTGCTTTTTGGATTAATTCCTTCATATCATAATAATCACGACTGTATTGAAACAATAGTTTTTCCAACACCATTGATTTGACATCTGCAGCATTGAGTACCTTTTCGACTACGCTGCGGCGAACATTCGAATTTGTAGCCACAATGACCAAATCAAGCTGCGTATCACTTGAAAACTCCATTTCTTCACGAAAAAGGATCGAATGAGGACAACCCCCGGACTCAATTTCATCATACCGTGCTCGTGCAACATGCAAATGATCTGGATTTGGATCAATGACTTCAATACACAAAGGATGATTAATTTTTTTTAGTGCTTGAAGATGTCGGCTTCCAAGTTGCCCTGCTCCAATTACCCATACGTTTTTCATTATTTTCCTCCCAACCATGGTTCCGTCATAATCATAGTTTTAAAAATGACTCAATAATCCGCAGACCAACCTGTCCACTTTTTTCGGGGTGGAATTGGCAACCATAAAGATAGCCGGATTGGATTACTGCAGACAATATGAGCCCCCCATATTCACAGTCAGCAAGGCGGTGCTTTTCATCACAGGGAACAGGGGTAAATGAGTGCACAAAATAAGCAGATTCACCAGGCAATGTTTGATGTAAGATTGTATTTCGCCATGCTCCTGCTTGTCCTTCAAGCAATGAATTCCAACCGATGTGTGGAATCTTATGGGAAACCCCATCCACACTTTTGTCTCCGATACGAACTACACTACCAGGAATCAAACCCAACCCTTTATGGAAACCAAATTCTTCGCTAGAATCAAGCATCATCTGCATCCCCAGACAGATTCCCATAAACGGACTGTTTTTTGCGGAATAATCCCGAATTGCATCAACCAAATTATTATTAGCAAGCCCTTTCATTCCGTCAGTAAAAGCACCAACGCCAGGCAGCACAAGACGTTCCGCTTTTGCGATCACTGTTGGAGAATCAGCCATTTCCACATCAGCGCCGCAATATTCAAAAGCCCGACGAACGCTCAACAAGTTTCCGATTCCATAATCAACAATGGTTACTTTCTTCATGCTTTTGTTCTCCTAACCGGAATTCCTCGCTGCAAGCACCCCTCCCGTATCTCATCAACAGAGAGTCTCCCATAGTGCAAAACATGCGCCATCGCCACTGCATTGGCATGCCCTTCCTGCAAAACATCAATCAAATGATTTATTTTCCCCATACCTCCACAAGCGATTACGGGAATCGGCACAACATCTGAGATCGCGCGATTAAGTTCAATATCAAATCCTTTTGCGGTCCCTTCCCTGTCAACAGATGTCAGTAAAATCTCCCCTGCCCCAAGCCGCACACCTTCCTTAGCCCATTCGACTGCATCCATTCCAGTATGTTCCCGACCATTGTCATAATAAGCTTCCCATTGCCCTGTTTCGGTTTTTTTTGCCTGAATTGATAAAACAACACATTGAGATCCGAAGCGGGACGCAATTTCGCTAATGAGTTCGGGTCTTTTTAGTGCCGCAGTATTTAAGGCAATTTTGTCAGCACCTGCACGAAGCATCTCGCGCGCATCATCTACAGATCGGATTCCACCTCCGGCAGTAATCGGAATGAATACATCCTTAGTCGTCCGCCGGACAATATCAAATAAACTGTTCCGCTCATAGAGGCTAGCAACAATATCAATATATAGAAGCTCATCAATACCCATCTCATAATATTTTTTCGCAAAAACATTCGGATCTCCGATTTTTCGCAAACCCTCCAATTGGATACCCTTAACAAGATTAGGCGCTTTTACATCGAGCCGGGCAATCAACCGAACATTACTCACAAGCTTTTCCCTCAATCCCCATAAACCGTATGACGGAGTATCCACTTTCCATGGTCGCGTTTCCAAAGATGCGGGGAACGAAACTTATCAGCAAGATTCAGGTAATAATCTTTGTCCATAATTGGCTGTTCAAACATTGCCCATGCGCTAGTATAATCTTTTTGCGGGATGCTCAAATATTTAAAAATTTCGTCTGCAAATCGCTCAGGAAACTCTCCATCAAATTTTTTGACGAGAGCCACCCCTTCTTCACGGGTAATTTCATCATTACGAATTTCCTGAGCCGCATCGTAGGTCGCTCGGCCAATTCCAAACTTAGTAAATGTTGTATGGTAGTGAAAATCATCAATTCGGTCATCAATGCTATTGTATTTACTGTAAGTACCGGGGGTTCGCTCGGGAGATGCTTGAAAACCGCCATTCTCTACAGCATAATAGTAACATTCTTGCGGATGCCATTTTAAATAATATCCCAGATAATGAACTTCAACTTTTTTCTTTTCAATTTCGTCGGGATCAGCTGGCATATAAGGTCGCAGGTCCACCGAATCGACCTTAAAATCGACTTCTAACGATTTCACCGACACACCTCCTAAATAAACCTGACTTTTGTCATCAGCAGTGAAATATTTCCAATCCCTTTTCGCCGTCATTGTGTCACTGATAGGATTACCATATTCGGCTTCATTTTCGCCATAAAAAACTAAAGGAACATCATGTAATAATGCCATTTTGGGCGCGAGAGACTTTTGCCCAAACATAAATGCTTGAAATGGATGGAAAAGATTTTCGACTGCCAACCTTGTCAGTAATCGATGCGTCCGAGGATTCGGAGTGCAAAGATAATTGTCAAATCCTGCATTAATCCATGCTTGAAAATTATTCCATCCCCAAGATGTATAGATATGAGGCGCCCACGTGACAGTTAACGGATGCATACCGAAATTGTATTTTAGCATATGAGCGGCATAAAAGCTGTCTTTGCCGCCAGATCCAGGAACAATACAATCATAATGACCGTCATTGCGGCGGTGGCGGTCACACAGTTCCCGCAATTCTTTTTCCCGGAGTTTCCAGTCGATTGATTTATTTTTTTGTTCGGAAGCGCGACACGCATCGCAGACCCCTTCCTCATCAAAATGAATGGTTTCTTTTTTCGAATCTGCCGTATGTTTGTACTCAACTGCAGAGTTGGGGCGCTGGTTTGAGATAACACATTTTTTGCAGAAATTCACTTCGCGGGGCAAACCGTATTTAACATCTAACTGATCTGGTGTTCGACTGAAAGCTTCCTCAGAAATCGGCTCAGGCTTTTTTAACAACATCGCAATTCAAACCTCCAAGTATTTTTGTGCTCTTATAAAATCTTCCTCGGCATCTATATCTACTGCTCGATTTTCAGGCATGATTAAGGCTACGGTCTCTTCATAGACAAATCTCTTGTTTTTTTTCAGCCAAGCTACATTTGCAACGTATACAGCTCCGTTTAACACATAAACCTCCGGCAAGTCTTGACGTCGTATATAATTAGTTGACTTAATAATTGGAGCTATACTATTATCACTATTCACTATGTACATCCAATAAGGCGACTGATCGGCTTTGCTAACAGTAACGCAAGAGAATCTACTCTCTGATATACATCTCTCGATGCATCCATCGATATCTCCGGCTTCTCGCAAAGGAGATGTCGGTTGGAGCAAAACAACATAGTCATACGTCTCCGACAACACCTCGATTGCATGTAAAACAGGAGCAATTCCCGGTGTATCGTCCCCGGCCAATTCGCGTGGCCGAACAAAAGGAACTTCACAGCCATATGCTCTCGCAACTGAGATAATCTCAACGTCATCGCTGGAAAGAATCAGGCGATCAATATATTTTGATTTTTTCGCTTCTTCAATTGTCCATGCAATAAGGGGTTTTCCCGCAAGCTTGCGGATATTCTTCCTGGGTAATCCTTTCGACCCTCCTCGTGCAGGGATTATGGCCAAGACCGATTTCCCTTCAATCAAGCAAACACCCCCGGATAATCACCATTAGCTTTTTCATAATCATCGACATGCCCAATATCAATCCAATACTCTCTTATCGGAAATACTGAAGTTGGCAGGTTGCGCCCCATCACAATATGAAAAACCTCCGGCATATCAATTTTCGACTTTATTGGAAACCATTCCAGCACATCTGGATCCAGTACATAGATTCCCGCACTAACAAAACATTGATGGACAGGTTTTTCTTGAATTGTCACAAGCCGGGATTCTTCAATTTCAACCACGCCGTAGGGAACTTGGATTTGATAATCGCGAATACACATGGTCGCAGTCGATTTTGTTTCCTTGTGAAAACCCAATAACTGCTCAAAGTCAATTTTGGTTAAGATATCCCCATTCATCACAATAATGGGTTCCGTTGGCTTCTGCGGCATTAATGACAAAGCTCCAGCCGTTCCAAGCGGATCATTCTCAAGTAAATATTGAATTTGGACTCCCCAACGCTCTCCGTTGCTAAAATATGCTTTGATCATATCCGCCCGGTAATTCACAGCCAAATAAAAATTATGAAAGCCAACTTCAGCGAAGCTCTCTAATATTGTTTGCAAGATAGGTTTATCGCCAACCTTAAGAAGAGGCTTTGGACACCCAGCAGTTAACGCCCCCAGTCGTTTTCCAATCCCACCGGCCATTAGCACCACCGGATTATTTTTGGGTGAACGTCGAATAGTGTCCAACCATGTTTCAATCCGCAAGATTTTTCCCGAAGTATCAACAATTGGAATTTGTCTTATTTCCTTTTTCCCCATTATTTCTCGGAGTTTATCTTTAGATATGTCCGGGCCGGCAACAATAGGTTTTTGATTCATAATCAAGCTAACGGGGTCCGTCATAGATATGCCTTTTAATATCCCGCGTCGCACGTCTCCATCTGAAACCGTTCCGAGCAATCGTCCATTACAATCGACAACAAAGGTTATTTGCACCGCACCCCTGTCAATAATTTCGATGGCTTGCAATATTGAAATATTGGGTTCAATTAGAATGTCTTTCCAGTCCTTCATTCTTGCGCCCACCTTCTTTTCATGATGCCGAGATACTC
>Ga0209016_1001182_pt1 | contig 22224 bp, 9 predicted proteins | sample EPASupsiteSAE305_FD_187265 | JGI IMG/M metagenome (GOLD analysis project Ga0209016, IMG submission 187265) | Bioremediated contaminated groundwater microbial communities from EPA Superfund site, New Mexico - SAE3-05 (SPAdes) (version 2) | ecosystem: Environmental > Aquatic > Deep subsurface >...
CCCTTTTGTTCATTTCACCCTGCAACCCTCTGAACTCTTGAAACCGGCATTTGTGCTGATGCTCGCCTATCTCATTAGTCGCAATCCCCCTCCGCGTGAGGGGTATGGGCTGAAAGATTTTCTGAAACTTTCATTTTTTATCATTTTGCCGTTTTTGCTGATTGCCAAAGAGCCTGATTTGGGAACGGCGACCGTTTTGGCGTTGCTGGGATTCGGTATTTTGTTTATCGCGGGGGTACATTGGAAAATTTGGATAGGGTTGGCTGTTGCCTTCGTTATCTCTCTACCGCTCATTTACACGCAGTTACACGATTATCAAAAGCAGCGTTTGACGGACTTTGTGGGTGAAAAACCGAGTTATCAGGTAGAACAGTCGATTATTGCCGTCGGATCAGGGGGCTTTTTCGGTAAAAACAAAGAGGACGCTACCCAAGCGCAGATGAAATTTCTCCCGATCGCATCGAGTGACTTTATTTTTGCCTATGTGGTGGAGAGATTCGGTTTTTTCGGGGCGTTTTTACTGATTGCCCTTTACGGTGCATTGATCGTCCATTTGATGATTATCGCCTTTTGGACGGAGGACTACTACATAAAAGTGGTCGCGGGAGGTCTATCGCTGCTGTTTTTCATCTATATGTCGGTCAATATCGCTATGACGATCGGGTTTGCCCCCGTTGTCGGGGTTCCGCTGCCAATGTTTAGCTACGGGGGGAGCAGTTTTGTGAACTTTATGGTACTTTTAGCCGTTATGGAAAATCTCGTTGCCTATCGGTTCCGATATCTTTATGGGGATACGGGTAAAAAAAGCTTCGTCTAATGATAGAGTGCTTATAATACCGCTCCACAAAAACGGGTCAATAGTTCAGTGGTTAGAGCCCCCCGCTCATAACGTATTGAAGAAAAACGATTCGAAGCTGATAGATAGGGCTTTAAACAGTCTAAGGAAACTTTGGGTACCGAATTGGGTACCGACTTCTTAATTAAATACGGGTCATTAGTTCAATGGTTAGAGCCCGCCGCTCATAACGGCGTTGTTGCAGGTTCAAGTCCTGCATGACCCACCATTTCAATTCATTTACAGCTTTCACAGTATTCTGATCACAATCGAGGATGTCAAACGTTCATATGCAAGAATGTATTATATTTGACGCTTAAGTGTATCAATCAACGTCGACCGCTTCACTTCAAATGTTCGACAAACTGCCGCTTTTGACATTCCATTATTTAACGCCTCTAAAATAGCATCCATTATCTCTTGAGGAATTGCTCGCGGTCGTCCGCCAATACGTTCTCTTTTTCGTGCCGCCGCCAATCCCGCATTGACTCGTTCTTGGATGAGTGAGCGTTCAAACTGTGCCAATGCTCCGAATACATAAAACAGTAACTCTCCCGAAGCACTGGAGGTATCCATCCCCTCAGTCAATGATCTGAATCCGACACCTTTGGATTTGAGTTGTGAAATGATTTCAATCAAGTGGGGTAGAGACCTTCCTAATCGATCCAATTTCCAAACGACTAATACATCTTCTTTTTTGACATACTCCAATGCTTTTGCCAAACCGATACGATCATCCTTAGAACCAGATGCTTTGTCTTCAAAAATATTTCTCTCATCAATACCGGCACTTATCAATGCATCACGTTGTAAATCGGTACTTTGGCGATCACCATCAGTTGAAACGCGCATATATCCTATTAACATGTCGGAAAACCTCTAGGGTTTTTCGTATAGATTATTGCAGATATTTTGCGTTTAAATACAAGGTAGACGAAAAACACTCTATTCCTGCCTGTTTACCAATCTATTCTGTCACCACTGATTTGTTATATATTCTTTTGCGTATCAACATATTGAATTATTTTATCTGGTGGTATGATTTTTTATTAGAAAATACATCAACTACTTTTAAATTTTAGTTATATCGGCAGCGTAATTGTAAATTCTGCACCATAGGATGTATTAGATGCACTAAGAGTGCCGCCTAATTTTTCGATGATATTTTTGGACATATACAGTCCGATACCAGATCCATGATGTTTATTGGAAACAAAAGGTTCGAAGATTTTTTCGATGGGTTTGATTTGAATTCCTCCACCGTTATCTTTTATTTTGATTATCGCGATATGATTTTGTTCGCGGGTTTCTATAATGATAAATTTTTTGCTATTTTCATTGTGCTCAATCAAAATATTTTTGGCATTTAGGAGAATATTCATCATCACTTGTGATAAAAGGTTGCGATCAGAGCAGATAACGATAGTTTGTTTTGGATTAAATAGCACATCAATTTTCTTATCATTCATTGTATCTTGTAAAAAATGAGTGATAGCATGGACTTGTTCATTGAGATCGAATTGCTCTTTTTCGAGAGATTTGTACACAAAGAAGTCTTGTAATGTATCGATTGTTCCTGATAAATGTTTTAAGACCGAAGCAGATGTTGAACATGAATCGAGTAATTCATCTTTTGAAATTGAATCATATCTGAGTTTTGCCTCAACTTTAGAGATAATTGCACCCAGTGTATTAAGAGGCAATCTCCATTGATGTGCGATATTTCCGGTTAACTCGCCGATTACCTTTTGTCTTGATTGCATGAGGGCTAAACGTTCATTTTTGCTATTCTCTTCTTGAAGTAATTTAATACGGTATGCAAGTGCAAAAGAAAAGATGATTAAATCCCATACGAGTGCTATGTTGGAAAGATTCAGAGTCAAAATGGAATATTGAATACCATGACTTTGGTTCATAAGCATGAAACCCAAAAAGAAAACATTTCCGATACCGGTTGCTGCAAGGTAGAACACGGCAGGTTTAAAATGAGACAAATAACTTTTAATCCCGACGAGAATTGAAAAGAGTATCGTTATTTGCACTGATAAAGCAAAGATTGGTTGCGCTATCCGAAAAGCGTATAAAACACCTAAGCTGATATTGATCGCGAGCAATACTAAAAAAATTGTATACCATTGCGGATGCCGTTCTTTGAGCTGTAAAAAGTACGTGGCAAAAAAAACTAGTCCGACGATTTTAATCAATACGCTGATTAAAAAATAATGGTAAGCGTGTTGGGTATCTATAGACTGTATTAGCGGTAGATATCCAAGTCCGATAAAATTGAGCCCTAAGAATCCCATGATATACATACAGTAATAGAGATAAGCTTTGTCTTTTGTAATAAAGAATAAAAATGCATTATAGATTGTAAATGCAAAAGAGGTAGAAACTGCAATGATCATAAGAGTAAAGAGCCAGTTCCACTCATGATTTATGTCATAAGTATTTCCCAATGAAAAAGAACTGTATAGAGGACTTTTACTGCTTATTTTTAAAAGATAGATTCTTTTGTTGTTATTATCCAATTTGAAACGTATTGGAAACGTTTGGATGGCACGTTCATGAATGGGGGTAAAATAACCGTTTTTTTCTTCTCGAATCAATTGATTTCCATTGTAAACATACAGAGTCTGATACTCGGAAACAATACATTTGGAATCGATAAACAATTGTTCATCTGTGGCTGCGGATATTTCGAATAAAAACCAGTAGGTGTGGTGATCGAACCCGAAACTTATCGCTTTTTCAGGGAGAGGCTTAAAGTGCTCTTTTAGGGCTTGATCCGGTGTTAAGGATCTATCGGTTCTAAAATACCCTGATTTGTGAAGAGTGATATTTGGATTTAAAACTTCGATAGAGTCAAAAGCAAATGCAAAGTTGAAAAATATGAATAGAGATAAAATTAAATATTTCATAAATCTGTATTGAGCTTCCAACCGCTCCCTTTGACCGATACAATAAGTTCAAAACCTATTTTGGTTCTAACTCTGTTAATAAGGTTTTTAAGGGCCGATTCGCTAACATCGTCACATATCCAGATATTCTCTAAAAGCTCATCTTTTTCAATGACCCTATTTTTATTTTCGATAAAAAGTTTTAACAGCATTTTCTCTTTTTTCCCTAAAGGAATGGATTGATTATTATTGAATAATTCTTCAGTCATCGGATTATAAACCAGTCCATTTTTAAATTGAAATTTATTGTATTGATGGGTGATTTTTGGTAATACTCTATGCAATGTATCCAATAAAACATTGAGATCAATAGGCTTCAATATGTACGCATCAATCTGTGCATTAGCCGCTTTTAAAAGCATCGTTTGATCTGAGTGGGCACTTAAAACGATAATAGGGATAGTTTGATTTTTCTTGCGAATCATATGAAAAAGTTCAATTCCTCCTATTTGTGGCATCTCCAGATCGCTTAAAATGATATTCGGTTGCTGGTCTTGGTAAAGCTCAAAAGCCTCTTCCCCCGTATGAGCGGTTAAAACTCTGTCAAAAAAAATATCCAATAATGAAGAAATCTGCTCAGCAACAAAAGTATCGTCTTCTACAAATAAGACGGTCATTTTTTTTAGGTATTGCAAATCCTGTTTCAAAACACTCTCGATCATAGTTAATTCTATGATTATATCCCACTAAAGTCATAAAAAAGTCACGCATAAGTCCCTTATTATTTTTTTTGAAGACCAAATTGGGACTCGTGTTGGGTTAAACTTCATATACCAGCCTAAAATTATATAGAAGGATAGACCATGAAATATGCACCCGATTTCAGCTCACGTTTTCGGATTCTAAAGGGAGGTAAAATTTCCCTTGTCGTAGCAGCATTGTTAGCCGGAAGTACGATGAGCTTTGCCTCTCCGGCAGGCGGGCAGGTCACTACTGGATCAGCCACTATCAACCAAAACGGCTCGGTGACAACAATCAATCAATCCACACAAAAAGCAACCATCAACTGGAATAGTTTTAGCATAGCTCCGAGTGAGACGGTCAATTTCGTCCAACCCTCTGCACAATCGGTAACATTGAACCGTGTCGTAGGGGCAACACCGTCACTTATTCAAGGGGCGATGAACGCTAACGGCCAAGTATTCCTTCTTAACCCAAACGGTGTACTCTTCGCAAACGGTTCACAAGTTAATGTCGGAGGATTGGTAGCCTCTACGCTTAACATCACCGATGCAAACTTCCAATCTGGTAATTACGTCTTCGAAGGAAACTCTCAAAACTCTATTATCAACATGGGAACCATTACAACTGCCCAAGGCGGTTATGTTGCAATGATGGGTAAAAATGTTGCCAATGAGGGAACCATTGTAGCCACGATGGGGAACATTCAAATGGCTTCAGGTGAGAAGATTAGCCTGAATTTGAATGGCAATTCTCTCGTTAAACTCACGATTGACCAAGGAACCCTTAATGCCCTCGTAGAGAATAAAGGTCTTATCAAAGCCGACGGCGGTCAAGTATACCTCACCACGCAAGCCCTTAACACGATCCTTGATGGTATGGTCAACAACACCGGAATTATTGAGGCACAAACGCTAAACGATGTAACTGGAAAAGTGGTCCTATACGCTCACGGCGGTACGGCAAATATCAGTGGAACTATCGATGCGACGGGTGGATTTGTCGAAACGTCTGGGAAAGATGTTAAAATCGAAGACGGGACGGTAGTTAAAGCCAAAGATTGGTTGATTGATCCAACGAATTTTGAAATTGCCAGTGGTGCAGGTGCTCAAACAACGAGCAGCATCGGTGCGGATACGTTGTCAAATACCTTAAGTAACGGAACAAGTGTTACGATCGCAACCGATGCGGCAGCCAATGGCGGAGATTTGGGTGATATTTTTGTTCGCGAAACTGTAGAAAAAACAGCTGGAGGCGATGCGACACTAACTCTTAAAGCACACGGAACTATTTATCTAATGGACAATAAATTTATTAGAGCTACAACGGGAAAACTAAATGTTGTTCTGTGGTCTGATGCAGATAATAGTGGTTCCGGTGCGGTACAGCTCCGTAGTGGTAGCGGCCTTGCTACAAATGGAGGGCATGTATCGATAGGCGGAGGAAATAGTGCTACTTGGTCTGGTCACGATCTTACGGTAGGTGCTAATTATGCGGCAAGTGATGGAAATATTGCAGGTGTAGAGATAAAAGGAAGCATTAATACCTCTGATGGAAGCGGAAATTTTGCTAATTATGGTGATATTAATATTAAAGGGATGAGTGCTTTTGACACACAAGGTGTGTTCTTGTATAACAATTCAGAGATAATCGGCAGAAATGTTGGTATCTCCGGAATGTCGGGTATCAGAGACGGTATTCTCATTGATGAGGGGCGAATCGAAGCGTTTTCTATCAACTTCCAAGGCGGAGGCGGTCGTAACGGATTTGCATCAGTCAGTCAGTATAATGAATTTATAGCCAAAAGTGGCGGGATGATGATTCAAGGGGTGTCTAACGTAGGTGGATCAGGTATCGATGCAAGCGGTACTTTTACATCTGCCGGTGGCATATTCATGATAGGTAGTAGCACGAATGGCAACGGTTTTTATGGCGGACTTTATGATTTGACTCTCAATGATACATCCGATGGTGGGATTGTGTGGATTTACGGCGGCTCAACCAACGGAACAGGACTTTATATAGATGATGGCGGCAATGTTAATTTTAGTACCGCAGCAACCGGAACGATGTCGCTTATCGGGGTGGGAGATGTTAACGGGCATGGTATCGATATAGACAATGCTAACGCAACTTTTACGGCAGGAAACGGTATTGTCATGGATGACAGTTACAGTACCAGTACGGGACATACCGGACTTTGGATCAAAGGCACAGCAGGAAGCAACTCAGGAGATATCGGCGATGGTGTGCGACTCAAAGGAAACTACTATGCACTAGGCAGTGAAGTTACCGTCACAGGAAACGGCGCTGTAGGCGGTGGAAACGGTATCATGTTGGGAGAAGGGACTATCGGGCACCGAGCATTTGATGGTAAAGATACCTTCGGCGTTATACTCGATGGTACGGCAAACGGTAGCGATGGATCCGGAGTTTATTCTAATACAGGTGTTATGACGATTACGACGTTAAATAATGGTTATGTCAAAATATTAGGACATGGCAGCGGTAATGGATATGGTGTTGATTTTAATAATGTAGATATGAGTATTTATGGTGGAAATGGTATTGCAGTTGGTAGTTATAGCCTTTATATGAATGCTGCCGGTGGAGCAACGGGGAGTGGTGCGCGTATAGCAGGAAGTATCGCGTCCGCCGGTGATGCACATTTAAGCGGTTCAGCTGGTGGCGGCTCAGGCTTTGAAGTCGTAGGGGGGAGCATCTACACCGACGGTGCACTTAGCATTATAGGGAATGCACAAAGTGCTGCCGGAGACGCTCACGGTATTGTGCTCAATGATGCGAGTATCACATCAGATACCGACATGGTAACGCTTACGGGAATGGCACATGGAGATGGTTATGGTATCTACTTTAAAGATAATAGTAGCAGTATTAGGGCTAACGGGGGCATGCTTACTTTAGACGGTAGCGGACAGACGGGTACGCATAACAATATCTATCAAAATACTTCTGTAGAGTTTAGCGTTGATTCCGGTATACAGCTCAAAAGCAACGGTGGTTCTATCTGGTTGGGAGATGAAAATAATGCAATAGATTCACAATACGGAGTATCTTCTAACCTTGGTACAAAAGCCGTTGATTTTACATTAGTATCCGGCAATGGTGAATTAAAATTAGGACGGATTGATACGACGGGCAAAATCAATGTCTATACTACCGAAGAAGGACCGATTACAATACGAAGTTCTATTACGACTACTGATACATCAAATGAAGCGATTACTATCAATGCCGGTAAAAATATTACGGCTGGAACGGTTGAAAATGGAAATGGTGATGAAGTAAACATAGAAATCGAAGCAGGAAGCGGTGCTGATATTACAGCAGGAATAGGCGGAACAATAAAACTCTACACAGGTAGTGTAGATAATAGTACGGGGCTTTCATCGATGGCGGCATCTGATAGCTATAAAAAATACAATAGTGATGAAACGACGACATTTAGTCCTGCACTAGGGGGTGGAAGATATGTAGTCTACCGTGAGACTGCACCGGCAGGCAGCGGTAGTGGATCAACTCCGGTTCCTGGAATACCATCATTTTCAGGTAACTTGAATATTACTGAGAATGTGATACCTAATATTATTACCACCATTGTGAATAATACGATCGTAACACCTCCTGTTTCGTTAGTTATTGCACCGACAATCGCACCAAAGCAGACATTAGCACAAACGCAAACAACTCAATTGCTCCAAAGTATCCTGCCTCAAGACAATGGAGGAAAAAACTTTAATTTGGTCGGAATAACAAATGGACAAGAAGAGGTACAAACGGTAAGCATGGATGAGCTTCAAAAAGCATCCAGTGGACAGGGTGTTAATGAGATTCGTGTTCCTCTTGGACAAGACAGTATCGTTGAGTTGATTAACGGTGGGGTGAATCTTCCTCAAGGACTTTCTCAAGAGTTTTATGTAATCAACAATAATACTTCAGAAAAAAAGAACTAAGGGATAAATTATGAAAAAACTATTAACAATTTCTTTCCTGGCATCAACGGCGTTGATGGGGGCAGTACCGACGACGGGAGACATCCTCCGTCAAGTTGAGCCGGTAAAAATGCCGGAAACTCCTAAAGCACTCCCGAGTGTCGGAGCAGGGGAGTACAAAGCACCCTTATCGGCTAAAGATGATCTAAAAACGTTTGTAAAGTCTTTCAAATTCAGCGGCAACACTACTGTTTCATCTGAAGTTCTCTCTACTCTGGTAAAACCTTATGAAGGTAAAGAGCTAGGAATTAACGGTCTCAAAGAAGTCGCTTCGATCATCACTAAGTATTACCGTGATAACGGTTACTTCGTTGCCCGTGCCTATATCCCCGCTCAATCTATGGAGAACGGTATCGTCGAGATCGCGATCATCGAGGGAACATACGGTGCATTCGATATGAAAAACACCTCTTTAGTCGATACAGCAGAAGTGCAAGGATATATGGATTACCTCAAAGGGGGAGAATTAGTCTCTACGATGACCCTAGAGCGCCAAATGCTCCTAATCAATGATCTCTCGGGTGCGCAAGTTACCAATGCCGAAGTATACCCCGGAGCGGCAGTGGGGACGAGCGACTTTCGTATCACCGTATCCCCAACCCCTAAATACAACGGTTATGCTATTGCCGATAACTACGGTTTACGCTATTCGGGAGAGAATCGTCTAAGTGCGGGTGTCAACATTAATAGTCTTAGTGGTATCGGTGATCTCCTAAGTTTTAGTGGTCTTATTTCTAATACAGCAGATCTTAAAAATGCTCGTATAGGATATGACCGTCCATTAGGATATAACGGACTCAAAGGGGGAGTAAGTTTAAGCGAAATTCGATACCGATTAGGTGAAGAACTTTCTATTATGGATGCATTTGGAAGTAGTACTCATCTTAATGCTTATCTGCGCTATCCTACAGTAAAAACTCGTACACATATGCAAACAATTGGATTGGATGTCGATCATCGTAACATAAAGCAAACCCAACTCGGAGATGAAGACCATCACACAGTAAATGCTCTCACTCTTAAAACAACTAATGAAGAAGAAACAAATCTTTTAAGTGTATACGGTAATCTTTACACCTCAGTAGAATTCACAGTTGGACGAGTTGCTCTTGAAAATGATATAGCACGAACGAATGATGTACTGCTAAATTCAGAGGGAGGATATAGTAAAGCTGCCTTAACTGCAATACATAGACAAAATCTTGTTGGAAATTTGATGTTTCAAACTTCTTTTAGAGGACAAAAAAGCTTTGGTAAAAATCTTGATTCTACTGAAGATATCTCAGTTGCTGGAAGTAATGGTGTTCGAGCTTACGAAGATAGTGAACTCAGTGGAGATCAAGGATACGTTATTTCAGGAAATTTCTTATATGATCTTCCACAAAATGATATACTTATTCATAGAATGAGTCTCTTTTTAGATCATGCGCGTATCTGGAAAAATACGACAACCTTTAATAGTGAAGATAATATCCGTAATCTCAATGCAGTAGGTATCGGATATGGTGCAAATTATAACGAGTTCAATTTCAAAGCAACTTATGCTCATGGTTTCGGAAGTGAATCAACACCAACCACTGAAGCCGGTATCTCGACTAACAAAAACAAATTCCTCATTTTTGGAATGATGCGGTTTTAAACCGTATTATCTCTAGGGTTTAACCCCTCAATAATAGATGAATGAAATTACAAAGAAAAAGCAGGAGATTTGTGATCAAAACGTTTACTCACTGATTACGGCTCATTTGATATCATTATCCAATACCAAAAGGCTGGGTATACGAGCCTAATCGGATATTAAGGAAATACATCCGTATTCAGGCGCCACCCTATGCTTTTTATGGATAAGAGCATATCTTCCCCGATTTTGCCTCTAAATCGACTCAGCAGGTTTTTGAAGGCAGAGTCGGTAACATAATCTGTCGGCCAGATATGATCCATAATCTCTTCTTTTGTGAGAACTTTGGTGTGATTGCCGACAAAAAGTTTAAACAGTCTCTCTTCTTTCGGTGTTAAAAACATTATTTGATTTTGGCGCGTAAGCACTTTGGTATCAAAATTATATTCTACCCCGTTTTTAAATCTTATGTAAGCGGCTTGATCATTATGATTTTTCTTTATAACATCGGAAAGTTTGATGATCAGCGCCTCAAGGGAGACCGGTTTTACAATATAACCGTCGATATGCGAGTTGGCTGCTTTGAGCAGAGAATCCGAATCCGAATGACCGCTTAACACGATAATCGGTGTTTTAGAATCTTTTTCACGAATATTTTTGATTAAAGTAAAACCGTTTATATCCGGTAATCCTAAATCCATTAAAATGACATCGGGTCTTTTATCTTCATAAACTTCAAATCCCTTTTTACCGTTGGGTACACTAAAAACGTTAGAAAAAAAGAGAGTTAAAATCTGAGTTATCTCTCTTAAAACGATTGGATCGTCGTCAATAAATAAGATATTGGATTTTTTGAGAGACAAGAGGCTACAGTCCATGCCCCCTCCTTTTATTATGAGATTTAATTATATTAATTTGGTAAGCGCATTGTAATAAATACTCAGTCCCATAGCAGTCCCATCTGGGACATATTTGTGTCTATTTTGGGACTTGAAATGATGTATGATTATTTTCAGTCACGGCTTTGTGTCGACTATAAACAATAAAAAACAGTCGATTTGAAGGGCTTTGTGAAAATATTTTAGTTTTTAGGAGATTCCCCCCATGTATAAAGTTATCGTCAATGGACAAGAAGTAAATCCGGTGCTTGAAAAAGGTGTATCTACAGTAAAAATCTCGGCGCATCAGGGAGATCGCTATATCATTACAGACGCTGTCGGAGGTAAATCTCCTGCTAAACTAATCACAAAAAAAGTAAAAAAAGATCTTCAGATTTTTGAAGAGGGGACAGAAACGCCATCTGTGATCATCGAAGAATATTATGCGGAGGGTGTATCGCCATCCCTATCGGGTATTTCCGAGTCAGGGAGCTATCTTGCGTATTCGGTTTCTGAGGGCGGTATGAGTCTGGGTGCTCCGATGGCTTCTTCAGCGGTTGCAGAGGGGGGAATGTCAACATTGGCATATATAGGCGGTGCTTTAGCGGTTGGAGGTGTCGCAATAGCTGCCGGCGGGTCGTCAGGTGGGTCGAGTACACCGGCTGCGACCACAACCGTAAGCGGAAGCGTTACGGCAGGACCTGCGATCACGGGAAATCAACTCTCGATCCAACTGTATCAAGCTGATGGTGTTACATTGCTCGCGACCGCGACGGTAAACGCAAACGGAACCTACAGCGCAAACATCGGAACTTATAGTGGAGTCGTCATTGCAAAAGTGGTCGACGGTGGAACCGGAGCCGACTATACCGATGAAGCGACGGGAACGGCAAAAGATTTGAACGCCGTGTTGATGACAGTGGCGATCACCCCATCAGGCGCGACGGCAGTAACGATCAATATCAACCCGATTACCACGATTGCGGCGCAAAAAGCGGGATTGAACGCAGACGGAACCGGAAGCATTGCCGTCGCTACAGCCGTAACGGAAGCCAACAGTGCCGTTGCAACTTTGTTCGGGTTGGGCGATATCGTCACAACGGCACCGACCACGACGGTCGATACCGGATTTAACAGTGCTGACGGTTTATCGGCGGCTGAGAAATACGGAACGGTATTGGCGGCTCTCTCAGGTGCGGACAGTAACTACGCAGGAGATACCCAAGCCGTTATCAACGCGATCGTAGCCGATTTGAGTATCACCGCCGGAACACCGACCGTAACCGATACGACGACGAGCATCCTCCTCTCGGGAGCCAACACGGCGGCATATTCCAATCCTACGGACAATAGCGGATTGTATACAACGATGGCGACGACGATGCAGCTGGGTACTCCGACGACGGACGGCGCGGTATCTGCTCTAACTCCGACACAAATAGCGGCACTGACCCCGACGCAAATCGTCGGGATGACACCGGCTCAGATTGCATTGCTAGGGGTAAATATCGCTTCACTCAGCCCCGAAGCGATTGCGACGTTGAACAACGATCAGGTTGGAGCGATCACCCAAGCACAGGTGAATGTATTTACATTGGCGCAGATGGCGGCTTTGAGCAATGCTCAAATCGCGGTGTTTATCTCCAACGCCATTTGGGATATTACGGCACCGACCGCGACAATCACCATGAGCGACAATGCACTCCAAATCGGTGAAACCTCTACGGTAACGATCACCTTTAGCGAAGCAATAACGAGTTTTACCAATGCCGACGTGACGGTTCAAAACGGAACCCTCTCGACTTTTACCACGACCGATAACATCACATGGAGCGCGACGTTTACCCCGACTACCGCTATCACCGATACGACCAACGTCATCACCCTCGCAAACACCTATACCGATATCGCGCACAATGCCGGAGCAACAGCGACGAGCGCGAACTATGCCGTCGATACGGTAGCACCGAGTGCGACGATCACGATGAGCGACACAGCGCTTAAAATCGGCGAGACCGCGACGGTGACGATTACGTTCAGCGAAGCGGTGAGCGGGTTTGACAATACCGACGTCACGGTACAGGGTGGGGCAATCAGTGCGTTCGAGACGACCGATAACATCGTCTGGACGGCAACGTTCATTCCGAACACCAATATCGAAGATACGACCAACGTCATCTCACTCGCCAACACCTATACCGATAGTATCGGAAATACGGGAGCTGGTGCGAGCAGTAGCAATTATACCATCGATATGGTGGCACCGACGGCAGTGATCACGATGAGCGACACAGCGCTTAAAGCGGGTGAGACCTCTACGGTTACGGTCACCTTTAGCGAAGCGGTAGCAGATTTCAGCCTTCTTGACGTTACCCCGCAAAACGGTACGATCGGTATATTTAGTACCACCGATAACATTGTATGGACGGCGACGTTTACACCGAATGCGAACATTACCGACACGACGAACACGATCGGTCTGGTTTATAGCTATACCGATACAGCCGGTAATACCGGAACATTGGCGACGAGCACGAACTATACGATCGATACGACGATTATGACTGCGACGATCACGATGAGCGACACAGCGCTTAAAATCGGCGAGACCGCGACGGTAACCATCGTGTTCGGTTCAGCGATGGCAGGGTTCAGCAATGCCGACGTCACAGTAGAAAACGGAACTCTCAGCACCTTTACAAGCAGTGATAATATCACTTGGACGGCGACCTATACCCCGACGACCAACATTTCCGATACGACCAACACTATCGCATTGACCGGCAGCTATGCCGATGTTCTCGTAAACTATAGTGTCGATACCGCCGCACCGACGGCAGTGATCACGATGGGTGATAGCACTCTCAACGCCGGAGAGACATCGACGGTAACGATCACTTTTAGCGAGGCGGTGAGCGGATTTGACAACACCGACGTAACGGTTCAAAACGGAACCCTCTCGACTTTTACCACGACCGATAACATCACATGGAGCGCGACCTTTACTCCGAGTGCCGCTATCACCGATACGACCAACGTCATCACCCTCGCCAACACCTATACCGATGGGGCGCTCAATGCCGGAACTGCCGCGACAAGTGCGAACTACACGATCGATACGTCAGCACCGAGCGCGACGGTCACGATGAACGATACCGCACTCAAAGTAGGGGAGACCTCTACCGTCACGGTCACCTTTAGTGAGGCGGTCATTGATTTCAGCAACACCGATGTGACGGCAGCCAATGGAACGCTCAGCACATTCACGACGAGTGACAACATCGTCTGGACGGCAACGTTCACCCCGACGACCAACATCACCGACACGACCAACGTTATCGCTCTCAACGGTATCTATCGTGATGCTTCGGGAAATACAGGGGGTGCCGCGACAAGCGCTAACTATACGATTGATACGAAAGCGCCGAGTGCGACGATCACGATGAGCGACACCTCTCTCAAAGCAGGCGAAACCTCTACCGTTACAGTCACCTTTAGCGAGGCGGTGAGCGGATTTGACAACACCGACGTGACGGTTGAAAACGGAACACTCTCAACATTTACGACGACTGACAATATCACATGGACGGCGACGTTCACCCCGACGACCAACCTCACCGATACGACCAACGTCATCTCCCTCGCCAACACCTACGCAGACGGAGCCGGAAACAGCGGGACGGTTGCGAGTAGCGCCAACTATGCCGTCGATACGACATTGGGTACCGCTGCGATCACTATGAGCGATAGCGCGTTGAAAGTGGGTGACACCTCAGTCGTCACCGTCACGTTTTCGATTGCGAATCCGGGATTCACCAACGCGGATGTCACTGCCCAAAACGGTACGCTTGACACGTTTGTCACTGCCGATGGCGGGTTGACATGGACGGCGACCTTTACCCCGAGCACAAATATCAACGTATTGAGCAACACCATCTCTCTCAGCGGAGCGTATGCCGACATCACGACTCCGTATACGATCGATACGATCGCGCCGAGTGCGACGATCATGATGAGTGATACCGCACTCAAAGCGGGAGAGACCTCTACTGTGACGATTACATTCAGCGAAGCGGTGAGCGGGTTTAGTAACGCAGATGTCACGGCGGAAAACGGAACCCTCTCGACATTCACGACGACCAACAACGTTGTTTGGAGCGCGACGTTCACCCCGACGACCAATATCGCCGATACGACCAACGTCATCACCCTCGCCAACACCTATACCGATGGGGCGCTCAATGCCGGAGCAGGCGCGGTAAGCGTCAACTATGACATCGATACCGATACGCCGAGTGCCGTAATCACGATGAGCGATACCGCACTCAAAGTAGGAGAGACATCGATCGTGACGATCACGTTCAACGAAGCGGTGAGCGGGTTTAGCAACGCCGACGTATCGGTCGAAAACGGAACGCTCGGCACATTCACGACGACTGATAACATCGTCTGGAGCGCTACCTTTACCCCGAGTACAGGTGTCGAAGACACTTCAAACCTGATCCGTTTATCCTCAACCTATACCGATGTCGGAGGGAGAGCGGGAACAGCGGCGGTGAGTCCAAACTATACCGTCGATATGAGTGCACCGACGGCGACGATCACGATGAGCGACAGTGCGCTGGTCGCGGGTGATATTTCGACGGTGACGATCACATTCAGCGAAGCGGTGAGCGGATTTGACAATACCGACGTGACGGTTCAAAACGGGACCCTCTCGACATTTACCTCGACCGATAACATCACGTGGAACGCGACATTCACCCCGACGACCAACATTTCCGACACGACCAACGTTATCACCCTCGCCGATACTTACACCGATACGACGGGGAGCGCCGGAACCGCTGCGACCGGCGCTAACTACACCGTCGATACGGCTTTGCCGAGTGCCGCGATCACCATGAGTGACAGCGCGATCAAAATCGGCGATACTTCCCTCGTAACGATCACCTTTAGCGAAGCGGTCACCGCCTTTAGCAACGCTGACGTAACCGCCGCAAACGGAACGCTCGGCACATTCACGACGACTGATAACATCGTCTGGAGTGCGACGTTCACCCCGACGACCAACATCGCCGATACGACTAACGTTATCGCCCTCAACGGCATCTACCGTGATGTTTCGGGAAATGTCGGTACAAACGCGAGCACTCTCAACTACACGATCGATACCGCCGCCCCTACGGCGGTGATCACCATGAGCGACAGTGCGATCAAAGCCGGAGAGACCTCTCTCGTCACAGTCACCTTTAGCGAAGCGGTGAGCGGGTTTAGCAACGCCGACGTGACGGTCGAAAACGGAACGCTTAGTCCGTTTACCAGTGCGGACGGTCGTATATGGAGCGCGACGTTCACCCCGAGCTCCAACATCACCGATACGACCAACGTCATCACCCTCGCCAACACCTACACCGACGGTGCCGGAAACGGCGGGACGGTTGCGAGCAGTATCAACTATACGGTTGACACCGCTTTACCGAGTGCGACGGTCACGATGAGCGACAGCGCGCTGAAAGTGGGTGAAACCTCTACGGTGACGATCACCTTCAGTGCGCCGAACGCCTCTTTCAACACGGCGGGTGTCACGGCACAAAACGGTACGCTTGACACGTTTGTCACTGCCGATGGCGGGTTGACATGGACGGCGACGTTTACCCCGACGGCGAACATTTCCGATACGACCAACGTCATCTCGTTGGGGGGAGATTACGCCGACATCACGACTGCGTATACGATCGATACGGCAGCACCGAGTGCGACGGTCACGATGAGCGACACTTCTCTCAAAGCCGGAGAGACCTCTACCGTCACGATCACCTTTAGCGAGGCGGTGAGCGGGTTTGACAACACCGACGTGACGGTCGAAAACGGAACGCTCGGTACATTTACGACGAGTGATAACATCACATGGATCGCGACATTCACCCCGAGCGTCAATATCACCGATACGACCAACGTCATTACGTTGGCAAATACCTATACGGACGGTGCGCTCAACACCGGAACTGCCGCGACGAGTGCGAACTATGACATCGATACGACGATACCGAGCGCGACGGTGAGCATGAGTGACACGACCCTCAGAGCGGGACAAACCTCTCTCGTAACGGTGAGTTTCAACGCACCGTACGGAGGATTTACCAACGCCAACGTCACGGTCGAAAACGGTACTCTCACCACCTTTACCTCGACAGACGGCGGACTCACCTATACCGCTACCTTTACCCCGACGGCGGGTATCACCGACACGACCAATCTCATCACTCTCGTCGGTCTCTACAGCGACGTGAGCGTCGCCTATAGCATCGACAAAGACGCACCGGTGATCAGCAGCGGCACGACCGGAACGCTCATCGAAAACTCCCCTCTCTCCACGGTCGTTTACGACGCGCAGGCGACCGACAACGGCGGAGCGGTGGATGCGGGGGTGATCTACACCCTCAGCGGCGTCGATGCCGATAAATTCAACATCTCTGCCGATGGCAAGATCACCTTTGCCGCCACGCCGAATTACGAGGCAAAAAGCACCTACAGCGTCACCCTCATCGCATCTGATGCGGCGCTCAACTCTGTGACACAAGCACTCACCCTGAGTGTCACCAACGACACTTCGGACAACCCGATCCTCCCAGCATCATTCCCCTCACTCGGGATGAGTATGACCCAGAGCGGAACACCGACACAGGTAATGCTCGAAGCGATAGCCAAAACCAACGGAACCGATACCAACCCGCAGATCACGGCAGTGGGAAGTGCAGGCGAGTACGTCGTGACGTTCCAGGGGGCAGATTCGGCGGGGGATGACAGCATATTTGTCCAGAAATTCAACGCCAACGGCACCGTCGCAGGTACGATGGTGCAGCTCGAGGGGAGCGTCACAACCAAAAACGATTGGTACCCTCAAATCGTAGCGGTGGGGACGAGCGGTGAGTACGTTGTGACATTCCAAGGGCTCGATGCCGGGGGAGTTAACAATGATATCTTCGTCCAAAAATTCAATGCCGATGGCACCGTCGCAGGTTCTAAGGTGAAATTAGAACCATTCGGCAATACGACAGGAAATGCAACCAACCCGCAGATCACGGCAATGGGGACGAGCGGCGAGTACATCGTAACATTCTCTGGAACCGATTCAGCGGGGGATTTCAGCATATTTGTCCAAAAATTCAATGCTGATGGCACCGTCGCGGGAGCGATGGTACAACTCGAAGCGATAGGAGTCGCCAACGGAGCCGATAAATATCCGCAGATCACGTCCGTGGGGACGAGCGGCGAGTACGTCGTGACATTTTACGGGACCGATTCTGAGGGGGACAATAGTATCTTTGTCCAAAAGTTCAATGCTGATGGCACCGTCGCGGGAGCGATGGTACAGCTCGAAGCGATCGGTGTCACCAACGGAGCCGAGGATACTACGTATATCACATCGGTGGGGATGAGCGGCGAGTACGTCGTGACATTCATAGGTAAAGATTCTGAGGGGGATAACAGCGTCTTCGTCCAAAAATTCAACAGCGATGGTACCGTCGCGGGAGCGATGGTACAGCTCGAAGCGCTCAACAACCCTAATGGCACAGAACAATCTCCGTCGATCAAAGCACTCGGAACGGGCGGCGAGTATGTCGTAGCGTTCCAAGGCTACGATTCCGAGGGGGACAGCAGCGCATTTGTCCAAAAATTCAACAGTGACGGCACCCCGAGCGGTGCGATGGTACGGCTCGAAGCGACCGGCGTCACCAATGGAGCCGATGGATCTCCGCAGATCACGGCGGTGGGAAGCGCAGGTGAGTATGTGGTGTCATACTACGGGGCCGATTCGGAGGGAGATGTCTCGACCTATATCCAAAAATTCAACGCCAACGGTGCCGTCATCGGTTCGCCGGTACGGATCGAACCGCTCGGAGTGGGTAATGGAGCTGATTACAATGCGCAAATCACGGCGGTGGGGACATCCGGCGAGTTTGTCGTGACGTGGCGGGGCACAGACTCCCAGGGGGATTTCAGCGTATTCGTCCAGCGTTTCGGCGCCGACGGACTGCCGATCGATGTGAGCGACTACAGCGTCGCCACCACGCCGATCATGGGGAGCTATGACAGTGTCGAGAGCTATACGGTCTTTTACTCCGAGGGGGTGCTGCGCGCCAACGGGCTCACCTACGCGAGCGGTTCGACGATCGCTCAGGCGGATTGGCAGAGCGTTACCCTAGAGGGGGTTCGGGCGAGTACGTACGACCTGCAGGTGATCGCCAACATGATCGATGCGACCTCCGCTCCGATCAGCGTCAGCGCACTCAGCACCGGACTATCCGATCGAGAGAGTGCGTATGGGACGATGGTGATCTCCGGTGACGGCCACACCATCGGCGGGAGTGCCACACCCTACGCCCTGGTCGAGATCTACAACGGCGCGACCCGTGTCGCGTCTACCTATGCCGATGGCAGCGGCAGCTACACGATCCGCGATCTCTACGTCGCCAACCAGAGCACCCTCTCGCTCCGCGTCGGAGGGACAACGCTGCAGAGCACCTATCTCAGCGCACCGGAGCTCATGCTGCACGGCTCCATGACACAGCTCGATTCACCGAGCGCTATTGGATACGATCGACAGCCGCAGATCACGGCGGTGGGGAGTGCAGGCGAGTACGTCGTAGCGTGGCAGGGATATAACAGCTCAGACAATTACAGGGTATATGTTCAAAAGTTCAATGCCGACGGTACACCGAGCGGCACGCCGAGTGAGATGACAGGGCTATATCCGCTGATGATAAAATCGGTAGGCTCAGGGGGCGAGTACGTCGTTTGCACCGAAGCCACCGACCTAGGTGGGGACAGAAGTATCTTCGTCCAAAAATTCAACGCCGATGGCACAGCTGCAGGATTGACGGTACAGCTCGAAGCGATAGCGAAAATCGACGGAGCCGATAATGCTCCGCAGATCACATCGGTGGGGACATCCGGCGAGTACGTCGTGACGTTCCAGGGGGCAGATTCGGCGGGAGATAACAGCATCTTCGTCCAGAAATTCAATGCGGACGGAACCGTCGCGGGAGCAATGGTGCAGCTAGAGGCATTGGGTGTAACTAACAGCTCTGATATCGCTCCGCAGATCACGGCGGTGGGGACATCCGGCGAGTACGTCGTGACGTTTCAGGGGGCAGATTCGGCGGGGGACAATAGCATCTTCGTCCAAAAGTTCAACAGCGATGGCACCGTCGCGGGTGCGATGGTACAGCTCGAAGCGATAGCCAAAACCAACGGAACCGATGGCGCTCCGCAGATCACGGCGGTGGGGACATCCGGCGAGTACGTCGTGACGTTCTACGGTGCAGATTCGGCGGGAGATAACAGTATCTTCGTCCAAAAGTTCAACAGCGATGGCACCGTCGCGGGAGCGATGGTGCAGCTCGAAGCGATAGCGAAAACCAACGGAGCCGATAATGCTCCGCAGATCACATCGGTGGGGACGAGCGGCGAGTACGTGGTGACGTTCCAGGGTGCAGATTCGGCGGGGGACTACAGCATATTTGTCCAGAAATTCAACAGTGACGGCACCATCGCGGGAGCGATGGTGCAGCTAGAGGCATTGGGTGTCACTAACAGCACTGATGAATCTCCGCAGATCACGGCAGTGGGGACGAGCGGCGAGTACGTCGTGACGTTCCGGGGGGTAGATTCGGCGGGAGATAACAGTATCTTCGTCCAAAAGTTCAACAGCGATGGCACCGTCGCAGGTGCGATCGTACAGCTCGAACCGATCAATCAGCTCAATAGCAGTGATAACTACGTGCATGCCGTGTCGGTAGGGACGGACGGAGCGTTCGTCGTGACATGGGAAGGAATCAATACGGGTGGGAAGAGCTCTATATTCGTCCAGCGTTTCGACGCGTACGGCAATCCGGTGATGGGTGTGAGTCAGGGTGGCGGTATCGCGATCAACGCGACCCTCAACACCGGAATGTACGATGTCATCAGCTATAGCGTCACCTATACCCAAGGCTCGCTCATCGCCAACGGCGTCACCTACGCCAGCGGTGCGACGATCGCTCTCGCAGATTGGGTCAACGTCTCATTAGAGGGGGCCGATCCTCTGACCTATGAGCTTCGTGTCACCGCAAACCTGATCGACGGGTTCGGAAACCTCCGCACCGTGAGCGACGTCATCGCGGGGGGCAGCCTCAACACGGTTGTCGGTACCGATACCAACAATACCCTCAGCGGTAGCGTCTCTAGCGGTGATCTCCTCTATGGAGAATACGGTGATGATACGCTAGACGGTCTCGGCGGCAGTGATAAGCTCTACGGAGATGAGGGGAACGATATACTCCTCTACGATGTTCTCGATTCCCGTATCGACGGGGGAGCCGGAGTCGATACGGTGCGTGTGGCGGGTGGAGGCGCTATCGATCTAAGCTCCGCATTTGCCCATATCGAGAAAATCGATCTCTCCACCGACACGGGGGCGAATACCCTCAGTATCCGCGCATCGGATGTGATCGGTGCTGCGGATACGAACGTCTTTAACGATACGACGTTCGGCACAACCGCACTGGGAGCAAGCGTCAACAAACACCAGCTCCTCATCAACGCAGGTGAAAACGATATCGTCAAAATCGATGCCAGCGGATGGAGCACCACCGCAGACGTTACCCTCAACGGTCACACTTACGCGATCTACAACAATGCCAACGTAGAAGCACAGCTGCTAATCGAAAAATTAGCCACTATCCAAAGCGTCCTCTAACACAGGGGGGCTTCCCCCTTTTGCACCCATTCGGGGTGCACTCATCTCATGATAAACACTATGGCTTTTTTCTATCTCTGTTATCTTCCTTGTCCATACAGTCCCAATAAAGTCCCATATTATCGATGGAGTGTATCTTATTTGGGACTGTTGTTGCTGTACCATTTAAATGAAACACTAAAAATTAAAAAAGGTTTTTATGATTTATCGATTCATTCTTCCAATGGTTTTTTCAACACTAGTATACGGTACGGAAGTAATTTCATCGGAATGTCACATGAGTGTAGAAACGCTGATTTCCAAAACCCTTTCGACCCATCCGAGCATTCGCATGTCTCGTCAAATGATCAAAGGTGCCGATGCGCAGGTAGAGAGTGCAAAATGGGGCTATTTCCCAACGCCCTCAATCGATTATTCCCAAAGATCCGGACGAAACGGAACGACAGCTCGATTGGATCAGCCGATATGGACGGGAGGTAAACTCGATGCGTCAATGGA
>Ga0209016_1001183_pt1 | contig 22217 bp, 17 predicted proteins | sample EPASupsiteSAE305_FD_187265 | JGI IMG/M metagenome (GOLD analysis project Ga0209016, IMG submission 187265) | Bioremediated contaminated groundwater microbial communities from EPA Superfund site, New Mexico - SAE3-05 (SPAdes) (version 2) | ecosystem: Environmental > Aquatic > Deep subsurface >...
GGCATCCCCTCCGGTAAAGGCATGACCGCTGCCACTGACATGGAGGGTGCGCCCCCCACAAAGACGTTCACCTTCAAGCGCTCACCACGCTTGATCGCTTCCTGATGATGCACCCCGATACCGCGATGGATCTGATAGTGCAGCCCGACCTGCTTGTCCGCTTGATACTGATTACCTGAGATCTGCACCCGGTACATCCCCAGGTTGGATTTGCCAAAACCGGGTTTGGATGGGTGTTCACTGTAGACCTGCGGCAGGGTGATAAAGGCGCCGCCGTCGTTGGGCCAGGAAACCAGTTGAGGCAATGCAGACAGTTTTGTCCGGCAACTGAGTGATGGAGCCTGTGATTGGCCTACCCGCCTGGGCAGCAGATGCAGGGCTCCCAGCGGGGCACCCAACAAGCGGCCCGGTTCCTTCAGGGCCTGAAACGGATTAACCTTCAGTTTAACCAGGGTCTCAATGGTTCGCAGGGTATCGCGAAAGATAAAACGGGTCCGTTCCAGGGTGCCAAACAGATTACCCAGCATTGGAAAGGCAGAGCCGGTTACCTGGGTAAACAGCAGTGCCGGACCACCAGCCTGATAGACCCGGCGCTGGATCATACCAGCCTCCAGATATGGATCAACCGGCAGCTCAATCCTGCGCAGCATGCCGTGACGCTCCAGATCCTCAACACAATCCTGAAGATTTATATATCCCATTGCTTTTCTCTTTTCCGGCTTTCATTTACTGCCAGATACGGTATCATCAGCACCACGTCAATTCAACCTGAACCTTAGCTTTACACCGGCTTCCAATGATACGACCGACTCTTTTCAGAAAATTCCTGATCGCCTCGTTGCTTTTGGCACTGGTACCGCTGCTGGCTGCCACACTCTTTCTGTTTTCAGGACTTGAGCAGGTACGGGATCGTCTGGCCCTTAAGATCGGTTCCAGTGCTGAGCAACAGGCTGCAGAAGGGCTACAGATGCGTGCCCGTCAGGTTGCCGACACGGTTAGTGACTACCTCCACCGCCGCGAAGATGACCTGCGTTTTTTAAGCCGTTTTTCCTCTGATCGCAAGGTACTGCTTTCATTCTGGATGCAACAACGCAGCGAGGTCTGGGAACAACGGACCAGTGCCCCAAACCACGTTCGAGAGGTGCGGGAACTGGTGCCGATCTACCGCTCCTTTGCCCTGATAGACGCAGATGGTCAGGAACGGATGGTGCTGAAGGATGGTCGTTTTCTGCCGCCCTCAGAACTACGCAATGTGGCCAGCCCGACAGCAACCGAATTTAAAAGTGAAACCTACTTCAACGAAATCAGACAACTGCAGCCGGATGAGATCCATGTCACCCACCTGACCGGCTTCCATGTCAACAAACAGCAACAGCTGGCAGGTGCCACAGAGCCTGAACATGCACTGGGAAAGCAGTATGAAGGGGTTGTTCGCTTTGGCCTCCCGCTCTACGGACAGAATGGACGATTTACTGGAGCCTTTGTCATCTCCATGGATCACCGTCACCTGATGGAATTCAGCCAGCATATTGATCCCGGTCCCCACTTTTCAACCATCTTCCCCTCCTATAAAAGCGGTAACTATGCCTTTCTGTTTGATGATGAAGGCTGGATCATTACCCACCCCAAGTTATGGGATATCCGGGGAGTGAATCAACAGGGGGAGCTGCTGCCACCCTACTCCAGCAGCTCAAGCAGCAAGGATATTGAAGCCGGCAACATACCGTTTAATCTTGACCATGCAGGATTTATCCACCCCAACTATCCCAAGGCATCAGCATTGGTCAGAAAGCAGCAAAGCGGTGTGGTTGAGCTGACCAACGTGGGGGGCGCCCGTAAAATCATGGCCTATGCCCCAATTCTGTATGATAGCGGCCCCTATAAAAAACATGGCATCTTTGGCGGCATCACCATCGGCTATCAGGTTGACCAGTTCCAGAAACAGGCCAGTGCCGGCAGCCAACTTATAACCAGCAAACTCAAAGAGTATCGTCAGCAAAGCGCCCTGTTCATCTCACTGGCAGCAATTGTAGCAGGCCTGGCGGCCTGGCTGCTGGCACGGGGTATCACCCGTCCGCTGCAACGCTTAAGCGAAGGGGCCCGTCGTCTTGCCAACGGAGAAACCGGTAATCGTGTTGTGGTGAAGGGCAGTGATGAACTGGCAGAGCTGGCACTGGCCTTTAACGCCATGGTGGCGGAACTGGAACAACGCAAGGCAAATCTGATTGCAACCCTGAAACAGTTACAGGAATCACGGCAGGCAATCCTGGATGAACGCAACTTCAAGGAAAGCATCCTGGAAAGTATCTCCAGTGCCATCACCACCTTTGCCCCTGATGGTTCACTTACTTCACGCAACAGCACACTTGATCGATTTCTTGGTCAAAAATGGCCATTGGGCAGCCATTACGCCACTGTCTTTGAAGGATGGGAGCCGATTCCTGCCAGAATTGAGCAGGCCTTTACCGAGGGAACCGGTTATGGCCGGGCCCCCCTGCAACTGGAACAGAACGGTATAATCCAGCATTTTGATCTGGGTATTTTTCCGATCGGAGAAAATGCTGAACGAGGGCTGACCGTTACCCTGCGTGATGAAACCATCCGTGAAGAGTTGCGGGAGGAGACGGTCCGGCTGGAGCGGCTGGCCTCGCTGGGCAAACTGGCAGCCGGTATTTCCCATGAGATCCGTAACCCTTTAACCGGCATCTCACTGCTGCTGGATGATCTGCATGACCGGGCCCAGTTGGGTGATAAAGATCGCGAGATGCTGACCAAGGCCATGGCAGAGATTGAGCGGATGGAGCGGTTGATCTCGGCGCTGCTGACCTTTGCTGCTCCGCCCCGTTCACGTTTTACCCCTGGCGATCCCGGAGAAGCAGCAGAAGATGTGGTTATGTTGATGCAGCGTCCCTGTCAGCGTCAGGGGGTTACCCTGACCCTTGAACGGCCCCCGTTGCCAGCCTGCCTGATTGATGCTGAAAAGATCCGTCAGGCCTTGCTTAACCTGCTTAAAAACGCCCTGGAGGCGCTGCCCCTTGGAGGAACCATCAGCATAACCATCAACCATGATGCACATGATGCCCTGATCACCGTAAGCGACTCCGGTCACGGCATTCCCAGCCAGGATCTGCCACTGATCTTTGAGCCGTTCTTTACCCGTAAAGGGGCCGGCACCGGGCTTGGGCTCTCCATTACCAGACAGATCATTGAAGAGCATGGCGGTGCCATTAATGTAAGCTCAGAGCCGGTTCAAGGCACCAGCTTCATAATACGGTTACCCCTGCTGCAGGCCGATCAGGAAACTGTTTCAACATGACAAAGCCTGTAATTACTGGTATAGCCAGCCTGCATAACTCTTTCTGCCACCAAGGGATAGTGTGAAACAACCAATCAACAACATACCTGGCCAAAAATCCATGTTCACCCTGTTTCTGGGGCGTTTTCTGCCGCTTGCCCTGTTTACCCTGCTGGCAAGCGGGGCAATTTTCCTGATCGAACGTAAGAGCCACCTGAATCTGCTTTACAAATACGGCCAGATCCAATCCCATGCTGAACAGTCTCCATTAACCATCGCCCTTGAACAACACCATATCATGACCATTTCAGTGGTTACACTGCTGGCACTGATACTTGCCGCACCCATTGCCTGGTTTCGTGCTGCACGTCAACGTCATGATATGATTGTTGAACATTTGAACCGGGAAAATCTACGCAGTATCAAGCTGCTGCTTGATTCAACCATTGAGGGAATCTACGGCACTGATGAAGCAGGCCATTGCATCCTGGCCAACCGTTCCTGCGCCGGCCTGTTGGGCTATGCCCACCCTGAACAACTGTTGGGAAAAGAGATGCACCGCCTGATGCACCACAGCCATGCCGATGGCAGTCCCTACCCTGCATCAGAATGCAGGGCTCATCAGATGGCAAGCACAGGATCAGTACCGATACTGGTTACCGATGAAGTATTCTGGCGCCAGGATGGCAGTTGTTTTCCGGTATCCTACAGCGTCCATCCAATTAAGGAAGATGGCGTTACTATCGGCATGGTCTGCACCTTTGTGGATATCTCTGAACGCCGCCTGCTTGAAGATCAGTTACGCCATGCCCAGAAGATGGAAGCGGTCGGACAACTGGCTGGCGGTATTGCCCACGACTTTAACAACATCCTGCAGATCATCTCCGGCAACACCCAGATTCTTCAGTATGACCAGAAGCAACAAAATCCTGAACAGCCACAGTTACAGGAAATCCTTAAGGCTGTTGAACGAGGGACAGCCCTTACCCGCAGCATGCTGGCCTTCAGTCGCAAGCAACCCCTGCATCCAACTCCCTTTGAATTGAATCAGATGGTCAGAGACTCACAACTTTTGGCCCAGAAGTTGCTATTAAAAAACACAACCTTACAGCTTGAACTGGCAGAAACAGCACTGGTTATTACTGCTGATGAGATATTGCTGCAGCAGGTACTGTTCAACCTGATCACCAATGCCCGTGATGCCATGCCAGGCGGCGGCACCATTACCATTGCTACAGCTGAACAGGTTATTGATGAAAACAGCAATGAGTCCATCAAAGGCTACCCGCCGGGGAGCTACGCTGTTCTCATGGTTCATGACACCGGCCAGGGCATACCGGAGGAGATCCGTCAGAAAATATTCGAGCCGTTTTTCACCACAAAAGGGGTAGGCAAAGGCACCGGCCTGGGGCTTTCAATGGTCTATGGCACGATCAAACAACATGGCGGTTTTGTCCTGGCTGAATCAACTGAAGGGGTTGGCAGCTGTTTTTCAGTGTTTATACCTGACATTTCCACCTGCTTACTGCCAAATCAACACAACAACTAAATCAGGGAACCAGGTTTTCTCTATGGCAAAGATACTGTTAATTGACGATGATCCTCAGGTACGGGCTGTCCTGAAGGGCTTCCTGCAGATCGGTGGCCACGAAGTTCTGGAAGCAGGAAATGGCATCCAGGCACGGAAATTCCTTACAGAAGTACAGACTGATCTGGTGATAACCGACATTGTCATGCCTGAGTCAGATGGTTTTGAGGTAATCATGTCCTGTGCCCGTAAAGACCAGCCTTTAAAAATAATTGCTATTACCGGCGGTTCCCCCAATCTGACTCAGCAAACCCTCCTGACCATTGCCCAAAAAATGCCGGTCAACAAGGTCTTGTCAAAACCGGTGACCTGTGAAGAACTACTGACTGCGGTCCAAGACGTCTTGAATAGCCCAAAAAACAACCTAAAAGTTCCAACTAACCTGAATGCTTAGAGAAACCATTCTCATAATTGATGATGAAGCCTTTATCAGGGAAAATGTCCAGCGCATCCTGAATGAAGATGGCTATCGTGTGCTTGAGGCTGCCAATGGGGCAGAAGCCTTGGGGCGGGTTGCTGATGACGAGATCGATCTGGCCCTGCTGGATCTGAATCTGGGGGTTGAAAACGGCCTTGATCTGCTGGGGGCCTTAAAAGAGATAAACCCTGATCTGCTGGTGATTATCATCACCGGCTACGGCTCAGTTGAAACAGCGGTAGATGCCCTCAAACTGGGTGCCTTTGATTATATGAAGAAGCCGTTCAAGGCTGATGCCCTGCGGGTCATCGTCAAACTGGCCCTGCAGACTCAGGAACTGAAACGGGAGGTCCGGGGCCTGCGACGCTCCGGTGCTCTGGGGCTTGATGTGCCGCTGCTGGGGGAAAGTCCCTGTTTCCGGCAGGTGCTGGATCAGGTACGGGAAGTAGCCAGAATCCCGACCGCCACCGTGCTGGTAACCGGTGAATCAGGCACCGGCAAAGAGCTGGTGGCCCGGGCAATCCACTCCCTGTCTGATCGCAAGGAACACCCCTTTGTGGCGGTCAACTGCGCCTCAATCCCCACTGAACTGATGGAAAGCGAGCTGTTTGGCCATGAAAAAGGGGCTTTTACCGGAGCCGCTTCCCGCAAGATCGGACTGTTTGAAGAGGCCCACAACGGCACCATCTTCCTGGATGAAATCGGCGACATGTACGCCAGCCTGCAGGCCAAGCTGCTGCGGGTACTACAGGAACGCACGGTCCGCCGGGTGGGCGGCACCAAAGACCTGCCGGTTGATCTGCGGGTGATTGCCGCCACCAACCGTGACCTGCGTCAACGGATGCAGATCGGCACCTTCCGGGAAGACCTGTTCTATCGCCTGAACGTGGTGCCGTTGCACCTCCCCCCGTTACGTGCAAGAGGTAACGATATTCTGCTGCTGGCCAAGTATTTCCTCTCCCACTTCAGTCAGGCCTTTGGCAAATCATTCAAAGGGATTGAAGCTGCTGCAGAACAGATGCTGCTCAGCTACCCCTGGCCCGGCAATATCCGCGAGCTGCGTAATATCATTGAGCGGATCTGCATTATGGCCCACGGACCACAACTGGAACCGAACCATCTGCCACCTGAACTCCACCAGCACACACCCCGACAACATGCAACCATCACAGAAGACAATCTACTGCAAGGTCTTGAAATCAATGTTGCCAACTACGAAAAACAGCTGGTTGTCGCGGCCCTTGAACAGGCTGAAGGGAACGTGGTCAAGGCAGCTTTGATGTTGAAGATCCCCCGGGGTACCCTGCGCTACAAGATGGAGAAATACGGGCTATAGATGCAGGGTCAAGGGGCAACCATCACTATTGGTTCAGACCGTATCTCCGGCACCCTGGACGGCTATTTCTTGGTCAGCTATGCCTGGACCGGCGTGGCTGCCATGATCTGCCTGTTGCCTGTGGCTGCCTTTGGCTGTACCGAACTACTCAGCCACCCATACGCAGACCGCCAGGCATAACTGGCGAAAATCCGCCACACCTTTATGGCGGAAAACCGCCAGTTCCACTCCTGAATAAAACTCCATTCCGCTGCAACGTAAACAGAATAATCAACCCAAACAGGCTGTTAACAGATTCGTAACTATTTGGCACTACCGTTGCTAGATAAAACAAAAAATTGCGTTATACTTAATCCTGCATTTGAAGCATACACCCCACAAGGAGGCACACAACATGTTCAAGAAGATTCTTGCAGCAGTCGTCACACTGGCTTTTGCCCTTCCGCTGACCGCACAGGCCGCACCGATCGTCATCAAATTCAGCCACGTGGTAGCTACCAACACCCCCAAAGGTCAAGGAGCAGAATATTTCAAGAAGCTTGCTGAAGAACGGACCAAAGGCCGGGTCAAGGTAGAGGTCTACCCCAACAGCCAGCTGTACAAGGACAAGGAAGAGATGGAAGCACTGCAGATGGGGTCTGTCCAGATGCTGGCCCCGTCACTTGCCAAGTTCGCCCCGTTGGGCCTGAAAGAGTTTGAACTGTTTGACCTGCCGTTTATCTTTGATGATTACAAGGATCTGCATGCTGTTACACAAGGACCGGTTGGCGCAAAACTGCTCAAGAGTCTTGAGACCAAAGGGCTGATCGGTCTGGCCTACTGGGATAACGGCTTCAAGGTCATGTCTGCCAACAAGCCACTTAAGAATGTGACAGATATGAAAGGCCAGAAGATGCGGATTCAGTCTTCCAAGGTACTGGATTCTCAGATGCGTTCCGTAGGCGCCATCCCGCAGGTTATGGCCTTTTCGGAAGTCTATCAGGCCCTGCAGACCGGTGTTGTTGACGGCACCGAAAATCCCCCTTCCAACCTCTATACCCAGAAGATGCATGAAGTACAGAAGTACGTCACCATGTCCAACCATGGCTACCTGGGCTACGCCGTGCTGGTCAACAAGAAGTTCTGGATGGGTCTGCCTGCCGATATCCGTACTATCCTGGAAGGCGCCATGAAGGATGCCACTGTTTTTGCCAACGGCGTTGCCAAGAAAGACAACGATGATGCCATGGCTGCGGTTAAAAAATCCGGCAAGTCACAGATCATTACCCTGACTCCGGCTGAGCGTGCTGCCTGGAAAAAGGCCATGGATAAGGCCCACAAAGACAACATCGGCCGTATCGGCGCTGCAACCGTACAGGAAGTCTACAAGGCTACCGGTTACCAACAGTAAGTATCTGTCTTTAGTACCGGCCGCTGCGGCCCTCGCAGCGGCCTTTTTTTGCGAAAACCCTCAGGAGAGATCCTCATGATGAAATACCTTGACCACCTTGAGGAATGGATTATCACCTTCCTCATTGGCGCCGCAACCATTGTCATCTTTGTTGCTGTGCTGCACCGCTATGCTGCCGGACTTCCTATCCCCGGCCTGCAGGACTGGCTGCTGGGCATCAACCTGAGCTGGGCACAGGAACTGTGTATTTACATGTTTGTCTGGATGGCCAAATTTGGCGCAGCCTACGGTGTCCGCACCGGCATCCATGTAGGGGTAGACGTCCTGGTAACCCGCCTGCCGGAAACATGGCGGGTCAAATGCATCCTGCTGGGAATCTTTGGAGGTGCCCTGTTCACCGGCATTATCGGTTCTCTGGGCACTCTTTTTGTCTGGGAAAACGGCATGCATTACGCCGTATTCAGCAAGTTCGGCATGGCGATATCTGAGGATCTGTATCAAGGCCCGATCACCCCGGACCTGGAGTGGCCCACCTGGATCATCTATTCTGCCATTCCACTTGGTTCGTTCCTGATGTGCTTCCGCTTCCTGCAGGTCGGCTGGACCTTCTTCCGCACCGGTGAACTGCCCCACCATGACCACGGCCATGTTGACGGCATTGAAGAAGAGATCCTTGATTCGACCGAGGCCCTCGAAGAGTATGAGGAACACAAATTCGAGGAAAAAGCACCCCAGGGAGGTGTCAAATGAGTTCAGCAGCTATCGGACTTGAAGTTTTAACCAAGAAAAAGGCTGCCACCTGGCTTGGCGCCATTGCAGTCATGCTGTTTGCGCTCTCAACAATGGGCCATGCCGGTGTTGTGTTTGCCATCCTGGCCGGCCTGATGCTGACCGGTATGCCGGTCTCGATCTCGCTGGGCCTGACCGTGCTCAGCTTTCTGTTCTTTTTCTCCAATGTGCCCACCGAAGCAGTGGCCATGAAGCTGTTTACCGGCATTGAGAAGTTTGAGATCATGGCGATTCCATTCTTTATCCTGGCCGGCAACTTCCTGACCCATGGCGGGGTGGCCAAGCGGATGATCAACTTTGCCACCGCCCTTGTGGGCCACTTCCATGGTGGTCTGGCGCTGGGGGGGGTTGTGGCCTGCGCCCTGTTTGCGGCGGTCTCCGGTTCCAGTCCGGCAACGGTGGTGGCCATCGGCTCAATCCTGCTGCCGGCCATGGTCAAGCAGGGCTATCCGATGAAGTTCGGGGTGGGGGTTATCGGTACTGCCGGTGGCCTGGGCATCCTGATCCCCCCCTCCATCGTCATGGTGATCTATGCGGTCTCCACCAACGCTTCTATCGGCCAACTGTTCATTGCCGGTATCATCCCCGGCCTGCTGCTGGCAGCCACATTGATGGGGGTTACTTGGCTGGTGGCCAAAAAACGTAACTACCCTTGTCAACCCAAGGCTTCAATCGGTGTGGTGTTCAAGACCTTCCGCGAGAGCTTCTGGGGCCTGTTCCTGATCGTGGTGGTTATCGGCGGGATCTACTCCGGCCTGTTTACTCCCACCGAGGCAGCGGCCATGTCTGCGGTCTACGCCTTCTTTGTCTCGGTCTATGTCTACAAGGACCTTGGCCTGCGGGATCTGCCCAAGGTACTGCTGTCATCGGCCAGCATGTCTGCCATGCTGCTCTACATCATTACCAACGCGGTGCTGTTCTCTTTCCTGCTCACCTCAGAGCAGGTACCCCAGAACCTGACCGCCTGGATGGTGGGACTGGGGCTCTCCTCGGTTGCCTTCCTGATCTTCGTCAACGTGCTGCTGCTGGCAGCCGGTAACTTCATGGAGCCCTCTTCAATCCTGCTGATCACCGCGCCACTGCTGTTCCCGATGGCCATGGAACTGGGGATTGACCCGATCCACCTGGGGGTGTTGATGACCGTTAACATGGAAATCGGCATGATCACGCCACCGGTTGGGCTTAACCTGTATGTGGCCAGCGGCATCTCCAAGCTGGGGTTAACAGAAACCACCAAGGCCTGTCTGCCCTGGATCCTGGTGATGCTGGTCTACCTGGTCCTGATCACCTACGTGCCCCAGATCTCACTCTGGCTGCCCAATCTGCTGTATAAATAAAGTCGGTCACAACTGGTTGTAACATGACAAGACCCCCTGTATGGCATTGGCCGTACAGGGGGTCTTGGTGTTCCGACAAAAAATCAGTTGCGCGGACTAACGGGCTATAATGTCCAGTTGATAATGACTGCGCAGGATTTTTTGCAGTTTTTCAACACCGCGAAGCGCTGCCCGCAGCTTGACACGATCCCGCTCACGCAGCAGTTCAGGATCAATACTGTTATCTGCCTGTTTCTTATCCCGCAGGGCACCAAGCTGCCGCCCCAGGCGAAGATTCATCATGACGCTGAACGACTCTTCAATCTCATCCAGATCAGCCTGAGCAAGCAGGGGCAAGGCGCGTAAACGATCCAGCTTGTCCCACGTGCTTCCGCCAATAATCTGAACCTCAAGAGCAAGCAGGGCGATACCCCGCACCAAGGCGAACAACCCCCCTTTCTTCAGGTCAAGCCGCCCGCGTTGTGCCCCCTTTTTCTCCACCAATAACCGCCCGAACATTCCCAACGGCGGCTTGAACCTTGTTATGTTACGCGCCATACTGGGAAAAAATAAGGTATTACTGGATGCGGTCTCATAGATGTGACGACGCAACTCCTCTTCTAACTGCTTATCGCCGTAAAGCACCCTCATATCCTGAAACATACCGAAATTAACCATATTCTCAGGCAACGGTGTAAGAATCCAGCTATCCAGAATCTGCTTCCAACCACTCAGGCTATGACACCATTGCGGATTGCTGGCCATGGTGTTGCCGGGACACCGCGGCACCCCCAGCTGTTCCAGGCACTCAATCAAACGGACGGCAAAGCGCTCTGCCTCGGGCATTAATGCCTGTGGAAAATTATCGGCATAGACCAATGCACTGTCCTGATCTGTCCGTAAGGTCTGTTCCTGACGCCCTTCGCTTCCCAGACTGAGATAGGCCACCCCGGCCGGCAGAGAAATCCCTTCCTGCTGCTCCATCAGCCGGATTACCCGACGGGTAGTGGCGTCATTAAAATGAGCAAGCAGCTGTACCACGCCACGGATTTCAACCCCTGCACCGTAGGCGTTACCGATCATTGCAAAAAGCCGGGAGTTCAGTTGCTGCAAATGTTCCAGGGAGGTTGCTCGTTCAATCTCGGTGATCAGGTAGAGAGGGGAGCGGGTCTGGAAGGTCAGAAGATCCGTATCAGTCAGGATTCCCACCAGGTTTCCTGCAGTATCAACCACACCGACCCGATGGAAATTGTGGCGGGACATCAACGAAACCGCATCAAACAGGCAGGCTTCTTCACCCAGTGTGATCAGATGAGGGGTCATACAGTCACGCAGTGCTATCGTTGCCGGATTATCGGTAGTTGTAGCGGTGATGCGACGCAGGTCACGTACCGTAAAAATGCCGTAGGGCGGGGAATCACCCACCACCACACAGGTAATATTACGCTCCTGCATAAGCTGCGTTGCCGCCCGCACCGTACTGTCAGGGGAACAGATAAGCGGCGGCCGCCTGCAGATTTTCCCCACGGGGATAAAATACATATTTTCCGCCTGGTCTCCCAACAGATATGACATGGTGCGTATCCTTTCCCCTTAAGGAACCGACATTGCAAGACAAACCGGCTCAGTCAACCAGACGCAGTTTGTATCCTACCCCCGGTTCAGTGACCAGATAACGCGGACGGGCCGGGTTCGGCTCAATCTTGTAGCGCAAGTTACTGATGGTAACGCGTAATACCTGTTGCTGACTACTGCCTGCCTCGCCCCAGACCTGACTGAGAATCATATTGTGGGTAACCACCTTGCCGGCATGGAGCACCAGCAGGCGAAGCAGTTCATACTCCGTGGGGGTCAACGTCACCTCGGCACCGCTGCTGGTCACGTTGCGGGTTGCAATATCAACGGCAAGTTCGCCGGTGGTAAATACCGGCTCCACTGCCTGCACACGACGTCGCAGGGCAACACGAATTCGTGCCAGCAGTTCGGCTATACCGAACGGCTTGGTCAGGTAATCGTCGGCACCTGCATCAAGGGCCAACACCTTGTCATCCTCACGTTCACGTACCGACAGCACAATAATCGGGACGGTCAACCACTCACGTAACAGCCGGAGCAGGTCGATACCATCCATATCCGGCAACCCCAGATCAAGCAGCAACAGATCAGGCTTGAACAGCGCCGCCTCTACCTGGGCTGCGGCAGCAGAATCAACAATCTGAACTGCAAACCCCTCAGACTCAAGTATGGTACGTAAAAAACGTTGAATCGCTTTTTCATCATCAACTGCCAGAATTTTTATTGGTTGAGTATCCACCATCACGCAGCAACCTCGTCAGGATAGTTTAGGGAAAAGGGTATGCACAGTATAACAGACAATCCGGAATCCACCCTGTTTTCAGCCCTCAGCCTGCCACCATGGGCTTCAACAATGCCACGACAGATCGAAAGTCCCAAACCGGTACCTTCGGCGCCCTCCGGAACAGGCACCCGATAGAATTTCTCAAAGATCTTCTCCAGCTCCCCCTCCGGCACGCCGGGGCCATGATCGGACACCACAAGCTGCAGGTACCCACTGTCAATCGAGGCCGTTATTTCCAGCGGCGTGCCTTGGGGCGCATATTTGTTCGCATTATCCAGCAGGTTGACCAGCACTTGCAACATAAGCACCATATCAAGGGGCACCAGTGGCAGATCCGGTGGAATCGTTACCAGAACCTCCCGGTCAAGCAACTGACGTTCAACACGTTCAAGAGAGCAGCCAATCAGATCCTGCAGGTCACAGGGTTCCTGCCTCAGGTTCATTGCACCGGATTCAATGCGCGTCATGTCAAGCAGTTTACTCACAAACCTATTCAGACGGTCAGCCTCATCACGGGCATTTTCCAACAGTTCCCGATGGGCAGACGGGCTTAACCGCTCTCCTTCCTCAAGGATGCTACTCAAGACACCGGTGATGGTTGAAAGTGGTGTGCGGAGGTCGTGGGACACCGAATTAAGCAATGCACGTTCCAGACGCTGACGGGAACGCAGGGTCTGAGCAAGCTCTGCCTGACGAACCAGCTCCACCCGTTCCAGCGCCAGGGCCGTCTGCGATGCAAACGCCTTAAGAAGTCGCCACGCCTGTTTTGGCGAGCAATCGGAACGACTGGTTAACAGAACCGCCAGCACTCCCGGCTTTTGGGTTGCAGTCTGTAACGGAAGACAACAAAAAGTGCCGATAAAAGGGCGATAATGCTCCAGGGTGCGGCTGTTTGTAAACGACCAGGCAGCATCCTGTTCCTGCTCCTTATCCGGTGTAAAAATGCTGCTTGTCTCCGTCAGCTCCAACCGTCCATCCTGTTCGAGAAACAGGGCAGCCTGACTGTTAAGTGTTGTTTCAATATTGGCAATTACCGCTGAGATAACCGCAGACCGATCCGTTGCCGCAACAAAATCACGGCTCAAGCCATAAAGACTTGAGGTTTCAGACTCTCGAACCAGCAGAGCTTCTGCCCGATTGCGGGCTGAAGCAACCAGCACACTGATAACACAGCCGGCAACCAGCAGACCGGCAGAGATAGCCAGATACTCCTTGTGTTGCAGATCAACACTGAAACGGGGTGGCATGTACAGGTAATTGTGCAGAAAAGCACTGAGAAGCACCACCATCACAGTCGGTTTCAAGCCGATGTTGAGTGCTGCCAGTACCACAACAATCAGATAGATCATCAACTGATTCAGCGGATACAGAAAAGGCTGGAGCAGCTCACAAAGCACCGTTGCTGCCAAAATAAATAAAATACCGACTACATAACCAGGTAACGATGCAAGCTGTTCACCAATCGGTAAAAGGCGCAATACCTGCCGTTCAGGACCTGTTGAGTCGGTCATCATGTTTCCTTTTCCTGCATACCGGATGATCATAATCAAGCATCCGGCATACGGACCATACAGAGTGATTACTCAGAGGCATGTTGCGACTATCCTCCTTGGCTGATTATCAGTTGCAGAGCACCCAACATAATTTCAACACCCTGTTTTGTCAACAAGCTGAAACATGCTGCAAGCCGCTCAATCTCAATCTTGATGCAGTATCGGCATTACATAACGCACTAACAACAACCAGCGCCTAATCTGACGCCACCCCACAAAACGACAGTAAATTTACCTTATACTTACCGCATAAATTTTATATTCAAAAACATATACCTGCATTTTACACTTCCATTTAAATACCTGCGTCATTAATAATATACTGATTTTATTGCATATTTTATTACATTTTAGACAGCAGTAAAATAATTTGGTTTTAGAATGGTGTATCATTTTTAGCTTGACTATTTTTTTTATAACGATATTCTACAACCAAGCATAAATTTTTCATAAATATCATTCAGGTCATTTACAACTATATGCGCCGTTGTTACCCGAAAGGCCGTTAAACAGCCGATCAACCCACGCTGTAAACCCTGTTTTCAATACAACAGTGCACTTTGTTCAGGAGAAAACACCATGCCGGATAAGGATAAGACCAAATATTCAGTTCAGGATGTCACCAAGGCGCTTGATCTACTGGAGATGCTTGCTGATAACAACCAGAAATCCACTGTCGCCACCATTGCCAAAAACATTTCACTCAGCAAGAGCAAAACCATATCTCTTCTTGAAATTCTGGAACAGAAGGGACTCGTTGAACATAATCCTGAAGAACGATCCTACAGCCTGGGGGTTACCGCCTTTGGCATGGCACAGCATATTTTAAAATGCGCCAACGTGATCAAGGTGGCCCACCCGATCATGGAGGAGTTGGCCCGCAAGCTGGATGAGGCGATCTACATTACCGTCATGAACAACGACGATGTGTTGTTCTTGGACATGGTGGACACTCTTCAACAGGTTAAAGCTGCCGATATGGTTGGCAAACGCTTTCCGTTTTTTACCAACGCCGCCGGCAAGGTAATCAAATCCCTCAGCTCCACTGATTTTCTTACACGCAACCGGCGCCGCCGCGCCATACCCAACCCGGAGGCGCTTGAAAAAGAGCTGCTGGAGATTCGCAATCGAGGTTTTGCTGTTGATTTCAACAGCTTCGGTTCCGGTCTCTGCACGGTTGCCGTTGTTATCCGTGACTATGCAGGCAAGGTAGTCTGTTCACTGACCCTGTTGGCTCCAGCCGTCAGAATGCTCCATGAGCGACTGGAATCAGAAGTCATCCCCTCCATGCTTGAAAGTGCAGACACACTATCAAGCAAATTTGGCTATACGCGGGCATTTGCCTGAATAACAGACAGAGCAGATTCGAATACTCAGCATTGCAGTATTCAGTTTAAACCCGACGAAATGATGCGGCAGGACAGATCGACAGAGTCCGACACAGAAAGGAGGTAACAGTCGTCATCAAATCCGGGTAGCAGGTGAAGGCATAATGGTCGAAGTGATTTCAAGAAAACGACGTAGTTAGAGAGGAGGAAGTTATGGAAAAGAGTGGTCAGGCTTACTGGCAGGCAACACTCAAGCTGTTGGCTGGCGTTCTCGCCGTATGGTTCATGGTATCCTACGGTTTCGGCATCCTGTTTGTCGAAGCGCTTAACAACATTCATCTGGGCGGCTATCCGTTGGGCTTCTGGTTCGCCCATCAGGGTTCAATGTACGCATTTGTTGTAATCATCTTCGTTTTTGCGAAGCTGATGGGCGAAGTTGACAAAAAATTCGACGTTCACGAAGAATAAAAGAGGAGGCTACCTATATATGGAACTTCAAACCTTAACCTATCTTGTTGTCGGCCTCTCCTTTGCACTCTACATCGGCATTGCCATATGGGCACGGGCTGGCAGCACCAGTGAATTCTACGTGGCTGGTGGCGCTGTCCACCCGGTTATCAACGGTATGGCAACTGCGGCAGACTGGATGTCAGCTGCTTCGTTTATCTCCATGGCCGGCCTGATCTCCAACATGGGCTACGGCGGCGGCCTGTTCCTGATGGGCTGGACCGGTGGCTACGTTCTGATGGCCTGCCTGCTGGCCCCCTATCTGCGTAAGTTCGGCAAGTTCACCGTATCCTCCTTTGTGCAGGAACGCTACTACTCCAAGACAGCCTCAGCCGTATCAGTACTCTGTCTGCTGACCATGTCCATTACCTACATCATCGGCCAGATGACCGGTGTTGGTGTTACCTTCTCCCGCTTTCTGGGTGTATCCAGTGACATGGGTATCTACATCGGTATGGCCATCGTGTTCTCCTACGCTGTGTTCGGCGGCATGAAGGGGATCACCTATACCCAGGTGGCCCAGTATTGCGTACTGATCCTGGCCTACACCGTACCGGCTATCTTCATCGCCTTCCAGCTGACCGGCAACCCGATCCCACAACTGGGCCTCGGCTCCGATCTGGTGGGCACCAACACGGCGCTGCTGACCAAGCTGAACCAGGTAGTGAAAGACCTCGGTTTTGCCGAGTACACCACCTCCATGCCGGGCAGTAAACTGAACATGTTTGTCTACACCATCTCGCTGATGGTTGGTACTGCTGGTCTGCCCCACGTTATTATCCGTTTCTTCACCGTGCCTACGGTTGCCTCAGCCCGTTCATCAGCCGGCTGGGCACTGGTCTTCATCGCCCTTCTGTACACCACTGCACCTGCTGTTGCTGGTATGGCGCGCTACAACCTGCATGCCACCATGACTCCGGCTGTTAAAACCGGTGCTGACATCTTTGCACCTGAAGGCTCCCTGGCCTATGCAGACAAGCCTGCCTGGGTAGGCCGTTGGGAAAAGACCGGCCTGTTGAAGTTCAAGGACCTGAACGGCGACGGTCGTATCCAGTACTACAATGACAAGTCCAAGAACGAAGCATTTAAAGCAAAAGCTGCCGCTGCTGGCTGGAAAGGCAACGAGCTGACCGTAAACGCCGATATTATCGTGCTGGCAAACCCTGAAATCGCCCTGCTGCCCAACTGGGTTATCGCCCTGGTGGCTGCCGGCGGTATCGCTGCAGCACTCTCAACCGCAGCCGGCCTGTTGCTGGCCATCTCTGCAGCCTTCTCACACGACCTGATGAAGAACATCCTGATGCCTGACCTCTCTGAGAAGGGAGAGTTGATGTCCGGCAAGATCGCCATGGTGTTCGCTATTATCGTGGCCGGCTGGCTGGGTCTTAACCCTCCGGGTTTTGCTGCCGGAACCGTGGCCCTGGCCTTCGGTATTGCCGCCAGTACCATCTTCCCGGTGCTGATGATGGGTATCTTTAACAAGAAGATGAACAAGGAAGGGGCCATTGCCGGTATGCTGGCCGGCCTGTTCGTCACCCTGTTCTACGTGTTTGCCCACAAAGGTATCTTCTTTATCAAAGGTACTGAGTTCCTGGGCCTGATCGGTGGCGCCAACTCCTTCTTCGGGATTACTCCTGAAGCCTTCGGCACCATCGGCGCACTGACCAACTTCGGTGTGGCGTATATTGTCAGCAAGATAACCCCGGAATGCCCGGAGCATATCCAGCACCTGGTTGAAGATGTCCGTACCCCCCGTGGCGCTGCCAAGGCAGTTGAAGGCGCTCACTAGAAGCATGCAGGATAGACTGATTGTTCAGTCGCTGTAACCACAAGCCCCGCCGGTTACCGGCGGGGCTTATATGCACAAAGTTGTTGCCTGACCCCGCAAGGTCGTATACAAAAAACCATCTTACCTCTGGAGTGATGCAATGACTTTTGATGTGGCAACCGCTTTGATCTGGATTCTGTACCTGGCTCTCTTCCCCATGGCCTACTACTGGTTTCGCCGTGCCTGGAAGATCTTTGTCAACAAGGATTACAGCGAGGTGGCCCTTAAAAACGGGCTGCCGCCGGCAAATCCTGAAAAATTTGCAACCATCACCGGTGTTGTCAATATCCTGGCCGGTACCGCTGCAATCTGGATCATCATCGGGGTTGCCCTGTATATCCCCACCGGTATCCTGATCGGCCCGTTTGATTCCTTTGACGGCTGGAACGCCTACGCCGGCACAACCATCTGGATGAAGCTGATCGTTGATTTTATCATCAAACGCCAGGCACACCCGATTGTCTGGGGCAAAAATAAAAACACGACACCAACCTTGTAATCAATTACTACTGTCATCACGGAGGGAAATATGCTGTACCGATTGCTTGTTCCCGTTCTTGCAATACTCCTGCTCCCCATTCAGGTACTTGCCAGCGGTGGTGGCGGAGATATTCAGGATCTGACCCGGACCGGTCTGGGGATCTTGTCTGTAGTACTGTTTGTGGCAGCTTATGCACTTGTTATTATGGAAGAAAAACTGCATCTGCGCAAAAGCAAGCCGGTGATTGTGGCAGCCGGTGTTATTTGGATACTGGTGGCCTTAACCTATCAGGCCATGGGCAGACCGGACCATGCCCATACAGCCATCATGCACAACCTGACCGAATATGCCGAACTGTTCCTGTTTCTGCTGGCTGCCATGACCTATATCAACGCATTAGAAGAACGTAATGCCTTTAAGGCGCTTCGTTCATGGCTGGTAAACAAGGGATTTACTCTACGAACAGTCTTCTGGTTGACCGGCCTGTTGGCCTTTATCATCTCTCCGGTGGCCGATAACCTGACCACCGCCCTGCTGATGGGTGCCGTGGCAATGGCTGTTGGTGGCAACAACAAGGCCTTTGTGGTGGTTGCTTGCATCAATATTGTGGTGGGCGCCAATGCCGGCGGCGCATTTTCCCCCTTTGGCGATATCACCACCCTGATGGTCTGGCAAAAGGGGAAGGTTGAATTCTTTGAGTTCTTTGCCATCTTTATTCCGTCGCTGCTCAACTGGATCATACCGGCTGCCTTAATGAGCCTGGCAGTGCCAAAGGAAAAACCGGAAGTGACCGATGAGTCGGTGAGCATGAAGCTGGGTGCCAAGCGGATCATGGCCCTGTTTCTGGCAACCATTGTTACCGCTGTATCCTTCCACAACTTCCTGCATCTGCCGCCAGCTGTCGGTATGATGCTTGGGCTGGGCTATCTCTCCTTCTTCTCCTATTGGCTGAAGAAAAAAGAACACCGGATGCTGTCCGGCGATAACCCTCTGGACGTTACCGGTCACCAGCACGAAACCTTTGATCTGTTCCGCAAGATAGCCAAGGCAGAATGGGACACCCTGCTCTTCTTCTACGGAGTAATCCTCTGTGTGGGAGGTCTGGGGCAGTTCGGCTATCTGGCCATGGCATCAAACTTCATGTACAACGGCCTGGGACACACCACCGCCAATATACTGATTGGACTGCTCTCTGCCATCATTGACAATATCCCGGTCATGTTTGCGGTGCTGACCATGGACCCGCAGATGTCCCATGGACAGTGGCTGCTGGTAACCCTGACTGCCGGCGTAGGCGGCAGTCTGCTCTCCATCGGCTCTGCAGCCGGTGTGGCATTAATGGGCTCCGCAAGGGGAGTTTATACCTTTGGCGCCCACCTGAAGTGGACCTGGGCTGTTGCCCTTGGCTATGCAGTCAGTATTGCTGCTCATCTGTTCCTTAATGCCAAATATTTTACCCACTAAAAACATTATGCAGCTGTTACTGGGACAGACACCGCTACGGCGTCTGTCCCAGTCTTTGATCATCATCCTGATGCTGATCTCGCCGTTGTCTTTTTCAACGGAGCAGATCACCAATTTCACCTATGAATGTCCGGTCAGCACTATCTGTGCCGTTAAACAGACCCGCCGTTCTGCCATTCATAACCATGCCGGTGCAGCCAGGCAACTAGACTGCCACAACAAAGAGGCACACCTTGCTGCGTCATCTCCACTCTATCCTCCCCCCACACGCTTTATCACATCAGCCCTCAGTCGCGCACCTCCTGCTCTTACCTGAATACACTGCATATCCTGAAGCTGTTCCATACTTGATCGCTACGCGACTGTTCTGAAACAGTACCTCCCTATCTGTATGCGCATGAGACAAAACGGTTGCAGCTGACTGCTGCCACGTGCACAATTTTGACAAAGGATATCTATCTATGAAGAGCATTTTTCTCAGCATCTTTACGCTGGCAGCCACGGTCCTGCCGGCAGCGGCATCCGGTGGCGGCAGCGACATTGCAAACCTGACCTCCAGCGTCATGGGGATCTTTGCCCTGGTACTGTTTGTAGCAGCCTATGGGTTGGTGATCATGGAAGAAAAACTACACCTGCGCAAGAGCAAGCCGGTACTTGTGGCAGCCGGTATTATCTGGGTACTGGTTGCCCTGTCCTACCAGGCCCTGGGCAGGCCGGATCATGCCCATGGGGCCATCATGCACAACCTGACCGAGTATGCCGAGCTGTTCCTGTTTCTGCTGGCTGCCATGACCTATATCAATGCCCTGGAAGAACGGGATGCCTTCAGTGCCCTGCGCTCCTGGCTGGTCAACAAAGGCTTTACCTTGCGGACGGTATTCTGGATGACCGGCCTGCTGGCCTTCGTTATTTCACCCATAGCCGATAACCTGACCACAGCCCTGCTGATGGGGGCAGTGGCCATGGCTGTTGGAGGGGCTAATACAAAGTTTGTGGTGGTGGCCTGTATCAATATTGTGGTGGCGGCCAATGCCGGTGGCGCCTTTTCACCCTTTGGCGATATCACCACCCTGATGGTCTGGCAGAAGGGCAAGGTTCAGTTCTTTGAGTTCTTTGCCATTTTCATCCCTTCGGTTATCAACTGGATCATACCGGCTGCCCTGATGAGCATGGCCGTACCCAACGAGAAGCCGGAGGCGAGCGATATAACGGTCAACATGAAACTTGGTGCCAAACGGATCATGGCCCTGTTTCTGGCAACCATTGTGACGGCAGTCTCCTTCCACAACTTTCTGCACCTGCCCCCGGCAGTGGGGATGATGCTGGGGCTGGGCTATCTTTCCTTCTTCTCCTACTGGCTGAAAAAGAAAGAACACCGGCTGCTGTCCGGCGATAACCCGCTGGATGAGACCGGTCACAACCATGCCACCTTTGACCTGTTCCGCAAGATAGCCAAGGCAGAATGGGACACCCTGCTCTTCTTCTACGGAGTAATCCTCTGCGTGGGAGGTCTGGGACAGTTCGGCTATCTGGCCATGGCATCAAACTTCATGTACAACGGACTGGGCCATACCACCGCCAACGTACTGGTGGGAATTCTTTCTGCAATTATAGATAACATTCCGGTCATGTTTGCAGTGCTGACCATGGACCCGCAGATGTCCCACGGCCAGTGGTTGCTGGTAACCCTGACCGCCGGGGTTGGCGGCAGCATGCTCTCCATAGGTTCTGCTGCCGGGGTAGCTCTGATGGGGTCAGCCCGTGGTGTCTACACCTTTGGGGCGCACCTGAAATGGACCTGGGCCATTGCCCTGGGCTATGCAGCCAGTATCATTACCCATCTGTTTCTAAATGCGAAGTATTTTACCCACTAATGTCCGGTTTGCCTTGAAGAAGATTAAAAATACGCTATAGTTACACCCTCAGACCGGCCTGAAAAAAACAGGCCGGTCTACACAATACACTATGTTACCAGCTCTGCTCCTCTCCATACCACTGGGCCTGTTTGCCTGGTTTGCCCTTCAGATCGGGCCGGTTGCCACCGGTCAGCTGCTGCAGGTCTCTATTCCCTGGCTACCAAGTCTGGGCGTTGCCCTCTCCTTCCGTCTGGACGGTCTGGGGCTGCTCTTTGCGCTTCTGATTACCGGCATCGGCGCGCTGGTGCTGCTTTATGCGTCATCCTATCTGCATGATCATCCCCACCGGGGGCGTTTCAACGGCTTTATTCTGGCTTTCATGGCTGCCATGCTGGGTACGGTGCTGGCCGGTGATCTGATTACCCTGTTCATCTTCTGGGAGTTAACCGGGCTCTGCTCGTTTCTGCTGATCGGTTTTGACTACCAGCAGGCAGCATCCCGTCGTGCTGCGTTTCAGGCTCTGCTGGTAACCGGTGCAGGCGGACTGGCACTGCTGGCAGGGATCATACTGCTGGGACAAAGCGTTGGCAGCAGTGATCTGACAACGATTCTGAACAGTGGGGACCTGTTGCGCAACCACAACCTGTACCTGCCGATCCTGCTGCTGATGCTGGCCGGGGCCTTTACCAAATCCGCCCAATTCCCGTTC